>OFDN01000357.1_pt1 | contig 39172 bp, 63 predicted proteins | sample 1520971 | NCBI WGS metagenome assembly OFDN01 (sample SAMEA94257418, study PRJEB24077) | hot springs metagenome | biome: Aquatic biome; feature: Geographical feature; material: Water | place: India | collected 2012-06-12 | depth 5 m | reverse complement strand
CCCACTCCGTTCACCTACCCGGAAAAAATCGGAGGGGGGGGGTAAGTGGGAAAAGCGCTTTTACAATGGGAAATTTTGCCAAAAAAATCAAGTATGGTTTATGTTGATGATATGTACAATAGTCCGATTGGGAAATTTGGGCGCATGAAAATGTCACACATGGTTGCAGATTCTACTGCTGAATTGCTGGAAATGGCAACAAAAATAGGTGTAGACCATAAGTGGATTCAATATCCAGGTACAGCAAGGGAGCATTTTGATATTTGTTTATCAAAGCGAAAAAAAGCAATTGCCTGCGGCGCAAAAGAAATTACTTGGAGGCAAACAGGTGATTTTGTGATAAACAGAGCAAGTGGTACACCTTGCAACCTTGCTATTACTGACCAAATGCTACTATTTACTGAGTAAATTTTGAGTGATGGAACCAGTTTTGAGGTTAAGCGCAAAGGAAAAGGGGATGTTTGATAAGCTGGTTACTTTTCTTGCGGAACAAAAACAGTTACAGGCGGTTGACGCCTATTCTGTTACAATGGCGGTTAAGACCTGGACAATGGTCGAAAACGCTCTTTTTGAAATGGAAGCGGAAGGCACCGTGCAGGTTTTTTCCACTGGAGCAAAGCAAATAAGCGCCGAACGTCAAGTGTATGAACGAACGGTGAAAGAGTTTGAGCGCTGGATTTACCACTTTGGATTGAGCCCCAAAGCCCGTAAATCCTTGTTGACTCAACTGGCTTCAGAAACTCCAAAAGATGACCCGTTTGGCGACTACTTACCGGGCCCCGCAACAGATTGAAAAAGCCAAACGGTACATTGAGGATATTGTTTCCGGTGCCCGCTTGTGTGGCCGCCTTGAACGTCTTGCAGTCGAGCGGCATTTAAAATTATTTGAAAATCCCGCCTATTATTTTGATGAGGCCGCCGCCGATTGGGTGTTGTTCGTATTCTCCACTTTTCGCCACACATCGGGCGATTACTACAAGACCAAATTTGAACTCTTACCGTGGCAAGCCTTCAGTTTATACGTAACTTTTGGCTGGAAGCGCCGCGACAATGGCAAACGACTTATCCGAAAATCTTACATCCGAACTGCCAAGAAATCCGGGAAAACCGAATTAGCGGCGGGTGTAGGGGTGTACGGCACTTTTTTTGACAATGAAAACGTAGCTGAAGTATACAGCGCTGCAAACAAATACGATCAGGCTTGTATCTGCTGGAAATCCGCCGCCACCATGACCAAGCTTCTTTCGGCAGACTCCAAGCGCTTTGCCGACCGGCTCAAAACCTATAATTCCAAGAACTACAAGGAGCTTATCAATCAGGTGGACGGCTCCTTTTTTCGTCCCATTGCTTCCGATTCTTCCACCCTGGACGGTGTACGGCCACATATCGCCATAATTGACGAATACCACGAGGCTCCAGATAGTGCAATTGTAGACAACTTCGAGTCTGCGATGGTCGCCAGGTCTCAACCCCTTCTTTACATTATCACCACGTCCGGGTTTAATATAAACGGGCCTTGCCACGAGCTTGAAAAAACCCTTGTTCCGATCCTGGAAGGCACAATGCAGGATGATTCTGTTTTTGTACTCATTTTCGCGCTGGATGATGAAGACATGGAAAACGGTTCGGACAAATTGCCCCTGTGGTACAATGAAACCCTATGGGAAAAAACCAACCCTTCCATAGGTCGGACGCCTACTTGGGAAGGCTTGCGAAGCCAGTTTACCAAAGCCCTGAATGAAGGAGCCAGCCAGATGACCAATTTCATGACCAAAAACATGAATATTTGGGTAAGGCAGTCTAAAAACTGGGTTACTGATCGCGTATGGATCAAGGGCTCGAAACCCATAAAAATAGAATCTCTATATGGGCGCGACGCCTATGGAGCTTTTGACCTTTCGTCAAAATGGGACATAACCGCAAGCGGGCTTCTTTTCCCGCCGCTTCCAGGTGAAACCGACTTTATTTTTATTCCTCGTTTTTACTGTCCTGAAGAAGGTGCAGAGGATCGCGCCAAAAAAGACAAAGTTCCTTACTTGCGATGGGCCAAAGATGGCACCATGATCTTAACCGAGGGCAACGTAACCGACCACAACCGCATTAAAGAAGACATTCTGGAGGATGCCACCAAGTTTGTAATCAAAAAGATTTTTTACGACCCGTGGCAGTCCACGCAATTGGCCGTAGAGCTGAGCGAGCAGGGGGCACCCGTGGAAAGCTTCGCCCAACAGGCTCCAAAGTTCAATGAGCCCATAAAAGAGATAGAGGGGCTGCTGGCAAAGGGGTATTTAAACCACGGCGGACACGAGGTTTTGCGCTGGATGGCGGGCAACGTGGTTTTGTGGCAAAATCGCACAGGTTTACGCATGTTTGACAAGGAAAAAAGCCGCGAAAAGATCGATGGAATGGTGGTTCTAGCTATGTGTTTTGCGGCATATTTTGAAGAAATGAAGAATCCAGGGCAAAAAGTCACGTATGGCCCCGACAATCCAATCAGTGTTTTTTAATGTCATTTTAATGTAAAAAACAACTAAAAACAACCAAAAAAGTAATTTAAAGTAATTTTTAACCTGCTTTTTCCTTTCTTTTGTATCAAATCTCTGCGAGATGGGTTTGTTTGATTGGTTTTTGGGAAAGCAGAAAAGGGCTAGTTTGCCAATAAACACCACGGTGGAAGACCTTCCCGTGGAGTTTAGGCATTGGGTCATTTCTAATAAAGCCCGCCAATCGGTCACAGAAGCCCGCGTCCAGGGTATTGCCGTATTTTTCCGGGCGGTAAATCTTATCGCTGACCTTATCGCCTCGCTGCCTTTTGATATTTTCAAGGAGGAAGGCGAATTTATCCAGTCTGTAAACAATCACCCGGCGCTTAAGCTCCTTAACAACCCTTCTCCAGTCCTGGACAAATACCAATTCCGAACATTGATTGTAAAGTATTGCCTTTTTCGCGGCAATGCCTACGTGCTTATGTCCCGGACAAGAACGGGCAAGGTCAACGGCTTGACCTTGTACACAAATCCATATCGACCGCATATTTACGATCAATCCGGGCGGTGGTGGTATGCGTTTGAGGGCATTGCAGACCCTATAGACGCAAACGACGTCCTACACTTTAAATGGAACTGCATTGATGGAAAGTACGGGGAAAACCCGCTTAAGGTTTTTTCTGAAACCCACGGTGTCAGCCTTGCTTTGATCGATTACATTGGTAGTTATTTTGGGAATGGTGCCCATCTTACCGGGGCGCTCACTACTGATGCAACGCTTACGAAGGATCAAAAACAAAGCTTGCGTGAATCCTTCGCCTTTCGTCATGGAGGATCAAGTAATATCGGTTCCACTGCCATTCTCGATCAGGGACTAGATTACAAAGTAATCGGTTCTAGTCCTGTTGACGCTGAATACGTCAACGTCAAGCGCTCCATAATGGCCGATGTAAGTAATATCACCGGGGTGCCCTTGTCGCTCCTGGCTGAACTGGAGCGAGCCACTTTTTCCAACATCGAAGAATTAAACAGGCAGTTTGTACAGTACTGTTTGCGTGGTTGGTGCAAGCTGCTAGAGGCGCAACTTGATCAAAAACTTTTCGTGTACGAGCCTACGCCGGGGCTTTACTGCCAATTCAACCTGGAAGGACTATTGCGGGGTGATGTCAAAGCCCGCGCCGAATACTACCAAAAAGCAATCCAAAACAAATGGATGAACCCTAACGAGGTTCGACGCCTGGAGAACATGAACCCCTATGAAGGGGGTGAAAAATATGAACACCCGTTAATGGGTGCTAAAATGGAGCAAAATGGAGGAGGAGAATCCAACAACGCCAATGGTTGAGACGCGCAACGCGTCAAGTGGGCATGAAATGCGGGTGGCGTTCGAGGTACGGGCCGCTGGAGATGATGAGGAAATGATTATTGAGGGGACAGCGGCCCTCTTTAATACCCCGACCATGTTGTATTCCTGGTTGCGGGAAAAAATTGCCCCTGGAGCCTTTACCAATGCCCTCAAAAAATCGGATGTTCGCTTTGCGATCAACCACAACCCGGATTTGGTACTTGCCCGCACCTCCAATAAAACCCTGGAGGTATGGGAAGATAACGAGGGCTTGAAGTACAAAGCAAAGCTTCAAAACACCGAATATTCCCGCCATTATTGGCTTATGGTCAAGTCTGGCAACATTTCTCAAAGCTCCTTTATGTTCGACATAAAGTCTACAAAATGGGAAAGTATTGACGATGACTTGGACGAACGTACCATTTTAGAGGCAGAATACCTCTACGATGTCGCGCCCGTCACTTATCCCGCTTATCAGGAAACAACCGCCACAGCAAGAGCAAAGAAAGAAGAAACACCCGCCGTCTTTAATCCGCTGGATTCAAAAGAAGGAAGGGAGCTTTTTGTTAAATCATTAAAAAATTCCTAATGGAAGAATTGATCAAGCTCCGCCAACAATTGGAAGCGATTATGGCGGAAATGAGGGGGTTGGTATCAAATACCGCCTTGAGTGCAGAGGAATTTAAAGCAAAAGCCGAGGAGGTCAACGCCCGTGAGGCTGATGTCCTTTTGCGTATCCAACTTGCTGAAAAAGTAGACGCTGAACAGCGTGAAGCCGCCAAAGAAAAGGCCAAAAAACTTGACCGCCAAAGCCGCCAAAGCGAGGAAGAAAAGGCCATCAGGGCATTTTCTTTTACTAAAGCGATCCGTGACGCTTCAGAAGGCCGCGCACAGGAAGGAGTGCAAAAGGAAATGTATGAGGAAGCCGACCACGAAGCCCGCCAAAACGGTGTTTCCCTCTCTGGACATGTTCGTGTTCCTTCGCTGCTCATGCAGCGTAAGCGCCCTACTGACATGGAAGGCATTGAGCGTTTTCAACAACGCGCCACTTTAGTGGCTGGCACTCCTTCTTTGGGTGGAAACACGATCAAAACCGAGCTTTCGGACGAGATTATTCCCATCTTAACCCCTGCTCTTGAGGTTGAGCGCTTGGGGGCTCGTGTCCTTACTGGGCTTATGGGGCCGCTGGAGATCGCCAAAAAAGAAACCCGTGGCACCGCTGTACGCGCGGGTGAGGTAGACGCATCTACCGAAACCAATTTCACTTTGGGTAAAATCACTTTGACGCCTAAGCGTCAAACTGCTTGGACTGCATTTTCTAAGCAACTTTTACTACAAAGCTCCTTTGATGTGGAAATGATGGTGCGCGAAGACTTGACCGAAGCTTTCGCAATTGCACTAGATCAGGAATGTATCAACGGCACAGGTAACGCCAACATCCCACGCGGCATCTTGAATTATGCAAACATTGGTTCCGTTGTAGGTGGCACAAACGGCGCGGCTTTGATTTGGCCACACTTTACCCGCCTGGAAACCGCGCTGGCTACTGCCAACGCGCCTATGCAAAACTTGGCTTACTTGACCACTCCAGGCGTTCGGGGTAAAGCTAAGGAAACTGAAAAAGTAACAGGTTCAGGCCGTTTTATCTGGGAAGATACCAACCAAAGCACTGTCAACGGCTACCCTGTGGGCATTTCTACCCAAGTTCCAAGCAACTTAACCAAAGGTACTTCAACGGGGGTTTGTCACGCGATCATTTACGGCAATTGGCGTGAATTGATCATTGGTGTATGGGGTGGACTTGATCTTACCGTGGACAATGTAACCCTTGCTTCCAATGCAATGGTAAAAATCACTGTACACGCTTGGAGTGATTTGGCTCTGCGTCACGAGCAAAGTTTTGCCGCAATCAAAGATGTACTTGTAGCCTAGTTTTTTTCACTGAGCATAAATTTAAACTTATGTATATCCAGTTTTCACAAAGCCCAACTGGAATGTTTGGCCTTGCTTATTCGGTTGGAGAAATCGGGTTTGTAGAGGATGAGTTGGGTAAAAAAGTTGTAGAAGCCGGTTATGGCAAAGCTGTTTCAAAACCTAAAGAGGAGGAATCCGCCGAAGCCAACAAGCAAAACCGCGCTGATAATACCGCTAAAGAAACGCGCTAATGAACACAGTTTACAGGGTTGTGGCACCGCCTACGTTTGAAGCGTTCACCCTTCAGGAAATGAAAGGTCACCTGAAGCTTGACGGGATTGACGCCGATGACACTTTGGTAACGGCGCTGATTAAAGCCGCAAGGCATCGATCAGAGTTGTATACAGGTATTGCCATAGCCTTGCAAACTGTTGAACAGCGTTTTGAGCGCTTTAGCCTGTGTTTACCCCTTGCGCTGGGTAATGTAAAAGACATTGTATCCATTACCTACCTGGATGAAAGCGGGTCAGAACAAACATTAGGTGGCGACGTGTGCGGCCTGGACTTGTTCAAAATTCCGCAAGAGGTATACCTAAAAAAAGACAAGTCTTGGCCGCTTACCTACTCCGACCGGGGGGCAATTCGCATTCAGTACCGCGCCGGGTACGCCGACGCCGCAAGCATCCCAAAGGACTTGTGTGTGGCCATGTCCTTAATTATTTCGGACATGTACGAAAACCGGACGGACAGCGTATCTCGCTTCCCAACCGCCGCCTATCATTACCTTGATTTGCACCGCGTAAAACAAGTGTAATGAATGCAAAAGAGCAAATAGGGTCAATGAATCACCGCATTCAGTTTAAAACCTACTTGGTAGGCCGCGACCTGTATGGGGGTGAGGTAAAGACCTGGCTGACCTCTAACGCAATTTGGGCGGGACTTGAACACAAAGAAGTAGGCACCGATGAAGCTTTTTTAAGCGACCGCACAACCGCTATTTCCGCCGTTTTTTTTCGCATTCGATCCCGGAAAGGGCTAACGCCATACATGCGAATTTTGCATGAGGCCACCGAATACGAAATCAAGGGTTTTGTGCCACAATCAGACCGCGCCTACACGCTTTTACGCGCTGAGGCCACGGAGCCCGAACAGCGAGTAAAGTACTGGACGGCTCCAGATGGGCAAAACTGGCTTGATCCCGATGGCAACCCCTGGGAATGGATCGGAGACGGGCAAAACGAGCCAACAAAACAAAATTACATCAGTCCGGGCGGTTTAACCTGGACTGACAGCCAGGGTAACACTTGGTTTCAAACCATATAGCAATGATCTACATAATCTATTTTATTGAAATCGTATTCACGGCTTTACCTACCGAAAACCCCTATGAGTTTAAGGTAGATAGTCGTAAGGTGACACGCGAAATCACCACCATGAACCACGATGAGGCCATGCAGCAATACGCTAAAGCCAAGGCGCTTGCACCTTACAACGGATGGACAGATGTAAAGCTTGATAGCTTGATCATTTGTAAGCCCGAAACTAAAAAGGTCAGCAAAGACAAGCCCTGATGGATGCCCAAATGAGGGCGGAGTTAGATGCAATATCCAGAAAATTCAAACAACTGATTCACGCAGTTGATGACAAAAAGTTGGATTCTGTACTAACCTACGCCGCTCAACCGCTTGTACAGGCGCTTAAAACAGGGGCACCAAAGTCCAAAAAGACCCATTACCGCTACGATACACCAAAGCTTTTGCGGGGTGTACGAGCGCCAAATGGAAAAGGGGTAAGGGTAGCTACCTACACGCCGGGCAACTTGTCCCGATCCATGCAAAAATTGGCCTTACGGCGCTTAAAAAAAGCGATCCTGGTAGGGCCTAAAATGCGCCGGGGCAAGGCAAAAGGTAAATTTAACAGTGAGCGCAGAGTGGACGGTTTTTATGCGCACATGGTCGAAAAGGGAACCGTCAGACAAAAGGGGCAAGGCTTTATCAAGGCCGCCGCCGCCGCTACCAAGGGGACAGTTTTGAGGCGTTTGGAAAAATCTTTTGATCTCCTTCTTGCGAAGGAAATAAACAGATTGGGGCTTGGAAATCGGTAAAATCGTGTTTCAGCGGCTTTTTGATAGCGCTGAAATCACTCAGATTGTTGGTGACAAAATCTACCCTGGCAAGATTGCCGAAGATCGGGTATTTCCTGCTATTGTATACGCTGCACAGTCTAACCCTGTGCCAACTAAAGACGTGCTCAATATCGATCAGCCGCGTGTACAAGTCTTTATCTATTCCTCGTCCTACGAGGAAGCGCAGCGACTTTCCAGCCTTTGCCAATCCGCATTACAATCCTTGGATTTTTACACCATGCACGGCATCAACGTGCATTATGGGGCTCTTGTGTCCTCACAAGATGACTACGAGCCCGAATTAAAGATTCACCAAGTCCAGCAGGACTACAACTTTACAATCACATGGTAATCGAACTGTTGGAAGACATGGAGAGCCTGATTACACCGGGCAAACAGTGGCGCAAAGGTCAATACGTTGACCTGGACACCGAAAGCGCCGAAAATTTGATCAAGGAAGGCAAAGCCCAACTTGCCAAAGTGCAATTGGCAAAAGAGCCGCCAAAGCGGCGCAAGCTTGATAAGTAAGTATTTGTAACCTTAAAAATACAATACCATGCCAACGACGGGGCCCGTACAAGGGCATAATTTGAGGGCAAGATTTGGCACCACTACGACCACAGCGGCCATTTATGCCGCCACTGAATGCTCTTTGAGCCTTGAAACCGAAACCACGGATGTAAACCACAAAGACAATTACAGCGCTGGAGTAAAAGAAATCATCCCTACTGCTACTGCCTGGACAGTTAGCACTTCAGGGTTGATTTATTTTGATGCCGCCACGGGTGTAGATGACATTATTTCCGCACAGCTCGCAAAGACAAAAGTTTACATTGATTTTTCAACCTCCGTCACGGGTGACGTGAAATGGTCGGGGCAAGCCTATATCACCTCTTGCGAACTTAATGCAAGTGTAGGTGAAACAGCTACCTACTCCGTGACCTTTTCCGGTGCATCCTTGCTGACCCAATCCACCATCGCGTAATGAGAAAAAGATTTATAAAAATAGGCGACCGGAATTACCCGGTCGCCTATAATATGGGCGAATTTGAGCAACTGGAGAAACATTTTGACGCCCCATTGTCCGGGATTTTTGAAAAAATCCAGGCCAATTTAAACACTTCCACAATTCGCATTTTGGTGAAAGTGGGGCTTGAAGGCGGCGAGAATGCGCAAGGCAAAACACGGGAATACAGCTTGGACGAAGTAGACGCGTTGCTTTCCGGTAGAATTCTACCTATTTCTACTCAATTCATGGAGGCCGCCGCTGAAGACATGGGAATTGAGGCCAAACTGGAAGAATCAAAAAACCCGAAAGCGCGGAAGTAAAGCCAGAAACCTTTAGTGTCTACGACTGCCTAAAAATCGCTTTAGGCCGCTTGGACTGGACAGAAGAAAGGTTTTACAACTCTACTTTTCGCGCTTTTCGGCTCACACTGCAAGGACGTGATGCGGCGGATCAGTACCGCGATAACAAACTGAATCATCTTGTTCGCAATCTTGCGTATGTAGTGGCCATAAGCGCATTTGGAGGATCGCAAATCAATCATCCATCGCAGATTTGGCCACACCCTTGGGACGATGAAAATGGGGAGCGTGCCCCCAAGGGCCCTACGCAGGAAGACATTGAGCGGCTAAAACAAGTTTTTGCCCGCTACGATGAAATGGAATTGAGGGATGGCACTAGCGGATTTAAACATACGGATCGGGGCGAATCTCAAAGCGCTGGATGACGGATTAAGTGCAGCAGACAAGAAGCTGCGCAATTTTAGCCGCAAAATGAGCGATTTGGGCACGCAATTGTCTACGACCTTCAGCGCGGCTTTTGCTGCCTTTGGCGTAGCCTCTGTCAAAGCCTTTGGCGACTTTGAACGGCTGGAAAAAGGTTTGGCAGCGGTCACCAAATCCACGGTGCCCGTAAATGAGCAGATAGCCAGACTTAAAGAACTGGCTGAAGCTCCAGGGCTTGGATTTGAACAGGCCGTAACAGCGGCTACACGTTTACAGGCTGTGGGTTTTTCTGCTCAGTTTGCCGAAAAAACCATCAAGGAGGTAGCCAACGCCGTGGCCACAACGGGGGGCACCGCTGACAACTTTGACAGCGTGCTCAAACAGTTTACCCAAATGATAGCTAAAGGTAAACTACTCCAGGAAGATTTGGGCATCATTCAAGAAAACATGCCCATCGTTTCTCAAGCTATCCAAGATGCTTTTGGGACAAACAATGTTGAAAAAATCCGCGCCACGGGGGTATCTGCACAAGAATTTGTGCAAAAAGTAGTCGGTGAATTGGGCAACCTGAAGCGCGTTGAGGGTGGCTTGTCCAACTCTATGGACAACCTTGGTCAAAGCCTACGATCTTTCTTCGCCACTGTGGGCAAGGAGATCAACGAAGCGTTTAACCTTCAGGACGTATTTGACCGTTTGGGTGATTCGCTGGACGGCCTGGCTACTTGGTTTGCAAGCCTTGATGATAACGTACAGCGCAATATTATTCGTTTTGCCTTGTTTGCAGCGGGTGTAGGCCCTGTACTGTTTATACTTGGTAAAATGGCCGCTGTGGGGCAAGTTGTTTTACTTGGTTTCCGCAATTTAATTGGCATAGTGAAAGGATTAGGCGCTGCCTTTACTTTCCTTACGGGCCCTGTGGGGGTCATTATCGCCGCTGTAACCGCCTTGGCCGTGGCCGGGGTGTACTTGTACAAAAATTGGGACTCTGCCAAAGCCGCCTTTACAAACATCTGGATCGGGATAAAAAACTTTTTCCTTAAAACCATCAATTCGATGCTCAAGGGCATCGATAGTTTTACCAACGCCGTCACCTTTGGCGTAGCGGGTACAAACCTGGCTGAAAAGTTCTCTTTCAAAACTGAGGATTACGTGGACGTTCCAAAGTGGAAAACTTTTGGGGCAACCATGAAGGAGGTAGGCGGCGACTTATTGGAATACGCCGGGCTGGCTGGCAAAGCCAAGCAAAAAACCAAAGAGCTAAACAGCGAGATTTTTGCAGGGGATACTGGGCCCGCAATTACGGGGGGTGATGTGAGCGGCGGCGGTGAAGAATTAAGCGATTCCAAAAAGAAGTTGGCCGCATTGAAAGCGGAAAGGCAAGCATTTGACGCAATTTTGAAACAGGACGGCGCAAGCCCAACCCTTGGCGGCAATCGAATTTCCAATATTGAAGGCGGGGCTTATTCCGGGCTTATCCAGCTTGGCGAAAAATACCAAGGTGTAATTCAAGGTATTGTTGATCAAACCAGCGCCTTGAATGTAAAAAACATGGACTTGAAGATAAGTCAAGATTCCATCAACGCTTCTTTAAACACATCCTTTCCGCTGCTGGAACAATTTAAAAGCCAAGTTGAAAGCCTTGGCCTTGTCTTCGATCAAATCACTGAAAAAGCCATTCCCAATTTCTCCGGGGCCGTATCACAAGGGCTTTCGGCATTTTCCCGCTATGCAGAGGATGGAATTAGCTCTATGCGTGACTTGAGTCGCGCCGTGGTGGCGGCATCTCTAACCATCATTAAATCACTTATTCAACAAGGTGTTGCGGCGGCGGTGGCCAATGCCTTAAAAAACCCGGCTGGTATCATTCCACCCGTTGGTTTGGCTCTTGCTGGAGCGGCTGGAGCGGCGGCTGCTGGATTGTTCCAGGGGCTAATTGGAAAAATCGGAGCCCCTAAATTAGCTAAGGGTGGATTGGCTTATGGCTCTACATTAGCCGTTGTCGGTGACAACCCCAACGCCAAAGCCGACCCTGAAGTAATCGCCCCACTTTCCAAGCTGCGCAGCTATTTGGATACAGACGGCGGCGGTGGAACAATTGAATTATTGGTGCGTGGCGAAAATTTAGCGGCTTCTATTGATCGTGTAAATGCCCGCCGCGCAGGACGTATAAAATAGTAACAATGGCGCTACGATTAGAAGGAGGGGGATATAGCTACGACGGCACACTTTGGGCGGTGTACTTGTATGGACCTGGCACGGGCAAAATTGACGCGCACTTGGGTGAAGACATTGTATCGATCCGCTACGAGGGCGACGGCATGGACTTGAACACGCCCATTATTCCTTCGTCATGCTCCATTGTAATCAAAGCCTCTAATCAAGCCGAAATAGACGCCAATGAGGCGCTTTTGAGTGAAATTGCCCTGGCTGGAGAAGGTGAGTTTATACTGAAGGTGTACAAAAATTCCTTGCTTCACTGGGTAGGGCTTGTCCTGGCTGATCAAACCCAGTTCAGTGACGACCGCTTGCCGCGCCCGCTGACCATCCGGGCGGTGGACGGACTTGCACGGCTCAAGGAAATTGAATTCAACAAAGATGCTACCGAATTCGCTTCTTTGGCCTACTTGTCCCAACACATCATTATAGCCCTTCAGAAAACCGGGATTTTTGCCGAATTATCGCCGGGCTTGCGCACCTCCACCGGGTGGACAAATGCCGAAAACACCTACGCTTCTTTCCTGGAGGGAATACGCCTGGATCATGTCGTTTGGCTCTACATCGATAAAAAAGGCGAAGATGCCACCACGACCAACAAGCGCAGCAAATACGCCTGGCAAGTGCTGGAAGAATTGGCCAAGCTTTTTCACGCCCGCGTGTTGATGTCGGCGGGCTCGTTTTGGTTTATTCAAATACCGCAATACCTAAACGCTGCCACAGCGGGCATACATAATTTTGACGCCAATGGCACGGTGGTCACCACGGGCACAGGCTTACCCATTGCTTATTCCAATGTGTACACACAAGCCATTGGTGCAAACTGGGAATATCAGGCAGCCATCAAGCGGGCAAAGGTTACTTATCGCCATGCCAGTGCCGAAAACCTCAACATTGTAATCAATTTTTTGACCGGGCCCGTAGTGGTCAAGGACATAGAAAGTTTCGACGGTACAGCTAAGTTTTTACTGTCCTTCAGTCTTTCTTATCCCACTACTTTGCCTGCTTCTTACCCTACGTATCTTAGCCATTTTCATAAATTTAAAGCCACCATCAAAATAGGTGACAAGTGGTTAAAACAAACGGCTCAAATCATCCTTGGTGAAATCATTTACACCGCGCCTACTTGGGTAAGCACGGCGGCGGATTACGAGTTTTTTGTATACCCCAACTTTGCGCCTAATGGATTCAATCGCTACAACTTCAATCTTGTATCTCCGCCAATTCCAGCGGATGGCGATTTTTCCGTTTCCTTGGCATATGTACACACCTATTTCCCAAGCAACAGCGGGGCACCCATTCAAACCATCACCCCCTTTGAGTGGGCGGTAAACAATGCCAATTTCCAGGTGCTTCCAAGCGGCTTGATTGAAGACGCCTTCAATGAAACGGTATTCACTCAGGAAGGCAATGCCACGGCAACAAAGCAATTTGAATTCAAATCCACCGTGGGGGATGGCCCGTACAGCTATACCCTTACCACCATGAAAGCCCGGCGACCTGAAGGCACTACGCCGCCGCCTACAAGCTCATGGACGGGCTCAGGCAGCACAGGAACGATCCACCAAGTACTAGCCAATTCCGTTGTAAAGTTTTCGGGTAAAAACGTCAAAAAAATAAACATTCCATTCATCGGCGGCGACTACTTCCCGCATGGAATGATTGAGTACGAGGAAGATTTTTACCTGATGCTCAACGCCGATTTCAACGCCCGCGCCAACCGCTGGAATGGGCTATTCGTGCAAGTAGCTGACGGGGGTAACGGGATCGCTTTGCCGCCTAAAAAATTCATCTCCAGCAAGCCTTCACCCCGCGATATTGAAGGGCCGGTTCCAGTGCCTTATTTCCCGACTGTACCCGATGATGGCAAATTGGATTTGCCTAACGTGAAAAAGGCGGACATGACCATCTTGCGGGGGGGCATCCCGACCACTACCGATGAACCCATAGAGGTAGGGGTGGTTACTTCCATCCCCATCAACCCCTTTGATCTTGACCGGGTGCTGCTGGCTGGGGATAAAATCATGGTGACGGACATTTACACAGGAAAACCTACTGTGTTTACCGTGGCAGCCAATACCACGGCGGGCGCTTCAAGTGTGAGCGTGGTATCCCAAACCATTACCGACCGCATTGTGGATGGTTCCTACATCCAGCTTGACCCGGAATACTTGTACACCCGCGCCCTTACCAACTTGGCCAATGTGGGCACCGGGGTGCAAATATTTAAGGACAAGGTAAATCAAGTGGCCAATTTGCGCACTTTGGTAGCGGGTAGTAATATCACATTGGTACAAAATACCAATGAAATTGTAATCAGCGCCGCCGCTTCTGGATCAATGTCTTTTTTCGTCATTTCGGCCAATTCAGGAGCATCCAACAATATTACCGACGCTGAAACGCTGCTTATTTCCGGTAATTCCGGGATCTCCACTTTTGTAAGCACAAATCAAATAGCTATTTCGTTGGACATTAGTACCCTTATTGCGGTTACTGCTGCATCGGGTGACTACCTGGCTATTTACGACGTGTCAGCGGGATTCCATCGCCGCATCACCATCCAGGACATTATTAACCTTGTCCCTGCTGGATTTACAAGTTTTACTATTTCTGCCAATACAGGAACCGCCAATTCCATTACCAACGGTGAAACCCTCTCATTATCGGGTAGCTCAGGTATTTCCAGTTTTGTAAGCACTAATCAAGTCACTTTTTCGCTGGACATAAGCAGCCTTACGGCGGTTACTGCTGCATCAGGTGACTACCTGGCTATTTACGACGTGTCAGCGGGATTCCATCGCCGCATCACCGTCCAGGACATTCTCAACCTTGTTTCTTCGGGGGGCTCAATGTCTTCTTTTTTCATATCTGCGGATTCGGGCACCTCTAACAGCATTACCGACTCCGAAACATTAAGTGTACTTGGTGGCACGGCGGTCAATACTTCAGTAGGCACCAACCAAGTAACCGTCAATTTCAATATTATGAAATTGGCCCTACTTACGCCTACATCAGACGATTTTCTTTGCTTTTATGATAACAACCTTGGGCAACATGGACGGGCGGCAATATCGACCATTCTTGCGCTTGGAGGGGGCGGATTCACCTCGTTTAATATTGCGGGTAATGGAGGATCGTCCAACGCAATCACCAACGGTGAAACGTTGACAATTTCGGGCGCTACTGGTATCACTACCAGTGCCGTGACTAACGGGGTGATCGTGAGCATGGATATAGGCGCAATGAGCGGTATATCTACAATCAGCGGGTTTGATCGCTTGCCTATATACGACAACTCTACGGGGGGGCATGGGTCTGTTTCTTTCAATCAGGTATCGGATTTTATTGGGGTAAAAAGTATAATATTTACTAACAGCACAAACGCATCTGGTATAGTATCGGTGACGCACGGATACAATTTAAGTTCGCCCGCTTTTACAGTGGTCATATGCAGTTTAACAACTTTAAATAGCAATGCTGGCTTTGTGCGATATGTGTCAGGCACGGCAAACACAGCCACTTTTGAAGTAAGAAAGTTTGACGGCACTGTGCTCTCAAGCGAATCGGTTCAAATTCATGTAACAATGCATATTCCACCATCATGAGGAAGTTAATGATTTTGTGTGCAGGGATTTTGTGGAGTATGGTGCTGCTAGGGCAACGCCCCAATCTGGCACCCATCAAAAACCCAAGCCCAAACGATGCGATTTACACGCAGGAACACGGGGCACTGGCAAAGGTGCCGTTCTACCTGGCCAAAACTTATTTTGCCCCTGACCCGGACACTTTGTCCTTCACGGGCACAACCTTGTCTGTATCCGGGGGAAATAGCGTGAATTTGTCCAGTCTATTGGACAACACGGACAGCCAAACCCTATCCTTGGTTGGACAAACCTTGTCTATTACTGGAGGTAATAGCGTTGTACTGCCTGCTGGATCGGACGCGCAAACGCTGTCCTTCACGGGCACAACCTTGTCCGTATCCGGGGGGAATAGTGTGAGCTTGTCCAGCCTATTGGACAATACGGACAGTCAAACCCTTAGTCTTACGTCCAACAACTTGTCTATCACAGGCGGAAATAGTGTTTCCCTGGCTCCATACCTGGACAACACCGACGCGCAAACGCTCAGCTTCACAAGCCCCAACTTATCCATATCAGGGGGCAACAGTGTGAACTTGTCCGCGATCAACACGGACGGACAAACCCTGTCCATCGCGTCCAACAACTTGTCCATTACTGGGGGTAACTCTGTTTCCTTGGCTCCATACCTGGATAACACCGACGCGCAAAACCTTGGCAGCAGCAAGAGCGGCAACGTGGTCACGCTGACCATATCAGGCGGCACAGGTGCCACGGTGAACGTGGCCGACCCGGACACCCTGTCCTTCACGGGCACAACCTTGTCCGTGTCTGGGGGGAATAGTGCGGACTTGTCTAGCCTGTTGGATAACACGGACGGACAAACCCTGTCCATAGCGTCCAATAACTTGTCCATTACTGGGGGTAACTCTGTTTCCTTGGCTCCATACCTGGATAACACCGACGCGCAAAACCTTGGCAGCAGCAAGAGCGGCAACGTGGTCACGCTGACCATATCAGGCGGCACAGGTGCCACGGTGAACGTGGCCGACCCGGACACCTTGTCCATAGCATCCAACAACTTGTCCATTACAGGCGGTAACTCTGTTTCCCTGGCTCCATACCTGGACAACACGGACGGACAAACCCTGTCCATAGCGTCCAATAACTTGTCCATTACCGGAGGTAATAGTGTTTCCTTGGCTCCGTATTTGGACAACACGGACGCGCAAACCTTATCCTTATCCGGTGCCACTTTGTCCATATCGGGCGGCAATAATATTACACTAACAACATACTCCAATTTAAGTGATGCGGCAACCATAAACTGGAACTTGTCAACAACTAAAACCGCACAGGTGATTTTAGGCGGCAACCGGACGCTTTCTATATCTAATCCAAGTATCGGCGATGTGTATATTTTTAAGTTTATCCAAGATGGCACAGGGAGCCGCACAATCACGTGGCCGGGCTCGTTTCGTTGGCCGGGCGGCACTGCTGGAGTTTTGTCCACGGCGCCCAATGCAGAGGACATTTTAACCATTTTTTACAACGGCAACACATACGCCGCAATCCTTACAAAAGATTTCAAATAATGAAAGCATTATTTTTTTCTATATTGATTATGTGTGGTCATTTTTGCCCTGCGCAAATACACGCATGGTTTTTGGCCGCGCAATCTCATGCTGGATCAAGTCTTTTTGTACTTGACCAAATTCCCAAATCCAGTGTGGCCGCGTATTCGCTTAGGAGGTTAACAAACACCTATTCAGGTAGCGCCATAAGAGTAAGGCGCTCAAGCGACAACACGGAACAAGACATAGGCTTTGACAGTGACGGCAATCTAAACACATCCGCAATGTTAAGCTTTGCAGGGGCAGGCAACGCGTATGTGGTAACTTGGTATGACCAAAGTGGCAATAGTCGCAACGCCACCCAAAGCACTACGACCAACCAATTTCAAATAGTTAATGCTGGAGCGTTAATAACCTGGAATAGCAAGCCCTATGTTTTTTCTGACGCTACCGATTTTGTCCAGGCAACTGATCCAATGGGAGGGAGTGCGAGTGAATTTGTGGCAGCACTGATTATACGCACGTCCGCTACGAGCAACGGTGCATTTGGGAACGCGTCTTTTACGCTGCACACGGGCACCAACCGGGTTTCTACGTTTTTGCCTTGGTCAGACCTCAATATTTATTACGATGTCGGAGGATCAACCGGAGCTAACCGTATAACAATCAGTAGTCAATTCACAAATGCTACGTTGTATCAATTTTCGTTTATCAACTCTGTTGCGAATAACCAACAGGCTGTACGAAAAAACGGCACACAAATAGGCTCCGACGCGACCGGACACACGGTAACAACCTCGCTCCTTAGACTCAGCGATGCAAGCCCGCAAGGCGTTCAGGGCTATCTTACAGAGTTTATTTTCTACGAATCTACCTTGACAACAACTGAACTACAAACCATTGAAAATAATCAAATCGCCTACTATGGCATCACACCATAAAATGTTGAAAATGAAAAATTTACTTTTTTTATTTTTATTCGCTCCGCTGGTCTTGTTCTCACAAAGCCTGTTAGATGCTGACAGCATCATTGTCATTCAAAACAACGACAGCACCTTTACAGCTTTGGCCGTGACCATCTATCCAGGATTGAAAGCCGGGGTAATCAAACAAGTGTACCGCGACCGCTACGACAAAAGCCAGCGCCTAAAAGTAGAGGCCGCAAAGCTCACCATTCAGTTAAACGAAAAGGCAAATAAAGCCTCAACAACCTTTTTTCAAGTGACGGGGGATACAATCAGTCTGGATAGTGTGTCTTTAGATGGGGAATGGGCCCTAAAAGGCGGGGAAATCTCCATCAACTTCACAGTAACCAACAACAACCAAAGCGACAACAACAAAGTGGCGCTTAAGGTCGTAGACGCTCAAGAAATCCTACTTATCATCAAGGATGTGGGGGAAGTTTCCTTTTACAAGGAAAATGAAAACTCATGGATCGGAAAGGGCAAGGAACTGTTTAAAATGACCCGCCGCCGCGCCAAAGAAAAAGCCAAGCAATGAAGATACTCCACACCATCGAAAATGCCTTGAATGCCGTGGGGCTTAGTGGGGTGAGCTTGTTTATTGGCTTTGTAGGCGCGGTAATTGCCCAAATCAAGAGCGAGCGCAAGCCTCTTTACATGCACGTCGTCTTAGCCATAGCGGGGTGTCTGGCCGCTGCCTACGCTGCACCGGCTGTAAACCACTTTTTAGGGGTACATGATCCCAAAGCTCAAAACGGTGTAGTATTCCTGGTAGGATTGCTTGGCCGGGATTTGCTAAGTTTTGCAGTAAGAACGATACAGTTTTTCTCCAAAAACCAAGAATTGCTTTTACAACTCAAAAACCGATTTAAGAGGTAAGGGGCAACCCTTACCCATTTTTTCGAGAAGCTTCGATGTCTTTTTTCATTTTCAGTTGCTCCTTTTTCATTTCCTTGATGTCTCTGGTTACTTCCTGAAGCCCTTTTACTACTTGCTTCAGTACACCCGTTATTTCGTCTATACTATCCATTTTGGCCGCGATCCGATCCGCCGCCGTATCAATATAATCGCGCTTCTCGTCCCTATGTTTACCCACAAGGACTTGTTCAATAATTTCAAATAACAACTCTTTATTTTTCCCTCTTAGGGCCTTGGAAACGTTGGCTTGTGATGTGTCCAGCATTTCCGCCAATTCAACTTGTGTAATCTTTAGCGACTTCAGTCGATCCCTTACGCGCTCGTGTGGTGGAGGGAGTTCCAATTCTGCTTTCAATTTTGGTTTGGTGGTTTCTGATTCCATTGTATTGGTTAAAAATATTACTTTATTAGTAGTAAAAAGTAATAATAAATTTTGCACTATTACTTTTTATTACTAAAATTGTGACAAATTTAATAAAAAAATCCAATGGTGAGTAATATTTTAAGTAAAAAAACACTGGCTGACGCTCTAGGAGTGTCGCCGGATTCATTGCGTAAAGCCTTGGAAAGAATGGGGTTGCGCGAAGTGACAGCACAAAATATTTTTACAATCCTGGAATATTACTCCAAGCCCGTACCCGGCAGGAATACCGAAACGGTAGAGGCGGCCAAAAAGCTGATTCTGAGTAGTACGCAGATCAATCATACCACCATCAACAACTTTGCGGAGGTGGTGCCCCCTGTGCCCGTGGTGCCTTCTTATGTTCCCGAGATGGATGTCGTGAACATGGATGAAACGCCCGATTTGCAGCCCGCGCCAATGCGCGGCGCGGTGCAGATCGCCTCCAGTGATACGGTAGTGCTTAGCCTGGCTTTTGCCGGGGCTTTTGCCATTGCTGTGGGGATTACTTCGCCCATGTTTATGGCCGTGGGCATTGCGCCCGGCTTGGCTTATATCCTGGCCGTTTTCATCGACATTTCAGCGTTCATATTCATGTGTCGGGGCCGTTACACCTATGGCGTGATCATGGCAGTATGTACGGCATTGCAAGCCGCCTTTACGGTAGGGGCCTTTAACTGGGTGGATGCTGAAATTCTGACCATCTGCAAGGGCTTCACCGTGGCTTTTGCAATCGGCATCGTGATCCACGGTTATTCTTCAATTATCGCCACCAAAGCAAAAGCATGAAAAAGATAAATTTGAAAAATCTCGAATTACTTGGGTGTGATTCCAAAAGGGGAACTGAGGTCTATTTAAACCCTAAAAATGGCGACATTTTTATACGTCGAGTTTCCCTTGTTTCCTCTCCCGCAAAAACAATAGGAGGAATTAAATACAAAAGAATAGATGTTTCAACATCTATTCTTTTTAAGGCTGAATCTGGCGTGGTTTACGAAGAATGCACGCCCGTTTTATCACGGGACAATTAATTATATGATCAGAGAAATTTTGATTCATTTGGGCTTGGTGTATGACCCACGCTTTGCGCTCAAGCCCTCCAGTGAGCGCGCGCCCGAGCCTGTGGTGGATCGGCCAACGCGCCCGGCGCAAGTGAATTACACCAAAACCTTGTATGTACCACACAAGGAGAACACCGCCGAAACAAACCTACGTGAAAGCGTAGTGACTTTCGACGTGATGACCACGCAAGAGGCCGTAAAGGGGGGCACCTCTGAATTGAATGCAAGTGAGTTGCAAGCTCTTGAACAGCAGCGAATTGCAACTAAGCTAAAGTTACCCCTGGAGCTTTGCCAGCAGGTGAAAAACAAGCTGGCAAAGGGCTTATCCATTAAGCAGATCGAAAAGGAATTCAAGGGGGTACGGGGGGCAAGTGCTCGCACAATTGCGGCGATTAGTTCAGCGATTAATCAAGCTAAAGAATGAAGATCAGAGGAAAACATCGAATTGAATTCCATATCGTTGGCGACGGTCGTAAATTCCTAAACTATTGGGATTATGCACACGGCAATGATGTCGTTTGCGAAATACGTAAAGGCAAGCTTTACAAGAGCAACTATGATGAAAATGCCAATGAATTGCCAGAAACCGAGATTGATTTTAATGAGTTTCTAAGGCTCGTTGAAGAATCCGTATCTAAAATTGATTTACCATGAAAAAATACAGGGTTTTTCTCATTGGCTGGGACTTTGATACCAGCGACGTAATAGAATCCGCCACCGCCTCAAAAGCGAAGGGGCAATACATCAAAAAGCATCTTTCAGGCTTTTCGGACATGTATCCTAAAAAGGTGTTTTTTCAGTGCCTCAGATGCAATACTATTCGTTAATTCAACTAAAAAATAAGTTATGGAACGCGAAAATTTATATACAGCGAATTGCATAAGGACATTTACTGGGATTTACATGAATGTTTTCGCCCCATCATTAGAAATGATTTGCATTGAAGATATTGCACATGCTTTATCAAACCAATGCCGTTTCGGAGGTCATTTGCCGAAATTTTATTCTGTTGCTCAGCATTCAGTTATTATGAGCGAAAAGATAAACAATCGCCACAGATTAGCAGCATTACTACATGATGCCAGTGAAGCATACCTTTTAGATATGCCACGCCCAATAAAGCAGGGGCTTAGTAATTATAAAGAACTTGAAGGAATGTTAATGAAAGTTATTGCTAAAAAATTTGGGTTTGATTATCCTTTGCATGAAAAGATAAAAGAAATTGATGAGTATATGCTTGAATGGGAGTGGTCAAATTTGATGTTGGGCGAAAAAAATCTTTTTCCTGATATAGATTGTTGGCCACCTACTTACGCCAAAGCCCAATTCATTGAAGCATTTAAAAACTTGAGGGCTTAAAAACATTATTTTGCTAAAATTCACACCGCTTTTGCATCGAAAACATTGCAAAATGAATCGATGCAAAAGACTAACAACCAAATAAATGAATAAAAATTGCAAAGAATTGCAAGGGGTGGTCAGAGAGGCCCCTATCATCATCCTGGAGGAGGTAGGGCGACGGCCACCAAGCGCCGACCTTGCGCCCTACATCGAGTACTTGCCAGTAGAGCCCCCAAAGCCCGTGGCACCGCCAATGGTGCCGATCATTGCCCGCAAAACGGTAAAGGTGGTCGTGACCGGGGGACAATTACTTGGCATGGCTATCATTGTAGCGCTGGAAATGCTTTACACCATTTTTTTACTTCTGGTGGAGCTTTTGCGGATGTGTAGGCGTCCGAAGTCGAGCGGGGTGGATAAAATCGCGCCACGGGGCAGCCAAGCGCCCGAACGGCAAAAACTCAACGTGGAAGTAACTGTAAAAATCAATTAGCATGAGATCAATTCTTGCATTCATTGCCGGGGGGCTGTCAATCTGGGTTTGTGTCCTGTACGGTTTTCCCGGTTTATTGGGCGCTTACTTGGCGGCTATGGCTGCTTATCTGCTGTGGTGGTATTTGCGGGACAAGTACCAACGGGTAAAAACCCTGAAGGAGTACGCCAAAACGGTGGAGAATATTTACATCTACTCCGAAGATGCCACCGACCACAGTAAGAACCGCAGCATCTACCTACGTGCCAAACAAGCCGAAAGGCTACTTAAGGAAAGCGGCAACAAGTTTTCCAAGGTGATCCCCATTTATTTTCAGGATCACTCCAGCCCCAACGAAACGCCTGAACAGTACGCCGAGCGCGTAAAGGAATTCATTGCCAAGGATCGCGAAAAGCACTTGGGAAAGGTCTACAAAAACGAGGGCGACACATTCTACCTTCGCCACATCTCAAAACAAATTGGAGTTTAATTATTTTTTTTGCTGCATAATATTACCATTTATCACTTAAGTGGTTATATTTGGTGCTCAAAGCCCGCGCCCGTGGGTAACAATCCTCTTGCAGATGAAAGTAAACAATATCCGAAGATCGAAGCCAGAAAGGGACTTTTCCATTATCCCCAACTCCACTTTGCAGGATGAAACCTTGTCTTGGCAAGCTCGTGGTATGCTCTGCTACTTGCTTTCTATGCCCGTAGATTGGGTGATCAACGTAAAAGACCTGGCTAAGCGCAGCAGCAAAAACGGGCGCGACGCGGCGCAAAAAATCCTTAACGAGCTAATAGAAACAGGCTATGTCCTCCGTGAACAAGTGCGTGATAAAGGTCGATTTGTCGGCTATAACTACGTGGTGTATGACCTTAAACAGGATTTGCCGTATCCTGAAAAACCGGATACGGCAAATCAGGAAACGGAGTCACCGTATCCTGAAAAACCGTATCCGGCAAAACCGTATCCGGCAAATCAGGAACTACAAAGAATACATAGTACAAAAGACACACCTACAAATTCATTTTCTTCTAAGGAAGAAAATGGCGGCGCGAATGATGAAAGTGAAAAATCGGAAAAACCGCTGTCGGCGGCGATGATGGAACTATGGAAATCCAGCTACACGGAAAGAGTGGGTTCTGAACCCAAAGAAAAACGGCCAACAAAGGATTGGGTGGCCGTGGCTGAATTTTCAAAAATGGTACAGACCCGCAAGCGCGGCGAATCGGTTTTGGAAAAGTGGGCCAGCTTCTTGCAAAAAGCCTGGGAGCTTGGCGACCCCTTTGTACAAAACCACTATGACCCCGCTGGGTTGTGGGGCATGTATGACCGAATCAATGCAGCACTAAGTACTAAGAAAAGCGGGGGCACCCCCGCGCCAATCCAAAGCACCACGCGCACAGGTAGCGGCGGCGGCATTCGTAACCCCTTCAAAAAAGGAACGCATGCAAAATGAAACAATTGAGCAAAAAGAAAATGTAAACATTTTGCTCGAAGAAATGCGACAAAAGGAACAAATGTATTTAATTCGTCATGGGTTAGATACTACCTTGAGGCGACCAATTGAGGACAAGGAGCGGGCATATTGGCAAAAGGTAAAAAACAGCGCCCCAAAAAATCCTTTTCAGCAGGTGGCCGACGCGATCCGTACGAGTGGCGGCCCTACGCCCGATTTTGATAAGCCGTGGATGAAGTACAATGAAGCCCGACTCCTTTTCCTGGAGTGCATGCAGGACATTGCCCGGCAACACAAATTCACCTGGGATTATTACCCTAGCCTTAAGCGACTTTGTCAGCTTATGGCCGGGTACTTCTCTGGCTGGAATGTAGATGGGGAATTGGATTTGGCCAAAGGGTTTTTCATCTATGGCCCTTGTGGCTGTGGAAAATCCAAACTCATGGCCGCCGCGCAACTCATGGCTTACCGGGTAGGACGCTCTGAGCGGGTGTACAACCGCGCCGCCTGTGAGCGGATCACCAAAGACCCCAAAAACACAACTCGATACCAAAAAGGCAACTGGTATTTTGACGACCTGGGTAATACGGATTTGGTGTTTAAGGATTGGGGCCGAGAGGTAAACCCATTCCAGGAAATCTTTACAGAGCGTGCCCGCGAAATGGAAGTAAACTACATCGTGACGCACGTAACGAGCAACATAAAACCGGAAAGCTTTGCACCCGTCACCAATAGCGACGGCGAAGAAATAAAGCGGGGGGTGTTTGATGCTCGTGTAATATCCCGATGGAATGCCATGTTCAATTTTTACGAGTTGGACGGGCCCGACTATCGGTAACTAACAGAACCTTATAAACATTTTAGAACACTACTGACTATGGAAAACTTAGTGAAGGAGCTGCTTAAAGTGCTCAACAATCTGGAAAGCGCCCAAAAAGAACTGGAGACGCTAAAAAAAGAACAAAAACAAATTGCCCTGGAGCTTGCCAAACTGAGGCAAGAGCGCAGCGAATCAACGGCGCTACCGGAATGGATACCCAGCTCTAAGGCAATGGAAATACTGTGCATCAAAAAAGCAGATACCCTTCGAGCTTACGCCAAAATGGGGCTACTAGAAGTAAAAAGAGCGTACGATAAGCGCAACTACTACCGGACGGCTGAAGTAATGGCACTGCCTGAAAAATTGTTTGAACTGCAAAATGAGCAAGTATGAGCAACTTTCAAGACGAAATGATACAACGGGAAATGTACAAGGCGCTTTATCCACCTAAAAAAATCAAAAACATGCGAGAAAAGGCAATTGATTTTCTGCGGAAAAATAAAATACTGGGTGCTTCCGCCCAAACTTGGGAAATTCGTTTTAATGACGAAAGCAGGCCGCCTGTTGACCTTGTTGACCTTTTTGTAACATTCGCCCAAACTATACAAGGGGGCCTTAACTGGGTGCCCACGGATCAGGAAAAGCCCGAAAACTTGCAATGGTGTTTGGTGTGTGTAAAAAACAATCAATCCGGGGAAAAGCATCTTTCCATTGCAATGTATACCAATGGGTACGGGCTGGAAACTGACGCGATTGGCGTATACCATGAGGAAGATGACGAGTATTACTGCCCAGAAGGGTTTTATGAATTCGATTCTACGGACGCTGAAACAATGTGGCGAATCAACCCCGAAGACAAAACGGTAACCCATTTTATTCCACGCGATTTTATACCCTTGCCATGATGGAAAACCAAGCTTTTTGGGATCAATTCAAGCAGATGTTTGAAGACCCATTCCAGCGCCGCCAACTTGTCGAATATTTTGATAAGTTGGTGGAGGACTGTACCAAGAATCCTAAGCCTATGCGGGTGGCGTTTATTGGCAGGTACGAAGATTTTGTGAAAATGGGGGATGTAAAGTACTTGGCAAAACAAGGGATCGAAGAAATAAAAGAAGTGTCAAATGGAGCCCTTACCATCGTTCATTGCATGAATGATGATGATGTTTATGGAGAAAAGTTTGATGCTTTTTATGTTCACGAAAACCAACATGTGAATATTAATTTTTACAATGCGGCTTTTTATTTGACGGGGTTCAATGTGCCGAAGTTGACAAAAGAAGATTATTTGAAACTGTTCTTTGAGCACAAAAACGCCCTGCACCATGCCTAAACGAATCGCAGTAATTGGAACTGTCCGCTCATTCAAAGATATTTTGAATGTAATTAGCCCCTATTTTAGATCGTATCATCGAATCAGGGCAAAACCTGGCTTTTTTATCCAAATTGAAGATGTTCGTTTTGAGTCGGTTATTAGGCTGGATGACTTGCAAGGACTGCATTGGGATCATTACTATGAAAATTACGAAACTTCTGGCCCTGATGAAAAAATGATAGAAGCGGTATATTTTTTGAAAACCCACAACGTGCCTTTGTGTACCAATGAGGAAATACAAGGCTGGCTTGAAAATCTTTTACTCTAATGCCTAAACGAATCGCAGTAATTGCAACCAAGGCCAAATTCAAGGAGATACGCAAGTTTTTCCGCAAAGCCCTCCCTTTCCCCTTGGATAGCTCCACAGACGACTACTTGGCGGTGATGGACTTGTATTTGTACCGCATCGACAATCCGCGCAATAACTTCATAGATGCTTACGAGTGGAGCGGCTATATTGACGCCGTAAGCTATGAAGTGGAACACAGCGGGCATTGGGCGACAATGCAAAGAAACCTTTTGCACGGCCTGGAGGCAATGGAAAAAAAAGAAGTGCCACAATGGAACGCGGCAAAGGTTTGCCGGGAAATTGAAGAATTGGCTATACCGTTTTAAAACTATATTCATGAGCTACGAATCAATTGTGCGTATCTGTGACACCGTTGCCTTACTTGGGCTTTTTGGCCTGATGGGTTGGGCATCTTGTCTTGCTTATAGGCTGTTTAGAAGTGTCAAGGATTTTATTGATAAATTGTAAACCGCAACAAAATTGATGTACCGGATTTTTGATTGTATCTACGAGTAATCTTTTTGTTAAGACAAAAATATAAATATGGAAATCGTTGAAATAATAAAAGAATATCCGCCTAAAGTGCTGGCGTATTGCTTTGGGATTGGATTTGTTATGTTTGGCGCATTTTGGGCGGTTACTTTGGCAATGATGGGCAAGCCCTCGTCCGAACAAGATGATGGGTATAAGAATTGGAAAAAGCAATACAAGCGCTTAAGATGACGTAAATTGTTGTCGGATATTTATGGGGATTATAATTTGTTAGGTTGAGGGGGTACACTGTGGTAAGCTGTGCCCCTTTTTATTTTTTTTACTATTTTTGTAAGCACTAAATTTCAAATACATGAAGAAAATAGACACAGCAAAACGTGGACAATTTGTGCTTTCATCCAGTAGTCTTTCTCTTGTAGAAAAGCAGCTAAGCCCTAATGAAATACCCTTAATAGTAGTTCAGGGATGGTTAGATGATAAAAACGGGGTTTTGGCGGCTACTGATCAGCGGGTTATTTTTGCGGGAAAACTGCTGTTTACAAGCATTATCAAAGATGTTCCATATAGCAAACTTAGTAGTGTGCTGTATGAGTCTGGTTTAATGTACGCCACGGTGAAGCTGGAGTTTTCAGGCGGGAAAATGGAGATCAAACAAATTGACAAAAAAGCAGCCAAAGAACTGGTAGCGGCCATAAAGGCACAATTGGACAAAAAAGAGGAAAAGCCCGCGCCACCTACTGCTCAAGCGCCTGGAGATGATTTATATACCAAGCTTAGCAGACTGGCAGAGTTGAAGGAAAAGGGGGTGTTGACAGAGGATGAGTTTTTGAGCGAGAAAAGAAAGTTGTTGGGATGAAAAAGGGCTCCTACTCCGAAAAGCAGAAGCCTCAATTAAAATTTACGATCCGCAATTATACGGATTATTTGGAGCCGGGGGTTAGCCCGGCTTTTGTTATTTAAGTATTTTCTTCCCTCGAAGCCAAGATTTTTCTTTTATCTCGTGGCCAAGTATTTCGGCCTCTTGTTTTAAAATATCTTGGTCGGTACTGGTAATTTCATCTACTTTTTGAATTCGGTTATTCCCTAGGTCTCTGTAAACTCTTAATCGGTTGGTGTCACCTTGTCTTACTGTTTGTCCGGGGTTGTTGACCCATTCAAACACTATTTTCAATAGGTTCATATCTCACTTACTTTACCTTCCGAAAGTGCGTTTGAAAATTTGGTGTACATTTCTTGTTGATCAAAGCCTGCACCTAATTCGCTCAAATCGGCATCAGATACAAACCCTTCCTTTGTTACATAGAACGATGCTTTCTTTCCGTTGCTTAGTACAAAGGTTCTTACTTTTAAAAGCTTTTCGGCTGCCAATAAATCTTCTTTTGGCATTTCCATCATTGGAATTACATGTTCAGGGAACATGGTTTTTGCAAGTTTTTCAGCGCTAAATTTCATTATCGTAAATTTTAACCTCAGCTTCACTGCCTTGGTAAAACAAAGATAAGAACTTATTTTGAATAATGCATCATTATTCAAAAGTATTTTCAAAAAAAAAGTCTATGTCTTCACGGCATAGACTTTGCTGCTGTTGGATACAATTGCGAGTTGGAAATAATTTCCCAATCCCATTGGCAGCAGCACAATATAAGAATTATTTAGCTATTGGGAAATTTCCAGCTAAATATTCTCTGCGAATTTTGGCCAGCCCTTGGGGGGTCATGCTGTGAGCGGCGGCGGTATCGTTAAGTTTACCTCCAGATTCTACCAAGTCGATTAAAATTTGGACGCGCTTGGCATCCTTTTCGCTTAGTTCGCTTTGTAGGTGCACTTGCAGTTCGGATAAATAAAGTTCGTGTTTTGGCCGTGGCTTCAACGGTACGTTTAAACGCTCCGCTCCACCTTGCTCGTACATTTTTATCCATTCGGCTATGGTAGTGCTGTCTACGCCGTATTTTTTGGCCGTGTCTTTGTGTGTGGCTCCTTTGTATACTTCCTGGATAGCACGAAGCCGAAGCTTCCCGGCTTCGTTCACGAATGTTACTTTTTTATTGCTCATAAACTTCAGGATTTACCGCGCCACAAATAGCGCATTTTAAAGTACCGTCTTTTTCAACGGATCGAAATGGATGTAGGCAAAGCCCGGCGTCTTTTCGGATCAAGTACCGAATATAAGAGGATTTGCCTTTTTGCAGGAATACTTTCATTTCATCATCGCCAAGTTGGATGCTATGGCGGTTTGAGGTGTATCCTCTGGATTTGGGGCCGGTGTTTGGCCGTGCCCCGCCTCTTGTTTCTGCTTTCTTCATATTATTCTTTCCAAAATCCTTCTTCCTTCAAATTTTGTATTAAATCTTCAACCTCTGCTTTTTCCATTTCACGCTGATCCATAGATGGTTTTGTAAATACGGTGAATACATCGCCGAATGAGTATTCAATTACAGTGATTTTGATGGTTTGAAAGTGGCTTTTCCAAGTTCCACAGATTTGATTGTTTGACATGATCGTAAATTTTAACCGTGGCTTTATTGCCTTTGGTAAGACAAAGATAAAAACTCTTTTTGAATAATGAATCATTTTTCAAAAATAAAATGAAAATTATTTTCAAGGCCCCAAATAATCAAAAAACCGATCATGGTAAGTTTTGATTTCTTGCCATGTATCGGTTTCCCATTCCCAAAATTCGCTTTCCTGATCGGTATTGATTCCGCAATTGCCGTCGTACTCCAGGGCCATACTTTCGGCCATGTGTCGGCAAATGATGTGAATTTTTTCCTGATCGATGGCGTTGAGTTGGTTGAATAGGTGGAAGATTATTTCGCTTTGCATGATTTACGATTTAAAAAAGTCGGAGTTGGCCACGTTCAACGCCGACTTTTCTTTTTCCAGCTTGTTGTACTTGATCAGGGTTTGTATCTTCTTAATGCCCGTCACGGCCATTATGTCCGTTTGCGATACTCCAGCCAGCAGCGCGTTGGTAATGAAAGTACGCCGGGCGGTGTGGCTGCTCACAAAGCGCCATTTCGGGGCGCTTAGCTCCACGTTTTTCCCTTTCTGATTTCGTACCAATGTTACGGTGGTATCGATGCCAGCCAGCCGAGCAAATTCCTTTACATAGTTGCTCACTGTCCATCTATTCACGGTGGTAAGGGGGTATTGCTTAAGGCGTTCAAAAACGAGCGTAACGGCGGGGTGTATGGGGATCATTACTTTGATCTCTTTTCCGCTTTTCTGGGTGCTGTATTCAATAAACTCCACGCCGTCGCGCCGGGTAAAGTGGTGTTCCTGTACTTGTCCGTAATCAGACACCCTTAGTCCGGTGTAACAACCAATCAAGAAGCGATCCCGCGCAATACGTTTTACATCGGTGTCCAGCTCCAGCGCTTCCAGGGCCCGCAATTCATCGCGTGTGAGATACACGTTTTCGGACTCTGATGCGCCCACGCTGTACTTTATGCCTGTGGGGGTGTATCCCCTGGCTTGAGCATCGGTAAAACAGGTTTTGAGGTTGGACAAATACTTGTCGGCGGTGTTGCGGCTCATGCTTTCGTGATCCTGGAGGAATACTGCAAAATCAATAGCAAAATCATCACCTACGTTCGTCCAGGTCAAAGGCTCTTTTAGGGCTTCGTACCTGGCTAATTTCTTAAGGGTGGATTCGTAGCTGCTTATTGTGTTGGGGCTGTACTTGGGGTTTTGTCGGCGCTGCTCAATCCATTCTGTAAAAAAGGCCGTGGGGGTTACTGGTTTGGCTGTGGGTTTGCGTTCCTTCTTTTTGGTAATGGTATTCAGCCGATCTTTAAAGCCCTCGTGTGTGGGCTCCTGGCCTGTGTAGATGCACTGGTAATAGTACTCCAGGGTGACGGCGGCCAACTTGTCCAAAATAGGATTGATGTAAGGGGCAAGACTGGACTTTGGTTTTACGCGCTGGGATTTTTTGTCCCATTGTCCAGGTGGAAGGGTGAATGGGGTGTTGTACAAAAGTCGGTTGCCTTGCCATCGAAAGACTAGGTATACTTTGCTTTGTGTGGCGCTTGGGGCTTGCAAGTTAAATCTTACTTTCTTCATAGTCGTTTGTTGAGTCGTTTTTGCAAATGCAAAAAGGTATCTAAACGGTGAATGAATAGCACGTTTATACGCTGCTAAAGTAAGAAAACGGGGCTTGGCGTCCAAAAAAGGACGCCAAAAAAATCCCCTATAACATTCAAGCTCAGAAAGTGTAAATAAATATAATTAAATGATTTACAGATATTTGATTAAGGTTTAATTGCTGATTGTGCTTTTAAAGAGTCGTTTTTATATCCTAAAATATTACTTAATATTACTTTTTTAGTGTTTTATGGTTGTATTTTTGAAAAGCTTTTTATAGATTTGCCTTATCAATCAATCAAATTAATCAAAATGGCTTGCGTAAAAAAAGAAAACACGGGGCATTGCTCGCACTTTCAATGCCCATTCTCCGAACAAATGGACTTAGAGTGTGTAGATGTCATGTTTTTGGATGACGCTGGCTTCTGTGAAATCGGCTTAAACTGTATCGCTGAATGTCCATATTCCTATGGTTACGAAATGGAAGCCAAAGCACAAAAAGCTTTTGGAGTTCCTGAGCCTTTAATTGATGAGCCATGATAGCCGTACTCTTTGCCCGAAAAGACAGCATTTACAAATCGATGTCAAATACTGATGTATACGACATTGACCGGGATGCAAGGAATTTTCAAGGTGGTGCCCCTGTGGTGGCCCATCCGCCGTGCCGGGCATGGGGTAAGCTCAAAGCGTTTGCAAAGCCAAGGCCGGGCGAAAAGGAACTGGCTTTTTTTGCAATTGAAAAGATTAGAGCAAACGGGGGGGTACTTGAACACCCCGCTTATTCATCTCTGTGGAAAGAAGCCGGCTTACCACGTCCCGGACAAAAGCCGGATGAATACGGCGGGTTTTCCATTGATATAGACCAATGTTGGTTTGGTCACCGGGCCCGAAAAAGAACATGGCTTTACATCGTAGGAGTGCCACTAAATGAGGTGGAGTACCCTATCAGTTTGGATCAAGTTACACACAATATAGCAACAAGTAAAAGAAAAGGTTCGCGTTTGCCAGAAGTGCCCAAAGCAGAGCGGGAACACACCCCGCCAAAGTTGGCAAAATGGTTGATTGACTTAGCTTCAAAAACTAAAATACCATGTACAACAACGAAATAATCACCCGGTTTTCTTACAACTGGAACGGAAAGCTAGATTGTAAAAACTTCTTTACCACAATCAGGCTTCACAACCCAAATAAATACTGGATAAACTCAATCCACCGGATTTTTTTGAAGTTGGAGGATTTAGGAACGGCAAAAATTGTACAGGTTAGAACCGTTCGCTTGGATGATATAGACGCCTTTACGGCTTCTTTGGACACGGGGTATAATGCAGCTCAAACCCGTGATCTTTTCCGCAAAATGTACAAGCTTCAGCCGGGGGAAAACCCATTGGTGGACATATCCTTGTTCAATTGGGTAAGCCGCAATGAAAAGCCCAAAGCCGAAGACAGAACCGAAGATGTGAAAAAGCAGTTGGCCATTATGGCGACTGAAACGCTGTAAGTATGGGCATGGTTATAGAAGTTATCCAGGCGCAGCAAGAACAGGTCAAGGTGATCACTTTGGAGCAATACCAAAAGATCAAAGAGCGCCGCCGCCGCCGTGTTGCAAAAAGACTTGTTAAAGTGTCTCCAATGTTTGCGGTTGAGGAAATGCAAAAAGAGTTTCCTGGCTACACTTACGATCAGTTTGTGAGTGATGTAACGCGCAAAACCCGCAAAGGCAAAAGCCTTAGAAAGGCAAAGGCTAAGTCTTTCAATTGGGCATACTTGAGAAGGGAAATACCTGATTTTTTTGAAAAGTGCCTGATTCGTACCCCAAGCGTTGCCAAGCTAAGGTTAAGGCTTAGAGATGTCGAATACATTGTGACCGTACGGAAAATTTACAACGGTAGTGACATGTATGGCTATAATGAATCCTTTTTGAGTGAAGGCGAATTGATTAAGCTTTGGCGCGGCAATTTGAAAGGTTTTCTACTGCACAAAGCTGTTTTGGTTGAACAAATAAACAATGAGTTATGAGCTACGAAGTAGGCAAATTCTACAAAGTTCGCTGTGTTGAGCTTGTGAATATGAGTGGGGATGTCATTGGTACTGTGCCGATAATCGGCGAAAAACATGCCGATCCACAATTTGGATCAAAAATCCCTCACTATCATATAGATGGTAGGTTTGTCCGTGAAGATTCCATTATTTTCCATAAGAATGGAAAGACCAACAGTGTAGTTTGGGCGGGTGATTTTGCTCCAGAAACATATTGGTTTTCATACAAGGCGGGAAACATTGTGTACCGCCGCATGAAGTGCAAAAGAGCTACTACGGGCATCATTCCTCCAGAGGGTAACAGTAAGTACAAAAATTGGTACGATTCCTTTGTGGGCAAAAGCTGTAAGGGTAAAAAGTGTCCGCACTTGGGGCAGGAAATGATTGAAGAAAACGGTGTGCTCGTTTGTCCGCTCCACAACCTCAAAGGATGCGCAGAAAAAGAAGTAATAATTCCTTTTTGATTGTTTCCATAAGATTGATTGATTCATTGTGTCCGCCTGGGTGAAAATCCAGGCGGCATTTTTTTTGATAAAAATATTACTATTTACTACCTAATAAGTAATATTTTGCTATTTTTGTCTAAACATTCAAAACAACCAAAATATGGAAAATTTATTGCCAGTCCTGAACATGGACTTATTGCAAGAAAAGGCTAATGAAGCCGCAATGAAAGGCGCACTTGCAGCCATTGAAGACTATTACACGGGTTATGAGTCGCCGTTCAAAAAAGCAATCAGGGATCAAATAATTAGTAAAGAATCGGGCAATCTAAGGATTGATTTGCCTGATGTGGTTTCACTGCTGAATGATGCCTTAGCCAAAGAGATGGATATTATTGCTAACAAGGCAGTGTCAAAAACTTTTGTGCCGTTGGTTTCTGAATTGATAAGCAGAACGCCTAAACAAATCAAGTTTTCGGAATTTTTGGCAGAGTTTGGACGTGTTCATCAAATAGAAGACATTGACTCTTGTAGTTGTTATTTGAAAGAAGATGAATACCACGGATGGATCAATCTGGAGCTTTCTTTTGAAGGCGAAAGGTATTGTATCACTTTGCATAAAGATTGGGATTCCAGAAATAAAACAACCCCTTTGCGAAGAATTTTATCAATGCCACATGAGTATACTATGAGCCAAAAAATGAATGTGTCATTGGATGGAGGTGCCACGCTTGAGCTTCCAATGGTTAAATCTGTTTTTGAGGATCGTTTTTTGAAATACATCGCCAATCTTATACTCAATGATACATTGATTGAAATGGACTGTGATGATTTTGAGGAATCAATGTTTTTTAACTACTAAATCCCTGAATAATGAAAGAAGCATTTGAAACTCGCCGCCTTTCAGGGGTAATCAACCTGAAGCTCACCAATGGCGAAAAATGGAGCAAAGATAAGGCTGAGCTTTGTAGCGAAATCGTGGAAATAGTCAACAATTTCCGTTTTCAAGGCTATACACTTACTCTTAGACAATTGTACTATCAACTCGTGGCGGCTGACTACATCCGCAACGATGACAAGGTTTACAAAAAGCTTTCCAGCGTATTGGATGACCTACGTTACTCAGGTAAAGTAGATTGGTCAGCTATCGAAGATAGGGGGCGGGTGCCCTTCAAGCCTTATACCGCTAATGGCGTGGCTGATGCCATGAGCGACATTATCAACGCCTATAAGCGCAACCGATGCGATGATCAAGATAATGTTGTGGAGATTTGGACGGAAAAGGATGCTATTTCCGGCATCCTTAAACGGATCACATCAAAGTACACGGTGAATCTTGTGGTCAATAAAGGCTATTCCTCCAGTACTGCAATGTATAATGCTTACAATCGTATTGTGGACGCCCTGGAGAATGGTAAATCATTTCACATCTACTATTTCGGGGATCATGACCCCAGTGGATTAGACATGATTCGAGATATAGCGGATCGCCTCATTTTTATGCTGAAGAATGGGGATAATTATGAATTGATCGATGATATTTATGATCAATGGTGGCGTGAGTATTGTGATTTCGATTACGTAGAATTGCTTGAAGCTGGGTTTATCACAGAAGATTTTTTTGCGTCATTCACTATGCAAAATGAAGATGATGCAGAAAAAATACGCTTTGCAATTCTTCGCTACGCCCTACAACAAACGGGCAGATTCAAAGTAACGCCCTTGGGTCTTACTATGGATCAAATACAGGAATTTAACCCGCCTGAAAACCCGGCTAAAATCACTGATCCACGGGCTAAGTGGTATATCTCTGAGTTTGGCCCCGTATCCTGGGAGGTGGACGCTTTGCGCCCGGATGTAATGGAAAACATAGTAGAGCAAGGTATACTTGCCTCTATTGACCTGGCTAAATACGACGCTGTGTTGGAACAAGAAGCGATGGAAAGAAACCGTATGGTCGAATTTTCAAAAACGTTCAACTAATGGCAGTGATGAAGTTTAGAGCTTGGCATAAGAAAGCTAAGCGGATGTTTGTATGTATTGGTTTTGAAAGCCTTACTGATGGCAAAGGAATTTGCTACATAAAGCCGGAAAAATTGAAAAATGGCCCGCCGATTCTTGGAGATAACGCTGAAGACTACGAAATAACTCAATCCACCGGCTTGAAAGACTATTTTGGAGTTGAGATTTACGAAGGGGATTTGGTACGGCCTTATGAAGATGATGAAACTTTGATTAGGCGCGTCTTTTGGGTTCAAAAAAAAGCGCTTTGGGGAGTCAGTGTTTTTTCACCTCATTTGATTTATCTTCCATTAGTTGACATGGGCAATCCCTACAAAGTCGTTGGAAACGTTTTTCAAAATCCAGAAATAAAGTACAAAGGGCATGAAAATTTTGAAACTGCCTAAAAAGGGCATGAAGCCAGTGCGTCCAAAAAAACGTACAAAACTTCCTGAAAATCCTTATTACGTAACTGAGGCCGACCTCCAGCTATGGAATTGGGCTCCAAAAAACAGAGGATGAAAATTGAGCAAGCAAAAGAGGCTTTGGGGCATAGAATTTTATACAAAATCAATGAGTCTGAGCGTGCGCATGTGTACGAAGGGCGAATTGTGGGTTTATCCCCTAAAGAACAGTATGTAAAAGTCCTAGACTTGATCACAGACAAGCAAGAGGCTTGGTATAGGCTGGAAGATGTGCATTTGGTAGATGTGTTTGAACTTCGGAATCCTTTTAGGTTTAGTTCAGAGGACAGGCCATCTATTTTATTTTCAGAACCTCCACAACCGCCGCCTCCACCACAGCCACGAGAAGTAAGGCCGTCTGAACCAATTTTTGTAAAATTCAAAAACCGTTTTTTCGCATGGATAAAATAATCATAGAGTATCCTTGCAATGTAGGGTTGCTGGCTAAAGTCCTCAAGGCGGTTGCACAGCACTGCCAAGAGCAAAAAAAGAACGCTGATTTTAAGCCCGAAAACGGCAAAATCGTAATTGTCGTGGGTAATGATGAGCCCAAAACGGCAAAATCGGTTTTTGGAGATGAGGATTAAAAAAAATTTACCTCTAATTATTACCAAATAAAACTATAAAAGTTATATTTGCGAATAATTCGAGAGTATTTAGTAAGAAAGATTCAGGGGGCTAAAGTGCCCTCACTTAGCAAGGTAGAGCAGTTGGTTAGCTCGTAGGACTCATGATCCTAAGGCCGGGGGTTCAAGTCCCTCCCTTGCAACATAAATGTAAGAGTGCCGGGCTGAAGCTTGAAAGAGCAGAAGCCCGGCCAAGGTTTAAGAATACAGCCAATCCAAAGGCTTTTTTACTTTGGTTGTTTACCGGGTGTGAGCCTGGATGTTTTAACTAGGGGTTTTCTTATAGTACGTTTATCACCGAGGGGCGAACAATTGCAAGTAGTTCGCCCTTTTTTAATAATGTCAAAATGGAAATTCGCCTTTTTTTGATCGATGAAACCAAAGACTCTACACTGTCTGCAATGTTTGTAGATGGTGATTTTTATGGTTTTGTCCTGGAAGATGGCCCACGAAAAGTAAAGGAGCACGGCAAAACAAGGGTTGACAGTGGTGGGCCATATAAATTGAAGCCAGTGCAATTTGGTAAGTTCTACACCAAATACAAACTCTGTTACGGCCATCAATTCGCAATTCTTGTAGAAGGATTCCCAAGACATAAGGCAATCATGTTTCATTTGTTGAATGAGACAACGGAAACGGACGGATGTTTTGGCCCCGGAATGGCAGGTGGCCGATACTTGAACAAACCTTTGCATTATGTGCGCCAATCAGAGGCCGCCTATCTCCGACTATATGAAAAAATAGAGTCGGTTTTTGATCCTGTCAAAGTGGTCTTTACTGAAGATGTGCTTTTGTACATCCATAGGGAAAGTCCCTGGATGATTTTTAAGGGGGAAACTAGGCTGGAAACTTATTAACTAGGCTAATTGCTCATTGTTTATAAAGGATTGTTTCATGTTTTAGGCGCTGGCTGCTGAGTCCAGCGCCTTTTTGTTTTTTGTAAAAATTATTACCTTAAATTACTAAATAAGTTATATTTGCGATTAAAACCAAAATTTTAAAGTGATGAGTGAGAAAGTGCCCGCTGGATATGCGGAAATTTTGGACACGCTTAACGATGCGTTGGACATTGCGGAGGCAATTGATGAGGCGCTGAAAGATGGCTTTCAGGTTTTGAGCGATCTACCAACCTTTTTGGTGATCTTCCCTAAAGCTGCGGAAATCTATGCAGATCGACTGCGATTCAAACAAGAATTCTTGGATTTGGATGATGAGGAAACCCGCGCAATTTATGCTGATCTTAGTAAAGCTAGGGGGGCAAATCTTAAATGGGTTGAATCTAAAGCTTTACAGGCTATTGATTTTGTGGCCGATGCCTACGAGTTTGTAAACAAAGGGAAAGATTTGTATTTCAAAGGTAGGGCTTTGTTTACTGGCAAAGCAGCTTAGTATTCCCGCTTCTTACCTGGACAATACGGACACCAAAACAGGGCGGCTCTTATGGGGTCGCCCCTCAAACATTTTCTATGAGCTACGATGTAAAAGAAGAAAGCTTGGGCGAAAAGCTGTGTAGGATTCACGGCATTGAAGATGCTGAAACCATCAAAAGATGTGATGAATTTATTTACAGTTCAGTTTATCCATTGCATGCTTATGAGGTTTTGGATAAGCTGCTTGTTCGTAATAGGATTGACAACGCTGCTGTGGCTATGGATAAATTTAAGAGAGAGCTTTTGAAAACTGCTTACGCGCCGTTGAAAACAGGTAAGCGAAAAATTCAACGCGCTGAAGCTGCCAAAGCTAAGTTGAAAAAGCGCCGCGCCAAAAAACGCAAGTAATGCCAACGCTATCTAAGCCAAAAAAGAAACAGGTACACAGAACGCCAACGAGTGACCAAGGATTTTACAGTTCCACTGTGTGGCGTAAAGCTCGAAAACTTAAGTTGCTTGTTTCGCCGATCTGTGAAGTGCATGAGGTTAAAGGCCAATATGTGGATTGCACTTCTAATAGTCCAATAGACCACATCATTCCAATTGATCAAGGTGGCGCAAGAATTGACCCAAATAACCTTATGACTTTGTGTAAGGCATGCCACGAGCGAAAAAGCGCTTTGGAGCTTCATAGAGGCGTCCTTGTAGAAACAAGGAGAAACGATTTTGGGGAATTGATACCGATTGAAGGCGGGCGAGAATTGGTTATTCGCATCATCCTAAATACTGAAGATTTATGAGCGATTCTCAGGAGCTTGAAAAAGACTTAGAGGAATTCTACTACGACCAAATTTATTTGCATGGGGTCGGAATGAATGATTTTAAGGACTTGAACGAAGATGAAAAGCGGCAACTGGAAAACAGTGTTGCTTACAGTAAATGGCGGCTCGAAAGGGTTTCTGATGATTTTGCGGAAACGTTTAGCGACTATATGGTTACTGTGTTTGATGATGATACGGTTTTGTTTATTGTGCTGTTTGTGGGAACCATTGCCTTTCTGCTGTTGGGCGGAATGGTGGTTTTTAATTGATTGTTATGAAGTCATTGATTGCGGCAAAGATTGCTGAACAGTTATTTCCTATGCTTGAAGACGCGTATTCTGAAGGCATAACTGATTTTAGATTAAGCATGAAAGGCCCTAAATGGGCTATTGTGCATCCAATGGGTGTAGATGGGACAACAATTGATATTGATTGGGCCGCGGGCAAAATGATTGCCAGCTCAGTAAGCTCCACTCCTTTTAGTGTTGCAGCTCAAGACTCTATTTACAATGCAATGTTAGAGGTTGAAAAGCTGCCTGCAAATGAGAAATTAACAAAAGCTATTGTTTCGCTTATGCTTGCAAAAGAGCTTGTTAATGAATATGTTGAACAATATATTCATCCGTCCAATAAGCTTGAACAATTGATTGCATCAGTTGGATTATTAAGCGATGAACAGATAAAACAGTTGCGTATCAAGTGGGCAGAGATGCACAAGGGGGGTGCCCAAAATACCTAGCGCCGTCCCGGCGCACATCGCCGCCCCA
>OFDN01000349.1_pt1 | contig 39740 bp, 31 predicted proteins | sample 1520971 | NCBI WGS metagenome assembly OFDN01 (sample SAMEA94257418, study PRJEB24077) | hot springs metagenome | biome: Aquatic biome; feature: Geographical feature; material: Water | place: India | collected 2012-06-12 | depth 5 m | reverse complement strand
TCTTCTTCCAGAAGCACCCGGAGACCAAGATGCCGGGCATGACGGAGCTGGATCCGGCCCTGTGGCCGGGCCACTCGGCGCTGCTGGCGGTCAACAGCGCGGACTCGCTGGTAGCAGCGGCGCAGATGAACACGGTGGAGTTCCACACCTGGAACTCCACCGCGACCCGCATCAACCTGCCGGACCGGGTCATCTTTGATCTGGACCCCGGTGAAGGCACCACCTGGGCGCATATCCAGGAGTCGGCATTGCTGATGCGGTCGATGCTACAGGAGCTTGGCCTGGAGAGCTGGCTCAAGACCTCCGGCGGCAAGGGCCTGCACGTGGTCGTGCCCCTGGCGCCCAAGCGGGACTACACGGCCGTCAAAGGCTTCTCGCAGGCGGTGGTGCAGCACATGGCGCGTGTGATCCCGCAGCGCTTTGTGGCCAAGAGCGGCGGCACCAACCGGGTGGGCAAGATCTTCATCGACTACCTGCGCAATGGGCATGGGCAAACGACGGCGGCGGCATTCTCGGCCCGCTCACGGCCTGGGCTGGGCGTGTCCATGCCGGTGTCGTGGGAGCAACTGATGTCGCTCAAAAGCGGGTCGCAGTGGACGATCCTCACCGCGCGGGAGTACCTGTCGTTCCAAAAACAGGACCCGTGGAGCGACTACTGGGAGGCGCGACAGACGCTCACTGCGGCCATGAAGAAGTTGGGCTTTACGCCTGTAACTGTGCGATGAGCGGTGCACTCCCAAAGGCCATGAATGCCTCAGCAGCGTGTCTAAGCAAGTGACGTCCGTGTGGGAGACCGAAAACGGATCGGGACTCGAGAATATGGACTGTATATGCGTACAGCTATACTCACGAGCATTCTTGCGTTTATGACCGACATAGAAATCCGGCGGCCGCACCTACGGCGACTACGCGCAGTCTGGCAATCAGCGGGATGGCCGTGCCAAGACGTGCTCGAGCTCGAGCTGGTCGCAGCAGGGCTACTTGAGCAGCACCGCGACAGCCTGGGCCGGGAGACGGTTCGTGTTAGCGATCCCGGCGTTCAGGCATTGGCAGCGTCGCTGCAGGTCAACCGGAGTGCGCTAGATGCACACGAACTGCTTGTTGAGCGGGTGGCCAAAGCACTTGTTCAGGCCGGGCGCTTGACATGGCGCCGGCTGAGCTTGCGCGCCAACGTCAACGGAGTTTGGACAATGTGTCGCCCCGATGTGTTCTCCATCCGTAGCACAAGTGTAGAAGCCTACGCTGAACCGATCGTGCACGAGATCAAGGTCCGCCGCTCCGACTTGCTGGCCGACCTGCGGCAGCAGGCCAAGGGCGCAGCCTACCTCGACACAGCATCCCAGTGCTGGTACGTCCTGAAAACGGGCATCGCGCAGCCCGAGGAGATACCCCCACAGTACGGCGTAATGGTCGCGGATGACATCGGCATCGAGGTAGCCCGCCCTGCTCCGCACCGCGTAATGAACCTGCCATTTGCGACCTGGATGTCGCTGGCGCGGGGTGATGCCGACCGTTTCGACCGACCCGAGCAGAGGTTGCTTCGCCTTGAGGCTGATCTCGATTCTTCGGCGACTGCATTGTTGGACGTGTTACCCCGCTCGCCATAGGAAACGGGCGGCAAGACCGTGCCCTCGTGTCGGCGACCGCCCGGGCTTTCTACGTTTGTACGCTGCTTTGGTAGTGGAATCGAGTGATCGATACCACTTTATTATGAATTATGCTCTAAAATCACCTCAAGGGCGAGATAGCCCGGCCCGGGCGTACTCTGACATCTTGAACTCTGACTTGGTGATCGACTGCCCCTTCAGCCGCCCCTCCTTCACATGAAGCCTAGAAGACCTCGTAGGCGACACGCATACCGCCTGTCTAGTCTTCATCAAGCAGGTCAATAGCGCGGCTCAGCCGCCGGAAAGAAGTTTGCTTGCGTACGGCAATACAAGTGCCGACACGGCGCTGCCGACAGCAATCGCCTCCTCACCAGCCTTCTTGATTTTACAGAGGCTGTCGGACACCTTCGCGACGCGATCAACCATGCCGGAGGTACGCTCGAAAAGACTCTTTGCCGGAGGCGCGGCTGCTTCGTAGGCCTGTGCCAATGGCCTCTCTTGGGTCTTGTATGCCCCCGCCACCTTTTGCAGTGCATCTTGCACTGGCTTCACTCCTTGCACGCCGTACATCCGAAGCGCCGACCTGATCGTGTCCACTTGTCGCTGAACAAAATCGCGCAGGTACGGCGCCATGTCTGCCTCTCGCAGAGATGATTCAAGGGCGTCAAGCTCGGAACGCAGTTGCTGCATTTCGTCGGCTGACATGTCGGCCTCGTCTTCTTCTCGAAGCGCCCATTCAACCCATTCAAAGACCTTCCGGCATTCCGGCGGTTGAATGTTTCCGCGGTGACCGTTCCAACCCGAATGCAGTTGCCCAGGCGATGCAACCTGCGTTAGCCGCTCGAACCCCGGGCTTGTCAGGTTTGGGGGTACTCCATAAGAGTCAAGACGCTCGCGTGCAAACTTGATTTCGGACCGCAGCGCCATGACAAGGTTGGTGACCTCGTCTTCTAAGTGAGGCAGCGACTTGTCAAGATCGAAAACCTCCGCCCAGGTTTCAACCATGCGCTGGTCGGTCATCTTAGCCGCGAGCTTTTCATAAATTCGATGAAGGCGAGCGCCGGGATTCATAGTCTTTTTAGAAGAATTCAACTTGCTTGCCGGTACCGTGCTACGGCTGGCGAATTACTAAACTGCCGGACCCGTCAAGCAAGACATTGAGTCACAGAAACTTGCTTCTGCCTCAGATACCAGTATCTTTGTGTGCCATCGGAGGCAAAACTACGTGCACGTTTGCACCGGATGTCGCAAGCCCGCGGAGGTACTATCATAACGCAACCTCCACAAAATATTCAACCATCATTGAACGTTGAGCGAGAGAAATGAAGGATCAACTAATCAAATGAGGGCGGCAATGTTGCGCGGCGTCGCCAGAGACGTTAATAAACAAATCATCGAAACATGACCTATTTTCATTAGCATTGACGGGGCGGCCTTTGTCGAACCATGCAGTAGAGGTATCGTTTCATCGCCCAAGTGAAAGTGGTGCAAAAGATTTTGCCGACGCGTACCGGGAAATCGTGGATCGGCTGCTGGCTAATGGTGGGCGTCCGGCAGTTTATCCCTGCAGTCGCAACCTGCTCACCGTCAAGGTTCGTATTCTGCTGAGCGACCAAACATCGCTTAGGCTCTTTGTGCCGGCAAAGCGCCTCGAGCATCCCACTGACCAAGAGTACCGAGCGGACCTTCTGACGATTCAGAAATTCTTGGAAGACATTGGCCTTCAAGCGGTTTGGGTGCAGGATTCCTTTGATTAGGGCGGTGGGACTGCAGGCGCTTCAGCTGAGCCCTGAAACGCAAACGTCTGAATACTGGCTCCTCCAATATCTCAGAACCCGCCGACATCAGCTTCATCCCAGGAGTATTACCTTGGGACCGTCGGACTAGCTAAAGTTTGCAGCGGCGCTGTCATTCAGCCTTGCGACCGACAGCCTCCCCCAACACGGCGAGTAGCATGTCGGGTTGCACCGGCTTGTGGAGTAGTCTCAAACCCGCCGCTTCAGCGTCTTGTAAACGTTCAGGTGCTGTGTCGCCACTGATCAGGATGGCCGGCAGACCTGGCTGCAGCTGCCTTAGTTGGGAAACGGTGGTGATGCCATCGTCTTCATCTCGAAGGCGAAAGTCAGCCAATACTACGTCAGGCCGCCGAATCTGAGATGCGCTCAACGCCTCGTCTGTACTCGCCACCGTCCTTACAGTGCAACCACTGCTTTCAAGAAGAGTGCGCATCGCGTCTCGTATCGCCTCCTCGTTGTCGACCACCAGCACGTCGACGCCTCGCAGAGACGCAGGCGATTGGATGCTTGGCGGGCGCTTAGCGATCTGCATCTCAGCACTAGCAGGTAACGAAATCACAAACTCCGTTCCTCGGCCGATACTCGACCTAACTTTCAGGTTCAGGCCGAGCAGTTGATCCAGCCGTTTGACAATGGACAACCCGAGTCCTAGCCCTTGCATTCGATCGCGCTCAGGATTGCCCAACTGGTAGAACTCTTCAAAGATCCTCTCTTGATCCGCTTCCGCAATGCCGGGCCCGGTGTCGCGAACACGAACGTCGAATCGATCTCCCTTGCGGTCAACCTGAATATGGATCGACCCGCATCGGGTGTACTTGACAGCATTGTCCAGGAGATTGCGCAGCACTCTCTCGAGTAGCAAAGGGTCGCTACGCACCACCGTTCCCTCAGGACAAGAAACTTGACACGCCAACCCGTTTTTCCTTGCCAAGGGCGTGAACTCACTTGCAAGGCGGCTGCATAGCTCGTTCAGATGAACATCCGTTGGGCGCGCGACTACAACGCCGGCATCCAGTTTTGAGATGTCCAGCAAGGCGTCCAACTGACTGTTGATCGCTTGCATGGCACTGTTCATCTGCGTAGTAATGGCTCGGGTGCCCTCGTCCAAAGGTCGCATGGACAACGCGGCCGCAAAAAGCGCCAGGGTGTGCATCGGTTGCCTCAGATCGTGACTTGCAGCTGCCAAGAAGCGTGTTTTGGCACGGTTGGCGGCTTCTGCCTCACGAAGGGCAATTGCTAGGCGCTGTCTCGCATCAAACGACTCCTGAAACAGCCGAAAGGTGTCGCGCGCCAGAATCATGAGCAGCCCACCGTACAGGCAGAACATGAGCACCATGACCCCCGCTGCCCCGCGATACCAACCACCGGTCTGTAGCCCCAGTGCATAGGACCAAGTCACCGCGAGCGGCAGTAGCATCGGAAGCATGTACGCAAGAAACACACGCCTGTACCCAAACACCGTCGCCACGGACCCTGCGCACAGTCCGAGCAGGTAGATGGACTGTACGGCACGCTCCCAGTTGTCAAGGTATGGCCAGAACAAGACCGATAGGCCGTGAACGCCACCGCCGAACGCGCTCACCAGCGCGATAGCATTCATCCGTCGTTTGATCGGAAGGTCGTGCTGTCGCGCCGCCCAGTGAATGATTAAACCTCGAAGCACCAATGCCAGGGCCTCGAGCACCAACCAGCTAGCCCAAAGCCATGTAGGAGCCTTGCCATCGAACGCCAGTGCGGCAATCACGATGGCCGCCACAAACACCGGCACGGGCACCCGCAACCGCTGACTGTTGAGTAGAGGCGGCAGCTCGTCTTCTGCCTGCCTGTGGGGTCCCGGAAGGTCAGACGTCAAGGCAACATCGCGATCCATGCGTGGGGCTGAAACCGATCAAGGTGAGTTCAAGAGGCCCAATTCGAAGGCTCGGCACATCGCTTGTGAACGACTGCGGACGCCCAAAGTTTGATAGACGGCCCATAGATGAGCTTTTACAGTGCCCTCGGCGATGTCGAGTTCTCGTGCGATCACCTTGTTTGCCTTCCCTTGGAGCAACAGGCGCAGCACCGATCTTTGCTTGTCGGTAAGTGCAGGCAGTAGACTAGGCGACTTTTCGTTGACCACGCGAGCCCGCTGACGCAAGACGGAGTCCGGCAGGTACACACCCTGCGCCAACACCAGCCGCAATGCCTGGGTGGCCAACAACGGGTCCGTCGTCTTGAGGATGTAGCCAGCTGCACCGGCGTCGACAGTTTGCAGGATCAGATCGGGATCTTCGTCGCCCGAGACGACCACAACTGTCACGTGATCGAACAACTGTTTGACCTGTCGCAGTGCGTCCAGGCGGCTCGCACCTGGCAGATTCATGTCGAGCAAGATCAGGTCTAGGCCGCCAAGCGCAGGAGCAGCTTGTCTGGCCTCATCAACCGTGGCGACACCGACAGTCTCAACTGCAGCGTCCAGTCCGCACAGCAATGCAGTAAGCGCGTTGCGATACAGAGGGTGGTCATCAATGATGAGGACGCGCATGGCGTTAAGTCAGGGCGGCAGTTGCGCTGTCATGATACGGCACCAGCGCAGGGACCAGTTGAACGAACGTTTAGCCGAAGGTTGAGTGCCATCGACTTCGGTAAACCATAGGTCAACCTTCGATGATTGCGAGATGTGTGTGCTGCCGAGATGATGAAGTTCGTTCTCACAGGTGCCGCCATGCTCGCTTTCATGAAACGCTCTTCCGAAAATGCCCTACTCTCGCCTCGCACGGCATGCCCAACTGGGCGTCAGCCTGATTCGGACGCGGGGCGGGAGATCCTTCAGAACGTTCTTGATCTTCTTAGTTTTGGCGTTGTACTCCTGAAGTGTGATCGCTCAGTTCACTGTGCAAATTACGTTGCCCTACAGGAGTGTCGAGCTGGCGGCGCCTTGCTGTTGAGCAGTGGTCGTCTTAACGTACGCGATGAGGCGGGCCGCGAGCCATTCGACCGCGCCGTGCAAGCGACCCAGCGTGGCTTACGTTCCATGCTGACTGTCAACACCTTAGAGGGAGTGCGGCCGCTCGTTGTAGCTCCGCTGCCGCGTCCTGATCATGCCCAAACATCAAACGATGCGCAGGCGCTGATCATGCTGGGACGGAGCCGAGACGGTTGCAGACTTATCGTAGAAATGTTCTCGAAGTGCTACGACCTGACTTTGGCTGAGACTGCCGTGCTCAGAGGCTTGTACGAAGGACAAACACCGCGCGCATTGGCCCAGACCTTGAACGTTGCTGTATGCACCATTCGGACTCATATCGGCCATGTGCGTCGCAAGACAGGTGATGCCGATATTCGGAACTTGTTAGCAGCGGTTCAGGGGCTACCGCCGCTCGCTCCTGCAAGGACGATTGAGACCGTCGATGTCAGCTTGCCTGCGTGTAGCGCCGAGGTGTCATCGTTGCCATCCATCGCAGCAAGATAGACGCCGGCCTTTCTTCCAATCCAGCGATGCACCGTCCGGCGTCACCTTGCCAGCGCTGACGGGGCCGTGTTCGCCATGCCGTTCATTAGCCACGCTGCCTTCAGTCGGCCTCCGACTCGGGCGAAAGTGTGCGCACGAGAAAGTTATAGACGGATTGATAAGCGATACTGGAGTAGCCGACCTCGTACGACCGACTCGTCTTATCGCACCTAGTTAGCATGCCCTGCCCTTAAATTGCAAGCGGGTCGAGCGCAGTACAAAAGAAGCATTTCTGCCTTATGCTTGCCGTTTAAGGCAGATCGCTTTTGTCTAACGACTGATTGGCGAAAACGTTATGAGGATGCAGGTCATGACAGTATATTGCGTATCCTATGATCTCAATAAAGCGGGGCAGGACTATAAGGCATTGTATGAAGCGTTGCGTGCATCACCCGGATTTTGGCACTACCTTGATTCCACTTGGCTGATTTCCACGAGAGAGTCCGCTGAAGAATTGACGAACCGATTGCTTGCCTCGCGATAAGAATGATAGATTGCTTGTCATCCAGGTAGTCAGCAATTATCAAGGCTGGCTTCCGGAAGAAGCCTGGCAGTGGATTCGGGAGCATGTCGCCGAGCAGGTAGAATAATACGCATCCTAGATAGATTCTCAATGTCTTGCGTACGAACATGCCTGCAATCTCGGATGCTGTGAGTGATTATTCCCAAGGTCACTGGGTAGGTCGCCTATTATGTCTTTGGGCCATGCTGACATGCTTAACTGCTTCTGCTCAAACAAAGTCTGTTGAAACGCGTGGCAGGGAACTCGAGGCAGAGGTCCAGGCGGCATTAAAGGCAAGGCGAGGCCAGTGGGTTGAACTGGCAACTGGAGGACGGTCGGCTCGCCGGTTCATCGCTGAACTAGAGCGCCGCAAAGGCGACAACGCCGTTCTTGCGGATTTCCGCTTCGATTACGTGGGTGAGACAGAGGGGGACACTGGAACTACCGTTGAGCGGGTGTGGTTGTTATGTGATGCTGGTAAAAAACGAGTGATCGCAAGGCGCGGCTATGACTTTCAAGGCCGTCCAACCTATACAACGACGACCCCTGACGCACCAGCAGAGCCAATCGAGCATCCCTATAGCGGCGTGGAACAACTGGTTTGCTCTTCGCAGTACATACTCCTTGAGGTTCCAGACGGCTATAAACGCCTAGGTGAACTGTTGCTACAGCGCCGCGCCGAACGCGAGCTTTTAGTCGGAACTCGCCAAATTCCTGTTGAAGCGAAATAACGCCCCCCGAGTGGGGGCATCCACCCCGGTTTCTGCACGCGTGGAATGCGGTAAAAACTAGATCTTCAACTGAGCACCGCCCAAGCCGCACCGCCTGGCCCTGGCGCACTTTGTCGATTTCCTGACATCGGTTGTATGCCTTTGCGCCGGACCACTCGAGAGCCCTGCCTGTCTCGCTGGCGCGATCCTCATCGTTTGGGCCCGTTAAGCGCGCTGCTTGCCCTCGCGGGCTCGGCGGCAGCCGTCGGCGGCGTGCAACTGGTTGACCGGAGCCTGGGAGGGCTGCCAGTCTTTCCGAGGGTGATTGAGATCACGCTCGACAAGCTTGGCATCGTCAAATGGCTGCAGTTGCTGCCACCGTCGCTGTTGAGCTGGCTGCACTTGCCACTGGAAGAAGCCTCTCTGTTGCAGGCACTGGTGCAGCAGACTTGGCTGCAAACCGCCATCTTGCTGGTCATAGCGGTACCTTTGGTACGCAAGTGGGTTGCACGAGCCTGGGCTTTCCACGCTTTCTCTCGCCCCGACAGCCTGGTGCTGGCGTCCCCGCCAGAGGTGACAGGCCTGACGCCGTGGGTCCTGCCGGAAGATGCTCAGGTGAGGCAGGCACACGAGCGCCTGTTGGACTGGCTGACGAGTCTTGTTGCATCCGCACCGGTGTGGCGCTGGTGGCGCCCCTGGCACCAGCAGCGACCTGCCGAACCTTTGAGCGTGATGCTGCTGCTAGGTCCCAATGGCGTTGGAAAGTCCCAGCTAGCCTGGGAGATGACAAAGTCCGTTGGTGCAGCCGGGTCTCGCGCGCCGGGTAACCGGTCTTGGGACGCCGGCGAGTGGCGTCACGACCATCTGCAGGCGCGTTTTGGCTTGGACAAGCAGGTCCCCTCGCTGCCCACGGCCGGCGCGTTGGCTGACTTGCGGCGTTGGCGGCCTCGACGCCCCACATTGCTGGTGTTGGACGAGCCAGGCGTAGGCGTTGCAGGTTTGGTGCTCGACACCTTGCAGTTGATAGCTGAACAGTTTCACTATCCCGTGGCACTGCTCATAGTGGACCAGGTGACGCCGGCGGAGCTGTCCGGTCGCATGGCACGTGCAGTGGACCCCGATCCGTCTGGTACCCGTCGGTTTGCAGCCGACGGCAGCAGCGTGCGGCTGGGTCAGGTACAGCTGACGGTCAATGATGTGCGCCAGCTTGGCAGCTCGTTCCAGCGAAAACGGGATGCGGCTCAAGCGTTCCTGCCTAACCTGTATAGCGAAGATGATCTGAAAGAGTTTGTTGAAGCCACGCACGGCCAGCCGCTGACGGTGGCACTAGGCGTGCACGAACTGGCAGCGCATCCCCGCTTGAGCGTGGCTCGGTGGCGTTCCGGCGACCTGGCTTCGGCAGAGTCCACGCTCGACAAGCTGCCACCTGATGCGTTGCGCCATCGCCTGATCAAGGCGCGCGCCGAAGATCTCATCGACACCTGGACCGGGGGACAGGCTGAGGTGGAAGCGCATGCCAGGCTACTGGATGCCATCGCGGCAGCCTCCTTGGTAGGCGGCTTGGCGCTCGACGGAGCTTTGCGCTCACAGGCGACACTGGTTGACCTGGATCCACGACGGCTAGAAAGGTTGTTTCCGGGGGCGCTGGCCAATGGACGCTTGCCAGGCTTCGGCAGCCCTTTAGTAGAGGACGCTGCGCTGACGGTGTGGCTGGCACGCAGCTTGGCGCCAGAGGTACGTGCACAAAACATCGTCGCGCTGGCCTGGGCCGAATCTCCCTCGCGTGCTGCTCGCGCTGCGTTGCGCCGCCCTCACCTCCCGCCGGTGTTGCTGGAAGCGTTGTTCAACCGGATGGACAACGAGGAAATGACTGTGGCCTTGCTGCTGGAGCAGCTTCGCGCCACCGTTCATGAACCTGCCAGCCTATCTCGTGCCAGGGTCGCAATTGAGCGCCTGCCCGACGCCGCGCTGAGCGTCGCCCTGACGAGCGCTGCCGCGTTGCTGTTCGAGCCTGCTGAGGTAGCGGTTGCTCCGCTGGCCCGGCTGGAGTTGATGGCGCTTCTAGCCCAGCGCAGGCTGCAGTTGGTTGGTGATGGGGCGTCCGCCAGCGCCATGCAGCTCGGCGACATCCTTGGATTTTTGGGTCGGGCCCAAGCTGCGGCCGGGGCCTTTGCAAGCTGGCTGGACGATGCCGCTGGAACTGCTGCGGCGGCGATGCAATCGGTACTTGAACTCTGCTTGACACGCTGGCCGTTGCAGCAGTGGCGGATGGATCAGCTTGAGGCCTTGCAGACCGGGTGGATCGATCCGTTGCTATCCGAGCCGCTCGATGCTTATGCGGTCAAGCTGTTGAGTCTGCTGACCTCAACGGCGTTCGATACCGTGGGTCAGGAGGAACTGGCGGCCTTGCGGTCCTATCAGGCACTCTGGCGTGCATTGCAGGAAGTGGCCCGGCGCCAGGTTGTTCCCCGAGGCATCGAACTTGAACAGGTCGAAGAACTTGCCTTTGAAGTTGGGGCAGGTGGCTGCCTGTATGGTTCTACATCGGTAGGTCCGGCTTTGATGCGACTTCGGTTAGCTGTCGCCACGCATTTCAACCAGGCCGTTGACCCCTTCATCATGGAATGGCCCTATGCGTTCAGCAGCACGGAGGTTGACACCCCAGAGGGCGGCGCCGCCGGCAAACTGGCCGATCCTCTTCAACGGTGGCTGCGCCAGGCCGAGGAGCTACTGCCTCAAGTTGGCCTGGTTGAGCGTAAGCAGATGGCGAGGTGGTGCGCTCAAGCTCTGCGTGGACGGCTGTTTGCCTTAACGAAAGCCCCTGAGCGAGCCGCGGCTGTTTTAGACGCTGCGCAGCGGCAACTCCTAGTCGGTGTTTCCAACTCTGATCGTGCGGCGCTTGAACTCGAGATAGGGGTGCTTTTTGCAGCCTTGGGTGGCATCTGCGCTTTGAGTGACTCAGACGCAGCGACACTGGAAGCCACAGTGGCTGCTGTTCCGGCCATGCTTGCGGTTCCTTTGCGCGGCGCCATAGATGATGTTTGGCGGGCACACCATGCTGCGGATGCTTGGGCCTTGGCGCTGGTGATCAAGTCCGTTCAGGCACAACCTAGCACTGACACTGACAAGTTCATCGCACTGCATGAAGCCGCCCTGGGTAGCGAGGATCTGACCCATTGGGCCGGGGCTGCATTCGCATGCCATGCCGGGGTACGTACAGCAAGGCTGGTGGCGCTGGAGAGACTGCTGAAAGCAGCGAACGACTCTGCGGCCAACGCTGAAGCTCACCGGGCCCTCTTGGCATCGCAGATCGGCAACTGGCTGCAGCCCTTGCATCACAGAGAAACCACTGCGAACAAGTCGATTCTGCATTGCGCGACGCTGGCTTGCCTGTCCGAGTGTGTGGCGCTGACCAACCGACACCCGCAAGACCTGCAGGCACGCGTCACAGGCGTGACGATCGCTCAACAGGTTAGCCAGTTGGCGAGTGCCCCCTCACTACGGTACTTGGCGCTGCCGGCCTTCTGGCGCGCGCGAGCTTGGTACTACGTCATCCGAGGGTGCACTCAGCGCACTTTCGAAGGGGATGAATATCACCATCGCAAGGTTCTGCGTGCAACAGACGACGATTTCGATTTCGCGCAAGACATCTTCCGCCGCGAACTTACGGACGCCCTGCCCGCTTGGCTGACCTCCTCGTTACCCGGCAAGATCATGAGAGCTTGGGCGGCGTCACATCTGGTTACCCTAGCAGGGCTTTCGAAAAGCATTGGGGAAGCCATCGCTGTAGCTTGCGACCTGTTCGACGACGTCTTCCTACCCGCTCTGCGTGAATGCCCAGCTGCGCCTGGCAGGCAACTGATGTTACTTCAAACCATCAGCAATTTGCTTGTGGCGATTCAAAGCAGGGAGGTTGGTCCTTCAGAGCTGGCGTTGGCCCATCACTTGTATGCGAGCTATATACAACCCGTATTGGCCGGAACTGCCCCACCCCCTGTCACGTCGGCTGAAGAAGCCTTGAAGGCTCGGTACCTCTATCTTCAAATCGCGTTCGCGTTTGAGCCGGTGACCGGCAACTGGTTCGAGAACGCGTTGGCGCAGCAGCAGGCAACCTGTGACCGGATCGCGGGCTGGGGACATCTATATGAAACTGGACGAGCTTTGGCTGGCTTGGCTTTTGCTGCAGAGAGCTTGATGCGCAAGAAATGGGCAAATCTATCAAGAGTAGATTTGTTGAACGAAACTGATCTGGGTCGGATAGACGAATTCGTAGAGCAGCATATCCATTCACTGGCTCGGCAGATGCCCGTCGGTGCCGACATCGGGATCGAAATAGTTTTAGCTCAGGCGTGGCGCCACTGTGCGTTTTTTTCGCACCAGCTGCGACGGACGGATTTGACTGGCCTGTACACGACGCACTTGATGGCTCGGTTGACGGACGACCGTTTTCCTGTGCCGCTCCACCCTACTCTTGCAGTAGAACTAGCGCGGGTTTTGGATTATCACGCTTCAACGCTGTGCCTTAGCGGTGAGCACGCGCACGGAATCTCCATCGTCCAAGGTGACCTGCAGCGTTTAGCAGACCAAGCGCCCCAAGTGCCGGAAATCCAGTTTGCATGGGCTGAAGCCTTGTCCATGGCGTTGAAAAGCTGTCCGGACGAAGAGCTGCAACTTGCTCAGGCTTTGTTGGACAACCTGGCGCGAGCGGTCGCACGCGTGACCAAGGAGGACGATCCGGACGGCCTATGGCTGACAGTGATTTCGGAATGCGAGCGGGCGGTGCAAGCGCGATGGCCAAAGTCCTCCGCCGAATGGTGGCGTGCTGCTGGCCTCCCCGTACAGCTCCATTGACGGTGTGAGAGTCGCACTGACCGACGTTGCAAGCTGCGCAGCGGGTGGGCGGTCACCAAGCGATGAGGAGCACCTGCACAGGAGGTCATCCGTTCTTGAACGTGTGTGAAGCGCTTGAACAACATGCCCCGTAACAGGCCTCAAGTGCTCTGCAAGAAGCTTCGTAATCGTTTCTGTGCAAAACTTCGCCGCTCAAAAGCGTTTTTTTCCGACAGAACAAGGTTTGGAGCTACACGTGGATGCCGCTATCGGATGCGCCTGGTTGGAGCAGGCGTTTGATCTTCAACTTGCTCTACCGCTAGCCACCTCTAGCAGCATTGGTGCACGACGGGCGTCGCGGACGCTCATGGACGGACGCACGCAAGAGGTCTACGTGGAAGCGATGCGCCCAGATCCCACTCTGCGCGGGCACCTGACCTTCCATCTCAAGCATGAGACGCCAAACTTGGAACTTTTGGCGAAACTGTTCTTTAAGACCGGCCCACGGCCTCTTGCCGAGTGGATCGGGCAGGAGCCCACAGGCCAGTACGCTCGACGTGCCTGTTTTTTGTACGAATGGCTGACGTCCGAGCAGATCGATGTCCCGGATACCCCCTACGGCAACTACGTCGACGCCCTGGACGCCAACCTTGTCGTAGCGGCAAATTCAGATCAAGCGGTCGTTTCGAGGCGCTTTCGGGTACGTGACAACATGCCGGGGACACCGGCGTTCTGCCCCGTCGTTCGCAAGACCGAAAGTGCACTAAAAGCCATGTCGCTTGACGTTCCAGCTCTGCTTGCAGAGTTGCGTGAGGAGTTTGGCGCCGACATGTTGATGCGGTCGGCCGTCTGGATGACGCTTCGTGAGAGCAAGTCCAGCTTCGCCATCGAAGGCGAAGGTGACCAAGCAACCCGGATCCAGCGTTTTGCCAACGTCATCGACCGCAGGACTGGCGTAGGCTCACTGCCGCTGTCTCAAAATCATTTAGCCGCGTTGCAGGCTGACATCTTGGGCGAACGCACCACGCTCAAGCACCTCGGCCTGCGTCAATCTCCAGCTTTCGTCGGTGAATCTGTGCGGTACCAAGAGGTTATCCACTATATTGCGCCTCCCGCAGACCGGTTGCCAGCGATGCTCAAAGGCTTGGAAGTTTTTTTACGGCGTACAGGCAGACAGTCTCCTGTCATGCGGGCAGCTGTCGCCTCGTTCGGCTTTGTCTACATCCATCCTTTGGCCGACGGAAATGGACGCGTCCATCGTTTTCTTATAAACGACATCCTGCGCCGCGATGAGGCAGTTCCCGAGCCCCTTATCGTCCCAATCTCTTCGCTGATCACTGCCGATCACAGCGAGCGTCGAGCCTATGACAGGATACTTGAGGAGATTTCCAAGCCGCTGATGCAGGCGCTTGCAGGGCAGCATCGCTTTGATAAGCCTGTTCAATATCCAGACGAAGTGACGTCCAACCTAAGTTTGATCGACATCACCGCGGCGATTCCGATCTGGCAGATGCCGGACCTCACTCAACACGTTATCTATCTGGCTCAGCTGCTTGAGCGGACCATCCGTGAAGACATGCGCGAGGAATCCCGATACCTACGATGCCACAGCACGGCGCGTGACCTCATCAAAGAAGTAGTGGAGATGCCTGATACGCAGGTCGACCGAGTTATCCGTTCGTTTGAGTCTAACGAAGGAAAACTGTCGAACGTGCTGGCTAGAGAGATTCCTCTGCTGACGCAGGAAGGCGTTTGGCGTGACATTGAGGCGGCGATGCGCAAGGCTTTCGACGATGGTCCGAGCTTTGATGCGGTAAAGCTGTATAAGAAGCATTAATTCCTGGCGTGTTTCGGGCACGGTCATGCGCTCCGCTTTGCGATGTTCGAAGGCTGGCAGGCGCTGCTTAACGCCGGCGCGCTCAAAAGGCTCTCGTTAGCTACCGCTTCTTGGGTTCGGCGCTCTCGCCAAGTCACTGACTCAGCATCAGACAGCACAATCACCAAGTAAGCTCACACACGATGTCAGAGGGCCGGCGCGCGCTGCCTTCTGGACGAAGGGAGCCCTATGTCGATTGGATTTCGTCCTCTCCAGCTTGCCGTCGGCATCTCGGCGGCTGCGCTTGTGACCTCATGCGCATCGACGTTGGCACCCGCACCGGCCAACGCGCCAAGCCCGGCCGTCGCCTTAGGCCCTACCGTGGTGGCCAAGTCTTCAGCGCGTGGCGCGCAAGCTGCACGACTGTGCTCCGCGCCACGCTATCCCGCCGAAGCGCTGCAGGCCGACGTGGAAGGCACCACTCGGTTGCAGCTAGAGGTGTCTGAAGAGGGGCGCGTGCTACAGGCCACCGTCTTGCGGTCGGCTGGACTCACCGGTCTGCACAAGCAGCTTGACCAAGCCGCCATCGACTCATTTGCGGACTGCCCGTTCCGCCCGGCGCTTGACGCTCAAGGGCGGCACGTGCGTGGCGCTGCGATAGTGGAATTCCATTGGCGAATCGAGGACGCCAAGCCCTAGCTTCGTGTGCCTGCGGCAGCCAAGCCGCTTGATCGGGCGCGAGGAGCCCTAACCATTCTTGCGTTGCTCCATTGAAACGCAGGTCGGCAGTTCACCGAACACGTGGGGCTTGACGTGGTGGTGCAGCCATGAGGTGGCCCCCGCTGGCTTGGTCAGCCACTCTTTGACCAGCGGCGGGATCTGCTCGCCGATCAGGATGCCGAGCAGCCTCACCAGCGCGATCACCGGCGGCGCCGGCGAACGCACCTGGAAAAGCGCAGAGATGACGCCGACCAGCAGGCCGAGCGCCACCGAGAGCAGGTAAGGCTTCATCGGCGCGCTCCGTGCTTCAGCCTTCGTGGGCGCCGAACATGGTCTTGACGTAGATGATGCCCAGGCCGTAGGCGCCGCCGTACTGCTTGGCAATGCCGGTGGTCATCTCATAGGTGTCGGTGCGAGCCCAGTCGCGCTGCAGTTCAGTTGCATCCCGTATGTCACCTGCGCAGTGAGCTTCAGTCGCGCGGCCGCAGTTCCGCCACTTGGAGGCGCTGTCCGACTGGTGTCGCCACGCTGGTTGATGGGCCGATCGTTCGCGGTCTGTTCACGTCGGCCCGGTAAAGCGCGGCACCGAGTGAGCTGCGCACCTTGGCGCGGCTCCTGGTTTAAGGCACAGTTCCGCTTGAAGGATGGTCGCATGCTGGTAAACCTGCTTGTGACGGCACTCGGCGCTTGGGGTGTCTACTACACATGGACAAAGCGGCATACGGCAGGCGGAAGTCTGTTCTTTGACCTTACATCGTCTATACGCAACCCCGCGGCATACGCGTTCGCCATCGGCGTCCGCTTGCTCATTTTTGGAACGTGCTTGCTGGTGGGCGGCTACCGCCTGGTGTTTGGGATCACCACGTAAGCATGCTTTTGGCAGAGAAGCTGCCTGCGACTGTCTGGAGCGATGGCCGACTATTCCCACACAGCTGCACCGACGAACCGTGGCTGCCTTGATGGCACGCCGGGTGTTGCGACTGGCTTAAGCACACTGGCCCCAGCGCGGCCCAACTTATCGAAAGAAGGCTTCCATGCAACAGTCGCCGAGTGACATCATGGAATCTATAAAGAAGGCCAGGACGATAATGGCCACGCTTCACGATAGGGCGTTGAGAACTGGAAGCGTCGAGGACCGCGCGGAGCTCTCAGTACTGCGAACGACCGTGCGCAGGATCGAAGAACTGATGCAGATAGCATCTGAATACGACGGCGCCTTGACGCGGCAGCTGGCTCGTACAAGCGCCCGAATCAGTTCGTCGCCGAGCTGAGAGCTCTACCGCCGAGCTGGAGATCACCGGACGTTTCCAAACGCGAACGGTGTCAGGCCGCGCTGCGCCATGGCATCGAAGCGGCGTACGGTCGTACCTCGGCCCTGCACTGTTACCGCGCGCGGGCTGGGTGCGGTTGGCAGTGACGCGGTTTCTTCGCCGAGCGCGAACAGCCTTGCATAAGGTCCGAGCACGTCAATGCTGGCGACGATGCCACCGTCCGGCGCATCGCGTTGCAAATGCGCATCGATGTGGGCCACGTCGCCGTTCAGCTCGAGCCGGCCACGTTCAACGTCCCCCTCCTCGATCAGCACGTGCCAGCATGCAATCCGCTGCGCAGCACCAGTGCGCCCTGCCCTGGCCGGAGCGCCTTTTCGCCGAGTAAGCGCACCGCCTCGTGCATTTCCAAGGCAGCCTCGACGGCGCGACGACCATCTTCTTCGTCCGACGCTGGATAACCGAAGATGATCAGTGCACCGTCTCCATGCGTGTGCACGACCACGCCGCCGTGACGGGTAGCCACATCGCGCCAGATGAGCCGCACCTGGTGAATAGTTGCAGCGACGACCTCACCCCGGATAACTCGAATCCAACAAGGTTGCCAGCCGACGCCGCCATGCTCTCCTTTGCCTCACGCACGGGCGAAGGGCACGATCGAAGGCTGAGCTGCAGTCAGAAGGGGACGTCGGAAGGCGCGATCGGTTGCAGCCAGATGGCGACAGCGTCTTCGGGCTCCAAGCATCGCATGTGCGGCTTGGCAGCCACCTCCGCGGCTGCCTCATCACGCTGCGAGCGACTGATGGTCGGCCAGCGGGCGTGAAGTCGTGCCGAGGCCCTGATGGTCCATTCGGCGTCGGTAAGTGGGGTGTCGGTCGACATGCTGCAGCTCCTGCGCGTGGGGACGCCTGCGGCCGTCGACACCGCTCAACGCAGCCGCCGCACGTGCTTCAGCGTCCCCCTCGGACAGTCCGGGCGTGATGGCCAGCAAGTGCGCAGCCTGGGATGAGATCCAGTGCTCTTTCATTCGCATGGTGCCCCCGTTGGGTGGTTGGTGCAACGATGGTACTGTATATCTATACAGTACTGTCAACGATGTCTCAGGGCTCCACCGCAGGGTGGCAGCGGACGATGAGTGAGCGGCTCTAGTCCGCACCTGACCGCCATGCCTGCGGTGCCAGCAGACATTCAAGGAAGTGACCTACGTGTAACAGAAGGCCCGGGTGAAGCGAGGCAAAGCCTCGGTGAGCCCCATCAAGCTCACCTCGTCAAAGCCGATATAGAACGGACAGCGGAAATCCGCAGAAGTAGTTCTCCCATCCAGATGACAAAGCAGCATGCGGCGGTTTCGGATCAAAACGTCAACCGGCCTATTGGATCGTCCCGCTCGTTAAGACGCCCCGGCGCACAAGCCATTGGCATCGCCATCACTGCACTGTTCGCTGCCGGCTTTTCCGGCGTGCAAGCCGCCCAGGAGTCTCAGCCCGCGGACGCCCAAGTCCTGGCCGACTTGCTGGCGCAAGAAGCCCAGCAAGCCGGCAACCCCGACTTCGACTACGCTTTGGGCGTAGCCGCGCTGGATGCCGGGCATCTGTCACGAGCCATCTTTGCGCTGGAACGCGTCCTAGAGGTGCAGCCCGGCCATGCCCAGGCACGGGCGGAACTGGGACGGGCCTACTTGGCCGCCGGGGACGTGGCGCGCGGACGTCAGGAGCTGATGCAAGTGCGGCGTGGCGACCTGCCGCCCGAAGCCGCGCGCGCCATTGACCGGGTGCTAGGGGCGCTGGACGCATCACTGTCCAGCGAGCGGCAGCGCAAGGTCACCGGCTATGCCGAGGCCTCACTAGGCCGTGACAGCAACGTCAACAGCGCCACCAACGCCGGACAGTTCGCCCTACCCGCTTTTGGTGGGCTCCTCCTCACCATGGCGCCTGAAGCACGGCAACGCAGCGACGTCGTCGCCGGCGCGGCTCTAGGCACCAGCGTGCAGGTGCCAGTGTCGGCCACCTGGGATCTCGTGGCCGGTGCCAATGTAAGGGGCACGGCACCGCGGAAAGTGCAGGAAATGCAGACCACCGTCGCGGATCTGAGCGTGAGCGCTACTCATACCGCAGACGACAGTTCGCAGACCTTGGCGTGGCAAAGCTCAGGCGCTTGGCTGGACGGCGGCCGCTATCGCACCGCCCATGGGGTCGCCGCGCAGTGGCAACAGCAGCTCAACAGCACCACGCAAGGCAATGCCTTCGTGCAGCTATCGCGTCAGGCCTATGCAGGTCAGTCCGACCGCGACACCGATCGTGCCGTCCTTGGCTTGGCGCTAGCACGCGCTTTTGACGATGGACGACGCCTGGCTTATGGCAGCGTCTACCGCGTGCGGGAGCGCCCGCGTGAGGCGCTGAACAGCCACTTTGGGCACCAAGGCTACGGCGCACGCCTGGGCGCTGAACAGGCCCTGGGTGCGGCCACGCTGTTTGCAGAGTGGCAGGTCGAGCGACGCCACTACGGCGGTACCGAACCTCTGTTCGAAACCCAGCGCCACGATCGTCAAAGTGACTGGCTGGCGGGCTTGCGCTGGTCCATCAACCGCCAGTGGCAGGTGCTGCCTCAACTGCGGCGAACGATCGCCCGTTCCAACGTCGTGTTGTACGACTACCAAAAAACCGTCGTCCAGATCGCCGTCCGGCGGGAGTTTTAATGACACTGCCTACCATTCAAAAAAAGTTGTTTGGGCGCGCGGCGCCTTCTGCCGTGACGATGGGGGTTTTGCTCCTGCTGTCGAACCTGGCCAGTGCCGAGCCGGCGGCCACCGTGCTATTCGCCTCAGGCGACGTTCGCATCCGCTCTTCGCAAGGCGTGGTGCGGGCGCCCAGTAAAGGCGCTGTCGTGGACTCGGGCGACACCGTGGAGACGGGTCGCGGTCGCCTGCAGCTGCGCATGGTGGACGGCGCCATGATGTCGCTCAACGAGGACACGGTGCTCCGCCTCGACGAGTACCACCTGGCCAGCGCAGCGGGTGACGACGAAAAGGGCTTCATGAGCCTGGTCAAGGGCGGCCTGCGGACCGTCAGCGGCAGCATCGGCAAAGCTCGCCAAGAGCGCTACAAGCTGGACACGCCGGCAGGCACTATCGGCATCCGCGGCACCGAGTACGCCGCCTCGCTGGATCAAGGGCTTCGTGTCAGCGTGTTTGGTGGCCGCGTGGCCGTTTGCAACGACGGCGGCTGTGTGGACGTTCCCAAGGGTTTTGGCGCCGTGACGCCCAGCAAGTCGGTACGTCCGGCCGTTAGCACGAAGGTGGCCGTGGTGGTGACGCCAGCCGAGACCACAGGCACCGCCACCACTGCTGATAGTTCGGCAGGCCAAGAAGCAAAAGCGACGACGGGCGCGGCACCTCTTGCCAGCGCGCTGCCTGCGGCACCAATCGTCACGGCCGAAGGCGAGCGCGTGGCGCGTTATATCGCTACCGTGCTGTCGTCACCCGACCCCGTGCTGCCCGGCCCCGCGCCGGCACCCACCACAGGTGAGGATGTTCTGCCCGGCATGGGCAATGCGGGCGCACCGGCGCCTTCGAGTGGACCAGCGCCCGTCGCCATCACGCCTGCCCCTATGCCGCCGGCGGCACCGGCCCCTAACCCGGTGCCCGCTCCTTCCCCCGGGCCTGGGCCGGATGTTCCATCCCCTGCGCCGCCACCTGCTCCCGCACCCTCGCCTGGACAGGCGCCCTCGCCCTCGCCCTCGCCCTCGCCGGCTCCGGGGCCTTCACCCTCGCCTGTGCCTGCGCCGACGCCTTCGCCCGCCCTTGGCACGCCCCCTCCGACGGACACCCCCGAAGCACCCCGGCCTCCAACAAGCTCGACCCCGACGCCGATGCCCGCACCGGCCCCTCAACCCGCCGAGCCAGTGGCGGCCCCCCGTGTGCCGCTACCTAATGGCGTGGGTGCCGTGGCCCTCGTGTGGAGCACGGACAAAGGCGAGCCCGGGTCCGGCCTTACCACGGGCAAACGGACGTTTGCACCCAACAGCGGCCTGACTGACCTGGACGAAGCCGCCAAGAACAAGAAAATCCTTGAAAAAGGCGTGCCAGTAGACCCGAGTGCCGATGGTACGGTCGCTTGGGGCCGGTGGACCGGAGGCGACTCCAAGGTCAAGGATGCCAGCGGCAATGGCAAGGGCTCGCTTGCCACACTGCACTACGTGGCTTTCGTGGACCAACCCAGCCTACCGGCCATCGGCACCTTCACCTCGTTCGCTGCTACCGCGCCGACGGTGACTTCCGGAGGAAGGCTGGTAGCCACCGGCGTTATCAACACGGCCAGCGGCCGCGTCAACCTCGCACTTACCGGTCTTGGCGGTACCGCTACCTACCTGTTGAGTGTGCCGGTGGCTGGGCAGACGTTTTCCCTCTCCGGCACCGCCACGCAGGTGTCCAACTTTGGTTTTGCCGGTGTTTCCCTGATCACCAGCACCGGCACCGGATGCAGCGGCGGCTGCAAGGGCACGCTGGGCGATGGTGTCTCCGTGCGAGGCCTGCTTGGTGGCACGGGCAACAGCCGCGTGGGGGTGACCTACGGCTTTGACAGCCAGCTCGGCAATGTGACCGGCGCGATCGTTTTCAAGCCCTGATGCCATGGACCTGTCCGACGTGCTTAGCATGCAGATGTCGCATGGTGACGAGCCTGCTACAGCCCTTCCTGGGGCCATTCGGGGGCGGCTTGTGCTCGTCACCGACGCCGCAACGCCTGGTGTCGACGAGCTAGTTGCTGACCTGCGTCAAGCGCGCTTCATGGTGCGCTGCATCGACTTGGCAGGTGTGGAAAGCACCCTCAGTCTTACGCCACCAGACGTGCTGCTGCTACACGCCATGGCCGTACGTGCAGACATGTTGACGTTGATTCGACAGCTACGCAGGAGTCCCGACTGGGCGAATCTGTCCGTTGTTGTCGTAGCGGCCCCCGACATGGACTGCATGCGCGGCCCGGCAATGGTGGCGGGTGCCAGTCACTGGTTCGTCGAACCTGTCGACACAGCCGGTTTGATCAGCGTCTTGACGCAGTGCACGCTGATGAATCGGCTGCAAAGCCTGCCAGTGGCTGCACCTGCTCGCCCGTCCATCGAACATCTCGATGCGCTGATAGACACCGGCTTGCGATTGGCCATGGAGCGGGATCGAGCCAAACTGTTGCGCCACCTGCTGACTTCCGGCCAGAAGCTGCTCAACTGCGACGGTGGCACCATGTACATGGTGACCGATAACGACAGTCTGCGCTTCGAGATGCGCACGCTGGATGACGCGCTGCCCAGTCTGGAGATCCCGCTGCGCAATCCTGCGACCGGGCAGCCGAACGAGAGCTACGTCTCAGTGTTCACCGCGGTGCGCAACCGTTCCATCGTCATTGACAACGTGTACGCCGAGACCCGTTTCGACTTGAGCGGAACACGAGCGTTCGATGCGAAGAGTGGATACCGGACGGTGTCCATGCTGGCCGTGCCGATCTCACCTCGCGGCGGCCAAGCGGTGGGTGTCCTGCAGTTTTTCAATGCGCTGGACCGCCACACTGGCGAGGTGGTGCCGTTCGACGCGCGAATGGTGCAACTGGTCGAAGCCTTGGCCGCCCAGGCAGCGGTCGCACTAGACAACATCGCGCTTGTCCAGTCGCAGAAGGAGCTCATGGAGAGCCTGATCCGACTGCTGGCCACTGCCATCGACGCCAAGAGCCCCTACACCGGCCGCCACTGCGAACGCGTGCCCGAGCTTGCGATGATGCTGGCCCAGGCAGCTTGCGACGCCCAAGATGGACCCTTGGCCGACTTCCGCTTTGCAAACGAGGCGGAATGGCAGGAGTTCCGCATCGGCGCCTGGCTGCACGACTGCGGCAAGGTGACGACACCGGAATACGTCATCGACAAGGCCACCAAGCTGGAGACGATCTACAACCGCATCCATGAGGTGCGGATGCGGTTTGAGGTGTTGTGGCGCGATCTAGAGATCGAAGAGCTACGCGCTCGTGTCGCACATGCGCTGACACCAGAGCAAGTCGCGTCATTTGCAACGCGTCGGCAAGCGCTGCAGGACGACTTTGCCTTCATCGCTCAGTGCAACGTTGGCGGTGAAACCATGCAGTCCAAGGACCTGGAACGCCTGCATCGCCTGTCCCAATCCACCTGGGTTCGGCATTTTGACGACCGCCTAGGACTGTCGGCTGCCGAGCTGGCGCGCCGGCGTGACGACCCAGTGACGCTACCTGCCGTGGAGCACTTGCTGGCGGACAAACCGCACGACGTGATCGCGAGGCCGGCGGAGGAGGCTTTGGACCCGGCGTTCGGCTTCCGCATGACGGTGCCCCAGCACCTGTACAACTACGGGGAGCTTCACAACCTGTGCGTGCCTCGCGGAACTCTCACGGCAGAAGAGCGATACAAGATCAACGAGCACATGGTGCACACCATCATGATGCTCGAGCGCATGCCTTTTCCCAAGGAACTGCGCCGTGTGCCCGAGTACGCAGGCACACACCATGAGCGCATGGACGGCAAAGGCTACCCGCGCGGCCTGCATGCGTCCGAGTTGACGGTGCCCTCACGGATCATGGCGGTGGCGGACGTCTTTGAAGCCCTGACGGCTTCGGATCGGCCCTATAAAAAGGCCAAGACACTGTCAGAAGCGCTCACCGTGCTGCAAGGCATGGCCGGCGATCATATTGACCCCCACGTCTTCAACCTCTTCCTAAGCTCAGGTGTCTTTATGGCGTTCGCCCACAAGCATCTGAGCCCCGACCAGATTGACGTGATGGACGGCCGTGCCTTCATGGTGCAAGTCACGGAAGGCGAGCCCGTCCATGCCACGCACTGAGCATGACGAAGCCAAGCTGAGCGACCCCGGCCTGCCGCTGCTGGAGTTGCCGCACGCAGCATGCGCCGAAGGTACGGCTGAGGCTCTTACTGCCCTGATGACCAGGGTGGCAGCGATGCCGTTGAAGCTGTCAGTTACTTGGAAAAGCACCGCCGGAGGCATCGTCTCCAATGGGCCAGGTGATCCTGCCATCACCCGGGCTGGAACCCGGATCGCCCAATGGACCGACCAACATGCGATCCAGGCGGACCGGCACGCCTATCACAACCGGCAACATGTCTGTGAGGTCATGTTGGTTGCTGCGTTCCTCGGCCGTCTTCACCGCTTGGCCGCATCGGAGCTGCAGCTGCTGTTGCTGGCGGTTCTGATTCATGACCTGGATCATCCAGGCCAGCCTGAACGCCACTTTGCTTCTGAACGGCGCTCGATTCTCCGCGCCCGTCCGTTCTTGCAAGGCGCCATGATTCAACCCGTTGCACAGGCGCAGCTGGCTGCGCTTGTGCTCGCGACGGAACCGACAGAAGGTGTGCGTTACGCGCGTGCCTGCCTCGAGGAGCCGGCTGGGGCCGGCTTGCTGCCACCACCGACAGCTGCGCCCGAGCTTCAGCTCCTTCGGGCAGACAACAACCTGGCTCGGTTGGCCGGCCTGCTGTGCGAAGCTGACATCCTGCCGTCCGTCGGGCTTACGCCTGCCTATGCCTTGGCGCTGCACGCTCGGCTGGCCGCGGAGTGGGGGCGCGCCCTGGCCCTTTCAGACAAACTGAATTTCGTAGAGCGGACGCTTGCCATGGGTACCGTTGGCGATTTTTTTAAACCCAACGTGCATCGGCTGCGCCAGGCGCTTTTGGCCGACCTGAACAAGCATGCAGTGGCTTGATCTGTCGAGACGGTACGGGCTTTGGCTCCTGCCAGCCACCATCTTGACGTTGGTCATGCTGTTGGCATGGCGGGATCCCGGCGTCCTGCACGGCCTGCGTCACGCGGTCTTTGATCATGCACAGCGCTGGTCGCCCCGCGTCTATGAACCTGCGCCGGTGTTGATCGTGGATATCGATGAAGAGAGTCTGCGTCGAATCGGCCAGTGGCCATGGCCACGTACCCGCGTAGCCGAACTGGTGAGCCGGCTGCACGAGGCGGGCGCGGCGTCCATCGGGCTGGACGTTGTGTTTGCAGAGGCAGATCGCACCTCGCCGCGCGAATGGCTGAAGGCCACGCAGCTGCCGCAAGAGGCGGCCTTGTTGCTGCAGGCGCTGCCTGACCACGATGAGACGCTGGCCGCAGCCCTGCAAACCGCCCCCGTGGCGCTGGGGTTTGCGCTGGACAATGCCGATGGCTTGACGGGCGAGCCCTGCAAGTCGCCGGCAGGCATCGTTACCATAGGCGGATCGGCGGACGCGCAGCTGCGGCCATTCTCCCGCTGTGTGCAGAGCATCCCCGCGCTAGCCCAGGCGGCGCAGGCACATGGCGCACTGAGCTTCATTCCGGACGAGGATGGGGTGGTGAGGCGACTGCCCTTGCTGTTCAACCTTGACGGTCGCCTAACCCCTTCTCTGGCGGCCGAAACGTTGCGCCTGGCAGTGGACGCCAAGCGCTACAACGTGCAGGCAGCTGCGGACAATGGCGGCGTGATCAACGTGGGCGTTGGCCAGCTGCGCATACCCACGACGGCCGATGCTTCCATGTGGGTGTACTACACGCCGCCCCGGCGGGAGCGCTATGTGGCGGCTTGGAAGGTGCTTGCCGGCGAGACGCCGACCGATCTTTTCCGTCACCACATCGTCCTGGTGGGCACCTCCGCCCAAGGCCTGCTTGACCTGCGGTTCAGCCCACTGGGCGGCATCATTCCCGGCGTCGAGGTGCACGCACAGGCCCTTGAGCAGATCATCACCGGTCACTGGCTTCAGCGACCCGGCTGGGCGCCTGCAGCAGAACTGCTGGCCATCGGTATCGGCGGGCTTCTGGTAGCGGTTGCCGCGACGCAACTTGGTGCCCTGCTATCAGCCGCGGCCTTCTCGGCGCTGTCCGCGCTTCTGCTTACCGGATCCTGGTTCGCTTTCACCCGGCAGGGCTTGCTACTTGATCCCCTCGTGCCAAGTCTTGGCATGCTGGCCGTCTTTCTACCCACCACGGTCGCACGCCATGTCATCAGTGAACGCCGTCAACAATGGGTGCGTCACGCCTTCGCTCGCTACGTGTCACCGAATCTGGTGGAGTATTTGATCGAGCAGCCGCAGGCGCTGGAGCTCGGTGGAAGACGCCAGCGCTGCAGCTTTGTCTTCACCGACCTGGCCGGCTTCACGTCCGTGATGGAGCGCATGGACCCGGCCCAGGCCGTCGCTGTGCTCAACGAGTACCTGGACGGCATGATCGCCATTGCGTTTGCGCATGAAGGTACGCTTGATCGCATCGTGGGTGATGCTGTGGCTATCGTGTTTTCGGCTCCGGTGGAACAAGCCGACCATGAGCAACGCGCCGTCAACTGTGCCCTGGCGATGCACCGGTTCGCGCAAGACTACCTGGCGGCGCGCCGTGCTGAGGGAGTCGAGTTCTGCGAGACGCGCATCGGCGTCCACACCGGCGAGGTGATCGTGGGCAACTTCGGCGGCAGCACCATCTTTGACTATCGGGCGCTCGGCGACCCGGTCAATACCGCCTCCCGACTGGAAGGGGCCAACAAGTACCTTGGCACCCACGTTTGCCTGTCGCAGGCGACGCTGGACGGATGCCCGGGCTTGCCCGTCCGCCCGGTAGGACGAATCCGGGTTGCGGGACGGCAGGAAACGATCATGGTGTACGAGCCGTTCGCGGCAACCGATGGTCAAGCGGTGCAGCAAGAGGCCTACGCCCAAGCCTACGCCGCCATGATTGAAGGCAGCAGCGCGGCGGCAGAGCGCTTCGAGCGGCTGCATGAGATGAGCCCGCGCGATCGCCTTGTGCAACTGCACGCCACCCGTTTGAGATCAGGATCGATCGACAACGTGATCGAGCTATCGGGCAAGTGAGGCGTTCGCTCCTCGCACGGGACCGCAGTTCAGACAGGACCGGCCCGGTCGTGACCTGGCGAAGGCCGCACCTGCGATCGAGTGGCACCGGCCGGCGCAGTCAGTTACAACCCATCAGCCGCGTACGTCTCGCATGTCGAAGGCGTGCAGCGTGACCCTTTCGAAAGAACATAGGGGTAGCACTTGGCTTTGATCAGCGTACCTTCTCCCTGCTGAGGCGACTTGCTCGCATGCAGCCCGGCCTCCGGAGGACGTCGTCATGCATCAATCGAATAGCAAACTGCGCCGCTTCAAGCGTGTGTTTGTTGCAGTCCTAGGGCTCTTTTCAGTCGTAGTTTATGGCGCGGATCCCGAGCCCATAGAGCACCCATACAGCATAAGTTTTCCAATTGGGCGCAAGGATGTCATCCTGCGGTCCGAAGCCGAATGCGCTGGACTCCGGTGTCAAGTGACGTACTCAGTCACCGCCACACCTATCGATGCGTTCACGACGGTTAGATGGAATGACAAGCAAGGGCAGCCACTAATTACCGCCTCTAGCTCTTGGTGGCTTGGTTTTTATGCTCCCGGCCTTGACAATTCTATTCAAGCAACCGAAATTCGAAAAACAGGAAGAGTACCTATCGTCGTGGAGACGGGCACTGCGGATTTCACAGGTTCTTTTGGCGGCGGTAGCCGGCCTTGCGGAACTTCCTTTATTTGTCCCGGGGCGACTTACCATGCGCTCCTCGGAGTTTTCAGTGAGACGCCCAAGTTCCAAGGAGTATACGCTAGTACGCTGCTTGATGAGCCTTTGGATGATTTTTCTGGCTCGATCTGGCGCGTCGACATAAGGACGGCGGAAGAAGCGCAGGTAATCAACTTTCAAAGCTTTGTATATTCAGATCCGGGCGGCTATCGATACCGTTATGAGGTAACGAACACTGCTAATCTCGCGATTCCGTTCAACTGGTCAGTTGTCGGATTCTCGGGGATCGTCGATCCACAAGAGACACTGGTATTAGAGCGTGTGAGCGCATCTGCGCCTTACTTGGCTGCCGCGCAGACCGAAACTGTGTTCCAAGTTCAATTCGGGCCAAACCCTACAGAGAATGTACTAATGAGCTTGGAAACGCTTGCGCCGGTACCTGAGGCCAGTATCACGTTCCTTTTGCTTGCGGGTATCGCATTTTTAGGTCGCGTTGGGTTTACGAGCATCATTCAGACCAGAAGCACCAAACTCAAATAAATAGTCGGGGGTGCCCGTGCCATTGTTACGCCTCGTTGATTTGCGGGCTAAGCCAGCAGCGTGCAGCGCGAACAGTCGTGGCGTCGGGCGTGCGCTGACGCCTTCAAAGAGACTTGCTTGAGCGCGGCCGCTGCTGGCCGAGCGGTCCTAGCATACGGATGGGCCATCTGGACAGCGACAAGCGGTACAGTGCGTCGCTGATCAATTTGTGACGCTGCTGCTGGCGGCGCAGTCGTGTGTCGCCGCGATTGCTAAGCTTCGGTGCATGCATCACCTTATGACCCGCTTTGTGCTCGCTTCCCCCCCTGGCTCCCTTCGCGCTTTGATGGCAAGCAAGGCAGAAAGCTTTGTCGGAGCGTCGACCCTGCCATGATGGAGCAGCTGTCCGAAGCGCTGCAGCAGGCAAACGATCGAGCAGAAGCAGCGGTTGAAGCGGTGATTGGACCGCACGCTGATGCCCTGGATGAAGAGGGTGGGTGGCCTGCTGAAGGCCTGCATGCCCTGGGCGCCCAGGGATTGCTTGGCCTAACGGTTCCGCGGCATCTCGGCGGCCTGGGCCAGGGCTTGTTGGGCATTGCGTCGGTAACTGAGACGGTTGGTCGTGCCTGCGCCTCTACCGCCATGTGCTTTGGTATGCACTGCGTCGCCAGCGCGGTTGTGGCCGCCAAGGCGACCCACTTCCACGAGGAAACTTACCTCCGTCCCATTGCCCGGGGTGAGCACATCACCACCCTGGCGCTGTCCGAGGGAGGCACTGGCGCCCACTTTTTCGTGCCACAGACGGTGCTGCAGCCGCTCGATGATGCGTTTTTGGTCCGCGGTCAGAAGCAGTTTGTGACAAATGGCGGCCACGCTGACTCCTACGTGGTGTCCACCCAGACGCAGAACCCACTCGAGGACGGAGAGTTCAGCTGCGTGGTCGTCGATGGCGACAGTCCCGGGTTGCGTTGGGGCGCGCCGTGGCGCGGCATGGGCATGCACGGCAACTCCTCCCGAAGCGTCACGCTCGACGAGGTGCGGGTACCCAAAGAGGGGTTGCTAGGCCAACAAGGCGACCAGGTCTGGTACGTTTTTGAGGTCGTCGCACCGTACTTCCTGACGGCCATGGCCGGGACTTATCTCGGAGTGGCACAGGCAGCGTTTGACTTCACAGTGCAACACATGAAAGGCCGGCGCCACAGCCATTCGGGGCAATCGTTGGCTGAGGTGGATGTCTTGCAGCACCGCGTGGGCACCTTATGGATGCAGGTCCAAAAAAGTCGACTGCTGCTGCACCATGCAGCCCGGCTGGGTGACCTTGGCAGCACTCAGGCCCTGACAGCCCTCCTGGCGTCCAAGGCAGACGCCGCTAACACCGCGGTACAGGTCACCAATGAAGCCATGACATTGTGCGGTGGCATGGCGTACCGAGAAAACAGCACCCTTGCGCGATTGCTGCGCGACGCCCGAGCCAGCCACGTGATGTCACCCACCACCGACATGCTGACCTTGTGGACGGGGCGCAGCGCCTTAGGCACGTCGCTGTTCTAAGGCAGGCACATCCAATGGACGCAAGCATCCTCCTCATCTTGGCCGCGCCGGCACGTCCTCCCTCCCCGCTGGTCTCCGCCGTGCTGGCCGCGGCTCGGCAGATTGCGTCTACCGTCGAGGTGGCAGCAGAGGACGGCTTGTTGGCGGACGAAGTGTCTGCCATGGAGCAGCTTGGCACGGCGCTGCTGGCGGTCATTGGGCCAGACGTGTCCCGGCCGTTTGCAGTGGCCCAGCGGCTATGTAAGAGGCACCCTGAGCTTCGGTTCCTGTTTGCGGTCGACCCCGCACAAGAAAGTGCGCTCATCCGTCAAGCCACCTTCAATGCTCCGCCCGGGGGGCGCTGGCGCTTGGTGAATGCCGCCGATTCCGGTTTGGCGGCCTATATGGCTTCTGAGCTGACCGTTAGCGGGCAGCAGCGCCGCTGGCGCACCACGCTGGATCGCATGAAGCTGCAACTTTCGTTGCCTGCGGCTGTCGACTCCCATGAATACCGCCGCCTGGTTGTCTCGGACCGCTACCTGGCCAGCGTGCTGGCGCATGCGCATGATGGCATTCTGTCGTTGGACCGTGACGGCTATCTGCAATCCTGGAACGGGGGTGCGGAGCGGCTCCTGGGCCCGATGCCGCCGAACACTCAGCGGGTCAAGCTGAGCACGTTTTTTGACGACGTGGCATCAACAGACGCGGCTGTCGCCGCTGTGCGCGCCGGCGCTTCGCAGCACATTGAGCTGGTGTTGAACCGCGCCAATGAGCGGCTGCATGTGGATGCCCGCTTGGACGCGCTGACTGACGACCATGGGCAGCTGATCGGTACCGTTGTCATCCTGCGCGATATCACCGACCGCCATACGGCGGAAGCACTGCTCAAGCGCAGCATCCAGCAAAAAGACGAGTTCCTGGCCATGCTGGCTCACGAGCTGCGCAATCCACTGGCGCCGATCCGAGCGGCGTCCCAGCTTTTGCAGGCGCTGGGACAGCACGATCCGCGGGCCAAGCTCGCCACGGAGATCATTGGTCGCCAAGTCAACCACATGGCCGCGCTGATAAACGACCTGCTTGACGTTGCTCGCCTCACCCGGGGAGCCGTGACGTTGCAGCTGGAGCCGCTGCACCTGGACACCCTGCTTGCCGATGCACTCGAGCAAGTGCGCCCGTTGATGGAAGCAAAACAGCACCGCCTGATCGTCAGTCAAGACGCCGGGCTGCCTTGGATGAACGGCGACCGGAAGCGGCTGACGCAAGCGCTGAGCAACTTGCTGGTCAACAGTGCAAAGTACACCTCCGAGGGCGGCGAGATCCACGTACGTCTGTTCGTCGACGGTGGCCAGGCACACATCGCGATCCGGGACGACGGTATCGGCATGTCGCCAGAGCTGCGTGCGCGGGTGTTTGACACATTCAGCCAGGGCGAGCGGTCGTCGGACCGCGCACAGGGCGGGCTGGGAATTGGCCTGGCGATCGTGCGCTCCATTGCTGAGCTTCACGGTGGTTGCGTGCGAGCTACCAGCGAAGGCTTGGGCCAGGGCAGCGAGTTTTTGCTCAGCTTGCCTCTGCCAGTGCACCAGCCGGCCACCGTCATGCCCGAGGACGATCCGCGTAGCTCACTGGCCACGAATGACAAGCACCGTCTTCGCCTGATGGTCGTGGACGACAATGCGGACGCTGGGCACACACTCGGCATGCTGCTGGAAGCCGATGGCTATGAGGTCCAGGTACAGGACGATCCCCGTGTGGCACTCGACGAAGCGGCCAAAGGCATGCCGGACGTGCTCATTTTGGATATCGGCATGCCGTACATCGATGGCCACGAGCTCGCGCGCCGGATTCGAACGCTCCAGGGTGGCGAACGGCCCGTGTTGATCGCGGTGACCGGCTACGGCGCGCAAAAAGAACGTGACCTGTCGAAGCAGGCGGGTTTCGACCATCACTTGGTGAAACCGGTGGACCCCGGCGAACTTGTAGAAGCGCTACAACAGGCGACGGCGCGCTTGCACACGAGAGTCGCTTAACTTCCCCTGGGGGGCCTTTCCATCCTCCACGCTTTGCTTCTCCAAGCGCGGACAGGGGCGCCAGGATCGCAGCCGCCTTGACGCCTGTACAGGTGCCGGAAAGGTCTTCAAGCCGCTTGGCAACGCCGGTCTTGCCGAGTTAATAGGAAGGCGCAGAGTCAAGGCTGACCGGCAATGTCGCATCGCAACTGCCTTGCGCTGCAGACATCATCCGACCATTGTTCCAGAGCCGGGAAGCCCGAATTCATTCGGCCCTTCATCTCCACGCTTGAAGCCAACCAGATACCAAAGGTAGATGTTCAAGCCGACCAAAAGCAAACCCAGCGCCATCGCGAGCAGGCCGCCTGCGCCACTTCCAGCATTGCTCAGCAGCCCGATGCCGATCGCACTTGTGAAGCCCACGGCACCAAGCTTGACCAGCAGCCAGCCGGATCGACCAATGTCATGCAAACGCTTAGTACTGGCCGCTAGCCCAATCCAAAAAGTCACCAGGGTGACTGCCACGGCCACAAGACCCGCCAACACCGGCTCGTCGTCGCGACCGGGGTCAAGCAGGCCGGCGACCATACCCAGGCACAGACCCGCGCCCAGTACGCCGACGTAGGTCAACCAGTACTCCTTGCGTGTGATGCGGCCGTCGAACTTGAATACTCGGGTGACTTGCATGCCTAGCCTCCTGTAAGCTCATCTTCCACGACCCTACAGATCATCGTCAATCACCCAATCTCTTAGCGACCAGTGATCCTCTCTCCCGGAGAAGCTGCGAAGTCACGCCAGCCGCGCGCATGCCCCGCTCGATGTTGGTCAACGTTTTGTCAATGCTGCCCGCGCTCTCCCTGATGGTGCCGCGTCGGCATCAACGAGCATCAGCGCCCACTGTTGTTGGGCAAAAGCGAGTCTGAACGCGGGAGGCCTCTGCCAGGGAGGAAGGTTTGGCTTGCATGGCGCGCAATGTGCAAGACAACAACTGCACCAAGCCTACGTGTTGCGCATGGAGCTAGAAAGCAACGTTAGACTGAGCTCGGTGCCTGCTGACGCGCTACACCGACTTGCTCAGAGATTTTTCTGAGGACAACGATGGCGTGCCATGGACTGCAGCCTTGGCCGAGACGGGGCGGGAAGAATGGGCGCAGTGAGGTTCGATTCCCTGCAGCAGGCACCACCAAATGCTCTTAGGCAGGGCGCCCTCGCGTCTCTTGAGGTTCCTAAACAGCATTGCACAACGCTGGACCGCTTGAGTGTGCAGTCAGAGACTTCCGCGGACAAGACGACTCCTGACCACGGGGCAAGCGGCCTAGGCCACTTGTAAGGGCGGTGCACGCGACTGACGGCGCGGATGAAACCACGATGCCGAGGACGCAAGGAAGAGGAGCTGTGTGCAATTGGCAACGCGTCCACGAGGCTATCCGCGCCTGTACGCGCTTAGCCAAGTCATGCAGGCCGCTACGGGGTTGCAGCGGGGTAACTCGGCCCGCACCGACGTCGCAGAAAGCGCGCGGCTGTACCCTGGCGGCTAAACGGAGGCAGACTGCATGAACCCCTACCGCGAGGCGCTGGCTTGGATCACTCAAGCCCATGGCACCGCCAGCGCGCTTGGCTTGGCCAAGCTCATCTTGTCGCTGTCTGACAGCCAGTGTCCCTTTTCCCTAGCAGACTGCTTGGCATCGCTCACTGGCCCTCAGGTGCGCCTGGCCATGCGTGTGGCGAACCACTATGCCGAGGGTGGCGATGATAAGGAACTGCAGGCTGTGGGCGACGAAATCTGCCGTTTGTATCCGCGCCTTGTAGTGCTAGGCGAAGTCATGACAAATGCGGCTCGCCGCGAGGCGGCAATCTGGTGGCGGCAGGGGCGGCCTGCAGCAGACGACACTCTGAACGACGAATGACCCCCAACCGCGCTGGGTCATGTCTTTAGGCACAGCCCCCGGTTGCTCGGCAGCCTCGTGCCTAAATGGCTGAGGCCGGAGTCGAGCATCCCCTTGACCGCAAGGCTTAACTCGTAAGGCGACCGCGGCGTTCCGCTTTGGGCTTCGGCCAACAGGGCGGCCACCACTTCGTGCTCGGTGACGGCTTAGTTAGCGCTCGAACTTCGGTGCGCAAGGCCGCCCGGAAGCGACGGCCGTGCCGATTCTTTGGTCAGGAAGCCGCCCAGGTGGTAAGCCCAACGACCTCGAGGCGGCCCGAGCTGAGCCGGCCATTGGCATCGGAGGAGACACAGCATCTATTCTTGACGTTCTATTGGGCCACTCCCAAACCACTAGGTCGTCTAGCAAGAGCTCAGCAACCGAATACAAGAAAGTTATCAAACCGGCAACTGCCAGCCCTAGAAGCACTGCTTGCATACCTCTATTTTCAAGAGCAAGATTTCGCCGAGAATAGGTCTGACCCCAGGCCATCTGTAAGCGCCGTCTTACTTCAAGTGCTGCATCCTTGGCAAGACGGCTCTGCCAGAACGCGGCGTAAGGCCAAAAGACACACTGAGGGTGACCACCCTCGTTTGGCACCTGGCTGCAGACCCCTCCCGCTGTGGTCGGCGTCAGAGCCTTCGGGCGTGAGGTGAACATCCGGCTTTGGGAAAGTGCGCTGTGGACCCTTGCCGCTGCGCTTTCCACCTGGGCCAATCGAGAAGCCCGGAGAGGGCCGGATCGAGCCCGCGTTGGCAGCTCACGCCAGGGCGCTGTGCTCCGTCCTCAACGCCTGCTCCACCGCTGCGCGCAACTCGTCTTGGTTGAACGGCTTGTTCAGCTCCACCAAATCCAGTCCCACATCACCTCCAGCCTCCGCAAAGCCAGAGGCCATGATCACAGGCAAACGGTGCCCAATTTTGGCAAGCTCTTGAACCAGTTCCGTGCCATTCATGCGCGGCATGGCGTAGTCGGTGATCACTAGATCGACAGCGTAGCCGTCGGCCAGCAGGCGGAGCGCCTTTTCCGCCGATTCAGCGCGTACAACGGAGTGGCCGTCGTCCTCCAACATTGACGCAGCACTGTCCAGCACAAGCTGGTCATCATCGACCAAGAGTATTGTGACAGGTCTACCCTTGCTCGCGACGTGAGGTTGATCCTCCTGTTCGGCAGCTGCGGCCTGCACGTCCCCTTCCGCAATCGGCAACCAGATTTCAGCCGTTGTACCTTTGCCAAGCTGGCTGCGCATCACCAGTTGACCCCCGGACTGGGCAGCAAGACCGTGCACCATAGGTAACCCTAGGCCGGTGCCTTTGCCGGTGCCCTTTGTTGTGAAGAATGGCTCTGTAGCCCGTGCTAGGGTGGCCTCGTCCATGCCGACGCCAGTGTCAGTGACTTCGACGCAAAGGGAATTTCGCCCAACACCAGCATCATCACGAGCTGCGGTGCGTCCGGAAATGGTCAGTCGACCACCCTCGGGCATCGCGTCCCGGGCGTTTACCGCCAAGTTCAAGATGGCCAGCTCAAGTTGATGCGAGTCCACTGCTGCTTTAGGCATGTCGCGCGGAACGTCGAAGGACAACTCTACGGTTGGACCTACAGACTGCTGCAGCAACTCGCCCATCCCTTCAATCAGCTTGCTAAGGTCAACTGCTGTGGGACTCAGCGGCTGGCGCCGAGCAAAAGCCAGCATGCGCTGAGTAAGTGAAACACCCCTCCGGGCGGCTTTCGCTGCGTTGTGCAGCAGCCGCAAAACCCCGACTTGCTCTGCAGGCAAACGGCGGCGAGCCAGAGTGAGGCTGCTGAGCACAACCATGAGGAGGTTGTTGAAGTCGTGAGCCACACCACCGGTAAGTTGGCCAATGGCCTCTAGCTTCTGTGCCTGGAAAAGTTCTTCACGAGCGGCCTCGAGCGCCTGCTGTGCTGCGCGCTTTTCCGTGACGTCGCGTGTGACCTTGGCAAACCCGATGTGACGGCCACTCGCATCGTGTATTGGATCAATGACCACGCTCGCCCAAAACCGACTTCCGTCTTTACGGACGCGCCATCCCTCGGCTTCAAACCGCCCCTCGCGCAACGCAGTTGCGAGCGCCCGGGCAGGAAGCCCACTGGCCTGATCTTCGGGAGGGTAAAAGCGCATGAAAGAGGTGCCAACCACCTCGTCAGCAAGATATCCCTTGATGCGTTGCGCGCCAGAGTTCCAGTTGGTGACAAGACCGTTTGGATCGATCATATAGATTGCATAATCGGTCACGCTCTGGACCAGCAAGCGAAACTGTTGTTCGCTGCGACGCAGATTTTCCTCAGCCTCCTTGCGCTCCGTCAGATCCCGGGTCACCTTGGCGAAGCCAAGCAGCAAGCCGTTCGGGTCACGAATGGCATGGATTACCACAAGTGCCCAAAACCGGCTACCGTCCTTGCGTACTCGCCAGCCTTCGGCAGAAAACCGCCCCTCCCGCTCTGCCGTTTCCAACGCCTTCTTTGGACGTCCCGCCTCAATGTCCTCTGTAAGGTAGAACCTAGAAAAGTGCCGTCCTATCGCCTCTTGCTCGCTGTAGCCTTTGAGCCGAAGAGCACCCGCGTTCCAACTGGTGATGAAGCCATCGGGGTCCAGCATGTAAATCGCGTAGTCCGTCACCGCGTCGACGAGCAGACGGTAGCGTGTCTCGCTCGACGGTGCACCCGAGGGGACGCGGAAGGGAGAGGTCATGTCAGAATGATCAGTTTGCTTGAAGTGGCGTAGCTACCGGGCGCTGTGCGAACGGCTAGGCGCAAAGTAGTAGCCCAACAGCTGTTGAATGGTTTCCGACGGATAGACCATGACTTCTCCAGGCTGCAAGGCGGTCGGAAACGGCGGAGCGGTGTCCTCGTCTATCAATACGGCCAGCACCATGTCGAGAGCGTCAGACGCACGTCGAAGGGCCCCTTCTCGATCGTCGCCATGAACGACCACACCCGGTAGATCTCGACAGCTGGCAAAGTAGCCACCGGTAAAGGCAGGCTCCAGGCATACAGCGTAGGCAACGTCCAACAAAGTCTCCGGGGAAGTCTTGGGAGGATTATCGGCGCACAGCTATCAGTCGCATGGAAAGCGGCTGACTTGACTGCACTTGCGTGCGCAACCGCGCACCCCGCCGGTGCGGCAAGCGCTTCGCGCATGCCGTGCCATCCACGCAAGCGCGCGAAATGATCCCACCGCCTGGAAGCAGCACCTCTCAACAGCACTACGCCGCCCACGGGTCTCACTAGGGACAACTCGTACACCCTGCAGGCACGTCTGCTGCTCAAGGCTAGCAGCCGTCGAGTGAACGGTATCTAAGAGGAGGCGTCCTTGTCGCAGCTAAGCATTCACGCAGTCGCGTATCAAAAGCAGACGCAGACCCTATCACCGCGCTTGCAACGTGCGGTCAAACTGCTGCAGATGTCGTCACTGGAGTTCGCCCAAGAACTTTCTGACACTTTAGGGAGCAACCCGTTCATAGACAGCGATGCGGGCGAAGAACTTCCCTTGCCGCCCTCGTTGGAAGTTTTAGCTAACCCCCTGGGTATACAAAGTGCGACTAGCGCACATGAGGAGACATATTCGAGCGAGCACTCTTCCGCCGAGGTACAAGACGAGCGGTGTGAACCCCCGCCTGAGGTCGGTGAGTGGAGCGACGTGTCAATGGGCACCCGCCAGACGGATGCCTTCAGTAGCCCAACATCCGAATTGACACAAGGTCCCAGCCGTCTCGCTGATTATCTCCACTCACAACTTGGCGTCTTGCGCTTACCTCCCCGTGACTTGGCCCTTGCCAGCGCGATCGTTGAACTGCTAGACGATGACGGCTACCTCAGGTGCGATCCCTATGAGCTGACTGCTGGCGACTGGACCGCTCCACCTGCTTCCGATGAGGAAGTCCGCATCGCCCTGCGCCGAGTTCAATCCTTGGAGCCAACAGGGGTCGGGGCACGCACACTGCAAGAATGCTTGTTGTTGCAATCAAAGGCGATTCTGGACGCGAGCAAACAGCAATTAGTTGAACGAATTTTAACGTCCCACCTTCGCCTCGTGGCTTCCAGAGACTGCAATGCGCTGGCACAGCGGTTGGCAGTTTCTCTCGAGGAAGTGCAGGCGGCATGCACAGCCATTCGTCAGCTTGATCCGCGTCCAGGCGGTCACTACGGGGCGCCTGAAGTGCAGTACATCCGCCCTGACGTGGTCGCCCGACGCTATCGGGGACAATGGATCGCAGTTCTTAATCCAGCCGTTGTGCCGCGAATGCAATTAAACGGCTCTATGGTCGGTCTTTTCAACCGGCACAAAAAAGAAACAAGCAAACAACTTGCAGAGCAACTTCAAGAGGCGCGCTGGCTCGTAAGCAATGTTGAACAGCGATTTTGTACCATCGTGGCAGTGACGCAAGCCATCATGGACCGCCAACAGAACTTCCTGGAGTATGGAGAGATGGCCATGAAGCCTCTCTCGCTGGGGGAAATCGCAGAGTCTGTTGGGGTGCACGAGTCTACGGTATCTCGCGTTACCTGCAACAAATACCTTGCAACTCCGAGTGGAGTGGTGGAGCTCAAGCGCTTTTTCTCGCGTGCGATGGTTATGCCCAGCGGTGCAGAACTGAGCGGCACCGCCATTCGGAGTTTACTTCGCGATTTGATTGCCGAAGAGTCACCTGAGAATCCGCTAAGTGACACGCAAATCGCCAAGCTACTTGAGCGTCAAGGACTGCGATTAGCTCGGAGAACGGTTACCAAATACAGACAGGCGCTGCGTATTGCTCCAGCGGCATTGCGTAGGACCCTAGTTCCAGCGTAATGGTGGCTGCGGAGTGCCTCCCAGTTGTTGAATCAATCTAAGCGACGATTATCGTGTGTTTCCCACGATCACCTCTTGGGTCGGTCCGCGGTTTGAACAGGAGACGCTTATGAGCGCCCTTCAACAGTCGGAGTGAGAGTTTAATTTCTCAGCAAGGCCGCAAGCTTTTCTGGCTGAAGAATCGTTATTTCCTTTTTGTCGACATTCAAAATACCTATCGACTGCATCTTGGACAATGTGCGGCTAACAGTTTCAATCGTCATTCCGAGATAACTGCCGATTTCGTCTCGGCTCATACGAAGGTAAAGTGCTACCTTAGAGAAACCTCGAGCCTCTAGCCGCTTCGTGAGATTTAACAAAAAAGCCGCAATCCGCTCCTCGGCACGCATTGAGCCAAGCAGAACCATCACACCCTGCTCTCGAACAATTTCGCGGCTCATGACCTTATGAATCTGCTGCTGTAGTGAAGCAAAATCACGCGACAACGACTCAAGTTGATCGAACGGAATGACGCACAGTTCCGAGTCCTCAAGTGCAACAGCGTTGACCTGGTGCGCGCCGGTGCCAATGCCGTCGAGGCCGAGTAGCTCACCCGCCATTTGAAACCCCGTCACGTGCTCTCGGCCCTCAGCGGCACTCAATACCGTCTTGAAAAATCCTGTGCGAACGGCGTACAGGGCTCTGAACTGATCGCCGACACGAAAAAGCGCTCGGCCTTGCGCCACTTTCCTGCGCTCCGACACGACCGCATCTAAGCGTTGAAGCTCGTGTTGCGGAAGACCGAGTGGCAAACATAGTTCCCGTAGGTTGCAGTTGGAGCATGCGCTCCGCAAAGTTGCAACTTCAAATGATGTTCCACTGCTGGATGCAGGCGATTCAGGCGTTGGCATGACCATACGATAACTGTGACCGCCGGACGTTCACTCGCGCGGTGCACAAGGATGAAACCAATCGTCCGTCTCGGGCTGACACCGACTTCAAGGCCTCAGCGTCGAGCTCCAACACGGGCTCACCGCTTCTTGGTCTGTTCGCTAATAGCTGCCTAGTCGGACTGCAGACGGCGATCTTGGATAACCGCTGAAAGATCACATCCATGCGTATTGTAAGAAAAATCTGATTTTTGTTGACAAGAATCGTGGTGTCGACGTTCACCCGTATGCTGGTTGTTGACAGTAGATGTTGGCCAAGACAAGTACTGCGGGATTAATCTCACAGTGGCGGAACTTGTGTCAGCATCGAACAAGCGCTTATCCGTCACCCGAAAGGCAGCGATGTTCGTCCATAACAAGCGACTCCAATACACCGTCCGTGTCAGCGAGAGCAACCCGGGCCTGGCCAACCTGATGCTGGAGCAGTTCGGCGGCCCGCAGGGCGAGCTGGCTGCGGCCTGCCGCTACTTCACGCAGTACCTCGGAGAAGACGACCCAGGCCGCAAGGATATGCTGATTGACATCGCCACCGAGGAGCTAAGCCACCTCGAGATCATCGGCACCATTGTCGGCATGCTCAACAAGGGCGCCAAAGGCCGTCTGGCCGAGGCGGTGGAGGAGGAAGGCGAGCTGTACCGCTCCATCACCGGCGCAGGCAACGACTCGCACATCACGCAGGTCCTTTACGGCGGCGGCCCCCCGCTGACCAACTCGGCCGGCGTGCCCTGGACCTCGGCCT
>OFDN01000348.1_pt1 | contig 39767 bp, 38 predicted proteins | sample 1520971 | NCBI WGS metagenome assembly OFDN01 (sample SAMEA94257418, study PRJEB24077) | hot springs metagenome | biome: Aquatic biome; feature: Geographical feature; material: Water | place: India | collected 2012-06-12 | depth 5 m | reverse complement strand
GCAAGCCTCCGGCTTGCCGTGCCGCCGGCGTCCTGCCGGCCCGGGTGTCAGAGCAGCGTGCGCACCTTGGCGAGCGCCTCGTCCAGCTTGGTGACGTCCTTGCCGCCGCCGCGGGCGTTGTCGGGCTTGCCGCCGCCCTTGCCGCCGACGATCGGGGCGATGGCCTGGATGAGCTTGCCGGCCTGGGCCTTGGCGGTGAACTGCGGCGTCACCGCGGCGATGAGCGACACGGAGGTCTCCGAGCCGCCGCCGAGGACGATCACGCCCTGGAACCGTCCCTTCAGCGCGTCGGCGACGGCTTGGAGGAAGTCCGCGTCGGTGTCGCCGAGGTTGTGCGTGATCAGCGGGATGTCGCTCACGGTCTGCACGCGGCTGAGCAGCTCGCTTGCGGCGTTCGAGGCGTTGCGGGCGACCGCGGTCTTGAGCTGGCGTTCGAGTTCCTTCTGCTGCGCGAGCAGGGCCTCGAGCTTCTTCTCCAGCTCGGCGACGGGCGCGCCAAGGCGGCCGGCGACGCTGCGGATCAGCTCCACGTCGCGCTTGGCAACGTCGTAGGCGCTCAGGCCGGCGACGGCCTCGATGCGGCGGACGCCGGCGGCGACGGCGGCTTCGCTAACGATGCGGAACAACCCGATCTCACCGGTGGCGCGGGTGTGGGTGCCACCGCAGAGCTCCATGGAATAACCGTCGAGGGCGTGCGCCTTGCCGCCGATCTGCACGACGCGGACGACGTCGCCGTATTTGTCGCCGAAGAACTGCATCACGTCCTTGCGGTTCTTCACGTCGGCGTGCGGCACCTCGGTCCAGCTCACGCCGGCGTTCTCGAGGATGCGTTCGTTGACGAGCTTCTCGATGTCGGCGACCTGCGCGGGGGTGAGCGCGGCGCTGTTGAAGTCGAAGGTCAGCTTCTCCGGCGTGACGCTGGAACCCTTCTGCGAGGCTTCCTTGCTGGCGACCTCGTGAATGGCCCAGTGGAGCAGGTGGGTGACCGTGTGGTGGCGCTGGATGGCGGCGCGGCGGGTGCGGTCCACGCTGAGGCTGAGGCTGGCGCCGACGGCCGGGGCATCGCCGCCCTCGATGAAGTGCAGGAACGTGGGGCCGGACTTCTGCGTGTTGACGATGCGCCAAAGCTGGCCGGAACCGACCAGTTCGCCGGTGTCGCCGACCTGGCCGCCCATCTCGGCGTAACAGGCGGAGGCGTCGAGGATGACGGCGGTCTTGTCCTTCAACTCGACGACTTCGAGCACCTTGGCGGAAGTCTCCAGCGTGTCGTAGCCGAGGAAGTTTGTCGGTGTCTTGGTCTCGATCTGGGACAGCTCGATGACCTGCTTCTTCTGGGCGGCGCGGGCGCGGGCGCGCTGCTCGTCCATCAGCTTCTCGAAGCCTTCCTTGTCCACCGTCAGTCCGCGTTCGCGAGCCATCAATTCGGTGAGGTCGAGCGGGAAACCGAAGGTATCGTAAAGCTGGAAAGCCAAGTCCCCAGATATGCGCTCAACGGTAAGCGTTTCACGGGCTAAGTGAACCGAGGTTGTGACGCTAAGTTTTCCGGGCTCTCTGCGCTCTGTAACCGTTCTTTCGGTGGGATGGATTGATGCCTCGAACACGGCAAGACCTTTGTCCAGCGTCCTGTTGAAGGCCTCTTCCTCCAGCTTGAGCACGTCCTTCACGTGCTGGTGCTTGGTCCGGATTTCGGGGAAGACGTCGCCCATGGTGCGGGCGAGCACGTCCACCAGCTTGTAGAAGAACGGTTCCTTGAACCCGAGCGTGCGGCCATAGCGGACGGCCCGGCGCAGGATGCGGCGGAGGACGTAGTTGCGGTCGTTGTTGCCGGGCTGGATGCCGTCGGCGATGGCGAAGCTGAGGGTGCGGATGTGGTCGGCGATGACACGGAAGGCGACGTCCACCTTTTCCTGCTCCGTGTCGCCGGTGCTGCCGGCCTTGGGCAGCGTGGAGCCGTAGCGCTTGCCGCTGAGCTGCTCGATCTCGTCAAAGATCGGGCGGAAAACGTCGGTCTCGTAGTTCGAGATCTTGGCGTGCTCGAAGTCGGTCAGGCCCTTGGTGCCCTGGATGATGCTGGTGACGCGCTCGAAGCCCATGCCGGTGTCCACGTGCTTGGCCGGGAGCGGGCTGAAGGTGCCGTCGGGGTTGGCGTTGTATTGGATGAAGACGTTGTTCCAGATCTCGATGCAGCGGGCGTCGGAGCCGTTGACGAGGGCGCGGCCGGAGGTCTGGTCCTCGACGTTGGTCTCGCGGGGGCCGGGGCGGAGATCGACGTGGATCTCGGTGCAGGGACCGCACGGGCCGGTCTCGCCCATCATCCAGAAGTTGTCCTTCTTGCCGCCGTTGACGATGTGGATGTCGGGATCGAGGCCGACGGAGCGGAACTTGGCGGCCCAGAGTTCCCAGGCTTCCTGGTCGCGGTCGGCGGGATCGTTCTTCTCCTTGTTGGGCTGGTAAATGGTCGCGTAAACGCGCTGCGGGGGGAACTTCCAGACTTCGATGACGAGTTCCCAGGCCCAGGCGATGGCGTCGGCCTTGAAGTAGTCGCCGAAGGACCAGTTCCCGAGCATCTCGAAGAACGTGTGGTGATAGGTGTCGAGCCCGACGTCATCGAGGTCGTTGTGCTTGCCGCCGGCGCGGATGCACTTCTGGGTGTCGGCGGCGCGGGTGTCGAGCGAGGGCACGGCGCCGGCCCACTTGGAGACGTCGGCCTTGCGTTCGCCGAGGAAGATGGGGACGAACTGGTTCATGCCGGCGTTGGTGAACAGCAGGTTCGGGCTGTCCGGCATGAGGGACGACGAGGGGACGAGGGTGTGCTGCTTGGAGCGGAAGAAGTCCAAGAAGCTCTGGCGGATCTGGGCGGACGTCATCATGGGGAAAGGGGAAGGGGAGTTAACAGCGAAGGCGCGAAGGACGCGAAGACGGGGACGAATCAGGAAGGCAGGAAAGCCGGAACGGAGCAGAACTATTCCTGCTTTCCTGCATTCCAGATTCCTTTTCCGGACTTCGCATCTTCGCGTCTTCGCTGTTGGTCTGCGGCTTCAAAACGGAGCGCGGACGCTAGGCCAAGGCGGGCCGGCCGGGCTAGGGGGAAGTTTGGGAGGCGGCGGACTGATTTGGGATGGAAGACTGCCGGAGAACCAAGCCAGAGTCGCCGCATGATTCGCTCCCGCAGATGTCTGCTCTGCCAGTGTGCCTTGGCCCTGCAACTGGCGGTGAACGGAGACGTGCTCTTCGTCGCGAATTACGGGAATGGAAGCGTCGAGAAGATTGATGAACGGGGCAATTCCACCGTTGTGGGCCGCGGTTTTCACAGCCCCATCGGGCTGACCTTTGATGCTTCCGGGAACCTCTACGTCGGGGAATGGGATTCCGGCCGGATTGTCCGGATGGACCCGGCGGGCAACCGAGTCACTGTGGCCGACGTGGGCCTGTGGGGGCCGATGGGAATTGCCGTGGGGCCGGATGGGAAAACGTATGTGGCCCATCCCGGCCGCAACCAGGTGATCGCGATCGGTCCCGGCGGAGTGCAGGAGGTTGTGGGTTCGGTCACCAAGCCGGCCGGGCTCGCCTTTGATTCCGCGGGCAACCTGTTTGTCGCCAGCCAAGAGGCCGAGCAGGTGGTCCGGTTCACGCCGGAGGGTTCGAGGAGTGTCTTCGCGGATTCGGCCGACGGGATTGCCCAGCCGACCGGGTTGACCATCGATCCGGCCGGCAACCTGTATGTCGCGAACTATGCGACCGGCCGGATTGTCCGGTTCGATCCGAGCGGAAACGGCGCACAGTTCGCGCAGGTCATGCCGGGCTACTCCAATCCGCTGGGGCTGACCTTCGGCCCGGACGGAAAACTTTATGCCGGGCTGGCCGGAAACAAGATCGAGCGCTTCGGGGCCAACGGGGTCGGTGAGCTGTTTGCCGAAACCAGAAACGGGCCGTGGTTCATCGCCTTCCAGCCGATTCCGGAGCCCGGTGTGTTGGTGCTGGCTGGGGTCGGTGTGGCGGGACTGTGGGCTAGGGAGAACTCCCGGCGGACCCGCCGCTTCCCGAAGCCGGAATGTCGCGGCTAGTTGCCAACCGTTGGTCGGGGTGGTGGGCCGCTTCAGTTGGCGGAATCCGCAATCGGGTCCACTGGTGAAGTCATGACGGGAGCAATCGCGGGCAGGGAACCGATGGCAACGCGCGCGGCCATGGTATGGCAGGCGGCCGGCCTGGTGGCGTGGCTGGTGTTCAGTTTCGGGGCGGCGACCTCGGGCTTCTTCGGGATGCCGGGCGAGTGGTATGCCGGGATCCAAAAGCCGGCGTGGAATCCGCCGTCGTGGGTGTTCGGCCCGGTGTGGTCGGCGCTCTACGCGATGATGGGAATCGCGGCGTGGGGAGTGTGGCGTGAAGGCGGTTGGGCACGCCAGAAACGGGCGCTGGGCTGGTTCCTGGTCCAGTGGGCGTTGAACTTCCTGTGGACGCCGCTGTTCTTCGGCCTGCACCGGATGGGCTGGGCGTTCGTCGAGATGCTGCTGCTGTGGACGGCCATCGTGCTGACGATCACCGCGTTCTGGCGGGTGCGGCGCTGGGCGGCAATTCTCCTGTGCCCCTACCTGGCGTGGGTCAGCTTTGCGGCGGTGCTCAACGGCACGCTGTGGTGGCTGAACCGTTGAGCCGCCGGGCCGTTCACCGCAGATCGAACAGGAGCGCCTCCGTGGGCCTGAGGGCGGTGAATGTCAGGGGGCCCGCCGTTTCCGTGCTGGCCCCGTCGCCGGTTTCCAGAGGCTCGCCGTTGAAGGTGAGTTCGCCTTCGGCGACCTGCAGCCAGGCGCCGCGTCCGGCCTTCAATTCATGGGTCACGGTCTGGCCGGGTTGCAGGCGCAGGCGGTAGATGTCCGCGTCCTGCTGGATCACGGCGGAACCTTCCCGGCCATCAGGCGAGATCACGAGGACCTTGGGCGCGGCCTCCTGCTCCGGCCGGGGATGCCATTCGGTGTAGCCGGGTTCGAGCCCGCGCTGGCGGGGCAGGATCCAGATTTGCAGGAAGTGCGACGTCCGGTCGGGCAGGGGATTGAACTCGCTGTGGCTTACCCCACGGCCGGCGCTCATGAGCTGGATCTGGCCGGGCTTGAGAATGCGGCCGTTGCCGAGGCTGTCGCGGTGCTGGAGTGCGCCCTCCAGCACGTAGCTGAAGATCTCCATGTCGCGGTGCGGGTGGGTGCCGAAGCCCTGGCCGGCGGCCACGCGGTCGTCGTTGATGACCCGGAGCGTGCGGAAGCCCATGTGGGCTGGATCGTGGTAGTCCGCGAACGAGAACGTATGACGCGAATCGAGCCAGCCGTGGTCGGCGTGGCCCCGTTGGTTGGCTTTGCGAATTTTCATCGCGGTCACGCTAGGCGGCGGGCGGGCCGTGCGGAAATGCCGAGTTACGAGCCTGACCATGCCCCGGCGGCATGGTGTCGGGGCTCAGAGCACGACCTCGGTGCCGACACCCTCATCGGTGAAGATCTCGAGCAGCATCGAGTGCGGGATGCGACCATCCACGAACTGGACCTTCTCGACCCCGGTTTTGATGGCGGCAACGGCGCTGTCCACCTTGGGGATCATGCCCTTGTCCACGATGCCGGCACGTTTCAGGCCGTCCACCTCGCTGGTCTGGAGATGGGTGATGAGCGTGGCGGGATCCTTCGGATCGCGCATCAGGCCCGGCACATCGCTCATGAAGACCAGCCGGCGGGCCTTGAGCGCGATCGCAGCTTGGGCGGCCGCGACGTCGGCGTTGCAGTTGTAGATCTTGCCGTCCTCGCCGCGGGCGGTCGGGCTGATAACCGGGGTGATGCCGCGGGCGATGCAGTCAAGGAGCGGGGCCGTGTTGACCCCGGTGACTTCGCCGACGAAGCCGATGTCGAGCTTGCGGCCGGGGTTCTCCCGGTCGTCGAGCCACAGCTTGCGGCAGGTGAAGATGTCGGAACCGGCAAAGCCTTGCGCCACGCCGCCGAGGGCGTTGATGGCGGCCACGACCTCGGGGTTGATCTCGCGCGAGAGCACGCGTTCCACGACCTCGACCGTCGCTTCGTCAGTCACGCGCTGGCCCTGGATGAAGTTCGCCTTCAGGCCGGCCTGTTCCATGGCGCGGGTGATGGCCTTGCCGCCGCCGTGGACGACCACCGGATTGATCTCCACGGCCTCCAGGAAGACGATGTCGCGGGCCACACCATTGCGAATCGCGGGATCGGGCGAGTCCATGAACGAGCCGCCGTATTTCACGACGAACGTGGCGTGGTTGAACTTCTGGATGTAGGGCAGCGCCTCCAGCAGCGTGGCGGCCTTCGAGATGAGGTCTTGCATCGGCGGGCGGAGACTTTGGCCGGGCCGGGGCGCCGTCAAGAATCCCCCTCGACGGACCCGAACGGGTGCCCGCACGCTGGCCGCATGGGCGAGCGTTTATTCCGGCGCATTGGCATCACGGGCGGCATCGGCTGCGGCAAATCCGCGACCGGCGCAGCGCTGCAATCGCTGGGCGTGCTGGTGCTCGACACCGATGCGGTTGCCCACGAACTGCTGGCGGCCGATGCGGACGTCCGGGCCGCCATCCGGGCGCGCTTCGGTGACGGGGTGTTCGCTGGCGACGCGGTGAACCGCCAGGCGCTGGGGCAGGTCGTGTTTGCCGATCCGGCGGCGCGGAAGGACTTGGAGGCGATCCTGCACCCACGCATTCAGGCGCGAACCGAGGCGTGGCTCGCTGAGCAGACGAAAACCGGCCCGGCCGCGGTGCTGATTCCGCTGCTCTACGAAGTGGGCCGGGAGAAGGCGTTCGACCTGTGCGTGTGTGTGGCGTGTTCGCCGGCAACCCAGCGGGCGCGGCTGCGGGAACGGGGCTGGAGCGACGCGGAAATTGACCGGCGCAATGCAGCACAACTGCCGGTGGAGGAGAAAATCAAACGGGCCGACGTCGTGATTTGGACCGACGGGGCGATGGAAAACCACGTCGCGCAGTGGCGGTTGGTGCTGAAGCAATGGCAGCCTCTGGCCTGATTTGAAATGGTTCGATTCTGGTCCCGATGAAACTCCGCGGTTTATACCCATCCCGCAAATCAGAGACTGGGGTTGCTGCTGGAGTTGCCGGGTTGCGCCGGCTCCTGTTGGCCGTCCTCGTGAGTCTATCCCTGAACAGCGCCGTGGGGCAGTTTGGGACAGATGGCGTTGTTCAATATGAACTTCTCGCGAATGGCGATATCGACGCGGCCAGATCAATCTCGAACCTAGACCTGTTCGCAGTCGCCACGAATCTCTGGTTGACGGCAAAGGAACAACTGGCCGGCAAGTTCATCGTCCGCGCGGCTTTGGATAAACCGCGTTATCGGTTAGGCGAGCCGATTCACCTGTTTCTCTACCGGCTGCATCATTCGACTGAGCACACTTTTCGTCCGAAATCATCAAGCTTCCAGATCATCCGGCCCACCGTAGTTGATCGTCAAAATGTGCCGGTGCCATTGACGCCGATGGGCGAATGGCACACATCGTCTTCAAACCTCTTTTCCACTGGTGGCCGATACTTCCCCACCAACCGGGTGTTGATTAACCATATTGACCTGGGCGAGTTGGTGGTCCTCGAACAACCGGGGGAATACTTGGTTTATCCGAAGCTGCTGCTCTATCCTGGCGAATCTCCCGATCCGAATCGGCCATCCTCGGTTGAGCTGCTCCCCATTCCGTTCGAGGTCACGACCAACCGGTTCGAGCGGCCGGCAGAGGCGCCTGCCAGCGATTTGGCTGCCGTCTATGGCCAGCACCTTAACGAATTGGCCGGTCGCAGCCCGCCACCTTCGGAGCTGGAGCGGGAACTGGCCGCCAAGACCGCCCAAATGATGAAGGAACTCGATGAGCGGGAGCTTCCCCTGCTGGAGGCATTCGCGGCGGCCCGCGCAGCCGAGGCCGCGAGCAATCAGGCTGCTATGGCAACAGCATTGCCCACCTCGTCCCCGGCGAATTCGTCGGAGCTGCCCGCGGAGGCGGCTCCGCCAAACCACCACCGGACCTGGTGGGTGCAGGTTTCGATGGGGGGCCTCCTCCTGCTTCTCCTTGGATGGAAGTGGCACCGTCGCGCCCGATGAATCCGCTCGGCCAGAACGAGGCCATCGGAGCGCGGACGCCCTCGTCCGCGAGTGCTGCCGGTGCTGGTCGGGCATACGGGACTCGTTCTCCGCGAAGTTCCCGTTGTGCCAAGAGTTGAGGAGTTTCGGTCGCCTCGTGGGCAGGTTGCCCCTGCAACCCGCTCGGCTTGTGGGGCAAGCCGCCCACAGTTGAAAGTCACCATCTTCCGGAACTTGGGATTCCGGCGGCCGCGCTCTGGTGCGATTTCCTGTTCCGGCTTACGCCTGCGTGGCCACCACGACCTCCACGTCGGCCTTCTTCAGCGCCTTCGCAATGTCCGCCGGCACCGGTTTGTCCGTCACCACCACGTCAATCGTCTCCAGGTCGCACAACTGGCTGATCGAGAGCCGGCCGAACTTGGACGAATCGATGCAGAAGATGACCCGGCGCGCCGCGTGGATCATCGCCCGCTGGATGTCGATCAACAGGCCGTGGGAATTGCTGATGCCTTCGGTCGTGATGCCGCCGCAGCTCATGATCGCCACGTCGGCGCGGATCTTCTGGAACGCCTCCACCGCCAGCGGTCCCACCAGCACGCCCAGCCGCGGATAGATCACGCCGCCGGAGACGACCACCTCCAGCTTGTTGGCGGCGGCGAACAGGTTCGCGACGGGCAGGGAATTGGTGAACACCTGCGGGGCCTTGGGCTCCAGGTAGCGGGCGACGTGATAGCAGGTCGTGCCGGCATCAATGATCAGCGGCAGGTTCGGCTGGATGAGTTCCGCGCAGGCCCGGCCGATGGCTTCCTTTTCGGTGAGCTGATGGGTGTCGCGGGTATTGAAGGTGAATTCATCGGACTTCGGGTTCACCAGCCGGGCGCCGCCGTGGGTGCGCCGGACCACGCCCCGGGTTTCCAGCAGGATCACGTCACGCCGCACCGTGGAAACCGACGTGTCCACGAGCTCGGAAAGTTCGTCCAGCGACGCGAACTCAACCTTGAGCAGGTGATCCTCGATGCGCTTCTGGCGTTCCTCGCCGGTCATGGTGGAACGGTGTGTGGAAGATTTTGGAAGATATTGCAAGAAACGCTTTGACAATCTTTCAGCCCCGCAGTCAACTCTCCCCACTCATGTCGGCTTCGGTATCTGCCCCGCATCGTGCGGTCGTCGAGCATTTGGTCCGTCAGGCGGTTTACGCCCGGATGGGCCGGCCGTTGCCGCGGGCTGCCGCGGCGCCCAACGCGCTGATCGTCAACGTGAGCGCCCGGCATTGCCACCTGACCCAGGAGGCCGTCGAGGCGCTCTTCGGCAAGGGGCACAAGCTGCAGGTTCACAAGTGGCTCTACCAGGACGGGCAGTTCGCCGCGAAGGAAACGGTGACGCTGGTCGGACCGCGCAGCCGGGTCATTTCCAACCTCCGCATTCTGGGTCCGTGCCGGAATCTCAACCAGGTCGAGCTGGCCTACACCGACGGCATCGCGCTCGGTTATGACCTGCCCCTGCGGAGTTCGGGCGACATCAAGGGCACCATCGGCGGCATGTTGATGGGGCCGGCCGGGTTCTTCGAAATGGATTCCGGCATCATCCGCGCCCTGCGGCACGTCCACATGAGCCCGACCGACGCCGAATACTACGGCGTGAAGGGCGGCGATTGGATGAAGCTGAAAATTGGCGGCCCGTGCGGCCTGACGCTGGACCGGATGCTCGTGCGCGTGGACCCCAGCTTCAAACTCGAGGTCCACATCGACACCGACGAGGGCAACGCCTGCAACCTCCAGCCCGACACCCCGTGCGAGCTGGTGAAGTGATTTTCCTGAATCTCAACATTCAACACTAACGAACAATGAGCGAAGCAATCGGCATGATTGAAACGAAGGGCTTCACCGGCAGCGTCGAGGCAACCGACGCCATGGCGAAGGCCGCAAATGTCACCATCGGCAAAACCATCGCCATCGGCGGCGGCCTGATCACCGTGGTGTGCCGCGGTGACGTGGCCAGCGTGAAGGCGGCCGTGGACGCCGGCAGCAAGGCCGCCAGCAAGGTCGGCGAGCTCGTCGCCAGCCATGTCATTGCCCGTCCGCACGAGGACCTCGGCAAGGTGTTCCTCGGCGAAACCGCCGCGGCCAAGAAGTAACCCGATCCCTCCACTCTCCACGTTCATCCCTCCACTGATTTTATGGCTCAACAAGCTATCGGCATGATCGAGTGCAAAGGCCTGTGCGCGCTTTTCGAAGCCGCCGACGCCGCGCTCAAGTCCGCCAACGTCACCTTCACCGGCTGGGAAAAGGTCGGCTCCGGCTATGTGACCGCGTTCTTTCGCGGTGACGTCGCCAGCGTCAAGGCCGCCACCGACGCCGGCGCCGCCGCCGCCGCCCAGGTCGGCTCCATCGTCGCGGTGCAGGTCATTCCCCGCCCGCACGAAGGACTCGCGGGGCTCGGCAAGTGGCTGGTCCAGTGATTGACGAATTACGATTTGCGAATGACGAGCCGAAGGGCTCGCCACGTCGCTCGTAAATCGTAAATCCGAAGTCGTAAATTGATGAAGGTCCTCATCGCCAACATCGGTTCCACGTCGCTCAAGTGGCGCCTGTTCGACTTCTCGAACGGTGCGGAGACGCTCCTGCACAAGGGCGGCTTCGAGCGCGTGACCGATTATCCCAAGGCGATTGAGGACTGCCTCGCGCAGCTCAAGGACGCGAAAGCCATCGCGAACGAGAACGAACTCGCCGCCGTCGGCTTCAAGACGGTCATCGCGAAAAACGTCACGGGCTGCGTCCGGCTCGACGAACGCGTGCTGAAGGCGATGGAGGATTACAACGGCCTCGCGCCCGCGCACAATCCGCCCTACATCACCGGCATCCGCCTCTTCGCGAAACGCGTGCCCAGCGTCCCGCTCGTCGGGCTGTTCGAGACCGCGTTCTACCAGTTCGCGCCCGAGCCGATGATGCGTTACGCCGTGCCGGATGCGTGGCATGAAATCGGCGTCCGCCGCTGGGGCTTCCACGGCGCGAGCCACAAGTTCATCGCCGAACGCAGCGCTGAATTGCTCGGTCGCAAAGACGTCGCCCGTCGTGCGCAGAATCTCTACGTGGATGGCGGCAAGTCGCCCGTCGAAGGCGCGCCCTTCCGCGTGATTTCCTGCCACCTCGGCGGCAGTTCGAGCATCACCGGCATTGTGAATGGCGTCGCCATCGGCAACAGCCTCGGCATGAGCCCGCAGTCCGGCCTGCCGCACAACAACCGCGTGGGCGACCTCGACGCCGAAGCGCTCCCCTACGTGGTGAAGACGCTCGGCCTGTCGATTGAAGAAGCTCAACGTCAGTTCGCAAAAGAAGGCGGCCTGAAGGGCCTGGCCGGCGGACTCTCAAACGACATCCGCGACATTCAGGAAGCCGCGTCGAAAGGCAACGCGAAGGCGCAGCTCGCGCTCGACGTCTTCGTCAGCGAAGCGCGTCGCTGGATTGGTGGCTACTTTTTCCAGATGAACGGTGCGGACGCCATTGTCTTCACTGCCGGCATCGGCGAGAACCGTTCTGAACTCCGCGCTGCGATCTGCGCGAACCTCGATCAGCTCGGCATCGTGCTCGACGCCGAGAAGAACGCCGCGACCCGCGCCACCGAAGCCGTCATCAGCGCCGCAAACTCGCGCGTGAAAGTGTTGGTCATCCCGACGAACGAAGAACTCGTCGTCGCCCGCGAAACGAAGCGGCTGCTTGAATCTGCCCACTGACGACGGATCACTGTTTACTGATTACTTTCCTCAAAACCTCTCAAAACTATGGCTCAGCAAGCAATTGGACTCATTGAAACCCGCGGCCTCGTCGCGTTGGTCGAAGCGACCGACGCCATGCTCAAGGCGGCGAACGTCGAACTCGTCGGCCCCATGGTGCAGGTCGGCAACGCCCTCGTGACCGCGACAGTCGTCGGCGACGTGGCCGCCGTGAAGGCCGCCACCGACGCCGGCGCCCAGGCCGTCAAGGCGATCAAGGGCGACCTCGTCAGCGTGCATGTCATCGCCCGTCCGCATGAGGACGTGGACGCGGTGCTGCCGAAGAAGAAGTAATCAGTCGGTCAGTAGTCAGTGTTCAGCCGCCCTGCGGCTGCCCTCACTGGTTACTGAATACTGATCACTGAACACTCCCTCACCATGTTCCTCGCCCGCGTAGAAGGTTCGGTCGTTTCGACCAAGAAGGAAGCCAGCATGAACGGCCGCAAGCTGCTCCTGCTGCGTCCTCAGCTCGTGGACGACAAGGATCCGACCAAGTTCAAGGCCGGCTCCAACACCATCGTGGCCGTGGATGCCGTGGGCGCGGGCGTGGGTGAACTGGTGATGTTCTGCCAAGGTAGCAGCGCCCGCCTCGCCGCAGGCCTGAAGGAGGCGCCGGTGGATGCTGTGATCATCGGCATCGTTGATACCGTGGATGTGCTGGGGAAGCAGATCTTCAAATCCGGAACTCCTTGAGGAGCCGGCGCTCAAGCTATGACAAGACCCTCAATTCATTCAGAGATGTCCCGGCGGCGGGTGCCGTCCACGCAGGACTTCCTCTTTGCGGATGGCTTGAATCAGCGCCCGGTTCAACTGCAGTGCCGCCACTGTGGCGCGGCCCGTGGCGCTGAGTCCGGTGAGGCGAGCCCCGTGCCAGCGAAAGTGAAGGCGCCAAGCATCTTGGCGCGGATTGAAAAGCGGAGCAGCCTTGCCACTTTGAGGATCGCGGGCTTCTTGCCGTGCTCCTTTGCGCAAGGAACACGAGACGCAGGCGAGCGCAAGGTTTGCCAAGGCGGTTCGTCCCCCAGCCTGTTGGGGCCGAACGTGATCTATGTGGAAGGCCGCTTCCTGACCAGCCTGCGCGAGGCCGCAGTATTCACACCGGTTACCCGCCCGGTGAACCACCTTTGCCCGCAAGGCTGCCGGAACGGACATCGTTTCAACCGTTCGTTTCCGGTCGCTGCGCCCGCAGCTTCAGAAGCGAAAGGGTTTCGGCGAGGTCAACCAACCCTTCAGCCTCGCGTCGTTCGCCGGCCGCCAACCGGCCTTCGCGGTCCTGCTTGTCCAGGAGGCATTGAAGCCGCGCAGCCACTGCTCTGGGCAGACGAAACCGTGCCAAATCACCGGGCAACGACACTTCCAATTGAACGCGCTTTGACATGCTCAATGACCTTTCCGCGCAGCAAACTAGTGAGGCTTGGCAGGCTTGTCCAAACTCCAATCCAGTGAGTTTCCGATAGATTTCCATGAGTGCAGTGAACGAATCCCTGATCCGTGATGTGGTGGCCGAAGTGCTCGGCCGTTTGGGTGGAGCGCCGGTTCCGGCCAAGGCCCCGGCTCCTGCGCCCGCGCCCGCGACGGCCGCACCGTCGTGCGGTTGCGGTGGCAAGGGAACGGTGACGTCCGCGCCGGGACTGCGGGGCAAGTTTGGCGTCTTCCAGGATGCGAACGAAGCCAGCGCGGCCGCCCACGAGGCGTTTCTCCAGTTGCAGAAGCAGGGCGTCGCGGCCCGCAGGAAGGTGGAGGACATCGTCAAGACGCTCGCGGAGAAGAACGCCCAGGAATGGGGCCGCATCGAGTTGGAGGAATCCAAGATCGGCCGGCTCGACCACAAGATCGAGAAGCTGCAGATCATCAAGCTGGTGCCCGGTGTGGACTGGCTCCGCCCGGACGCCCGGAGTGGCGACCATGGCATCACGCTGGAGGAATACACGCCCTTCGGCGTGGTGGGCGCGGTGACGCCGAGCACGCATTCGATCCCCACGCTCAGCGGTAACATCGTGAACATCGTCGCGGCGGGGAACGCGGTCGTCTTCAATCCGCATCCCAGCGCCGCCCGCTGCGCGGCGTTGGCTGTGCGCACCTACAACGAGGCGATCTACCGCGAAACTGGGATTGAGAACCTCGCCACGATCATCGAGAAGCCCTCGATGGAGAGCTTCGCCGCCATGTGCAAGCACGAGGCCGTGCGGTTGCTGCTGGTGACCGGCGGTCCGGGCGTGGTGAAGGCCGCCATGCAGACCGGCAAGCGCGCCATCTGCGCCGGCCCCGGCAATCCCCCGGTTTACGTGGACGACACCGCCTGCATGAAGCGCGCGGCCAAGGCGATCATCCAGGGCGCCAGCTATGACAACAACCTGCTCTGCATCGGCGAGAAGGAAGTCTTCGCGCTGGAAAGCATCGCGGACAAGCTGATGGCGCAGATGGAGCAGCACGGCGCGGTGAAACTCACCAACGCGCAACTCGACGCGCTGACCAAGGCGGCGTTCACCATCACGCCCGGCCAGGGCGGGGGCTGCGGCCACGCCAGTGTGAACAAGGACTTCATCGGCAAAGATCCCACGGTGCTGGCCAAGGCCGCCGGGCTGAACCTGCCGGCGGGGACCCAGTTGCTGTTTGCCGAGACCGACGCCAACCACCCGTTTGTCGTTGAGGAACAGATGATGCCGTTCGTGCCCATCGTCCGGGTCAAGGACCTAGCGGAAGGCGTGAAGCGTTCGCTCGAGGCGGAACACGGTTACAAGCACACCAGCATCATCCATTCGCACGACCTTGAGGCGCTCACCGAGATGGGGCGGGCGCTCGACACGACGCTCTTCATCAAGAACGGCCCCTGCATGGCCGGCCTCGGCCTGGGCGGCGAAGGTTATCTGAGCTTCTCCATCGCCACGCCGACCGGCGAGGGCGTCAGCAATCCCCGCACGTTCACCCGCGTCCGCCGCTGCGTGATGGTGGACAATCTCCGCATCTACTGAGCCTCCCATGCTGCTCGCGCGAGTCGAAGGCAACGTGGTCGCCACCCGGAAGCATCCCAGCTTCGAGGGGTGGCGCCTCGTGATCTGCCAGCCGATCGCGCAGGATGGCTCCCCCGAGGGCGCCCCGCAGGTGGCCATCGACGCCCACGGTGCGGGTATGCATCAGCGCGTGGTGATTTCCAGTGACGGTTCGGAAGCCCGCAAGGCGGTGAAGGACCCGAAAAGTCCGGCCCGCTGGCTGGTGGTCGGCATCGTGGATGAAAAGGAACCGGGGGTGCCGGTATGAAACTGGGCGCCGTCATCGGCCGTGTGACCCTCAGCCAGGTGGTTCCCGAATTGCGCGGTGCCCGCTGGCTGATCGTGTCGCCGTTCACCCGCGAGCATTACCAAAGGGGCACCGAGACTCCGGCGGGCCTCAGCAAGGATCCCAGCCTGGTGGTTTACGATTCGCTCGGTGGCGGCGTGGGTCAGACCATCGGCTATGTCGAGGGCCGCGAGGCGGCCCAGCCGTTTGAAACATCGCCGCCAATCGATGCCATCAACGCGGCGCTCGTGGACGAGATTTTCTACAATCCCTTCAGCAAATGAGCACGGTTCTCACCGCCAAAGACATCGAGGACATCATCGCCAAGGGCGGTGATCCCGTGGCTGCTTCCCAGGACGCCATCCTCACGCCGTCCGCCAAGGACGTGCTGCGCGATCTCGCCGGCAAATCGGCGCGAGCCAAGGCGGCCGCCGTGCCGACGGCAGCGGCCGTGCCCTCAAAGCCGTTGAATTCCAAGAGCCCCAAGGCGGAACTCGAAGCCTATTTCAACTCGCCGGCGGCGCATGCGCTCAAGGAACAGATCTGCGCGATGGGCCGGCGTCTGTGGGAGCGCGAATACGTGGACGGGAACGGCGGCAACATGGCCATCCGCGTGGGCGAGGACATCGCCATCTGCACTCCCACGCTGGTCAGCAAGGGTTCGCTGAAGCCGGAGGACATGTGCCTCGTGGATTTTGAGGGCAACCAGCTGCTCGGCACCAAGCGGCGCACCAGCGAGATCCTGATGCACCTGCAGATGATGAAACGGCAGCCGAACGCGGTCGCAACCTGCCATTGTCATCCACCGTATTCGACGGCCTTCGCAGTGGTGGGCGAAGCACCGCCCACGTGCATGCTGCCGGAGTATGAGGTGTTTTGCTCCGTCGGCGTGGCGCCGTATCGCACGCCCGGTTCGCCGGACATGGGCAAACTCGTCGCGGAGCTGACCGACCAATACAACACCATCCTGATGGCGAACCACGGCGTGGTGACCTGGTCGCACAACAACATCGAGGAAGCCTACTGGCGCATGGAGATCATCGAGGCGTATTGCCGCACGATCGTAGTCGCCGGCCAGCTCGGGAAGCCGGTCCAGACGTTCACCGGGCCGCAGATGAAGGACATCCTGAACATCAAGAAGTCGCTCGGCTTCGTGGACCCGCGCTATGGCATGAAGGAGTGCGAACTCTGCGACAGCGGCGACTGGCGTCCGGGCGCGACGTGTGCCGTTCCTGAGCGCGCCGAGGCTGCCATTGGCTACGACGCCGAGGCCGAAGCCGCGGTGCAGGCGATCACGGACCAGATCCTCGCGCAGATGAAGTGAGCTCGAAGGACCTTTTCCCATGAAAGTTGCAATCATCGGCGGTGGCGGTCGGGTGGGGTCGTGTGCGGCGTTCGCGCTGCAATGCGGCGGACTCGTCTCGCAGATCCAGATTCTCGACGCCAACAAGGACCTCGCCGATGGCGAGGCGCTCGACCTGCTGCACGGCAGCGCGTTCGCCGGCGACCAGAAGATCTATTCCGGCGACTATGCCCGCGCGGCGGATAGCGACATCTTCTTGATCACGGCCGGACTGCGCCGCAAGCCGGATGAATCCCGCCTGGACCTGATCAACCGCAACGTCGCGCTGTTCGTCGGCATCCTGGAGAGCATCAAGACGGCGGGCTTCCGTAAGGACGCGCACATCTTCGTGGTGTCGAACCCGGTGGACATTCTCACGCAGCTCGCGGTGCAGCGGATGGGTCTGCCGTGGCAGCAGGTTTACGGACTGGGCACGATGCTGGACACATCGCGCTTCAGCTCGCTGATCGCCGAGGAACTCAAGCTTGCCCCGAAGCAGGTGAAAGCGCTGATCCTCGGCGAGCACGGCGACTCGATGTTGCCCGTGTGGTCGAGCGCGAGCGTGAACGGATTGCCGCTGGCCGGATTGCCGGAATGCACTCCGTCCTTCCAGAACGCGGTCTTCGAACGCACGAAGGGCAGCGGGGCGGAGGTCATCAAGCGCAAGGGTGGGGCCGGCTGGGCGGTGGGCATCGCCATCCGCGACGTGATCCACGCGGTGCTGCTGAATCAGCACACGCTGCTGCCGGTCTCATCGTTGATCCAGGGCGCCTACGGCATCAGCGACATCTGCCTGAGCGTGCCAAGCGTCGTGGGCCGGCGGGGTGTGGAACAACACGTCGAGATCAAGCTCTGGCCCAAGGAACAGATGGCGCTCCAGGCCTCGGCGCGGGCCCTGAAGGAAACGCTGGCGAAGGTCAAAGCCTGAAAAAATGACCAAGGACCAATTCCCCATGATCAGATGGAACCGGGGCATGAGGCTTGGCTGGTTGGTCCTTGAGCATTGGTCGTTGGTCATTCCGTCATGAAATCCCTCGACGCCAAGCTCGCTGAGATCCGCGCCAACCGTTCGTCGCGGGCCTTCATCATCGCCGATGCCAAGGATGCCGACATGGCGTTCGGCGTGCGGGCGCCCGGGCCGCGAGGCTACCTTGCGAAACGCGGGGCGCGGCCGGCGCAGTTTTCGCCCGAAGTGTGGGGCCGCGACGAGTTCGGCTACCGCAATCTGCCCGAGTTTCTCGACATCATCCGCGAGGTCACGCATCAGGGGCTTATCGACATCATGCTGATGTCGGCCTACGTGAACGAACAGCTCACGATCAAGGAAGGGCTGTTCCAGAACTCCCACGTGACGCCGGCAGCCCGGGCCAATGATACGACCGACGTGTGGGCGGTGCGGCACGGCTGCTATACCCGCGAGGCGAGCCAGCCTTTCCGCAGCGCGACGATTGATCACATCCAGTGCGGCGAAGTGGAGTGTGAGCGCGACGGCAGCGGCCAGTTTCCCGGCGCCAATCTCGGGCTCTACTCCGTTACCTTCGTCAACGAACTGGAACAGGATCGCGAGGCGTTGCTTTGGTATAAGGAATTCCGCGAGGAAGCCGAACGGAAGCAGTTTCGGCATTTCCTCGAGATCTTCGATCCGAACGTGTCCAGCGGCATCGCGCCCGAGAAGCTCGGCGAGTTCATCAACGACAACATTCTCCGCATTCTCGCTGGCGTGCCCGAGGCGGGCCGACCGGTGTTCCTCAAGATCGTCTATCACGGACCCAAGGCGATGGAGGAGTTGGCGCAATACGATCCGAACCTCGTCGTCGGCATTCTCGGCGGCAGCGCCGGAACTACCTACGACGCGTTCAAGCTCATCCATGATGCCCAGAAATATGGCGCCCGGGTCGCCCTGTTCGGCCGCAAGATCAACAACGCCGAGCATCAACTGGCGTTCATCGAGATGCTCCGGCTGATCACCGACGGGAAAATCGGTCCCGAAGAAGCAGTGCGTGCCTATCACGGTGTGCTCCAGGGCAAGGGCATCAAGCCCGTCCGGCCGTTGGAAGCGGATCTCCAGCTGACCGATCAGGCGATGAGCTACGATGGCAGCGCCACCAAGCGTGCGACCGTGACGGTGACGAACAACCCTTTGGCTACCGCCAAGTCGGCGGCGGGCGGCAATGTTGAGACCGCCAAGCCTGCCGCCGACGGGGCTTGGCCCAGGCGTGCCGATGGCAGCCCCGATTTCGATGCCATGAACACCACCCAACGCGCCGCGTATCACGAGGCCCGGCTCCGGCGCGCGTTGGGATGAACAAATTGGGCTGACTTCACGGCAGGTCACTTCAGCGGCAACCCAACGGCACCTTACGCCCGGGTCGGGGCGGCTGAATCGGCGAATCCTTTAGCCCGATTGCTGAAAGGCAATTTTGGGCGTGCCACTTCCGCGGCCGAAGTTCCTAGTGAAACCGAACCCGGAGTCGCCGGCGGAAACCCCGCTCCGGGCAACGGGAAAGGAACCGCAATGAGAAGGCTATTCTACGTGAGCGAAGAGATGTGCGGTGGCGAAACGCTGCCACCGGAGTTCGACCTCGACGATTTCTGCGAGGTGCTCCAGGGGAAGCTGGATGATGTCGAAGTCGTTCCGGTCACCGAACCCGAGAGCGGCCGCGAAAACCGCGACCACCGGCTGGTCCCGGAAGCGATCTTCTACGAGGCTCTGGGCGAGTATCTCCAGCGCTGACACCCTGCATTCAAGCCGGCACGCTGGCGCCATGCGCATCGTGGTGCAGCGGGTGTCGTCGGCCAGTGTGTCCGTGGCCGGCAGCGTGAACGGCGAGATTGGCGTCGGGCTGCTGGTGTTGCTGGGAGTCGAGCCGACGGATGCGGCGGAAGACATCGAATGGCTGGCGACCAAGCTGGTCCAGTTGCGAATATTCGATGACGACGCGGGCGTGATGAACCGCTCCGTGACCGATGTCGGTGGCGGCATCCTGCTGGTGAGCCAGTTCACGCTCCACGCGAGCACGAAGAAGGGCACGCGTCCGTCCTGGCATCGCGCGGCCCGGCCGGAGGTGGCTGTCCCGCTCTACGAAGCGTTTCAACGCCAGTTGCAGGAGTTGCTCGGCAAGTCTGTCGCCGCGGGAGTGTTTGGAGCCGACATGCAGGTGCATCTGGTTAACGACGGCCCTGTGACGCTGATCATTGATTCCAAACTGCGAGAGTGAACTGCCTGTGGATTGAGCTTGGCCCATCCTCAAGGCCGGATTGAATGCCGCCCGTGAATGCTGCTGTTGTCTTTCTGAGCCAGGGGAGAATCCGGATTCTTTCGCCGGACGGGAATGTCCGCACGGTTGAAAGCCGTTTTGGAAGTGACCTCCGCGAGAAACTTCTCCGCGCCCAAGAACGGCACTCTTGGAAGGGTGGTGGCACTCCGGGGGCGCTGTTCTCCGGTCCCGCACTCTGGGGCGATTCAGCGGGCGACCCTGGTGTGATGCCCATCTACATCACCAGCCTGGCCTCCGGGTTGGATGCGGGACAATTCCTTTACTCTATGGAGTCGGACTCCATGGGCGCGGTCTTGCGTGTGGATGGCTTGGGCATCGAGGAACTGCGGCTCTGGACAAACAATCAGCAAAGGGTGGAGCGGCTGGCGATGCATCCTGCGGGCCACATTGCTGGTAGCATCCGGACCAAGTCCGGTGCTGCGAACGTGGGCATCCGATTGGCGGACGTCTCAGGATTTTCTGAGGTTACAGAAGGAGACTCGATTGACACGGCTCCCAGTTGGGTTCCGGGAGAAGAACTGCAACTAGTCTTTCAGTCCGCGGGAATCGGTCGCACTGCGGAGGGGCAGGTGCAGGGGTTGGGACCATTCAGCGTGCAAAAGGTTGATGTGGCCAAGGGAGAATTGGTCACCTTGGCGGAAGAACCCAATTCCGACCTGCTGACCCCGAAGATAGATGGCAAGGGTGCGTTATGGTTCATCCGCCGTCCTTACTCGGGTTTGCGCAGCTCTTCCTTCTTGGGCCTGCTGAAAGATGTCGTTCTTTTTCCGTTCCGGCTTTTGCGGGCGGTGTTCGGGTTCCTCAACATCTTCTCCACGGTTTTCTCAGGAAAAAGTCTCAGTTCGGCTGGCGGAACGGTGAAGAAGAGTCCTTCCCTAAGAGAACTCGTCATCTGGGGGAACTTGGTCAAGGCGCCCATCCCTTCGCCGAAGGATGACGCACCGGATTTGGTTCCCAACAGTTGGCACTTGGTTCGCCGGGACGCATGCGGGCAGGAGGAGGTGGTGGCGCGCGGAGTTTTGTCGTTTGACCTCGGTCCCGACAGCACCGTCGTTTTTACTAACGGAAGCGCGATCTCAATGAGGACCCCTGACGGCAAGATTGAGCGCCTTTTCAAGGAATCGCTAATAGAACAGTTGGTTGTCCTGCCACTTTGATCCGGCCTATGTCTGAAGAAATCTTTGATGTCGTCAACGAACGCGACGAGGTGGTGGGCCGAATGCCGCGCCGCGAGGTTCACCGGCAGAAACTCCGGCACCGGGCGGTGCATGTGCTGGTGTTCAACCGGCGCGGCGAGCTGTTCCTGCAGCAACGCTCCCTGACCAAGGACAACTTTCCCGGCGTTTGGGATTCGTCTTCTTCCGGCCACCTCGATGCCGGGGAAGACTACGATCCCTGCACCTTGCGCGAAGTGCGGGAGGAGCTCGGTTGCGAGCTGGGCGCGGTGCCTCGGCGCCTGTTCAAGCTGGAGGCCACTGCCGAGACCGGCTGGGAGTTCTGCTGGGTGTATCGGGCTGAGCACGACGGGCCGTTCGTGTTGCAGGAGTCCGAGGTCCGCGGCGGCGGCTGGTTTTCGCCGGAGTCCGTCACCGAATGGCTGGAGCGGCGCCCGCAGGATTTCGCCGATGCCTTTCACGCCGTGTGGCGCGAATACCGCCGGCTTTGAGGCGGCAAACCGAAATCCCTTCATCCCGGGGCGCCGGCAGATGATGAAGATTCCGTTGGGACGGCGGGCGGATGCGTTCACACTGGTTCCCGTGATGTGGCGCCGTATCGTGCTCTTGCTGTTGCTGGGGTTGTTGTCCGGGAATGCCCTCGCCGAACTGCGGGTGCTGACGTGGAACCTCGGCGGCAACGGCCTGACCAACTGGTCGGTGGACATGCCCCAGGTGCAGGCGGTCGGTCGCATTCTCCGGCACCTGCAGCCGGACGTGGTCGCGCTCCAGGAATTGCCCAACGAAAACCGCGGTTACGCAAATCTGGAGTCCTTCGCCCAGACCTATCTTCCGGGCTTCACCAACTTCTACAGTTCCGGCACCGATGGCATCCTGCGCAGCGGCTTTCTGAGCCGCTTTCCGGTGCGGCGGTTCCAGAGCCATCTGGACGGCGTGCCGCTGATTGACTTCGGAAGTTCGGGACGGTTCACGCGCGACCTGTTCGAGGCCGAAGTCGAGGTGCCCGGATTCCCGACGCCGGTGCACGTGTTCACGGTTCACCTCAAGGCCGGAAGTGACGCCAACAGCATCGCCGTGCGGGCCGCGGAGGCTTCGGCGATCTCGAACCACGTTGTCCGCGTGCTGCCCGCGCTCTTTCCCGGCCGTCCACTCATCCTGATGGGCGACTTCAATGAGGATGTCTCGCGGCCGCGGGATGTGGCGCGCAATCCCATTCCGCGGCTCACCAATGCCGCCACGACCCTGGTCATGCTGAACGCGACCAACCCGGTGACACAGCGGCCGGAGACGTGGTCGTCGCGGTTCTCGCTCAACACGCGTCTAGACTACATCCTGGCCTCCGGCGGATTGGCGGCGACGGCGAGTTCCGCAACCGTGTTTCGGGCTGACCGGGTTAACCCGCTGCCGGAAGGCATGCTGCGCGACGACAGCGCCACCGCCTCCGACCACCTGCCGGTCATTGCCACCTTTGGCCCGGTGACGCCAATCCTGTTCCGCATCACCGAAGTGGCCGAATCGGCCGGAATTATTTCGCTGACGTGGGAGGCGGATTCCGGGATCGGCTACCGGGTGGAGAAATCCACGGACCTGCGCAACTGGATTCAGGCCACCGCCACGCGTGCGACCAACCGGATGGCGTTTCCCGCGGCCGCTTCGCCGGAGTATTACCGAGTGCTGCGGGTTCAGTGAAGGCACGGGTTGCAATGACCGGTCCAATGCCTAGCCTGCCGGCCCGATTCCGAAGCCTGTGAGCGAAAGCGCAACTACCAGTCCCGTGTCCACCGCACCCGAGGTGGGGCAGCGAGTCACCCTCGACATCCATGACCTGGCGTTTGGCGGGGAAGGCGTCGGGCGGATGGGCGAATTTGTGGTCTTTGTGCCGTTCGTCTGCCCGGGAGAACGGGTGGAGGTAAAACTGACCGAGGTGAAGAAGAACTTCGCCCGCGGCGTGCTGACGCGGCTTCTCACCGAGGCTCCGGAACGCGTTGAACCGGCCTGCCGCTACTTTGGCGAATGCGGCGGCTGCCAATACCAGCACCTGGATTATCCGGCGCAGCTGCGGTGGAAACGAAAGCAGATCGCGGACCTGTTCCAGCGTGTCGGCGGCTTCGGATCCACCGTGGTGCAGGAAGTCATCCCGTGCCCGCAGCCCTACGGTTACCGCAATCGAATCTTGGTTCGCAGCCAGTGGAATCGTCCGGCCCAGAAACTTGATCTGGGATTCATCCGCCACGATTGCGGGCTGGTCTGCGACATCGAATCGTGTGCCATCGCCGAGCCGGCGCTCAACGAGGGCATCACCGAGTGGCGGCGCAATCCGCCGCCCAAAGGCGGCCTCAAGACAGTTCTGCGGATCCCGGCGGAAGGTTGGGTGGTGCCCGAGCACAGCTTTTTTCAGAACAACTTCTTCGTGCTGCCGGCACTGCTGGCCGCGGTTCGGGCGCGGCTGAAGGACGCCGGTTCGCGCCACCTGATCGATGCCTACTGCGGCGTGGGTTTCTTCAGCCTGTCGCTGGCTGACGCGGTGGATTCGTTCCTCGGGGTCGAGCTGGATGCGCCCGCGATTCGGGCGGCGCGGGAGAACCAGAAGCAGCGCGGCATCACCAACGGTGACTACGTGGCCGGTGACACGGACGCACTGCTGCCATCCCTGCTCAACCGGCTGAACCCGGCGAAGACTGCGGTGCTGCTGGACCCGCCCCGTGTCGGTTGCCGCCCGCCCTCGCTGGAGGTGCTTCGTCAAACCGGTCCGGCCCAAATCCTCTATGTGAGCTGCCACCCGGCCACTTTGGCCCGGGATCTCAAGCTGCTGTGCGCCGACGGGCGTTACCGCCTCGTGGACGTCCAGCCGGTGGACATGTTCCCGCAGACGCAACACGTCGAATGCGTGGCGGATTTGCGATTGGCTGATCCAACCGTTGGGACGGTGGCTAGCGGTGCTGCGGATCGATGAAGTAGATTCCCGGGACCCAGCGGAGGCAGAAGCGGTTCGTGGGCAGGTGCAGGTTGGTGCGGCCGATCAGGATCCCGTAGCCATTGCCGAACGAAAATAGCCAGAACACCCGCACATGGGGTTGATCCGCGCTTCCGCCGATATTTGCCTGTGGCCCGATCCCGCCGCCGCGTGCGCCCAAGGTGGTCAATTCCGGTGGGAGTTGGGAAATTGGCACGGGTCGATTTTGTCCGTTCCCTGCGGATTCGAGCTGTCGAATGGCCCATTCGCGAAGTGATTCTGGGTTGAGCGCGGACCTCACTGAATTCCCGAACTCGGCCGGCCCCATCGGCCCGGCAAACCAACTAGAACTTTGAGGGAAACCTCGGCCATTTCGCAGCGCCGCGGCAATCGCCGCCAACAGCGCGACAGCAACCACCGCGCCTGCTGCGGCTAGGCAGAGTTTCCTGTTGGCGCGGAGGCTCACACTTGGCCTTACGCCGGCACCAAATCCTCGTCCTCCTTCTTCTCGGTGAGGGAGTCCGAATCGGTGTCGTATTCCAGCGGTGCGAAGCGTTCGGAATTGAAACCCAGTTCCCCCGACAGGCCGGATTTGAGCGCCGGGTCGCGGGGATTGACGAGTTCCTCAAGCAGCAGGCCTATCTCACCATCCTTTTGACCGCTCTCCGCCTTGGTCAGATTGCCGCGTCCGATATACACGGAACGCACCGTGTAAACGGAATCCTTCTTGGGAAGCTGGGAATACATCTCCAGCGCGAGCGCGGGGAACTCGTCGTTGATGCAGACGACTTTCTGGCCTTTGGTGAACATGCTAGATGGGGAGGCTGCCGGATGGTCGGTAAGGTTACTCGGCGGCGGGTTCGACCCACTTGCCATGTTCGCGGATGAGGTCCACGAGGCGGTCCACGGCCTCGTTTTCCGGGATGTTGAACTTCACCGGCTTCTTGCCGACGTAGAGGTTGATCTTGTTCGGCGCGCCGCCGACGTAGCCGAAGTCGGCGTCGGCCATCTCGCCCGGGCCGTTCACGATGCAGCCCATGATGGCGATCTTCACGCCCTTGAGGTGGTCGGTCCGGGCCTTGATGCGCGCGGTGACGGTCTGGAGATTGAAGAGCGTGCGGCCACAGCTCGGGCAGGCCACGTAGTCGGTCTTGAAGGACCGGCAACCGGCGGCCTGAAGGATGTTGAACGCGAGCCGCAGCGATTGCCCGGCGCCACTTTCGCTGCGGACGAGGATCGCATCGCCAATGCCGTCAGCGAGCAGCGAGCCGAGGTTTACCGCGGCCCGGAGCAACGCAATTTCGGGTGAAAGCGGTGTGGAACCGAAGCTCAGGCAATCCTTCAACAGAATGGGATTCCTGCGGCCGAGTTGCTTCAGGCGGACGGTCAGCAGGCGGAACGCGGTGATCGGGGGCAGGGATACGCCGTCGGCCACGGTGACGAGTTGGGTGTCGCAATTGATCTGCTCGATTGTCAGCGGTTGCGTGGGATCGAATTCGAGGACGTTCAGTTCTTCGTAGATTCCCTCCGGCTTCACGTCGGCCTTGGGCGAGATCTTGGGCGCAACCTTGTCGAAGGTCGCTTGGGTCACAACGACGCGCACCAGTTGTTCGCCACCGCACTTCACGTCGCCGAGGGACGCCTCGGCGGATTCACGGCGCTCGAAGTGGAATGGATCCCAGGGAATTTCCGAATGCGGAATGCGGAATGCGGAATTTGCCAGAATCGCAATCTGATCCAGAAGGTCGTTGCAGACCGCGATTTCGCGCGGGCTGTCCTCGGTGAGCGAGACGCGGATGGTATCGCCGATGCCGTCGCAGAGCAGGGAACCGATGCCGATGGCCGACTTGATGCGGCCGTCCTCGCCTTCGCCGGCCTCGGTCACGCCGAGGTGGAGCGGGTAATTCCAGTCCGGGCCTTCCTGCGCGAGCCGGGCCGCCAGCAGGCGGTAACACTCGATCATGACCTTCGGGTTCGACGACTTCATCGAGAACACGAAGTTGTGGAAGTCGTGCTGCCGGCAGATGCGGGCGAACTCCAGCGCGCTTTCGACCATGCCGAGCGGCGAGTCGCCGTAGCGGTTCATGATACGGTCGCTGAGCGAACCGTGGTTGGTGCCGATGCGCAGGGCGCGGCCCAGGCGCTTTGCTTCCAACACCAGCGGGGTGAACTTCTCCTCGATGCGCTTCAACTCCTCGGCGTAGGCCTCGTCGGTGTATTCCTTGACCGCGAACTTCTTGGAGTCGGCGTAGTTGCCGGGGTTGATGCGAACCTTCTCGACCCATTTCACGGCCTCCATCGCGGCCTCGGGCTTGAAATGGATGTCGGCGACGATGGGCACCAGGCAGCCGCGAGCGCGGAGTTCGCGGACGATGTTCTCCAGGTTCGCGGCGTCCTTCACCGTCGGGGCCGTGATGCGGACGATCTGGCAGCCGACGGCAACGAGGTCGAGCGTCTGCTGGACACACGCCGCGGTGTCCATGGTGTCGCAGGTGAGCATGGACTGCTTCACCACCGGGTGAGTGCCCCCAATGACCACGCCGCCGCGGGCGGGATCGCCGATGACGACTTCGCGGGTAGGACGGCGCGAATAATTCCAGACAGACGGACAGTAGCTCATGTGCTGACGCGTATAAACGGACAGGGAAAGGGCGGCGTCAACTTTCCGCAGCGTCGTCGCCAGTCCCCGGCCCGGCCGGAATGTGTCGCAGAAAAAACGGCCGCCGTGGTTGCACGGCGGCCGTCGGGGAAACGGAAAGCAAGATCAGATGAACTCGTTGATGATCGATTCGAGGAGTTCCTGGCGGCCGGACTGGAGGCCGGAGACTTCGCCGATCTTCAGAGCGTGCTTCTCGCAGTCGGCGAAGCTGGCCTTGCCGGCTTCGATCTTCGCGCCGATGCCGCTGTCCCAGCTGCTGTAGCGCTGCTTCACGAACTCGGCGATGCGGCCGTCCTTTCGGATGGCCGCGGCGGCCTTCAAGCCACGGGCGAAGGCGTCCATGCCCGCGATGTGCGCGAGGAACAGGTCGTCCAGTTCGAAGCTTTCGCGGCGGACCTTGGCGTCGAAGTTCACGCCGCCGGCGGTGAAGCCGCCATACTTCAGCACGCGGAGCATCGTCTGCGTGGTGAGGTAGAGGTCGGTGGGGAACTGGTCGGTGTCCCAGCCGAGGAAGTAGTCGCCCATGTTGGCGTCGATGGAACCGAGCGCACCGGCGGCCCCGGCGACTTCCATCTCGTGCTCCATGCTCTTGCCGGCGAGCCAGGCGTGGTTCACTTCGAGGTTCAGCTGGAAGTGCTCCAGCAGGCCGTATTCGCGGAGGAAGTTGAGGCACGCGGCGGCGTCGGAGTCGTATTGGTGCTTGGTGGGTTCCTTCGGCTTGGGCTCGATGAAGAACGGTCCCTTCATCCCGATCTTCTTCTTGTAGTCCACGGCCATGTGCATGAAGCGGCCGAGATGATCCATCTCGCGCTTCATGTCGGTGTTCAGCAGCGTGGAATAGCCTTCGCGGCCGCCCCAGAAGACATAGCCCGCGCCGTCGAGTTCCTTGGTCCACTCCATCGCCTTCTTCACCTGGGCGGCGGCGTAGCAGAAGACGTCCGCGTTGCAGCTGGTGGCGGCGCCGTGCATGTAGCGCGGGTGGACGAAGTTCTGGGCGGTGCCCCAGAGCAGCTTGATGCCGGTGTCCTTCTGGAGCTTCTTCAGCTCGGTGGCCACGGCGTCGAAGTTCTTGTTCGACTCGGCCAATGTCTTGCCGTGCGGGGCGACGTCGCGGTCATGCCAGCAGTAGAAGGGCGCGCCGATCTTGCTGGTGAACTCGAACATGGCGTGGGCGCGCTGGATGGCGTCCTTCACCGTGCCTTCGCCGGTCTGCCAAGGGCGGTTGGCCGTGCCCCAGCCGAACATGTCGCCGCCCGCACCGCGCATGGTATGCCAGTAAACGACGGCGAAGCGCAGGTGTTCCTGCATGGACTTGCCCTCGACGAGCTCGGCGGCGTTGTAGTGCTTGAACGCGAGGGGATTTTTGGATGCCGGTCCCTCGAACTGAATTTTCCCGATTTTGGGGAAGAACGATTTGGCCATAGAAACTGCAGTAAATGGTGCGGAAAAACGGCCGGACGGTAGGGGGACCGTCCGACCTTGAAAAGGAGTGAAATATCTCAGATCCGCTGCGTGCCCACAGGCGAACGTTCAGCGGGAGGAGAAAGGGACTCGGAGTGCGCCGGTGGCGAACCACCGACTGGAAAATTCGACTCAGCCGAGCCGGTAGGTAATCCGCGCCTTGTCCAAATCGTAGGGGGACATTTCGATCTGAACGCGGTCACCGGGCGTCAGCCGGATGAAGCGTTTGCGCATTTTGCCCGAAATATGGGCCAACACGACGTGTTGATTGGGCAGTTCGACGCGAAACATCGTGCCCGCGAGCACCTGGGTAATCTTACCCTCCAGCTTGATCGGTTCTTCCATGCAATGGCGTGAAAAAATCCAGCCGGACCGGGTCAATCAGTCGGTCCAAGCTGAAAGCCGGGCAGACAGAAAAACAAAAAACCGGCGCGAACAAGCTCAAAGCTCTCCGCGCCGGTTTGAAAATCTGAGAACTCAGTAACGGTCGCCGCCGCCGTAGCCGCCGCGGTCGCCACCGCGACCACCGCCACCGCCGCGATACCCGCCGCCACCGCCACCGCCGCGGTAGCCACCGCCACCGCCGCCACCGCCGCGATAGCCACCACCGCCACCGCCGCCGCCGGCCCGCTCTTCACGGGGACGGGCAACATTCACGGTGAGGGCGCGGCCGTCGAGCTGCTGGCCGTGCATGGCCGCGATCGCGGCTTGGGCGGCCTCGTCGGTCGCCATGGTGACGAACGCGAAACCGCGGGAGCGGCCGGTCATCTTGTCCACCATCAGGTTGACTTCAGTGACATCGCCGTGCGCCTTGAACGCGTCTTCGAGGGCGATTTCGGACGTCTGGAACGAGAGGTTCCCGACGAACAACTTGTTGTTCATGTGATAAACTGCTTCGACTCCGGCTGCTTCCTGACTGTTCCCGACCACCGGGTTTCAAATCGTCACTGAACCAAGTTCACCTGAAGATTCACCAAGACGGAACTGCTCGTTGCCAAACAGGAGACGCGACGTTGCCCGGATTTCCAACAAGGGCAAGGATTTACTTGCCAACCGGACCGGCAGCGGGTGCCGGGGAAAGGTGGTGGTAGGTTCTGGATTCGAACCAGAGAAGGCGTAAGCCAGCAGATTTACAGTCTGCCCCCGTTGGCCACTTGGGTAACCTACCACGGCCAGAAAGATCCGCCCGAAACGGGCGGGCCGGAATAAAGGCGGAGGCGCGGGGGGCGCTCAAGCGTTTTTTGAATTTTTTCACCGTCCTTGGAGCGGGGCGGACCGCACGAGTCCTTGCCGTTTGGACCGATGGCGCCGAATGAGTTTCGCATGGCATCTCCCGCCGGATTGGGGCACTTCTTTGGCCGAATGAATCCCCGTTTTTTCGTCGTGGCCGGGGCGGTCGCTTGGCTCACCGCCGGTGCGCCGCAGGCGGCGATTGAGGTCGCGAAATTGCCGCCGGCCGCCGGTGGGCCGGTCGATTTCGCCAAGGAAATCGCCCCGCTGCTGGTGGAGAAATGCCAGTCGTGTCACGGGGTTCGCAAACAGGAGTCGGGTCTGCGCCTGGATTCGGCGGAAGGGGCTGCGAAAGGCGGGGAGCACGGACCGGCGCTGGTTCCCGGAAAGTCCGCCGAGTCACTGCTGATTGCGGTGGTCGCAGGCGCCCACACCGAAGTGGAAACGATGCCGAAGAAGGGCGACCGCCTGTCGGTCGAGCAGATCGGCCGGTTGCGTGCGTGGATTGACCAGGGGGCCGGCTGGCCGGCAACAACGGCGGTCGCCAGCGGGGTGCCCCACGGCAAAGACCACTGGGCATGGAAGGCGCCCGTGCGGCCGGCAATTCCGGCGATGACCAAAGGGGTGGGCCCGGTGGACGCCTTTGTCCGTGCGAAGCTTCAGTCAGCGGGCCTGAAACCGTCGGCTCCGGCAGACCGGGTGACGCTGTTGCGGCGGCTTCACTTTGACCTGACCGGGCTGCCCCCGACCCCGGAGGAGACGGACCGGTTTGTGGTGGACAAATCCGCGGATGCTTACGCGCGGAAGGTCGAGGAGTTGCTCGCTTCGCCCCACTTTGGCGAACGCTGGGGGCGACATTGGCTGGACGCCGCGCGTTACGCCGACAGCGACGGCTTCGAGAAGGACAAGCCGCGTTTCGTGTGGGCTTATCGCGATTGGGTGGTGAATGCGCTGAACCGCGACCTGCCCTATGACCAGTTCATCATCGAGCAGCTTGCCGGCGACCTGCTGCCTGCGGCGACGGATGACCAGCGGGTGGCCACCGGCTTCTTGCGAAACTCCATGCTGAACGAGGAAGGCGGGGTGGATCCCGAGCAGTTCCGCACCGACGGCCTGATCGACCGCATGGACGCCCTCGGGAAATCCGTGCTCGGCATCACGATCCAGTGTGCGCAGTGCCATACGCACAAGTATGACCCGATCACGCAGGAGGAGTATTACCGGCTCTTCGCCTTCCTGAACAACGACCACGAGTCGAGCCGGGTCCATTACCCGCCCGCGGAGCAGATGCTCGTGGGCAATCTCACGCGGCAGATGCGCGACCTGGAAGAAGGGCTTCGTCACACCACGCCCGACTGGGAGCAGCGAATGGCCGCGTGGGAGGATTCCGTGAAGGACAACCAGCCCGAGTGGCAGGTCGTGCCGGCGGTCAACACCGGCGACAACGGCGAGCGTTTCTACTACTACGCCGACGGCTCAATCCGCGCCGCCAGCTATGCGCCGACATTTTGGACGGCGCACTTCCGCGGCACCAACACGCTCAAGTCCATCGCCGCGTTCCGCCTGGAGCAGTTTCCCGATCCCAACCTGCCATCAGGTGGTCCGGGCCGGTCCATCAAGGGCATGGCCGCGCTCAGCGAGTTCAAGGTCGAGGCGGTGGACGTTTCCAACCCGACCAACAAGATGACGGTGAAATTCGTCAGGGCGACTGCCGATTTCGCCAACGCGGAGAAGCCGCTGGAGCCGGAGTTTCAGTCGGAAAGCCGCAACCGGAAGGACGGCGACAAGCGCACCTACGGGCCGGTTGAGCACGCGATCGACGGCAAGGACGACACCGCCTGGGGCATTGATGCGGGACCGGGCCGGCGCAATGTGGCCCGCAAGGCGGTGTTCGTCGCGGAGAAGCCCGTGGAGTTTCCGCAGGGCGCGATCCTGAACTTCGAGTTCCACCAGAAGCACGGCGGCGACAATTCCGACGACAACCAGAACCACAATCTCGGCCGCTGGCGCATGAGCGTCACGAGTGCCACCAACGCCGTGGCCGATCCCGTGCCTGACGCCGTGCGGCAGATCTTCAGGATCCCCCGCGGACAGCGCTCGCCGCATCAGGTTGCCGCGGTGTTCAGTCACTGGCGGACGACCGTGCCGGAGTTCCGGGAGACCAACGAAAAGATCGAGGCGCTCTGGAAGCAGTGGCCCGAAGGCACGCCCACGCTGGTGTTGGCGGCCAGGCGCGGCGAAGGCCCCGGCGAAGAGCTGCGGCCCACCCAGATCTTCAAGCGGGGCGACTGGCTCAAGCCGGGCAAGGAAGTGACGTTTGGCACGCCGGCGTTCCTGCATCCGTTGCCGCCTGGGGCTGACGGCTCGCGCCTGACGCTGGCCCGCTGGCTGGTGGACCGGAAATCGCCGACGACGGCCCGGGTGGCGGTGAACCGCGTGTGGCAGCAATTGTTCGGCACGGGGCTGCTGGAGACGCCCGAGGACTTTGGCGCGCAATCCCCGGCACCGTCCCATCCGGAACTGCTCGACTGGCTGGCGTGCGAGTTCATGGAGCCGACCGCCACGGAAGGCGGTTTACCTCAGCGCCCCTTCAACCCGCGCCCCTGGTCGCTGAAACAATTGCTCCGCCTGCTGGTGAACTCGGCCACCTACCAGCAGAGCAGTCGCGTCACGCCGGAGCTACTGGAGCGGGACCAGTTCAATCGCCTGCTGGCGCGTGGGCCGCGTTTCCGGGTCGAGGGTGAAGTCGTGCGCGACGTGGCCCTGGCCGCCAGCGGACTGCTGAATCCCACGCTCGGCGGCCGCAGCGTCTATCCGCCGGCGCCGGAGTTCCTGTTCCAGCCGCCGGCCAGCTACGGGCCGAAGGTCTGGTCGGAAGAGAAGGGGGCCGACCGCTACCGGCGCAGCCTCTACGTGTTCAAGTTCCGCAGCATTCCGTATCCGGTGCTCGCCAGCTTTGACGCTCCGAACGGAGACTTTTCCTGCGTCCGCCGGCCGCGCTCCAACACGCCCTTGCAGGCGCTCACGGCGCTCAATGAGACCCTCTTCATGGAATCGGCCCAGGGTTTGGCGCGCCGGGCGCTGGCCGAGGGCGGGCGGACGGATGACGAGCGCCTCGCCTATGCCTTCCGCCGGGTGCTGTCGCGTCCGCCGACCAAAGCCGAACGGGCCGAACTGAAGGGCCTGCTCGAACGCCAGCGCCAGCGCATCGGCGAGGGCTGGGTCAACCCGTTTGAACTGGCCACCGGCCGGAACGAAGCGCCGGCGGATCTTCCGCCCAACACCACGCCGGCGCAGTTGGCGGCCTACACGGTCGTCAGCCGGGCCCTGCTGAATCTCGACGAAGCCATCACGAAGGAATAGCCATGAAGCGTATTACCCAGCTTGAACACGCCCTCGCCGAGCAGCGCCGCGCCGTATCGCGCCGGTGGTTTTTTAAGGACTGCGGCGTGGCCCTTGGCAGCATCGCCCTGCATTCCCTGTTGGCCGACCAGCTGGCCGCCGCGCCGCCGCCGCCCGTGGCCGTGAACCCGCTGGCGTCGAAGAAGGGCCACTTCGCCGGCAAGGCCAAGCGAGTCATCTATCTTTTCATGGCCGGTGCGCCGAGCCACCTAGAGCTGTTCGACCACAAGCCGCAGCTTGCGAAGTTCGACGGCACGCTGCCGCCCGCGGAGCTGCTCAAGGGCTATCGGGCGGCCTTCATCAACCCGAGCAGCAAGCTGCTGGGACCACGCTTCAAGTTCGCGCAGCACGGCCGGTGTGGCATGGAGCTTTCCGAACTCGTCCCGCACCTCGCCGGCGTTGCCGACGACCTCACGCTGATCCGCTCGATGCAGACCGACGCGTTCAACCACGCGCCCGGGCAGATCATGATGAACACCGGCTCGCAGCAGTTCGGCCGGCCGAGCTTCGGCGCGTGGACGACCTACGGCCTCGGCTGCGAGACGCAGGACCTGCCCGCCTACGTCGTGTTCAGCACTGGCGGCAAGGGCACCAGCGGCGGTGCCAGCAACTGGGGCTGCGGCTTCCTGCCCACCGTCCACAACGGCACCCTGTTCCGCACCGGCGGCGAACCGGTGCTCTACCTCTCCAACCCGCGCGGCGTGGACGACGCCATGCAGAAGGACACGCTGGAGACGATCAACCGCCTCAATGCAAAACGCCTCGGCGCCATGGGTGACCCGGAGATCGCCGCCCGCATCAGCGCCTACGAGATGGCCTACCGGATGCAGCACGTCGCGCCCGAAGTGATGGACCTTTCCAAGGAACCCGAGTCCGTCCGCGCGCTGTATGGCGCCGAACCCGGCAAGCCGACCTACGCCAACGCCTGCCTGCTGGCCCGCCGGCTGATCGAGAAAGGCGTCCGCTTCGTGCAGATCTTCCACGAGTCGTGGGACCAGCACGGCAACCTCAAGGCCGACCTCAAGCGCAACTGCGAAGTCACCGACCGGGCCAGTGCGGCGCTGGTGAAGGACCTCAAGCAGCGCGGACTGCTCGAAGACACCATCGTCATCTGGGGCGGCGAATTTGGCCGCACCCCGATGGTCCAGGGCGGCGACGACGGCCGCGACCATCATCCCAACGGGTTCAGCTACTGGGTGGCCGGCGGCGGCTTCAAGCCGGGCCTGACTTGGGGTGAAACCGACGAACTCGGGTTCAACGCCGTCCGCGACAAGGTCCACGTCCACGACTTCCACGCCACGCTGCTGCACCAGCTCGGCTTCGACCACGAGAAGCTCATCTACCGCTTCAACGGCCGTGACTACCGCCTGACCGACGTGTTCGGCGAAGTGGTGAAGGGGCTGTTGGTGTGAAGCCTGTGGGGAAAACCCGATGGACACGCTCTGCTTGGCCCGATAGCGTGTTTCCTACTGATAATGGGTTATGCGGCAAGTTTGCCGATGACTTTGACGTTAGGCAGCATCGCCACATCAGCCGCCATTAATAGGTCGAAATATGCCGCGAGCCTACTGTTGCCGGTGCAAAGAGCACATCAACGCTACTTCTGATGGTGCCCGTATCCTCGGAGGTTTCTACGTGGATACACCCGGACCGGTCGATATGATCGTTCCGGTTCGGGAGCATTACCCCAAACACTACTGTCCGAAGTGCGGCATCAAAGTCGTCCCGGAGGAGCAGATTCAGCAGATGGATCGCGACGAAGAACGTGGTCGCGTGCTCACATGGTTGTTCCTTGTCGTAACCGTCATTCTCTGTTTTGTGATGGAAAGCGCAGGTGGACCGGACGACCATTTCTGGTGGGCCGGTCTCGTGCTTGGAGGATTTGCCACGTTCTTGGTCTGGGCCTTTTCAGGAGGGCCGAGTCTATGGGGGGATTGATCACATGAGCACGCCCAGCACTAATCCAGTCGAACTGTTCGAGCGGTGGTTCATAATCCCCCTACGTCAGGTCGAGCAGATCCCGTCAGGAGACGGAGCGATTGTTGCCTATACGAGTTGCCTCTACCTCTACGAGAGATACGCCAAGTCACTGTTGGATTCGTCCGGTAAGAAGGCAGATGACGCAGCATTTTACGCGCAGCTTGCGTCTGATTTCGGATTTCTCAGTGCCGCGGATGGCGAGCTGTTTTGGCACATTGTTCGCGACGGATTTCTTCATCAGGGCATGCCGCTACAGGCCGGACGGGGCGGCGTGGCACTTCCGTCTTGGTGGATGTCTGGCGACTTCAAGAAGCCGGTAGAATTCCAGGATGTCCGCGGCACCAGAGTCTTGTGCATCCAACCGTGGCTCTTCAGGGACCGAGTCTTGCATCTGTTCCGCGATAGACCAGACCTGATAGCCCACAGCAAGAGTTTTCCATGGGCTTCGATTTATTCTGCCTAGCAAGGGCGCTGCAGTGCCAATGAAGGTTGGCACTGCGCCGCGGGGTGAGGGTTTTTGCCGTTATCCAGCGTTTTCCCTTAACCGATGAATGTTGTCCTCCGGGAAGTGCGCGATGGGGATTTGCCCGTCTTCTTCGAGCACCAGCTCGACCCCGAGGCCCGAGGCCCGACGCCTGGCCGCCTTCCCCGGCCGTGAGCGCGAAGCCTTCCTGGCCCACCGGGCCAGGTGCAGGCAAAATCCGGCGTCGCTCCATCGGACGATCCTTGCGGACGATCAGGTGGCCGGAAACGTCATCTGCTGGCAGGATAGTAGCGAGCATCTCGTCGGCTACTGGCTCGGCCGGGACTATTGGGGCCGCGGGATCGCGACCGCGGCCCTTAGCCGGTTTCTCGCCGAGGTCAACGCGCGTCCGCTGCGGGCCCATGTGGCGAAGCACAATCACGCCTCCATCCGCGTGCTAGAGAAATGCGGCTTCCGCCCGATCCACGAAGACGCCCACCCCGGGACGGACGCTCTGGCCAGCGAGGATTTCATCCACCGCTTGAACGGCCTCGACTAGCGGCTCACGGATGTGTTTGGGGAAGTGGTGAGGGGAGTGGTGGTGTAAGGCCGGGAGGATGGAATCTCCGCGTGGCAGCGCCGGGGTTCGCCGTTACTGTCGCCGCGTGCAGAGCTTGGCGGAACAGTTGGAGGGCGCCGCATCACCGTTGAATTCGGTGATGATTCCTGACCTGTGGCAACAGCAGGCGGTGGCCGCGCTTCGGGCGGGCAAGGATGTGGTCGTCCAGGCTCCCACGGGCGCGGGCAAGACGCTGGTGTTCGAAAGCTGGTCCAACCAGGGCCGGCCCAAGGGGCAGGCGATTTACACGGTGCCGACCCGCGCCCTCGCCAATGACAAGCTGGCCGAATGGCGGGCGCGTGGCTGGAACGTCGGCATCGCGACCGGCGACCTGGCGGAGAACCTCGAGGCGCCGGTGCTGGTGGCGACCCTGGAGACCCAGAAAAACCGCCTGATCCGCGGCGACGGACCGACGCTGCTGGTCATTGACGAATACCAGATGCTGGGCGCCGAGGACCGCGGCCTGAATTACGAGCTGGCGATGGCGCTGGCGCCGGCGAAGACCCAGTTGCTGCTCCTGAGCGGCTCGGTCGCCAACCCGCATCACATCGTGAAGTGGTTCGCCCGGCTGGGACGTGAGGCGGTGCTCGTGCGCCACGAGGTCCGGCCGGTGCCCTTGGAAGAGGTGTTCGTCCACGAACTGAGCTTTCACCTGCCCAAGGAGGTCCGCAGCCACTGGGCGCGGGTCTGCTGCAAGGCGCTTGGGGAAGGTCTTGGTCCGGTGCTGCTGTTCGCGCCGCGCCGGCAGTCGGCGGAGACCATCGCCGCGGAACTTGCCCGGCAGTTGCCGAATCCCAACCCGCTCCATCTGACCGACGAACAGAAACACCTTGTCGGTGCCCACCTCGCAATGCTGCTGAAGTCCCGCGTGGCCTATCACCACAGCGGCCTCAGCTATGCGGCGCGGGCCGGCGTCATCGAGCCGCTGGCGAAAGCCGGCCAGTTGCGGGTGGTCGTGGCCACGATGGGGCTCGCCGCCGGCATCAACTTTTCCCTGCGGTCGGTAGCGGTCACGGCCCACACCTTCAAGCGGGACGGCCAGGAAGTTCCGCTGCGGCCGGACGAGATCCTCCAGATGTTCGGCCGCGCCGGCCGGCGCGGACTCGACGACACGGGCTACGCGCTCGTCGATCCCGACCAGCTCCGGATGCGCGACGGACAGCCGGCGTTTCTCGCCCGCAGCAACATGGTGGACTGGAGCGCCCTCCTGGGCCTGATGCACGCCGCGGCGGAGCAGGGGAAGCGCCCCTTCCACGAGGCGGTGCGCGTTCAGGAGCGTCTCTTCACCACCAAGCCGATTGTGCTCGGGGTGGAGAGCTCGCTGAAGAATCCCGACGTTCCCTGCGGCCTGCACACCGATGCGGAACGGGCCCGGCATGTCCGGCGGAAGACGCGGGAAATGCTGAACTCGCGCGGCGAGTGGGAACGGTATCCGCAGCTTTCCGACCGCCGGCTCGCGGACATCCGGGTTCCGCGCTATGCGCAGTCCGGAAGCGAGCCCACGGCCCGGGAAACCGCCGAGACGGCCGACTTGGAACCGGCATCCGCTCAACCGGCTTTCGACGTGCGGCTGGCTGCCCTGTTGCAGGACCGCCAGAGCCTTGAACGCATCGAGAAGGAGGAGCTGATCACGCTGGCGAGCGGAGACCTTGGCCGGGCGCTCAAGGTGGCCGAGCGCTTTGGCGAGGACGGCGTTCAACTGTCGCGGTGGATCCGCAAGCTCACCAACTGGAACGGCCGCGAAACCCGGCTGTCCGTCTGGCGTGAACTGGTGGCGCCGTTGGTGGAACGCGCCTTCCGTGAACAGCGACTGCCGGTCGTCCGGTTCATCGAGGAACCGCTGCAGATCCTCGCGCTGGTCTCGCTCGGCGAACAGACCGCGGGCGTGCCCGTGGACCGCCACGGAATCGCCCTGTTCAAGCCGCGCGAACGGGAGGTTCCCCCCGAGGACTGCGCCGGCTGCGCGCTGCGGCAGACCTGCCGGAACCTGCCTTCGGCCACCGGCACCGCGCTGCTGTGGCGCCGACTGCGGTTGGTCGAACCCGATGGCCGCCCTACCCTCCGCGGCCGCATGGTCAGCTTCTTCACGGGCAGCGACGGGTTGGCTGTGGCCGCCGCGCTGGAGGACGCCAATTACCCGTTGGAAGAACTCGTTTACGACCTCGCGAATCTTGACGCCGGCTTCCGTTTTTCGGGGCCCGAGGACCGATTTGGCGGGCGCTTGGCGGTGGCCTGCCGGCAGGCGTTTGGCAACGTCAACGTGGCCGGCTATCTTGAGAACGGTCTGCCGCCAAAGTATGGCACGGGCGCCGAAATCGTTGTGCAGTCCGTGCACCGCAATCCGGTCAGCAAGCACCGCTTTTCAAATGACTTCCTCGGCGACGGCGACATTGACCGCGTGATCATCGAATGGCGCAGCCTGCTGCGGCAGATCGTGCATTCGCCGGAACTGAAGTGGGACCGCTGGACGGCCCTCCAGAAGCTCGCCAAGACCATCCTCAACGAGACCGAATCGCCCACGCTGACCGACTTCCCGCCGCTGGAGCCGGCCCAGACCCGCCGGGTGGATCACCGCCTGAAGTTCCGCCGGCACTGAGACGTCGGGCGTCCCCAATTTGCGGCGAGGAATTCTCAACGGCGGATTGGATTTCCCCGGGCCCCGGAGCATTCTCGCCGGCATGTCCCGTTCGTTCCTTTTCCGCCGTCGCCGGTGGGCCGCCCGGTTGGCGGTGGGTGCGCTCGTTTCGGTTCTCCCGGCGCTGTCGGCCGCCAAGGTGGATTTCAACCGCGACGTGCGGCCGTTGCTGTCCGACAACTGCTTCGCCTGCCACGGGCCGGACACGCAGAAGATCAAGGGCGGCCTCCGGCTGGACCAGCGCGACGCTGCCCTGAAGCCCGCCAAGTCCGGCAAGGTGGCGCTGGTGCCCGGCAAACCAGACGAAAGCGAACTGGTGAAGCGCATCTTCACCGGCGACGCCGACGACCTGATGCCGCCCGCGGAATCGCACAAGTCGCTCACGCCTGCCCAGAAGGACCTGCTCCGGCGCTGGATCGCCGAGGGCGCCGAGTATCAGGGCCACTGGGCTTACACGCCGCCGACCAAGGCGGAGGTGTCCGATCCGAAGCGCGCCGTGGACGAACTGGTGCAACGTCGCCTCCGGGAGAAGGGCCTGAAACCGTCGCCGGCCGCGGATCGCCGGACGCTGATTCGCCGGCTGCATTTCGATCTCGTCGGCCTGCCGCCCACGCCCGCCGAGGTGGAGGCCTTCGAACGGGACAAGTCGCCCGACGCCTACGAGAAGCTGGTGGAACGCTTGCTCGCGTCCGAGCACTTCGGCGAGCGCATGGCCATCGGCTGGCTCGACGTGGTGCGCTTCGCCGACACCATCGGCTACCACTCGGACAACCCGCGCAACATTTGGCCGTATCGCGACTACGTGATCCGCGCCTTCAACGCGAACAAGCCGTTCGACCAGTTCACCCGCGAGCAGCTCGCCGGCGACCTGCTCCCCCAACCGGGCCAGGAACAGAAGGTCGCGTCGGGCTTCAATCGGCTGCTGCTCACCACCGAGGAGGGTGGCGCCCAGCCGAAGGATTACGAGGCGCGTTACCTGACCGACCGTGTCCGTGCCGTGGGCACTGTCTGGCTCGGCATGACGACCGGCTGCGCCCAGTGCCACGACCACAAGTTCGATCCGTTCACGCAGCGCGACTTCTACTCGCTCGGCGCCTTCTTTGCCGACATCAAGGAGGGCATCATCGGTCGCCGCGAGGACGGAATGATGGTTGCTACGCCGGCGCAGGCGGAGGGGCTAAGCTGGCATGCCGACCGCGTGGAAACGCTTCAGCGCCGTTACGATGGACCGCAGCCGCAACTGGACGGTGCCTATTCCCGGTGGCTTGCCAGTTGGCAGGAAGCGGACGCCCGCTGGACCGCCCAGAAGCCCGAACGTGCCGAGTCTTCCGAAGGCGCCACGTTGCAGGTCCGGGAAGACCTCTCGGTGCTCGCGTCCGGCGCCAAGCCCGACAAGGACACCTACCTCCTGCGGCTGGGAAAGGTGCCGAAAGGCACCGTGGCCCTGCGGCTTGAA
>OFDN01000347.1_pt1 | contig 39768 bp, 42 predicted proteins | sample 1520971 | NCBI WGS metagenome assembly OFDN01 (sample SAMEA94257418, study PRJEB24077) | hot springs metagenome | biome: Aquatic biome; feature: Geographical feature; material: Water | place: India | collected 2012-06-12 | depth 5 m | reverse complement strand
CCGCCAGACGGGCCGGACGCCCCGGGTCGGCCCGCAGCATCGCGTCGATCAGGGCCGGGACGTCGCCCGCCGCCTCGCCATGACCGGCGGCGGCAAAGGCGCCGGGCGCCAGGGCGCCGACGACGCCCGCGGCCAGCACCACCAGCGGGAAGGGAACCCCCAGGAGGAACAGGGCGGCGAAGGCCGCCGCCGCCAGCGCCCAGGCCGCCCGCCCCCGCAGCGCGCGCCGGCCGATGCGCAGCAGCGCCTGGACCACCAGCACCAGCACCGCGCATTTCAGGCCGAGGAAGAGCCCGGCGATCACCGGCACGTCGCCGAGGGTGGCGTAGAGCAGAGACAGCGCCAGCATCACCACCGCGCCGGGCAGGATGAAGAGGAGCCCCGCCGCCAGCCCGCCGGGCACGCCGTGCATGATCCAGCCCAGATAGGTCGCGAGCTGCTGCGCCTCCGGGCCGGGAAGCAGGGTGCAGAAGTTGAGCGCGTGCAGGAAGCGCCGCTCGCCCACCCAGCGGCGCTCCTCCACCACCTCGCGGTGCAGCAGCGCGATCTGCCCGGCCGGGCCGCCGAAGGAGAGCAGCCCGATCCGCAGCCAAAGCCGCAGCGCCTCGCCGAAGGACGGCGGGCGGGGAACGTCGTCCGCCGCCGCGGCGAGGGGATCGCCGGCGGCCGCGGCCTGGGATACGACGCCGTTCATGTCCGGCGCTCCGCCGTCGTAGCGTCCTGCGGCGACGGCCAGTTGTGCGCCTCCCCCACCGCGTCCCGGCACCAGCGGTAGAAGGCATCGTAGAGCGGCATGCCCGCCTCCAGCTGGGCGAGGTCGTCGCGGTGCATGCGCGACAGGCCGAGCGAGGCGGCGAGCAGACCAGCGGCCTGCGGCGCCAGGTCCAGGCGCGCGGTGTCGGCGCCCCGCACGATCGCCGCCAGCCGCTCCAGCGGCTCCGAGCGCAGGCCGAACTCCTCCAGCATGACGTCGAAGGTGCAGGCCTCGCCGCGGTGGCTCCAGAAGGCGCCTTCGATGTCGAAGGGCGCGGCGCCGAACCGTTCGGCGACGGCCATCACCTCGGACGGGGCGACGAACAGGAACACGGCCGCGGGATCGACGAAGCGCCGGATCAGCCAGGGGCAGGCGATGCGGTCGACCTTCGGCCGGACCCGCGTCACCCAGACCGTGCGGCCCCGGGCATCGTGCGGCGGCAAGGCGTCGGGCCGCACCAGCGGGCCGCCCGCCGTCGTCCAGGCCTCGAAGCCGCCGTCGAGCGTCTCGGCGGCGGCTCCGGCGTGGCGCAGCCACGCGGCCACCCCCTGGCTGAGCTTCAGGCCCTTCTGGCAGACGACGACCACCCGCCGGCCGGCGAAGGCGGGCGCCCAGTCGGCAACGGAGCGGTAATCCCGGCGCACCGCCGCGGGCAGCGTGCGGGGATCGGCCCCGAAATCGGCGTCGTCGCGCACGTCGAGGATCGCCGGCGCCTCCGGCAGGCCGATCATGCGGGCGAGTTGTGAGGGTGTGATCGTATCGGGTGAGGGCATGACGGCGTCCTCTCCTCAAAGATGGGAGTCCAGGACGCGACGCTTCGGCTGACGCCTCACGGGGAGATCGCGGTTGTCCCCTTGGGCACAAGGGTGTCGGTGCACCCTGTCCGTGTCAAGGCCCCGCGTTCGTGCCCATTCCCGGGACGGATCAGCCGCGCCAGAAGGCCCGGCCGAAGAGCACCAGCAGCGTGAGGAACTCCAGCCGGCCCAGCAGCATGGCCGCCGACAGCACCCATTTGGCCCCGTCCGGGAGCGGCTGGAAGGTGCCGGACGGGCCGATGAGGGGCCGAGCCCCGGTCCGATGTTGCCGATCGCCGGGGCCGCCCCGGACACCGCCGAGCGCCAGCGCCACGAGGAAGATGGACGCCATATAGACGAATCCGAAGCTCATTCCCTGGATCATGACGTCGATGTCCACGGAGCGCTCGTTGTAACGCAGCGGGGTCGCGCCATAGAACGAGCGAGAATACACGTTAAGCGGACAAAGCACGAACATGGCTGTTTCACGGGGCGTTGCGGCCGTCTCCCGGAGCGGCCGCGCCTCCGTCACGTGCGCGCTTGAGGATCGCGGCCACAGTGTTCTTGCTGAGCCCCAGTTCCCGCCCGATCAGGCGGTAGCTGCGGCCCGCGGCGGCCAAGGCCAGCACCTTGGGCGCCAGGCGGTCGGACTTTGGCCGCTGTCCCGGTTGCCGGCCGAGCACCTTGCCGCGCGCCCGCGCCGCGGCGAGCCCGGACTTTACCCGCTCACGCAGCAGATCACGCTCGAACTCGGCGATCCCGGACAGCACCGTGGCCATCATGCGCCCGGTCGCGCTCGCCAGGTCGAAGGTCATGCCGTTCAGCGCCACGACCGACACCCGCCGCGCCTCCAGTTCCCGGAGGGTCTCCAGCAGGTCGAGCGTGCTGCGGCCCCAGCGCGACAACTCGGTCACCAGCACCGCGTCGATGCGGCGGGACTGAGCGAGCGCCATCACCTTGCGGCGCTCGATCCGGTCGAGCTTCGCACCGGACCCGGTCTCCTTGAACACGCCCACCACCTCGTAGCCGGCGCGCGCGGCGAAGGCGTGGAGGTCGCGCTCCTGCCGCTCGCAGGACTGGTCGGCGGTGGACACCCGGCAGTAGATCGCGGCGCGCTGTCCCACTTGAACCCTCCCGGCGCGATGGCCGTGAACCCCGCACTCCGGCTAGGGTCGCTTCTATCCAAAACAGACATTACTCCAAGTGGGACAGTCCCGCCATGCCCCGCCGCCGCGCCCTCTCCGAATCCCAGCTCAACGCCCTGCTCGCCCTGCCCACCGCCGAGGCCGACCTGATCCGTCACTACACGCTCGGTCCCGACGACCTCGCGATCGTGGCCCGTCGTCGGCGCCCCCACAACCGGCTTGGCTTCGCGCTCCAGCTCTGTGCCCTGCGGTATCCCGGCCGACTGATCCGGCCGGGTGAGGTGATCCCGCAGGCGGTCGTCTCGTTCGTGGCGGACCAGCTTGACCTCGATCCCGAGGGCCTGGCCGGCTACGCGGAACGGGCGCCGACCCGTTACGATCACCTGGACGCCTTGCGCGACGCCTACGGCTTGCGAACCTTCGCCCAGCCCGACCATCGGGAACTGTCGGCTTGGCTGGCCCCCATTGCCATGACGACGGTAAGCGGCGTGACGGTCGCCGAGGCGCTGATGGGCGAGTTGCGGCGCCGGGGCGTGGCCGCGCCCGGACCGACCGTCATCGAGCGGCTGGTGGCCACCGCCCTTCTGCAGGCGGAGCGCAACGCGGCGGCCGGGGTGAACGCCGCGCTGACGCCGGAACAGCGCACCGCGCTGGACGCCCTGCTGGAAATCCATCCGGGGACGACGGTCAGCTCCCTGGTCTGGGCGCGGCAGTCGCCCGGCGCGCCGGGCCGTCGGTCGCTGGCCCGCATGATCGACCAGATCCGACATCTCCGGAGGATCGGGATCCTGTCGGGTGCCGCCGACGGGGTCCAAGCCGAGCGGGTGGGCCGGTTCGTCCGGGAGGGGAGCCGGTTGACCGCGCAGCATCTGAGGGCGCTGGCCTCCGTGCGGCGCCGCGCCATTCTCGCGGTGACGGTGAACGACACCATCACCCGCCTCACCGACGAGGCGATCGGCCTGTTCGACCGCCTGATCGGGCGGCTGTTCCGCCGGGCCGAACGACGCGCGGCCTTCGAACTTCACAACGACGCCCGCGCCATAAACGACAAGCTGCGGCTGTTGGCGAAGATCGGGGATGCGCTCATCGCGGCCCGCGCGTCCGGCGCCGACGCCTTCGCCGCCGTGGACGCGGTGATCCCGTGGTACCGTCTCGCCGACGTCGTCGCCGAAACCAAGGGCCTGACCCGGAACGACGGTCCCGACTACCTGGCGCTCGCCGCGGCGAACCATGCGCTCCTGCGACGGGTGGGGCCGCTGTTCCTGGACGCCTTCGAGTTCCAGGGGGTCGGCGCCGTGTCGGGTCTGCTCCGGGCGCTCACGGCGATGCAGGCCTTCTACGGCGGTCCCCGCCGAGGACTGCCCAAGGACATGCCGACCGCTTTCATCCGACGGGGGTGGCGCGCCGCGGTTCTGCGGGACGGCGCGGTCGACGGCCCCGCCTACGAGCTGTGCCTGTTCGCGGAGCTTCGGGATCGCCTGCGGGCCGGCGACGTCTGGGTGGTGGGCAGCCGGCAGTACCGTGCCGTCGAGGACCAGCTGATCCCCAAGGCGCTGTTCACTGCGATGCGGGCGGCCGGGCCGCTGCCCGTGGCGACGCCGTTGGAAGCGGCGGGGTATCTCCAGGATCGGCGGGCCGCGCTCGACGCCCGGCTGCGGGACATCGACCTCAAGGCCGGCGGAGGTCGGTTGACCGACGTGCGGCTCAATGGCGGCGTGCTGAAGATCACGCCCCACGAAGCGGCAACCCCGGAGGAGGCTGATCGGCTGGCAGACCGGATTTACGCGCTTCTGCCTCGGATTCGGATCACCGACCTCCTGGGCGAGGTCGCGGGGTGGACCGGCGCCGCCGCGTGCTTCACCCACCTGCGGACCGGCCAGCCGGCCGACGACCGCCGTGTGATCCTGACCGCGGTGCTGGCCGACGCCACCAATCTCGGCCTGACCCGCATGGCCGAGGCGTGTGCCATCGCCAGCTACAAGCAACTCGCGTGGGCCGCCGGATGGCACATCGGCGGCGACGCCTACGGGTGGGCGCTGGCCCGGATCGTCGCGGCACAGCAGGCCCAGCCCCTGGCCGCCTTCTTCGGCCGCGGGACGGCGTCCAGTTCCGACGGCCAGCATTTCCCCCTCGGCGGACGGGGCGAGGTGAGCGGTGCGGTGAACCCGCACAAGGGCGCGGGTCCGGCCATTTCCTTTTACACGCACGTCTCCGACCGCTACGCGCCCTACCACAGCAAGGTCATCTCCGTCGCGGAGGGCGAGGCGGCGCACGTGATCGACGGCCTGCTCTACCACGGCGCCGACGTCAAGGTCGCCGTCCACCATGTCGACGGCGGTGGCGTCTCCGACCACGTCTTCGCCCTCTGCCATTTCCTGGGCTTCCGGTTCGCGCCGCGGATCCCCAACCTTCATGATCGGCGTCTCTACGCTTTCGGATCTGCCGCCTCCTGGCCGAACCTGGAGCCGTTCATCGCCGGGCGGATCGACGAGGAACTGATCCGGGCGCATTGGGACGACCTGCTGCGGTTGGCCACCTCGATCCGGACCGGAACGGTGTCCGCGTCCCTCATGCTGAAGCGGCTCGGCTCCTACCCGCGCCAGAACGGGTTGGCCTTGGTGCTGCGGGAGGTGGGGCGCATCGAGCGGTCGCTGTTCACCCTCGACTGGTTGGACGACCCGGCGCTTCGCCGGCAGGCGACCGCCGAACTGAACAAAGGGGAATCCCGGAACGCCCTGGCGCGGGCCGTCTGCTTCCATCGCCTCGGCCGGATCCGTGACCGCACCCCGGAGAGCCAGCAGCATCGCGCCGGGGGCCTGAACCTGGTGGTGGCCGCCATCATCCTGTGGAACACCGTCTACATGCAGCACGCCATCACAGCCCTGCGCGCCCGCGGCGAAACGATCGACGACGGCCTGCTCGGCTTCCTCGCCCCCCTGGGCTGGCAGCACATCAACCTGACCGGCGATTACCTCTGGAGCGCGACCCCCGAATTCGAGGCGGACGGATATCGCCGGCTCCGGACCACGACAGAAGCCATGGCAGCCTGATGTTCGCCTTCTGTCCGCTTAGCGTATAATCCTGCCCGTTCTATGGCGTGACCCCTTGTTGCCGGCTGTGCGCAGCATGGACAGGGATGCCGCCTGCTCCGCCCCGGCGGCGCGTGTCTGCGCGGCCTCCAGGCGCAGCCACAGATCCCGGCCGCTGCGGCCGGGACCAGGACGGCCCCGGCGCACAGGATCGCGCCCCAAGGCATCGTGACCACTGTGGACAGCAGACCGGCGATCATTTTTGCCACTCTCATCGCCAGAGTCCGGCGGCCTGCCTGCGCGCGCGCGTCTAGACTCGGAAAGTGACGGGAGAGTCCTCAGGGGCGATGGGACATCCCCCACCCCAGGGCACCGACTTGTGGATGGTTTGAGGCCCGGATCGGCCAAGTCCCGGATCCGGGCTGGCTTTCCTGGGGTGGGGCGATTCGTCCTGGCAGGTGTCGGATGGTGCCGGGAGGGGTAGGGGGTGACGGGAGATCCCCGCCCCCCTCCCGGCTTCGGACTACGCCGCCCAACAGCACGTTTTTGTAATACAAAATCGCTCTTTTGGTTATTGTGTTACAGAAATCTCTGAGCTAACGTGTTGTCGTAAACGGCGACACGGGAAGACATCATGGCGCGCCCAAGAGCACAAAATCCGAGAACAAAAATTACCAACATCCGCCTGACAGAGGAAGAGCATGCCGATTTTGAGGCTGCTGCCGCTACAAAAGGCTATAAAAACATTAGCGAATATATCCGTTTTATTCACAGCACTCTCATCGAGGACACCGAGGAGACAAAAAGTCAGGGAGTCAAGCCTCACGATTTCCCGGCCAATCTCCTACGGCCCTTCCTCTCGACCAAGCAAGGCGAGATCCTTTGGGGGGATAGCCGCAGCTATCTCTTCAACAAGGCCAAGCCGGGTAGCGTCGATCTGATCATGACCAGTCCGCCTTTTGGCTTGGTTCGCAAAAAGAGCTACGGCAATGAGGACGCTGACCAGTATTGCGATTGGTTTCGGCCCTTCGCCGAGGGCTTTCACCGTGTCTTGAAAAACAGCGGGAGTTTGGTCATCGACATTGGCGGTGCCTGGAAGCCCGGCCAACCGACCCGCAGCCTTTATCATTTTAAGCTCCTCGTCATGCTGGTCGAGGAATTCGGCTTCCACCTGTGCCAGGAGCACTACTGGTGGAACCCGTCGAAGCTGCCCACGCCCGCCGAATGGGTGAACGTGCGGCGCGTCCGTGTCAAAGACGCGGTGAACACAGTATGGTGGCTCGCCAAGACTCCTTACCCCAAGGCCAACAACAAACGCATTCTTCAGCCCTATTCCAAATCGATGGAACAGCTTCTGAAGAACGGCTACACCGCAAAGCTACGCCCGTCCGGCCATGACATCTCGGACAAATTTGGCAAGGACAACGGCGGATCGGTCCCTCCGAACCTCCTCGCCATCGCCAACACTGAGTCCAACGGTCGCTACCAGGACCATTGCCGTGCCGAGAACATCGCGATCCACCCGGCCCGCTTTCCCGCGCAGCTTCCCGAATACTTTATCCGGTTCCTCACTGATCCCGGCGACTTGGTAGTCGATCCGTTCGGGGGATCCTGCGTCACCGGCGTCGTCGCCGAGAACTTGCGCCGCCGATGGATCTGCTGCGAGCTTTCCGAGGAGTATCTCCTCGGGGCGAAAGCGCGCTTTGTCCCGACCGTCCAACCGCTCCCCAAGGAGCGAGGATTGCCTTACGAGATCGCCTCGCCTTGTGCCCGGCCGGTCGACGAACAAGACGTGCCGCTCTTCGCTGATGGCGGAGCGGAGCGCCCGCCGGAGATGAAACGCAAGACCGCTTCCGTAGCTCCGGTCAAACCTGTCCGCCGCGTGGCGGTATGATCTGACTTCGGCCAGGGGCCGAGTAGGGGGTCCGAGTAGCAGCGGAACATAAAACCGACATAGGCCCGATCAGGAACCGGAGGCAACGTCCTCGGGGGTCTGAAGGGCAAATGCCCGGTACAATGTCGCCGCGTGGACATTGAGAATTCGGGCCACCTCGTGGAGAGATCGCCCTTCATCGACCAGGCGCCGGGCCGAGGCGTGAGGATTACGGACGTCGGAGGCGCCGTTGCCGACGGGCGACCGTCAGGACGGCGCCGCCTGCCCCGACGACGACGTAGGTGTTCAGCCATGGCTCGATGAGCCGCAGGCTGCGGCTGCCGCCGACCTCCTCCCGGAGACGGCGGCGGCCGGCCTTGTTCATGAAGTAGACCTCTGCGCCGCGGTGGGGCATCGAAGCGCCGTAGTCGATAAGCAGCGATGTGACGAGGGCGGGGACCGCCCGCTGCTGCTGCCGCTGCTCCGCGTGGCGGGTCATGCGATGCCGCCGACGCGGTGACCGGGAATCATCCCAGCTTTCTTCGGTCTCCATGGCTCAGGCCCGCCGCCGAAAGGGCACGACTTTCTCAAGCCCGGACAGGTCCGGTGCCGGGGCCGCCTCGTCCACGAGGCGACGCAGCGGGGCCAGGACGTTCGTTTCCCACAGACTCTGGACGGTGGCCTCCAGGCGGTCCTTGAGATCGACCTGCTGGCCAAACCACGTTTCGATCCGGTCGGCGACCCGATGCTTGAACCCCGGCCCCAACCCCCACTGCGACGCGCACTCGATCCAGATCGGCGAGGCGTAGAGCCGCTCGTGATAAACCTCGATCCCAGCCCTCTGAACCGCTTCCAGAAACGCGACGCGCGAGGTGGCTGCCCCACGACCGATCTGCTCGATGGTTTTCTGGGCGATCGAGAGATCCTCATCCGCCTTCAGGGCCTTCAAATGATCCTCAAGCGACGTGAACCAGCGCTGGCTTCGGAGGGCTGCATCACGTGCCGCACCGACACCGATCTGGTGCATGATGCTGAGACCGGAGTACTCGCCGTTTCGCCTAGTGGCCGCCCACAGCGTCGACGCATACCGGACGCTTCGAATGACCCTGACCGCTTCGACGTGAGCTAGAGACTCACGAGCTCCAAGGCTGCTGTTGGCGTTAAGAAAGTTGCGGAGCCGTTTGGCGACCTCCTCGACGGCGAAAACCATCGTCTGGGCCTCGTGGTTGTCGAGGATCTCGTCGACCGCTGCGCAGAGGTCGAAAAGCCGATCCGCCGCCTCGTCGCGAAGGCGGTTCAGCTGCCCGAGCAGGTCGGCCCGGATCGCCTCCGCGGAGTCTGACTGGGCGTTGAAGAACAGAACAGGGATCTCAGGGAGTTCGGACGACCGGAGATCGTTCTCAACCTGCATTCCCTTGAGCGCGTACCCCTCCTCGTCGGTCATGGCCCGCTCACCGGTGTCGTCGCGCATCTCTCGCGCCTCGTCCTGCCGCGGTAGGGCCAGGATGCTGACTTTTCCGGCCGTGAGAGGCTCGGAGAACGTCTGTCGCATATGTAGCAGCAGCGTCTTGCTGCTGAGGCCGGGGGCATCGTTGAACTTCGTGCAGAAGACCACGGTCGTCCGCGGGTCGCGGAGGTGGAGATCGAGATCCTCGCGCACCGCGACATCGTCGACGCCCTTGGTGTCGATGACGGTGACGTCGAGTTCGCCGAAGTCTCGCCCGAAATCCGGGATCACCAGGTCGATGACCTTTGGAAGGCTGACGTCCGGCAGCCGCCCCTTGTTGACCTCCTTGAAAGTCTCGGCGAGCCACTCCATCGGCTGGCCCCGGGATGATGGATCGAACCAGATGTCGCGCCTTGTCCGCTCGCCCAGCCTCATCAGCTCCAGCACGCGGGTACGGAACTCGTCCTGGCTGGCGCAGGCAGCGATGAGATCGGCGATCGGATCGTGGTAGGTCGTCTTGCCGGCGTTCCGAATCGGCTTTCGGACGAGGCCCGCCATGTTGCGGATGGCGCGTTCGCTCTCCCGGCTGACGGCGGCGACATCACGGGCCGCAGCGTCCTCCTTGGCCGCGACCCACTTCGCTGTACAGAAGTCCGCAACCAGATTGCGCAGTTCCGAATCCGACACAGGCAACACCGTGAGGCCGTACTCGGGTCCGCGCCGGATATGTACCTCGCAGATAGTCGTGCCGCCGGCACCGGTCTCCAGAACCGGGCGGTCCATGGCCCTGCCCCCGGGGGTCGGAGGCACGAGAAGATCGAAGGCGAAGGCAAGTGCAGTGGACTTGCCCACTCCGATATCGCCGATGAATGCGATGTTGTGCGTCAGGCTGGAAAGGTAGGCCGCGCCTTGGAGAAGGGTCGACATGTGCCCCTCCATCGCGCGGCGGATCGGCCACGACCGCTGATCGCCGGCCAGGAAATCGTCCACCTTCACCATCGTCTCGTCAGTCAGTTCGAGAACGGTGCGCTGGGGGTTCCAGAACGACGGCGGATCGACGTAGTGCCACTCCTTCTGGGAGAACTCCCTGAACCGTGTGACGTTCTCGGACCCAAGGGCCTCCAGCGCGTCAAGCACGCGGTCGATGTCCGCGGCATTGGACACATCGCCCTTCTCGATCCTTGACACCCGGCTTTGATCGAGTCCCGCCTCGCGGGCGACCTCCGCCTGGGTCTTGCCGAGTTCGCCGCGAAGGCGGGAGATCACCGCCGAAAGCCGCTTCGCTCCTGACGCGTCGTAGTGCATGTCGAGCACCCCTTGGATCTGTATGCTGCATATATGCAGCATCCTTGATCGAATTGCAAGAGGTAAGTACCTCCGACGACGCGGTTGCAGCAGCTCGACCAAGAGCAGGTCGATAGACTGTACATCGGCGTCGAACCGTAGATCACGCCGTCATGGAGTCCAAGTGGCTGGATTTACAAAGAAACATCCTGATTCTGGCGGCCCTCTGTCGGTGCCGACAGAGGGCCGCTGAATGACAAAATTTCACTGCATGATCAATGCCTTGGCGAGTTTTGGCGCTGGCCTACGGTTCGACGCCGATGCACAGTTCAGCTCTCCTTAACGACACGGTATTGGGGCTAGGCCGGGGGCTGGTGCGAGCCGTTCCCGTACCCATTGTCTCAACGCCCCTGTCTTGATCTCCTCGAAATCCACCGCGCGCGGCGCGGCCGCCGCATCATCGAGGAGGGTGGGGGTCTCGCGGCTCAACGCGATCAGGGAGCGCCGGATCAGCGCTGGAAGATCAGCTTCGGCACTGTAACCCCGTCCATACCGAACAATCTGCCCTGCCGCTTCACGGAAGCGGGCGTTGGCCGTGTCCCCGGCGAGATACTTGACCTCGACGATGGCCGCTGCCCGACCAGCCTCATCATCCACCACGACCAGATCAGGGCGGTCTGTCGCCGCCGCCATGCCGTAGGCGGCGAGCAGCGCCTCCAGCCGCAGTTCCGAAGGCTCCGGCGGCGGAGCGGCATAGAGGCCGCCTCCAGACTGCCAATAGACCGAGTATCGCCCGCAGCGCAGCACCGGCTGCCCTGGACGGACATCGAGGACAGACAGCCGCAGAGGCACTCCAAGCTCCGCGGAGAGAGCCTCCCCAATCCCGGCCGCAACGGCCAGTTCAAAACGTCGCCAATCCTCGAGAGGGCCCAAAAGCGTGCTGCGGAGGACCAGTGCAAGCGCGGCCTCGTCGCCCGCCTCGATCCTCGTCAGCGTAGTATAGGCCGCAATCGCATGTCGATAGATCAGCCGCCGTGATCGTGCGGCATCCCGCAGGGCGTTCGGCCCCGGTCTGCGGGACGTCGTGACATGCTTCAGTGGCTCGCGCAGGGCATCGAGCCGCTTCACCGCAGAAATCTCTCCCATCGCTGCCTCGATCAGACCGGCGTAGGCCGAGCTTTTCGGTTGCAGGACGAAGAGTCGCTCCGCGTAGGTGGCCGCCATCTGCACCACCCACGCGACGACCTGGTTCGGGTCGGTGTTGAACGACCGGACCGGCTCTTCCGAGACGATCAGCGAAGGGTGACCGGCGACCCGCCGTGCGATGACGGAGGCGCGGGCATCGATCCGGCCGCGCGCGACCGCATCATCCGTGCGCCTCTGGAACTGCAGCAGTGCCTGCGCCTCGTGCCGGTGCGCCAGGAGATACTGGAGGAACTCCCGCACCGGGGCCGAAATCGCCCAATGGGCGCGCAGCAGATCAAGGTCCCGGGCGAGATCGAGCGAGGGGCTTTCCGCACCGACCAAGCCGCCCGGCCGGAAATACCGGAGGAAGACCCCGGCCGCATAATCGGAGATCTCCCGGTCGATCCCCTGCATCACACCGCGACCGATTCCATACGCCGTTCAATTCGGTCCTTGCCTCCGGCGTCGAGGTCGAACGCCTTGATGGCCGTTTCGGCAAGAGCCTTCGCGTCTTGCAAGACGATCCCGTCGAGCATCGGCAGAAGCACCATGTCCACGGCGTCGAGCAGGGCCTCGCGCATTGAGGGGGAGGGCACGGCGAAGAAATCCGCTCCGTCTTCTATCGCCTGGATGGCCTTGATCGCGTCGATGATCGGGGCGGGACCAAGAACGCGGACCTTGTTGATCGCCGCCCAAAATGTGCCGAGGGGGCAGGGCGCGTCCACCGCCGGACCGCCCCAGGTCGGATCGGCCTTGTGTAGATAGGAGGCGATGAAGCCCGCTGTGTCGCGGGGCGCATCCACATAGACCCAGCCGAACCGGCGGCTCAAGGCGTAGGACATCTGATAGAGCGCCGCCTTGTCGATGGAGTTGATCGTTGCGATCAGCCGCCAATGGGACCCCGGCGCGAATTCATGTGCCGCTGCCGAGGGTTTGCTCTCCGGCAGGATCACATACTGCGGGCTTGCCTTGTCCTCGATGTTCAACCGATAGGGCAGGGTGGTTTGCTGACCGCTCAAGACCGTGAAGAGGGGACCGATCACCTTGTCGATGTCGCAGCGGTTCAGTTCGTCGATGATGAGCGGCCGGTCGAAGCGGCGCAGCAGCACCCCAGGGATGAACGCCACACCCCCGTCACCGACTGGCTGATACCCCCCGATGATGTCCTGCGAACTCCAGTCCGACGATCCCGTCACCAAGGTCCACTTGCCGCCGGTCAGGGTAGCCGCTATCCAGCGGGCAAGCGTCGTCTTGCCCGTGCCCGGCGGCCCATAGAGCATGATGTGCTGCTTGCCGGACTTCAGCGCCGCATTGATCTGCCGGTAAACGGTCGGATCGATCCCCAGGAGGTCGGTGTTCTCCGGAACCTCCAGGGTCGCAGGCGGGATGATCTCGTCGTCGTCATCCTTGTTTTCATCTTCCCCGGCCACGGCTGCAACAGCTTTCGGCTTGACCGACCCTGCCGCCGCCCAGGCATCCGTCACCAGCTTCTTTAGCCGATCGAGGTCACCTTGCTGCGTCAGGTCGAAGACCGGCATCGGGGCCATCGCCTGGCCCGCAGGCGCGGCCATGATGTCCGCCGCAAGCGCATCGATCACTTCGCCATAGGTAAGCGTGCGCTCTGCCCCGTTCTCCGTGATCTTCATCTCCGTCCCGCGCGGCTTCAGGCCGAGAAGGCTGCAGCCGATGTAGTCGAGGGCTTCGCCTTTGAAGCGCATCGCACCCGTCGCAGGATCGAAATTGAAAGGTTCCGCCGACGATCCTTGCGGGGTCGCACCGTGGAAGACGAACAGGGCATGGACCTCGAAGCCGTTGTCCTGGACGAAATCCCCTGGCCCTTGCCGGATCAGCGGTACGAGCCGGAAGACCACCCCGGACTTGTCCTCTTGCGCCGTATTGATCGCACCGAGGTTGAGCGCCCCGCCCACGGGGTTCTCTGCGCGCAGCCCGCCGGGCTCCGGAATGATCCGGTACAGCCACCGCGGCGGCTTGTTCGCCGAGTAGTTTGGTTCCTTCCAATATCCGGCCGCAAGATCAAGTTCATGTCGTGTTCCAAGACCGCTTCCCGTCTTGAATCCGCATTGCGAAAACTGAAGCCCTTTGTCCTTTAGAAATGTCTTGAGCCAGATAAAGAAGGCATTTTCATAGTTGTTGTAGGATTCATCGGCCATGAGGATCAACACCATCCAGGGCTTTATCAATGCGGGCGGGCGCGCCGATACTATCGCCACAGGCGAGCCGCGTCCATCCGTCTCTATCCGGAACACTGCTTCGCAGGCATCGCTGATCATGGAAAACGCCTCGGCGCCCCCTACGTAAAACCGGGGAAAAGTGCCAGGAGATGCTGCGGCCCCGCCGGATGGAAAAGGAGAAGGGGGCCGAAGCCCCCTTCCTCACGCTGCATTGAGCGCCCGGCAGGGGCGGACGGGGGATGGAGGTGTCTGCTCTGCCGGGCGCTGACGCACTGAGGCACGCTAGAGAGAATGTACTCTCGCTATCCCGCAAATTCCAACAGTCGGAAACGACAACGCCGCCGACTTGGTGTGGGAAGAGTACCAGTCTTTCGCCTCGGAGAGGGCGCGGTAATTCTAGGGGTGTCCATCGGAGCGGTCAAGCCACCGCGCGCAGAGGGGCGTGTTAAATTTGGTGGACGCCAGTTTTATTTACAGGATGCCGCCAGCCACGCATTTCTGAATACAATTCCAGCGCCGCGCGCACCGCCCCCGGCCCCCCCTTGGCGGATCGCCCAGGTGGGTCCACAGGGAACTCCCGCGCGCGGCGCTGCGTCAGCCTCGTGAGGGCACTCCGCGCCGCGTGCGGGCCCCTCCTATGGGCTACCTGGACGACCGCCGACGCCCGGTCGCAGAGGGGTCAGCTTTGGACGCCGATAGGGGGGCAGATTTCCAGATTTCAGGGCCGATTGACATCCGACAGGCCGCGCACCATCCCGCGCGCCGCCGGGAGGCAGGCCCAGTCCTCGGTGGCCTCGGCGGCGGTCACGTAGTCCAGGTCGTGGCCGATGCCGATCATCACTCCTGATGACGCACCGGGCCACATCGGCCACGCATGGCGGCGCTCGTACGTGCGGAGGTCGGTGACCTCATAGCTGATGATGAGGTCTACCGCCGCCCGGGAGATCGGCGGCAGGCCATCGGGCAGGACGACGATGTCGGAATTGTCGTCCACCGTGGACACGGCGGGCGCCGGGGCCGCGAGGGCTTTCGGCGTCGGAGGGGCCGGGGGCCTGCTGACGGTCAGTCCCCCGAACACGCGGGAAAGCCAGGTCATCGTGGCCTCCATGGCCTGTGGTAGCGACCACGATAGCCGGCGGCGTAGAAATCGTGTGGCCGAAAATGACGAGGCCCGACGCGGTGGCTGGGCCGATGGTCAGCCCAGGGTCGGCTCCACCATCTGCCACCAGCCCTCGACCGCGCGCATGGCTTCGGAGTAGCTCGGGTGCAGGTGGATCGTCTCGCGGTCGGCGTACTCAGAGTCCGACCAGAACACGGCCTCGCCCGTCACCGAGGCGAGACGCGGCCAGACGCAGATGGTGGACGACAGGTGCATAAATCCGACGATGGTCGGCGCCCCGGGTGGCTGAAGCGCCAGCCAGCCGTCGGGATCGGCCGCGTAGATATCGGCGACCTCGTCCGCCAGGCGTGCCTCGGTGTTGTCGATCATCCCGCCCTCCATCATGGCGCCCGTCCTCCGGGCACCGCGAGGGTAGCCGGCGGCAGAGCGCGTGCCTGCGCAAAAATTTTGCGCGACGAGATTGGAACGCGTGACCGCTCCACCATCGGAAGTCCAGGCGGCGGTCGGCTTTCAACGCGCCCGGAAATTTCCCTTTCCGGGCGCACAGTCCGTTGACGCGCTCAAGCTGTGCCACGTACTCTTGCGCACATGCTCAAAGCAGACTCCGACCTCCAGCACCCCCTCCCCGCGCCCCTCGGCCTCGTGCAGGCCGCCGAGGCCGCGCGCGCCTTCGCCGACGCCGCGTTGGCGCAGGGGACGCGCGCGGCGTACGCCCGGGCGTGGAGGCATTTCGCGGAGTGGTGCCACGGCATGGGGCTGGAATCTTGTCCCGCTCTCCCGGGCACCGTCGGCGCATGGATCGGTGCCGCCGCGTCGGCCGGGCGCTCGCCGTCGCGCATCGCCGTCGTGCTTGCGGCGGTGCGGGCCGCGCATCTCGCCGCCGGCCACGCCGACCCGGGTGGACATCCGCAAGTCCGCCAGGTCATGGCCGGCGTGCGGCGGGAACTCGGCGGCCGGGCGCGCCCGAAGGCGGCGCTGGTGGCGATCTCCGATGGTACGGCCGCGGCGCCGCTGTTCCAGGTCATCGATGCCATCGGCACGCAGGGGCTGATCGACCTGCGCGACAGGGCGCTCCTCCTCGTCGGATTCGCGGCCGCCCTCCGGCGGTCTGAGTTGGCGCGCCTCGAGGTCGCCGATGTCGAGCGCACGCCGCGCGGACTGCTCCTGCGCGTCCGGGAAGGGAAAGGCGACCGCACCCGCCGGGGCGAGACGGTGGCGGTGCCAAGGGGGACGGTGCGCGACCCCGTGGCGGCGCTCGACGCCTGGCTGGAGGCGGCCGGCATCGGCCGCGGCCCGATTTTCGTCCGATGCGACGGCTGCCGCCTCGGCGACAGCGCGATGGACGGCGGGAGCATCTCCCGGGCAGTGCGCCGCCGGGTGGCCGCGGCCGGCCTCGACCCCGCCGACTTCTCGGGCCACAGCCTGCGCAGCGGTTTCCTGACCTCGGCGGCCGAGAGGGGTGCGTCCATCTGGAAGCTCAAGGAGGTCAGCCGCCACAAAAGCACGGCCGTCCTCGAGCGCTACGTCCAGAGGCGGGCACTCTTCGAGCAGCACGCCGGCGATGGAATCCTATAGACGCACCTCGACGCCCGCCGGGTGCAGCACGGCGGCAAGTTCTTCGGCGGCCTCCTCAACGAGGCCGCCGCGCCACCGCCCCGGCCCCACCTCCCGCAGGCCGGCCGCAAGCAGGACCAGCTCCGAAGCGCGGTCGGCGCCGGGCGGGAGATCGACGGCGATGTCCACGGTGTACAGCATGGCGGCACTCTACCAGAGGGCGGCCTACATCGCAGCTGACGCACCGTGACGTGCCGACGACGCAGGATGAGTTGCGGACATGCGTTGCACGGATTGCGGGATTGCGTTGCCGGAATCAACGAGGCCGTTGCATAGCACCGGAGTAACGGTAGGAGAGCGTCACACGGTGGCCATCCAGCCCCGATGTCACCGTGTGACGCACCAGTGCGTCATTTCTGGAGACGGACTCCTCGGGGGCGCCATGGGACGCCGCGCCGGCGGAGGACGCTGTAGACCGTGCAGGCGTGGCAGCCGACCTCGGCGGCGACGGCCGACGCTGGCAGGCCGTCCCGGTAGAGCGCGACGACGCGGTCCATCGTAGTTGGCGCCAGCCAGGCGCGGGGCCGCAGAGCAACTCCGGCGCGCTCGAGGCGGCGGCGGACGGCCGGGCCAGGGTGCCCCAAGATGAGGCCGATGCCGTCGCACGAGAGCCCGGAGCGGTAGAGTGCGGCGGCTTGGGCGACATCGATCGCGGACACGGACACCCCCATCTCGGCCACCGGACAGGCCCACGGTAGCCCGGGCGCCGGGGACGTCCAGCGCCGAGATGATGCCGTCAATGTTGGCAAGTAATCGGGCGTGATGGAGCGGTGGAGGCCGCCGGGACCGGAAACGCGAAGGGCGGCCGTCGGCCGCCCCGCGAACACGACGCTCAGGATTCAGGTCAGCCGGGGGAGTCCTCCAGCGCGGCGGCGAGGCGGGTGCTGGTCTGCTCCAGCCGGTCGGCCAGCTCGCGCAGGGCGTCCCCCGGCCGCGGGCAGGCGAGGATCTCGGATATCCATCCATCGAGCACCCCGAGATCCGCGATGGCCTCGCCGAGGAAGTCGTCCACGCCCATCGGCGGCGTCGCCGGCGGCGTCTCCGCGGCGTAGGTGTCCCACCGCTCCTCGACCGCCTTGAGTATGGCGACGCGGCCCGCGACGCCGCTGGCGCTCCTCCGCGCCGTCATCGTCCGCCCCTCGGCATCGACCAGGGCCCATTCCCACGTGCCGTCGTCGGGGCTCTGGCTCACCGCCGCCGTCCAGTCGCCCCAGGGCGTGTTGATCACGCCGCGGAGTCCGGCGCCGTCAGGATGGTAGTTGATCCCGTAGTCAGCCTCGCTGCTCTCGTGCTCGTCCATGATGGCCTCCATCCTTCCGCGCCGGGTGGGCGCGGCCCGCCACGATGGAGACACGGGCGGCTGCGCGAGCCCACGCAAATCTTTTGCGCCTCTTGAGGCTGATGGGAGCGCAGCCACCGTCAGCGCCAGAATCTCGTCGGCAAGCGCGAGGGCTTCGGCCCGGTCGGGATGGTAGCCATCGCACCGACGGCGCGGCCTCGGATCATAGATATCCACTACGCGGTACGCCCAGCCGCGCCCGGCCGACCACACCAGCGCCTGGTATCCACCGATCGCGCGGCGCCAGCCAAGGTCGGTCTCCGTCCACATCACGACGGCCCCAACTCTGCTTCCTCGTCAGGCGGTGCTTGACGGCGATCGCGGCCGGTCATCACGCGGAGGACCGCCGCCCGCGCCGCACGGCGCGCGGCCCCGTCCGCGATCAGTGCGCTGACAGCCAACTCGGCGATCCGGCCGGCGGCGGCGGGCGCCAGCGTCGGGTCAGAGGTCACCATCGTCGCCAGGGCGCCGCAAACCGCGCGACGGACTTCCTCCAGGCCAGGGACGCCAGCTGCGGCGCGGCGCTCACGCAGCCGACGCTGACGCTCCGCCCCGGGGCTCCTCCGCTCAACTGCCATCTCCGCCTCCATCACCGTCACCGGATGACGATGATGGAGGCGGCTCGTGCAAGTGACGGGGCCGAGATCTCGCCCGGCCCTCATGGCTGGCGCCATGATCAGCCCACGGGGCGCCCGGTGTACTGCTCCACCAAGCTGGTCAGCGACGCCAGCGCCTGGGAGCATGCCTGGTCGTGGACCCACAGCACGGCGGCCAGCACGATGCGCCCCCGCAGGTCGGCTCGCTGCTCCGGCGTCAGCCGTGGCCGCCGCGCGGTCGGCTTGGCCGCCGCATCAGTCCGTGCAGAAGCAGTCGAGGCTCTCATTGACGTCATCCTCCTCGGTCTCGGTGTTGACGCTCGTGTTGCAGGCGCCAGCCGCCCCGGCGCAGTCGGGCCTGGCGATGGTCAGCAGCTCGGCGTAAGTCCAGCGGTCGTGGAAATGGCACGCATCGTTCTCGCGCACCGTCGAGGGAATCCGGCTGTCCTGGTGGATCCACCAGTCCGCCCACTCGGGGTGATCGCGCATGAGCATGAGCAACTTCCGCTTCCCCTTGAGGAAGCAGAGGTCACAGTTCCCGGCCAGCGTGTGGCCGTCAACGATGGGAAGGTCCAGGGTGAAGGGCTGCTCCCTCCAGAAGCGGTGGACGTCATCCCTGACAACGCCGGCCACGTCGAGCGGCAGGTACGGGATGCCGTCACCTGGGCCGCGGGTCTTCGCGCGCTCGTGCTGCCGCGCGACCCGGCGCTGCTCGTCGTGGCGCAAACCGACGACGGAAGTCCAGCGCCGCCACCCGAGCATGCGTCGAGCGTAGTGCTGGACCCGCAAAATCTTCAGCCTCTCGGTGCAAAATCTGCTCTTGCGCTGAGGTGGCATCCGCTTCTTCGTGATCAGTGCCTCGAACGGCTCGCCGTGCCTGGACGCCGTCTCATAGGTGACGACCCGCGTCTCGCCCTTGGCGCTGGGGTCGTACTCGAGCCACACGATCTCGTGCTCATAGCGGCGGCCGAACTCTTGGACGAAGTCCAAGGTCTTTTCGTGTTCGCGTCCAGTGTTGGCGAACACAATGTGGACGTTCTCCGGAAGGCGCCCGCCGTAGGCCTCGATGCTCTTGGCCGTCATGTACGCCGACGACAGGCCGCCGGAGAACGAGATGATCGCGGGCCCGGTGTAGCGGTAGGCCGACGGCCGCACCAACCGACGCTCGAGGCCGAGCAGTCGGTCGGCCACCCGGCGCGGGGCGTCAGGCACGTTGCGGAGCGCCGCCGTGGCGCGCTCGAGCAACGGGGCCGCGCCGGGGTCGCCGTCGGCGAGGAGGCTGGCCGCAGCCTCAACGATCAGCCTGTCGATCCCCTCGGCCGTCAGCAACCGGCCGGCCGCGGCCAGGGACCTGTACTCCCTCTGCTTGGCGGCTTTGTACGCCCGCCGATACTCCTCGCTCCCCACGCTGACACTCATCGCAACACCCCCACACACCGGGCGCGCCTCCGTCTGGCGCGGGCCCGATCTGGGCACCGTGGACAGGTAGTCCACTGTTGACGTGCACCCCCGGCGTATGACGGTCGGCTAGTGTGGCGGCCGGGCAACACAAACGCGAAGGGCCGGGGAGGTCGCCTCCCCGGCCCCGGCGATCACCGACGGCCGCCGCCGTCAGCGGCTCATGGCCTCTACGGCGCGGACCAGCGCCGGGTCCACCGTGGACACGGTCGCCGCGTGCTCGGCCAGTAGGGCGGCCGCCCGGGCCTCGGCCTCCGGGGTCACCAGGCGGCACTCCGACCGGCGCAGCCGGCGCGACAGCCAGAGCTCGGCCCCCGGGGCGAACTCGAAGGCGGCGGATGCCTTGGCCAGCACGGCGCGGAAAGCGTCCGGGTTCTCATCGGCCAAACGAGCCACGGCTTCGACGATGGCGCGATCAGCATTTTCAGCAGTCAGCGTCGCAGCACCTGATCGCGACCGGCGCGCGCGGTCCTCGCGCTTCTTCAGGCGCTTGTATTCCCTCAGCTCCTCGGCGCTCATCAGACTCGGCGACGACATCGGACCCTCCATCCGAAATTTGCGTTCGACAGTCGAACACGAATTCAAATTGCCGGACTCCGAGGCGATCCGGAAGGCCTCCTCCGCGAAAATTTTGTGCGCCACATGACGCTTGCATCAGAGGATGCCATCGAAAACATAGTTCGACTGTCGAATGCGATTTCAGCGCGGCGCAATGCAGGCCTGCGGCGCTGTTGGCAGTCGCCATACCTCGCGGTCGCGTTCGACAGTCGAACATGATTTTCGCGTCGCGCAGTGCTGGCCTGCGGCGCTCCGGCAGTCTCCTGGTCTGGCGGTCGGCATCACCAAGGACACCATTGCATGGGCGACCATTTTTGGGATTCCTGTGGCGCGTGGGACGGTGGTGTAGGTCCACCTCTGGTGCGACGGCGGCGCACCTGGCGCTGCGGGATCTGCCCTCGGAGCGGCCACCCCCACCCCTTTATCCACGGCCCTTGGTTGGTTTTCGGGCAGTCGGTGGAGTCGCGCGGTCGAGCCCTCGCGAATCCCCCGAGGGGGTCGCCAGACCCTCGGCCTCCCCTATCTAGGAATCCTTTATAGGTAAGATTCCTTGGATGGTTCCACTTTCAGCGCAGGGGTCGCGGCGGCCACGGAGACCACGGCCAGGGGACGCCACCACCCCGGCCTCCCCTATCTAGGAATCCTTTATAGGCAAGATTCCTTGGATGGTTCCACTTTCAGCGCGCCGCGCCGCCGAGAGCGATCCAGACCGCACGACGGCACTGCGCCGGGCGGAGCCACGGCGCAGATCGCTGGCAAAGGATAGCGGCCAGGGTCGGCCGTGCGGAGACCGGCCAGACCCCTGGCGGTGGAGTCGGCGTCAGGCGGCGTCGGCGAGGCCGAGCAGGGCCCGCTCTGCGGCCGCCGAGGCATCCATGATCGCGAGGTAGGCCCTGGCCTCGATCACGTCCGGCGGCGGGTCCGCCACGGCCGCGTCGTACGCCGCCGTGTCCACGTCGTCCCATGGCACGGCGCCCGCCCACGGGTCGGGCAGGCCGGCGTGCCACGTCCGGACGACAGCCTGGGCGTCGGCGTATAGCTCGGCCTGCCGGGCGGCCACGGCGGCCGCGACGGCGGCCTCCCCATCCCGCCGGCGCCGTCCGACGGCGGGCTCCAGGGGAGCCGTGATCCGGAGCCACGCCGGGGAGCAGCGGCCAGGGTCGCGTGACCACAGTCCATCGACGATCTCGAGGCACGGCCTCCACGTTGGGACGAGACCGGCGACCCTGGCGACGGCCGCCTTGAGCTTCATGTAGACCTTTCCGGGGTGCCCTGTCGCCCCGAATTGCCGGGCCAGGGCGGCCAGCTTGATATCCGACCGCCTCCCTCGCAGCGCCTGATACGCGAGCCATGCGTAGACCTGGAGCGCCAGGACATCACGGCCGAGCTGGCGCACGACCTCCTCGTCGAGGTGGATCGGCGCCGCGACGAGGAGGTCGTATGCCTCGCGCGACAGCTCGATCTCGATAGGCTCCCCGTCGCGGCCCCGGCGGGTGACGGTCCAGAGGGGCGGGTGATCGCAGAATGGGACGACGGGATTCTCGATGCCGGCCCGGGCGAGGCCGCCCTCGAAGACAGCCCGCCGAAATGCCTCCGGGTCCTCCGCCAGGGCGGCTATCCGGCGCGCCATGGCCGGGTCGCGGACGGGGCGGACGTAGATCACCGTCGCCTCAGCGAGGCGGCGCACCTGATCGCGGAATCGCGTCAGGGTGCCGCGCTCCCCGCCGGACGGCCGGGCCCCGCAGGCAATGCCGGCCGTCCGCATGGCGTCGGACAGCGAGGAGCCGAGGTCGATGCGGCGGCTCCCTGTCGCCAGTGCGGTGGCCGTGATGTGGGCCAGGATCTGGTGCGCATAGAGGCCGTAGGGCATCCCCGCGACGCCCGGCATGATCGCCAGCAGGCCACCGTGCAGCGGCGCGCGCACCCAGGTCGCCGCCCCGGGGTCGGCCACCGGGAGCGAGGTCCCGACCACAAATCGCGGCAGTAGGAATGCCATCCGCCACCCCCTCCATCCCCGAGTCGCAGGGTGGCCCAGGGCGCGGACGGAGTCTGCGAAAAAATTTTGCGCGGCAAGACGCTTGCATCGACCGGGATGCCGATGGCCATAGGACGCCCAGGGTGATTGCGAAAACGCGTGGACACTGCTACGCTACGGGCATGCTCCATACCGCCATCATACGCCGCTGACCTTCCGCGCCCGGCCGCCGCGCCGGGCATCGTTGCGGGGCAGCACTGGCGTGCGGCGGGGCCTTATACCCCCCGGAGACCGGCCTGATTAGCTGGGACGGCTCGGTTCGAATCCGAGGCCCCGTACCATCCTCCGATTTCTGCAGGAGAGCGCATGGGCTGGCGCGACGGACTCCCCTTTTTGTATGGCGTCCCGGCGGACGCCGAGGCCGATCTGATCGACGACACGCGGCCGCTGCTTGGCGATGATGCCGCCGCCATTTTTGGCGACGACCCTGGCACCCGGCCGACGGCCGCCACGGTGCATGCGGTCATCGAGCGGCTGCCGCCGGACGCAGACACCGACTTGATTGGCGCTTGGATCGCCGTCGCCGCGAGTCACGGCGACCCCGGGGCGATGCGATGGCACGCCGACCGGCTCGCGGCGACGCCGACGCTGACGCCCGACGTCATCGCGGCCGCAGTGGCTATGCTGCGCGCCGCCGACGACATCATCGACGGCATGGCGGTCAACGCGGACGCCGCCGTCCTCGGCGCCCGCGGCGTCGTCCGGCGCGTCCTTGGGCTCGACGCCCCCAGCGCCGCCGCCACGGGTATCGCCGCCTTGCGCGCCAAGGCCGCCGGGGCGCAGGGCGGCGGGCCGTCGATGATCGTCCTCGCCAAGCCGGCGGCGGCGCAAGACGCCCCGCGCGGCAAGGGCGACTACGACCCGCTCCGTGAGTACCGGGCGGTCCTCGGCGTCCCGCTGCCGCTCGTCCGCCGGCCGGACCTCGCCGCCGTGCGCGCCCGGCTGGGCGCCGAGTTCCCACATGCCGCGGGCGTAATCGACGGCGTGCTGCGGGACGTCGCCGCGGCGTCCGCCGGTGACGGCGCCGTGCGCCTCCGGCCGACGCTGCTTGTCGGCAGCCCGGGCACTGGCAAGAGCCGCCTGGCACGCCGTCTTTGCGAGGAGTTCGGCGTGCCGGCCAGCGTCGTCCCGGTCGCCGGGGTCGCAGACGCCCACATTTGCGGCGTCCCGAAAGGCTGGTCGACGGGGCACGGGAGCGTAGTCGCCGAGGCTTTCCGCCGGCACCGCATCGCCAACCCGGCCGTTCTGCTCGATGAGCTGGAAAAGTGCGCTGTCAGCCGTCACAACGGCAACGTGTGGGACGCCCTGCTCCCGCTGCTTGAGCCGGAGACCGCCACGGCATGGCGGGATCCATACGTCGGCGAGATCAATGCCTCTCGCGTCGTCTGGATCTGCACGGCCAACACGGCCGACCCGATCCCGGCCCCGCTCCGCTCGCGGCTGCGGGTGCTGCGGGTGCCCGACCCGCAGCCGGCGCACGTGCCGCTGCTCGCGGTATCGATCATGCGCGACCTCGCGCGTGAGCAGGGCCTCGATCCGCGCTGGTTGCCGCCGCTGGACGGCGAGGAGCTCGCGGCGCTGGCGGAATCGCTGGCGGAGCACCGCAGCGTCCGCCTGCTGCGCGCGCAGGTGCAGCGCATCCTCGAGCTGCGGGAGATGCCCAATGCGTGATGCGCGCGGCGTAGAACTGGTGCCCCCGGCCGATGCCCCGCTGCTGGGCCCCGCATGGAGCCTGCCGGGCGGAGCGACAGAGCAGCCGGTGGGGCTGCTCTATGGGGGCGCAGCGCTCCGCCGCGTCCTGATGCGGTTCGTCGCCGGACTGCGCTGCCAGCGGGCCTACCTCGCGGGCGTTGCGCTAGCGCGGGCGGACCTGCTCGCGTGGTCGTGCGTAGCGCCGATCGTGCTTGTCGGTGCCCTCGCCGGCGCACGCGGAGCCGGCGTCCGCGTCCGGCGCGCGGACGCCGAGGTTACATTGACCGGCTGGGCCGTCGTCGGCGCATGGGGTCCGATCGAGGCCCTCGACCGCGCGGCCGACCTTGCGGCGTGCCGCTGTCAGCACTGGCGCGCCCGGGAGGTCTACCTCGACGACCTGCTCGCTGGCATGCAGCGGGCCGTCGACGCCGCCGATCTGCCGCGAGGCGCCCTGGACGACGTCGATATCCGTCTTGCGACGCGTTTTTACGACGAGCTCCTGTGATGGAGCGCGTAATTTTCCTCGACATCGACGGCGTCCTGCTCCCCGGGTCAGCGTGGCTTGCCCCGGACAACGATGGCCCTGCCCGGCTCCTCGCCGGGGCGCAGAGCCGCGAGGAGCTGACGGCTGCGGCCGCAGCCGTCAGGTTCGACCGGGTGGCGGTGCTGCTGCTCAACCGCCTCTGCTGGGCGACCGGGGCGCAGATCGTCGTCTCGTCAGATTGGCGCCATTCCGTCGATGTCGATCTCCGGCAGAAGCTCTTGGCTGAGGGCGTCGAGGAGCAGTATCTGCACCATGATCTGCTGTGCCCGAAGAAGCTCACGGCGACGAAATCTCAGGAGATCGGGCTGTGGCTCCGATCTCACGACGGCGCCGGTGGCATCGTGATCGACGACGACGTGCTCGAGGGCTGCCCGGTGCCGCAGGTGCTGACAGGCTATGATCGCGGCCTGGACGTTGAGGTCTACAGGCGGGCGCTGGCCCTGCTGGAGGAGGGGCGATGACCGGCCGCACGCTTGCCGACCTCTGGGCCCGCCACATGCTCGATCACGGCCTCGCGCGGGAGGCCGTGATCGCGGAGTTCCTGCGGGAGACGACCTTGGACCGCATCAAGCGCGTCTCCCGCATCCGCCCCGGCGGCCCAGGCGAGCGCCTGTTCGACCCCGGCGCCCCGGCCGCCGGCGCGCTCTGGATGCGCGCCGAGATCGTCGCGGCGGTGCTGACGGCGTTGTCCTACGGCCACATCGAGGAGGACGACCTGCGCGCCGAGGTGGACCGCGCCATCGAGCTGGCCTTGGCAGCGCGGGGGCGGCGGTGAAGGTCAGGGTCTACCGCGGCTGGCGCGTGGTCATCCGCCTGCTGCGCGGCCGCCGGAACACGTGGCGGGCGAGCGCGCAGCGGGGCGACGTCGTGCGTGGATTCGTCACCCCCAGTCGCCGGGGAGCGTGGCGCGGCATCATCGGGATGCTGAACGAGGAGGACGGCCGTCGGTGTCGCGAATCGCCAGAGTCCGGAGCCGGCCGGAAATGACGCACCAGTGCGTCACGTCGTCCGATTCGCCCTCGGCGGCCTCCCGGACTCTGACGATGGCGCCAGTTTTCCACAGGCCGACGAAGTTGTTCACCGGACGCTGGCGATGTATCTTCGGACTCTGGCGTTAACGACTCCGGTTATCAACCGGACTCTGGTGAGCAAACTAATAGATAGAATCTAATAACCTGCAAATAGCCTCATCACCAGAGTCCGACTGGAAAATGATGTCTGGATGGTTTAGGTCTTCAAACAGTACTTAGAGGCCGTCATGGGCGAAATCCATCAACTCATCATCCAGCACGGACTGGAAGAGGCCCGCCGTCTCGCGGGCCCGGATGATAGGCAGTTTGTCGACTTGGCGGCCGGCTTCATGTCAGACCAGCGGGGCGGGATAGGCACCGTCTACGCTGGTTTCGCAGCCGTCGGTCTACCCCACAAGCGCCTCCCTGACGACGCGCTTTGGGAACGGAAGACCTCACGCGTATCTCTTATCGTTGAACCGGGGGCGATCGTAGATCGCGGCGCCGCCCGGCGCGTCGGAGTGCCTTTCGGCGCCCGGGCGCGGCTCGTCCTCGCATATCTACAGACGCAGGCATTGAGGTCATCGTCACCAGAGATCGAGCTTGGCAGAAGCATGGCCGAGTGGATGTCGAGAATGGGCATCAACGACGGCGGGAAAGACTACAGGGATGTCCGAGAGCAGACGCTAAGATTGTCAGCTTGTAGACTAACGTTTCATTGGTCAATGGGCGGCGGTCGCGATGGTTTTGCTCGTCAGTCTCTAGTGGACGGCGGAATTGCCCTCTATGAGCCGGGAGACGCACGTCAGCCACGGCTTTTTGTCGACACCGTTAGGCTGAGCGACGGATTTTTCTTTGCCCTGCGCGAGCATCCCGTCCCGCTCGATGAAGCGGCTGTCCGGACTTTGTCCGGTAAGAGCCTTGCGCTTGACGTCTACTGCTGGCTGGCCTACCGGCTGCACAGCCTCGAACGCGACACGCCTGTATCGTGGCCTGCTCTTTACGAGCAGCATGGAGCAGGATTTGCACAAATGTTCCACTTCAAGCCAAAATTTCTTGTCGCCTTGCGCTCCGCGATGGCCGTGTACGAGCGCGCGTCGGTGACCATCGAAAAAGCTGGCCTGGTGCTGCGGCCGTCACCGCCACCGGTCGCATACCGGGATCTCGCCAGAGTCCGGAGCCGCTAGGAGCCGCGAATGGCCGTCATCGCAGTCGCTACCACCAAGGGTGGGTCTGGGAAAACGACCCTAGCGTCGTGCCTGCTCGACTACTGGCGTCGCTCCGGGCTGCGCGTCACCGGCATCGACACAGATCCGAACAGAAACTTGCAGGCATGGGCTGCGGCCAGTGACGGTGCCGTCGTGGCGATTCATGTGCCTGAGGATGAGGTCGTCGATGCCGTCGTAGCCGCCGAGGCCGAAGCTGACGTGGTCATCGTCGATGTCGCCGGCTTCCTGTCAAAGGCGCTCGTTTACGCTGTCGGAGTGGCAGATATCGTCTTGATCCCGGCAAAAAGCGATATGAAGGACCTGCTGGAGGCCGCGAGGACGATCCAGCAAATCGATGCCATCGAGAAGCAGGCGCGCCGCCGCGACCCGGCTGCTACCATTCGGCGCGCCGTCGTCATGTGCCAGGTGCAGCCACGCACGCAAGTCGCAACTCACGCCCGGGAACAGGCCACGGCCCTAGGCCTCCTGCTTCTTGAGGCTGCAATGTCGCACCGGACGGCATATCAGGCCGTATCATTTCGCGGAATGCCGTGCGATGACGCCGGCGTACATGCTGACGTAACAGCTGTGGCTGATGAGGTCGGCAGAATGCTGGGGTGGGAGTAGTTTTGATGGCAAAGGCAAAGGAGCCCGGTAAGGACGTCGAGGTCGTAAGGCGGCCGTCACGAAAGCGCGGGCTCGGACCAGTGAGATCGGCCGACGAGCTGCGCGGCGTCCTTGATGCAGCCGCTGTCGGCCTTCCCTCGCTGTCGGCCAGCGATGAGACGGATGCCCAACAGCCTGCGAGGGACATCTCGCAAATGCTACCGGCCTTTGCCCGGGATCGGCGGTCGGTACCAGCAGCGGCATCCGGGGCCGCGACCAGCGAAGCCATCCTGCCGACTGAGGCGCAGGATGTAGCTCCGACCACCGAGGACGAGTTCGTCGACCGCATCCTGACGCACTGGCGCCGCGCCGAAAACGAATTTGTTGAGGTGGGCCGCCTGCTAATCCAGTATTCCGAGGCTCATAACAGGACATGGGTGCAGACAGCTAAAGAACGACTGCCATTTTCGGTAAGTACGGCGCAGAGGTTGATGCGGGTGGCTGCTGCCATCGACGCGGGCGAAATCCCGCAGGAGGTGGTCGAGCAACTGCCGCCGTCATATGCGATCACCTACGAATATTTGACACTTTCTGAGGATGAGCGGCAGCGTGCGCTTGCGGAAGGTGTTGTTTCTCCGGTCGCCAAAAAAGACGACCTAGTAAAATGGAAGAAGCAGACCCGGGCCGCTGTGTTCACGGCACCTGCCTCTGCCGGGACGCTGGACCGCACTGCGGACCTCGTCGCCGCCGCCCGGCGCGGCGTCGTGGCCTCTCTCCATCAGCAGGCCGACCAAGCCATCCGAGCACGGATGGCTGAGATCCCGGTCGCGCTCCATCGCCTCCTCGGCATGATCGCCGATGGCATGGCCGGCGAAATGGTCGGCCGCCCGCACGGCCTTACCAATGCACTGAGGGATCGTATCTGGAAATACTCATTTGCGATCGCAGATGAGATGAAGGCGCTCGGGATGCCAGCGCAACAGTTCCTAGTTCTTCATCACGATAAAGCAGAAGAATCTTCAGAAAAAAATGCAAGACCAAAATTTGATGGCGATCTGGCGCTTGTAGATTCGGTGCTCATGAAACTCGCGAACACTGGGCTGACGCCATCAAACGAGAAAATAATTTCTGGCGCCCGTGATCTGTGGACAATCATGTATCCGGACGGCGCAAGGCCGGAGCTTGACGCCGCCACATCGCTCGTCGATGAGATCACGACATGGATGCCGGGGATGGCGGTGTCGAAATCCCAGGCGAAGGTCTGGGGCGGGGCGGCCGAAGACGCTCTCGCGCGGAATCCTTTCGGGGCCGCCGTCGAGCCGCTCGCCGAGCTGGCCCGGCAGTGCCGCGCAGCGCAGGGCACCGGGGCCGCGCTGGACGTCGAGGCAGCCAGGCGGCTGTGCGGCGATATCGCGGCTGCCCTGGGCCTCGACAAAAACACGTCGACGTAGATCGCGGCGGGAGATTGACAACCTGTGGACGGCGCCTTATATTACTTAGCATCAGGAGGACGCCGTCATGATGCACCCGACCGCAGCCGTCAATATGATCTCCTACGCTGCCGTCCAGTCGCTGTTCGCCGGCCTGGACGCAGCCCGGCAGCGGGCTGAAGTCGCCCGGCGCCGGGCAGCTGATGCGACGGTGTGCAGCGCACTGGCGGAGCAGAGCGCGCTGATCGCCCGGCTGGCCGACGCCCTGCGGGCCGAGCGCGCCCGGAGCGCGCAGCTTGAGCGGGTGATCGAGGATCTGCGCGACGAGGTCGAGGACCTGGACGGCGAGCTGGCCGAGCGCGGCCACTGATCGCCACACCACCGCACCCGAAATGAACAAGGGCCGCCCGGACGATGGGCGGCCCTTCTTGTTTTGACGCACCAGTGCGTCATTCACATTCCAAATACCGCCTGGGCCGCGACGCTGTTATCGACGGCGAGACGGGGGCGGGGGCGCTTTGTCGGCGCTGGTGCCGGGGCGGTAGCCGCACGCATGGCTGCGGACTCCCGGCGGAGGGTGCCTCCGCGGGCGAACATCATCGCGATGCTGCCCGTCGTGTCGCTAAGGATATCGCGCGCCTGCTCCTGGGTCATTGCCCTCAGCGTCGGCCGCAGCCGATCCCTCATTTCAGCCGACAGCGTCGAGAGCGACGGCTCGGCGCTCCGGGCGCCGGTCAGGTACTCGGCGTACCGCTGCGTGGCCCTGATCGCCCTCCGCCACTCAGCTTCTGCCTTTTCGTGCGCCGGGTCCATCCGCTCGGCGTCTGACCGCTCCAGGCGGTCGAGCGCCTGGTTGGCGTTCGCCGCCGCGCGTTCGGCCTCGGCCCCGGCCGCCGAAAGCTCGTCGCCGCCGCCGATGGAGCCGCCACCGCCAAGGGCGGAGCCGATGGCTTTGAGTGGGGCCGCGACCCACTCGGCCGGCTTCCGAATCCATTTTCCCGTCGCATTGCAGCGGATCATCTCGCCGGCCTTCCAAAATCCGTGGCCGACCGTCGTTGAGACGCTGGACGCCGCGCTCCGGATTGCCGCCATGATCGCCGCGATGATTTTGCCCATTGCATCCTCCATCCATCTGCCTGGGACGGATATGAGCCGGCGCCATGCAAGAGACGCCGGAAAACACCCGTATGGCCGCGCAAAAAATTTGCGTGGGCTCCTGGCATCGGCTGTGCGCAGCATGAGGAGGTATAAGCGCGCTATCGCGTTGACGGATGGAGGAAAACATGGAGATCGTCCGGTTGATGTCTCGCGAAGCCGTCAGAAAGCTCAAGGCGTCTCTTGCGGCGGCGGTGCGTCGTCTGGAGCCTGAGGTACTTTCTGCTGATGCATGCATCGGGATTACTGCCCGTGCCGGGGAGGTCGAGGCCGTCCTCGAGATGATCTCTGGTGCGACGCCGATCGGGGAGACGCGATGGTATAGGCTGGACGACTATGAGGATGGCGACGGCACATACCGAGGAAATCAGCGTGCAAGGACCAAGGCGCAGTACGTGATCGATGCCTGGGAGCGCATCGACAGGGCGGCCGTAGACATGGTCACAGACCTGGTGGGTGTTGACGTCCACATACTCGAGGGCGACCTGGGTTCGATCAGCCTGCGGCCGGACATCTATGCGTCGCCGCTGGAGAGGAACCTATGCGGAGAGCACATCTTGCAGATCGCAGCCCTGGTCAAGGCAGGAAAACGCCCAGGGGCCAGGGTCGCGTACAGGGAGATTTGGCGCGAGATGATCGCGTGGAGCGGCGGCAACGCGAAGCGAGCGGCCGGGACACTCGAGCGCTTGGCGCAGGAGCTCTACGCTGACTGCGCCGAGGCTGAGGAGAGGGCTCACGGCCCAACGGAGGCCGAGCGTCTGCGCGCGGCGGCGGCGGAGGCCCGGCGGACCGGGGAGAGCGAGTTCGCGGCGATGCTGTCGGTCGCTGACGAGATCTGGAGCGCCGCCAAGAAGCCGGCCCGCACGATGGCAGAGGCCGTCGCCGCGACGGACTCCGTCACGACGTCCGCCACGGCACGGCCTGCTCCAGCGCGCGGTGCACGGGGCAGACTGTCGATGCCCGGGTACACGCCGCCGGTTGCGCGGCCGACCGCCCCGGCAACACCCAAGGCCGCCAGGGCCGCACGACGGCCGTCGCAGTTGTGGACATCAGCAACGGCATTGGTGCCGCTTTGACAGCAATTTGTGAGAGACAGGGGCCGATTCTGCGGCCCCTTCGCTTTCGTTGTCAGCCGAAACGACAGGCTTGACTCCACCGCCGATCTACGATTTTGTTCCGAGCGGGTTCCACAGTTGGGTCAGGAGACTAAGCTTGGGACTCCTGGTAAGCGTCACCGCGTGGATGGCAACACCTCCAAACCTCACAGTGGAAGCAAACTTCACCGTGACAATGGAGGCAAAGGTGCAAGTACACGTAGATGCAAAGGTGCAAAGTGAAGCGGGCGTTCGTGTGAGTCCGTGGTGGTGTAGCTGATCCGCGCAAGTGACGGTGCTAGTAGTTATGGCTTAGATCCTGGCCTAAACGACGCCAGGGGGTTCGATTCCCCCAGCTCACACACTTCTCCCAAGCTTCAAAAGCCGACCAATTTACCGGGTACTCGACCGCAGCACCTCACGCACGGCACCGAGGTTCGTCCGGCACCTCGCCCCCGCCACCCGCACGTCCTCCACCCAGCCGAGGACATCGCTCATCGCCTGCGACCGCTCCGGCGGTGGCGGCGGCGGCTCGGCCGGGCAGGTCAGCAGGTGCTCCGGCACTGCCGCAACCCGAAGCTCTACTCTCTCAACGGCCGGGCTGCTGGCGCAGGCCGTCAAGATACTCGCGCAAGATGTCAGGAGCGCGGCCGTCCAGAGAGGTCCCCTTCGCATCTGTGATCCTCCTCCGCAGGGTGGCCGACAACGCCTCGGCCTCAGCTAGCGCCTTCTCCCGGGCAGCCAAGATGTCCTCGAGGTGGTCCCGCTCGGCAGCGAGATCGCGGGCCGCACGGGCGTTCGCCGCCGCCGCCTCCGTCGCCGTGACGGCGGCCTGCCTGGCGGCGTCAGCCCTCGCCGACGCAGACTCGAGGCGGAGCCAAAGGATCCCGGCGGCTGCGGCCGGGACGATGACAGCGCCGGCGCGCAGGATCGCGCCCCAAGGCATCGTGACCACTGTGGACAGAAGACCAGCGATCATTTTTCGGTCTCCTCATCGCCAGAGTCCGGCGCTCGCCGCTCCCTTGTATGGGTCCAGATGTCAGCGCTTGTGGCGCCGACGGACGCCAGGACGACGGTCGGCAGCAGCAGGCCGATCACCTCGATCACCGCGCGCTGCGCGGCCTCGGTGCCGAGGAACGCGAGGGCGGATAGGGTGGCCATGCCCCACATGCTGACGGCCCATACCAGCGCCCGCCGGGCGCGGCGCGATGGCGGCTCGGGGCGGCGGCGGGGGCTCATGGCGTCCACCCTTCGGCGGGCGTCGGCCAGCGGTATCCGAGGAGACGGGCCTTCGGGTAGGTCGTGATCGAGACGCTGTCGGACTGATTCCCGCCGAGGACCTCGACGGTGTCGCCCTTGTCCCCAAGGTAGAATCCGACATGGCCTCCGCCGTCCTGGCTGAACACGGCGACGGCTCCGACACGCGGGGCCTGGAGCGGCTGGCCCCAGGTCATCCACGAGCGCGCGGCCGCGCTGCGGGTGCTCTTCAGCCCAGCCTGCTGGACGCACCAGCAGGCGAAGGCGCTGCACCAGGGCACCTCATCCTCGGTGGCCCGCAGCGAGGTCGTCGCGTGATACGCGAGGATGCGTTCGTTCTCGCCTCCGCGACGCTCGCGGACGCCTATCTCGCCCCGGGCGACCGTCAGCCACGGCGGCTCCCCGGCGGCCGGGGCCGCAGCGGGGACGGCTGGATTGGGCTGCGCCGGAGCGGCAGGCGCCGGGGCGGTGGTGGCCGCCCCGGCGCTCGACGGCTTGTCGGCGCCTAACACCTTGCGAATGATGTCGGCGAGGGACACGGTCGCCTCCTTGGTCAGGGGATCACGCCGATCCAGCGTCCGGAGCGATGGTCCGTCAGCATCGGAACGAGGATTGGGACAGCATGCCGGATGACAACGCATCCGAGGGACGGCCGCGCTGGGGTTGTCTTGTTGTAAGCGAACGCCATGGAGGAATCGTCGATGAGGCAACCGGCCGTCACGCCCCAGATCGGCCCCCGCGGCCCTGCCTCGTACCGGACGTGGAACTCGGTGTGGTAGTGGCCCTGGACGGCGCAGGTGTGCAGGCGCCGGGCGACGTTGCGCGCGTCTGCCTGTAATCCGTGGACGAATCGACACGGCCCCTGCCCGTGCGGGAGTTCGATATCGACGGACGGGCGCCACACCCACCCGCCGCCCCGGCCGCCACGGACGAGGTCACCGCGGGCGTCCTTGCTGGCGAACAGGGCGTCGCGGTACGGGACGACCAGGTGCCGCGGCATCCCGGCCGATTTGCCTTTCCTGGGGTCACGCCATAGAACGGGCAGGATTATACGCTAAGCGGACAAAGAGCGAACCGATCCGAACGATGATCCCTCGTCGCCACAGCGGAAAGATTGTATTTGGACAGGCCGCGGGGCACTCCGTCCTCGCTGGATCGGTAAGGTGGAGAACCATGTCCTGCCCCTGCGGCTCCGGCCTGACCTACGACGACTGCTGCGGCCCGATCATCGCCGGCGCGCCGGCACCGACGGCCGAGGCGTTGATGCGCTCGCGCTACACCGCCTATGTCCTCGGTGCGCTCGACCATGTCGAGCGCACGCACGCGCCCGAGATCCGCGCCGACTTCAACCGCGCGGAGGCCGAACGCAACGTTGCGGAGGTAGAGTGGCTGTCGCTCGACGTCCAGCGGGCGGAGGAGGACGGGAACGCCGGAACCGTGGAGTTCACGATCCGCTTCCGCCGCGACGGGCAGGAGCTGCGCCACCACGAGCTGTCCCGCTTCCGGCGGGAGGACGGGCAATGGTTCTACGTGGACGGCGACGTCAACCCCAAGCAGCCACCGCGCCGGGTGGTGAAGGTCGGCCGCAACGACCCCTGTCCCTGCGGGTCCGGCAAGAAGCACAAGAAGTGCTGCGGGGCCTGACGGGATCCCCGGGGATGTGGTGATGGAGCGGCGTTTCCACTGCACCGCCTGCGGCAAGTGCTGCCATGGCGTCCTGCCGTTGACGCTGGAGGACGCGCTGGAGCACGCCGGCCGGTTCCCGCTGGCGATGATGTGGATGCCCGTGCCCAAGGGGAAGAAGGCCTTCGCGCCGGCCGAGCGGCTCGGCGTCACGCTGCGGCTGCGCGACCGAAGGACGGCGGCCGTGCACATCGTGCCGGCGGCCTACCTGCCGGCCGGATTCGCCTGCCCGGCGCTGGGACCCGACGGGCTCTGCGGCATCCACGACACCAAGCCGCTGCGCTGCCGGACCATGCCCTTCTACCCGTTCCGCGAGGAGCAGGAGCAGGCCGACCTGCTGGTGCCGCGGGCCGGCTGGCTCTGCGACATCTCGGCTGCGGCCCCGGTGGTCTACCGCGACCGCGCGATCCTCGACCGCGGCGATTTCGACCGCGAGCGGGCGGCGCTGGAGCGGCAGGCGCCGATGATGCGGAGCTACGCCGCCTATGTGCTGAAGTACACGCCCTGGGTCCTCGACGCCCTGACCACCGCGGCGGCGAAGCCGGCCGGCGCCTCGGTGTTCACAAGCCTGTCCTCCTTCCTGACCGCCACCCGGCGGGCGGACGCGGCGGAGTTGGCGCGCCGGCAGCTTCCCGTGCTGACCGACCACGCCGCCCGCACCGCCGGAGACCCGGCACTGGCCGAGCACCACCGCAACTACGCCGGTTGGGCGCGGGAAATGGAGCATCTGGCGTCCCGCACCGCCACCTGACGGCGCAGGAGCCGCGCCCGTTCATACGGGCCGCGGCCACTCGCCGTGGTGATCGTCGATGACGAAGGCGTGCCGGTGGCGCAGCGGGCCGTGCCGGTGCGGGTGGACGTGCGGCTCCCGGCCATCCCAGCCGTCGTGATGGTGCCGGTGGTGCTCGTCGTGGACGTGCGGGTGCTCGTGGGTGTGCGGGCCGTGGGTGTGCTCCACCTCCACCGGGTCCCCCGCCGGCCAGAGGACCATGGCGAGGGCGGTGCAGGCCGCGGCGAGCAGCGCCAGAACGAGCGCGGAGAGGCCCAGCCCGGCCGCGGACCCGAGCCAGCCCGCCAGCGGGTAGGCCACCAGCCAGGCGGCGTGGCTGAGGGCGAACTGGGCGGCGAACAGCGCCGGCCTTTGGTCGGCGTGCGCGGACCGGCGCAGGAGCCGCCCGGTGGGTGTCAGCACCGCCGCGTTCGCCAGCCCCAGCGTGAACCACAGCGCCAGCAGCGCCGCCCAGCTCCCCGCGGACAGCCCCGGCAGCAGCGCGGCCAGGGCCAGCAGCCCCGCGGCCAGCAGGCCCGCCCCGCCCAGCATGACCGGCCGGTCGGCCACCCGCTCCAGAAGCCGCGGCAGGGCAAGCGCGAGCAGCATCGACCCGGCCCCGTACGCGGCGAGCAGGACCGCGACATCCGCATCGGCCCCGCCCAGCGTCCCGCGCACCAGCACCACCGTGTTCACGATGACCATGGCCCCGGCGGCGGCCACCGCGCCGTTGAGCGCCAGCAGACCCCGCAGGCGCGGGGTCTTCAGATAGACGCGCAGGCCCAGCGTCATGCGGTCGTAGACGCTGCCCCGGCCGTGGGCCGGCTTGGACGCGGGCAGCGCGGCCGTCCGCACCAGCAGCGCCGACCCGGCGAAGCCGACGACGGTCGCGGCGAACAGGTCGTGGTAGGCGACCACCGTCAGCAGCGCCGCGGCCAGCGTCGGGCTGGCGAGGCTTTCCAGATCATAGGCGAGACGGGCCAGCGACAGCGCCTTCGTGTACTCCGCCTCATCGGGCAGCACGTCGGGGATGGTGGCCTGGAAGGTCGGCGTGAAGGCGGCGGACGCCGACTGGAGCAGGAGGATGAGGGCGTAGACCTGCCAGACCTCGGTGACGAAGGGCAGGCACAGGGCGACCGCGGCGCGCAGCAGGTCCATGGCCACCAGGAAGGCGCGCCGCGGAAGCCGGTCGGCGAAGGCGCCGACCACCGGGGCCACGCCGACATAGGCGACCATCTTGATCGCCAGCGCGGTGCCCAGCACCGCCCCCGCCTCGGCCCCGGCCAGATCGTAGGCCAGCAGCCCGAGCGCCACGGTCAGGAAGCCGGTTCCCACCAGCGCGATGACCTGCGCCAGGAACAGGTGGCGGTAGGTCCGGTTGAGGAGCGGGGAGAACAAGGGGGCGTCCTACAGATACTTGGTGATGTCGCGGAGTTCCTCGATCACCGGCCGGGAGTCGCGCTGCGGGGCGTTCACGGCGTCGGCCAGGCAGTGGTCGATGTGGTCGCGGATCAGCGCCTTCTTCGCCTCGCGCACCGCGCTCTCCACCGCGTGGAGCTGCTGGGCGATGTCGAGGCAGGAGCGGCCGGTCTCGATCATCTCGATCGTGCCGCGCAGATGTCCCTCGGCGCGCTTCAGCCGCCGGACGATCTCGGGATGGGAGGTGTGCTGGCTCATGGGATCGATCCTATCCCCTGGGAGGGGATTTTGTCCATTGCGCAGCGGGGGCGGATGCCGCCATGATGCGGCGCGTCATCCACCACGACGGTCCGTATGCCGATCCCCTTCCTGATGAATGGCCTCCGCCTCGTCGTCGTTCTGGCGATCGTGGCGGGTGTGCTGTCCTTCGGGAGCCACAGCACCCTGTCCCACGACCCCGGCGCGATCCTCGCGACCCTGGCGGGCGGGGAGGACGGGGGCGGCCATGGTCACGACCATGACGCGGACGGGGAGCAACCCGTCGGCCACGGTCCCGGCCACACTCCGCCCGGCCACAATCCGTTGGACCATTCGCACGCGGCCATGGCCGTGTTGATGATGTCGGCGACGGTCCCGTCCTCGGCCGAAACCGTCTGGCATGGCGGGCCGCCGCGGCCGGGCGGCAGCGAGCCGCTCTACCCCCTCGACCGCCCACCACGATCCGGAATCCGGCCGTAGTCCCGCGCGCCCCGGCGCGCCGTCCATCACGACACTTCCGGAACGACCCTCATGAACCGACCTCCCGACGGGAGCGGCCGGCGGCCGCCATGGCCGCGACCGCTCCTTCCCGCCGCCGTCGCCCTCGTCCTGTTGCTCGCGCTCACCGGCACCGAGGCGCTGGCGCACGCCGTGACGCAGGGCGACAAGGGCTACATCCAGGAGATCACCGGCGTCCACCTGATGCCGTTCGTCTATCTCGGCGCCAAGCACATGGTGACCGGCTACGACCACATTCTGTTCCTGTTCGGGGTGATCTTCTTCCTCTACCGGCCCAGGCACATCGGCCTCTACGTCAGCCTCTTCGCGCTCGGCCATTCGACGACGATGCTGCTGGGCGTGCTGTTCGACACCAACGTCAGCTCCTACCTGATCGACGCGATCATCGGGCTGTCGGTCGTCTACAAGGCGCTCGACAACCTCGGCGCCTACCGGCGCTGGTTCGGCGTGCAGCCGGACACCAGGGCGGCGACCCTGATCTTCGGCCTGTTCCACGGGTTGGGGCTCGCGACCAAGATCCGCGAGTACGAGATGTCGCCCGACGGGCTGATCCCCAACCTCCTCGCCTTCAACCTCGGCGTGGAGATCGGACAGCTGCTGGCGCTCGCCGCCATCCTGATCGCCATGGGCTGCTGGCGCCGCACCGCCAGCTTCCGCCGCCACGCCTACACCGCCAACGTCGCGATGATGTCCGCCGGATTCCTGCTGATCGGCTATCAGCTGACCGGCTGGGCCGTCGCCGCCTGACAAGGAACGCATCCATGCACATCATGAAGGGCCCCACCCCCGACGAGCTGCCGACCTCCGGCCAGCTCGTCCGTTCCACCATCATCGCCGCGGCGACGGCCGCCGTGCTGCTGGTCACCGTCGTCCTGCCGGCCGAGTACGGCATCGACCCGACCGGCGTCGGCCGTCTCGTCGGGCTGACCGAGATGGGCGAGATCAAGGCCTCGCTCGCCGAGGAGGCGGCCGAGGACGAGCGTGCCGCCCGCGAACGCCAGCCGCAGCCGGCGCCGGATCGGCGGTCCGACGCCTCCGGTCCGTTCCTGCCGGCGCTGCTGGACCTGCTGGTGCCGCCGGCCGCCGCGGCGACGCTGCCGCCGGGCATCCCCGCCGGCGCGATCCGCGCCGCGCTGCCGGTGGCGGAGGCGGCGAAGTCGGACGAGACCACGGTGACGCTGCGGCCGGGCGAAGGCGCCGAGGTGAAGCTGGACATGCGCAAGGGCGCCAAGGCGACCTTCGCCTGGAAGGCCGAGGGCGGCGTTGTCAATTTCGACACCCACGGCGAGCCGCACGACGCGCCTAGCGACACGCTCAGCTACGAGAAGGGCCGCGGGGTCGCCGGCGACGAGGGCGTGCTGGAGGCCGCCTTCGACGGCAACCACGGATGGTTCTGGCGCAACCGCGGCAAGGAGCCCGTGACCATCCGCCTGCGCACCAGCGGCGACTATCTGGCCGTCAAGCGCGTGAAGTGACGCCCGCCGGCCTCCGCCCGGTCTGTTCCGGGCGCGGGGCCGGCCCCCGCGCGGGACGCAGAATGGACGATCTCTCCACTTTCGGCGGGCTGTTCCTGACCGCCTTCCTCGCGGCCACGGTCCTGCCGGCCCAGTCGGAAATCCTGCTCGGTGCGCTCCACCTGTCCGAAACCCATACGAAGGCGGTGCTGGTGGGTGTCGCGACGGCGGGCAACGTGCTCGGCTCGGTCGTGAACTGGCTGCTGGGACGCTACCTGATCCACTTCCAGGACCGCCGCTGGTTCCCGGTGAAGCGGTCGCTGATCGACCGGGCCACCGCCTGGTACCAGCGCTGGGGATTCTGGTCGCTGCTGCTGGCCTGGGCGCCGTTCATCGGCGATCCGCTCACGCTGGTGGCGGGCATCCTGCGCGAGAACATCTGGATCTTCCTGGCGCTGGTGACCATCGGCAAGGCGGCACGCTACGTCGCCGTGGTGATGGCGGTGTGAGCCGCGCGCCCGGAGGGTCGGCATTCTTCCCCGGCCCTCCGGACGCGCGCGTCACGCCAGCCCGGCCAGCCTGAGCGCCAGACCGGCCGCCGCCGTGACCGCCAGCGTCGGGACCACCCCCAGCCGCAACCGCAGCAGGCCCAGCGCGGCCAGCAGCGTCAGCGCCAGCGCCGCCGGGTCCAGGCTGGCGGGCACCGGCAGCTCGACGGTGACCGGCCCGGCCTGGACGGCGTGCAGGCTCCGGAACAGGACCCGCAGGCCGAACCAGAGGGCGAGGTTGGCGATCACCCCGACCACCGCCGCGGTGATCGCCGCCAGCGCCCCCGCCAGCAGGCGGTTGGCCTGCAGCCGCTCGATCAGCGGCGCGCCGAGGAATACGAAGGCGAAGCAGGGCGCGAAGGTCACCCACAGCACGAGGATGGAGGCGGCGACACCACCCGCCACCCCCGTCAACGCCTCCGGCGCCCGGAAGCCGGCGAGGAAGCCGACGAACTGGAGCACCAGGATCAACGGTCCGGGGGTCGTCTCGGCAAGGCCGAGGCCCGCCAGCATCTCCGTCGCCGAAAGCCACTGGTAACCCGCCACCGCGTCCTGGGCGACGTAGGCGAGCACGGCGTAGGCGCCGCCGACGGTGACCACCGCCATCTTGGAGAAGAACCAGGCGAGGTCGGCGTAGGTGCCTCCGGCCACCGCCGCCAGCACCGCCACCGGCGCCAGCCACAGCCCCAGCGCCGCGAT
>OFDN01000346.1_pt1 | contig 39786 bp, 38 predicted proteins | sample 1520971 | NCBI WGS metagenome assembly OFDN01 (sample SAMEA94257418, study PRJEB24077) | hot springs metagenome | biome: Aquatic biome; feature: Geographical feature; material: Water | place: India | collected 2012-06-12 | depth 5 m | reverse complement strand
AGCGGGGCCTGCGGGTCACCGGCCTGACGATCAGCCAGGCGCAGCACGACTATGCGGTCGAGCGGATCGCGAAGGCGGGGCTGTCGGACCGGGTGGAGATCAAGCTGCAGGACTACCGCGACGAGCGCGGGTCCTACGACGGAATTGCAAGCATCGAGATGTTCGAGGCGGTGGGCGAGCGCTACTGGCCGGTCTATTTCGACAGCTTGCGCGACCGGCTGAAGCCCGGGCGCAATGCGACGCTGCAGATCATCACCATCGCCGATGTGCGCTGGCATCTCTATCGCAAGGGGGTGGACTTCATCCAGAAGTACATCTTCCCGGGCGGCATGCTGCCCGCGCCGTCCGTGTTGCGGGCCGAGGTGGAAAAGGCGGGTTTGCGGGTCAAGGGGTCGATCGAGTTCGGCGAGAGCTACAGCCTGACCCTGCGTCGCTGGCACGAGACCTTCAACGACCGCTGGGGCGAGGTCAGGAAGCTTGGCTTCGACGAGCGCTTCAAGCGGATGTGGGACTTCTACCTCGCCTCTTGCGCGGGAGCCTTCCAGGGTGGAAACTGCGACGTGACGCAGATCACGGTGACGCGTCCGGGCTGAGGGCTGAGGGAATGGCGAGTGCAATGCCGACGGGGGCCAAGCTGGTGGCCGCGATCTGTTTCGCGGTCGTGGGCTGGGTTCTGGCGAACTATTATTCGGTCAACATGCCGGATGCCTCGGCGGCCGGGCCGATCCGCGAAGGTGCGGCCGTGGTGGGCGCGATCGTCGGCTGGATGGTGATGGGGCCTTCGGTCGGCAAGGGCTATGTCGAGGCGGCGGGGGCGGGCATCAAGACGGCGGTGGTGCTTGCCGTGGTGGCGCTGTTTTTCCTGGCGCTGCGCGAGATGCTCGATAACTCGGTCAAGCTGCGTTACGATGGGGCGCTGGATGCGATCCTGGACGTGTTCCAGACCATGGCCAAGCGGTCCGAGGCGCTGTTGTCGCTGGGGGTGTTCGGCACGATCCTTCTGGGCGGCATCATCGGCGGGCTGCTGACGGAAAACGCCGGACGGCGCTGGAAATAGCGTGACCTCGGCGCCAGAGGATTGGCCAGCCGCCGTGAAGGCGGCGGTTCTGGGTCGCGACCCGGCGGACGAACCCGCGCGACTGGCGTATTTTCATGCCGTCATGGGCAAGGAACCGGTGCGGCCCGACGCCGAGACCCTTATGCTGACGCAGCTGGTCATGCAGTCATTTGGCAAGCTGGCCGCAAAGACGGTTGCCGGAAGGCTGTCGTCGATCAAGGTCGAGGCTGCCAGCCGGTTGCGGGCGACGGAAGCGGCGGGGCGGGGGTTGCGTCAGGGCGGGGGAGAGGTTCTGGCGCCTGCCCCCAATCCGGCCCATGCCGGGTTCTTTTCGGTGGACGTGTACCATCTGCGGCACCAGCGGTTCGACGGGAGCCTGAGCGCACGGCTGACCCGCGAGGTCTTTGTGGTCGGCGATGCGGTCACCGTCCTGCCCTATGACCCGGTGCGGGACCGGGTGCTGCTGATCGAGCAATTCCGCATGGGTCCCTTCGGGCGGGGCGATCCCTTGCCCTGGCAGCTTGAGGCCATCGCGGGCCGGATTGATCCCGGGGAGACGCCCGAGGACGCGGCGCGGCGCGAGGCGGTGGAGGAGGCGGGGCTGGTACTCGGGCGACTGGAGAAGGTTGCGGAGTACTACCCGACGCCGGGGGCGGTGGCGGAGTACCTGTACTCCTACGTGGCGCTCTGCGACCTGCCGGATGGCGTGGCCGGGGTGTTCGGGGCCGAGGCGGAGGGTGAGGACATCAAGGGGCACCTTTTGTCCTTTGACCGGCTGATTGAGGTGATGGCCTCGGGCGAGATCGGCAACGCGCCGTTGTTGCTGACGGTGTTGTGGCTGCAGCGCGAGCGGGCACGGCTGCGCGGGTAAAGGCGGTGGGCGTGTCGCCCACCCTACTTTTGCGCCAGGTTATCAATGTCTTGCTCTTGGTCCGACCCCGGAGCTCCTGCGGGATATTTGGGGAAGGGAAAGACCTTAGAGGTTCAGGCTGACCCATGCGCCGTTGCGGGCTGAGGAGCGGACGCAGGCATCCACGAAGGCCACGCCTTCCAGGCCTTCCCTGAGGCCGGGGAAGGTGGTGCCTTCGGGGACCATGGTGCCGGTCTTTGCGGCGCGGATGGCGCGGGCGGCTTCGGTGTAGATGTTGGCGAAGCCTTCGAGGTAGCCCTCGGGGTGGCCAGGGGGGATGCGGGTCACGCGGGCGGCGTCGGGGCCGGAGCCTGCGCCGCCGCGGGTGATCTTGCGCTTTTCCTTCCCGAAGGGGGTGAACCAGAGGTAGTTCGGGTCCTCTTGCGCCCATTCAAGCCCGCCCTTGGTGCCGTAGACGCGCAGGCGAAGCCCGTTTTCATTGCCGGGGGCGACCTGGCTGCACCAGAGCATCCCTCGCGCACCGCCATGATATCGCATGAGGACATGGCCGTTGTCATCGACGCGGCGGCCCGGGACGAAGGCGGTGAGGTCGGCGGCGAGGGTGTCGAGGGTCAGGCCGGTGACGAAGTTCGCCAGGTTGAACGCATGGGTGCCGATGTCGCCGGTGGAGCCTCCAGCCCCCGAGCGGGCGGGGTCGGTGCGCCAGTCGGCCTGTTTCTGGCCGGTGCCTTCCAGGGGCTCGGTGAGCCAGTCCTGGACGTATTCGACGTTCACCAGGCGCAGATCGCCAAGCTCGCCGTTGGCGATCATCGCCTTGGCCTGCCGGATCATCGGATAGCCGGTGTAGTTGTGGGTCAGCGCGAAGACGACGCCACTGGCCTCGGCGGCTTTTGCCAGTTTCTTCGCCTCGGGCAGTGTCGCGGTCAGCGGCTTGTCGCAGATGACGTGGATGCCACGTTTCAGGAACTGCATCGCCACGGGGGCGTGCATGTGGTTCGGGGTCACGATGGCAACGGCGTCGATGCCGTCCTTGCGGCGGGCTTCCTTGGCAGCCATTTCGGCGAAGGAGGTGTAGGCGCGGGGGACACCGAGGTCTTGCGCGGAGGCGAGCGCTTTTTCCGGATTGGATGAGAAAGCGCCTGCAACCAGTTCATATTGATCGTCAATCCGCGCGGCGATGCGGTGGACGGCGCCGATGAAGGCGTCGCGTCCGCCGCCGACCATGCCGAGGCGGAGGCGTGGGGGCCGTGCGGTGTGGGCGGCGTCGATCATGGGATTACTCCAGTCCAAGCATGCGGCGGTTGGCGGCGCGGTCGGTGCCGGCGTCGGCGAAATCGTCGAAGGCTTTTTCTGTCACGCGGATGATATGTGCGTCAACGAAGGCCGCCCCTTCGCGCGCGCCGTCTTCGGGGTGTTTCAGGCAGCATTCCCATTCGACCACGGCCCAGCCGTCATAGCCGTACTGGGTGAGCTTGGAGAAGATGCCGCCGAAATCGACCTGCCCGTCTCCGGGAGACCGGAAGCGTCCGGCGCGGTTGACCCAGCTTTGGAAGCCGCCGTAGACGCCCTGGCGGCCGGTGGGGTTCAGCTCGGCGTCCTTGACGTGGAACATCTTGATCCGGTCGTGGTAGATGTCGATATGGTCAAGGTAATCAAGGTGTTGCAGGACGTAGTGCGAGGGGTCGTAAAGCATGTTGGCGCGTTTGTGCCCCTTCACGCGGTCGAGAAACATCTCGAAGGTCACGCCATCGTGCAGGTCTTCGCCGGGGTGGATTTCGTAACAGACATCGACGCCACAGTCTTCGGCGTGGTTCAGGAGGGGCGTCCAGCGGCGGGCAAGCTCGTCGAAGGCTTCCTCGACCAGGCCTGCGGGGCGCTGCGGCCAGGGGTAGAGGTAGGGCCAGGCGAGGGCACCGGAGAAAGTGGCGTGGGCAGTCAGGCCGAGGTTCCTGGATGCCGTGAGGGCCTTTTTCACCTGATCCGCCGCCCATTCGGCGCGGGCCTTCGGATTGCCGCGGACGGACGGGGCGGCAAAGCCGTCGAACTGGGTGTCATAGGCGGGGTGGACGGCAACGAGCTGGCCTTGCAGGTGGGTCGAAAGCTCGGTCACCTGAAGTCCGGCAGAGTTCGCAATTCCCTTGAACTCATCGCAATAGGCCTTTGATGTGGCGGCTTTTTCCAGGTCGAACAGCCGGCCGTCCCAGGACGGAACCTGCACACCCACATAGCCGCAATCCGCGGCCCATTTGGTGATCTCACCCCAGGAATTGAAGGGGGCTGTGTCGCCCGCGAACTGCGCAAGGAAGAGGGCCGGGCCCTTGATCGTTTTCATGTCGTCCTCCCATTTGTGGCCTTAGCGGCCGCATTCCACCTTGACCGGAACCTCCAGACCCTGCCGGGCCGTCCAGTCGCGTTTGTCGATTTCCGCCACCAGAGCGCGGGCCAGAAACTCGCCAGCACGGCCCACATCCTCGCGCACGATCAGGATCTCTTTCCGGAACCGGCGCAGGACGGCGATGGCTTCCTTGGCGACCACGTCGAAGTCACGCCCAAGAAGGCGACCCGACGCCTCGCCGCCCGCAATGGCGGCCATCGCGGCGGTGGTCGAGCCGACGAGAAGTCCGTCCGGCGGGCTTGGCAGGGCAAAGCGGGCGGCGACGGCGGCTTCGACCGCCTCGCCCCCGCTGTCCGAGGTGACATTCGCCGCGACTTCGAAGGGCACGCCCAGCAAGGCGGCCTCGTCCGAGAAGCCGAACGTCATGTGGCGGGCGTACATGTGCGAGCGCGGCGGCGGGATGATGAGGAGCCGCGTGCGTCCGCGCTCCGCAAGGGTCCGGGCACCAAGGCGACCATAGGCCTCGTTGTCGAAGTCGAAGAAGGCATGATCGATGCCCATCGAGGTCCGGCCATGCGCAGCAAAGGGAAAGCCATGGTCGTGCATGTAGCGGACGCGGGGGTCGTCAGGCTTGGTCTGGTTCAGGATGATCCCGTCAGCGCTTTCGGTTTCGACAAGATAGCGGATCGGCTCCATCGGGTCCTGGTCGGGAAAGAAGGGCATCACGACCATGTGGTAGGCGGTGCCGCGCAGCGCGTTGGCGATCGAATAGATCAGCCGCGAGGTGTGGTTCATCACGTCGGTCTCGGTCGACAGGACCAAAGCGATGACGTTGGTCTTGCCCGTGCGCAGGCGCACACCCGCGCGGTTCGGGCGATAGCCGAGCTGGGCGGCAGTTTCGCGGACGCGGCGCTTGGTGTCCTCGCCTATGTCGGGGGCATCTTTCAGCGCGCGGGACACGGTGGCGATGGCAAGGCCCGTGGCGGCGGCGATGGTCTTCAGTGTCGGACGCGCGCCATCCGAATCAGCGACCGGCGGATCAGGGAGCGAAACCATGTCCGCCTCCGTTCTCTACCGGTTGCCGGGACAGCCCACACCGAATCCCGCCCGGTGATTCGCAGCGCCGGGGCAGGTTCGCACGCGCAGCAAGACGCGTCGGGTCGGGCGCTGGAAGCGTCCGTCCTGCAAGGCGTTTGGCGCGGTTTCGGCAGTGCGGCATGTGCCCGTCTTACCCCTTGAAATCCACCCGGATCGGCGCGGATCATCCCGCCATGAAAACTTCTGTGCGGGGCGCAAACAAGCGAAAAGATGTGTTGATCGGCAAAACTATAACGTTATAGGCTATTTCTGTAACGTTTTAGAAACCGGGAGGAACGGTATGAAACTTTCGAAGATGACGGCGCTTCTGGCGATGTCCGTGGCGATGCCCGCCATGGCAACCGAGCTGGAGGTCACCCATTGGTGGACGTCCGGCGGGGAAGCGGCCGCTGTGGCGGAACTCGCCAAGGCGTTCGACGCGTCGGGCGACAAGTGGGTCGACGGCGCGATCGCTGGTGGCGGTGGCACCGCGCGTCCGATCATGATTTCGCGCATCACCGGCGGCGACCCGATGGGTGCCACGCAGTTCAACCACGGCCAGCAGGCGCTGGAACTGGTCGAGGCCGGGCTGATGCTTGACCTGACCGACGTGGCGGAAGCCAACAACTGGAAAGAGATCGTCTATCCGCCGAGCCTTCTGGACGCCTGCACCGTCGACGGCAAGATCTACTGCGCCCCGGTGAACATCCACTCGCCCGAATGGCTGTGGCTGAACAACAAGGTCTACACGGATCTGGGCCTGCCGGTTCCGACCAACTGGGACGAGTTCGTGGCGACCGCCCCTCAGGTGGAAGCCGCTGGCAAGATCCCGCTGGCGCTGGGCAACCAGCCCTGGCAGTCGAACCTTGCCTTCGGCGCGATGCAGATCGCGGTGGCCGGGCTTGACGCCTGGAAGGCCGTGAACGTCGACAAGAACATGGACGTGGCAGCCGGGCCGGAATACGCCAAGGTCTTCGCCGCGGCTGCCGAGGCCCGGAAACTGGCCGCCAAGTCGACGGTGCAGGACTGGAACCAGGCCACCAACCTGGTGATCACCGGCGAAGCGGCCGGGCAGATCATGGGCGACTGGGCGCAGGGTGAATTCCAGGTCGCGAACAAGGTTGCGGGCACCGACTACACCTGCCTGCCGGGCCTGGGCCTGAACGCCTACCTGTCGACCGGTGGCGACGCCTTCTACTTCCCGAAACTGGACGACCCCGAGAAGGAAGCCGCGCAGAAGCGCCTGGCGGCTCTCCTCGTCAGCCCGGAAGTGCAGGTTGCCTTCAACCTGAAGAAGGGCTCGCTGCCGATCCGCGGTGACGTCGACCTGTCGGCGGCCAACGACTGCATGAAGAAGGGTCTGGAACTGCTGGCTGGCGGCAACATCGTGCCGTCGGGCGACATGGTCTGGTCGCCGGACGTCCAGAAGCAGGCGGAAGACCTGATGGTCGAGTTCTGGAAGTCGGACATGCCGGCCGAGGAAGCCCACACCAAGTGGGTGGAAATCCTGAAGTCGGGTCTCTGATCCCTGCCTAGCGACCGGGGGCCGTCCGCAGAACGGGCGGCCCCTATTCACACCGACGGTTGGGAGGGAACCGATGGCATCTACCACCGAGGCGGCGATTGGCCGCCAGGGGACAGAGGCGCGCCCGCGCGCGCGCTGGTCCCGGAACATCAGCGCCAAGATCGCAGCGATCCCGATGATCGCAACGGCGCTGGTGGTCTTTGTCGGCGGGACGATCTGGACCGTCGTCTATTCCTTCACCAACTCGAAACTGCTGCCGAAGACGAATTTCACCGGCCTCGACCAATATGAGCGTCTGTGGTCAAACAGCCGCTGGCTGGTGTCGATCGAGAACCTTCTGTTCTACGGCGTGATGTCGCTGGTCTTCACCATCGTGATGGGCTTTGTCCTGGCGGTGCTGATGGACCAGAAGATCCGCTACGAGGACACGTTCCGGACCATCATGCTTTATCCCTTCGCGCTGTCCTTCATCGTGACGGGCCTTGTCTGGCAGTGGATCCTGAACCCGCAGTTCGGCATCCAGGGCGTCGTGCAGAGCTGGGGTTGGACGGGCTTTACCTTCGACCCGCTGAACAACCCGGACACGGTGCTTTACGGCCTTCTGATCGCGGGCCTCTGGCAGGGGACGGGGTTCGTCATGTGCCTGATGCTGGCAGGTCTGCGCGGCATTGATGAGGATATCTGGAAGGCCGCCCGCGTCGACGGCATCCCGACCTGGAAGACCTACATCCTGGTCGTCATCCCGATGATGCGCCCCGTTTTCATCACCACGCTGGTGATCGTCGCATCCGGCATCATCCGGCTTTACGACCTGGTGGTTGCCATGACCAGCGGTGGCCCTGGGGGTAACGCGTCCCAGGTCCCGGCGATGTATGTCTACGACTACATGTTCCAGGCGCAGAACCTGGGGCAGGGCTTTGCCGCGTCCACGATGATGCTTCTGTCGGTGCTGATCGTGCTGATCCCCTGGGCTTACCTGGAATTCGGAGGGAAGAAGCATGGCTGACGTTTCGATGAGTTCGGCCATGACCGGCCCGCGCGGCGCCAAGCCGAAAAAGACGCTCAGCCCGCGCAACATCATGCTGTACGGCATCCTGATCGTGGTCTGCGTCTACTACCTGCTGCCGCTGTATGTGATGGTCATGACCAGCCTGAAGGGGATGCCCGAGGTCCGCCTGGGCAACATCTTCGCCCCGCCGGTCGAGGTGACCTTCCAGCCCTGGGTCAAGGCCTGGGCCGAGGCATGCACAGGCCTGAACTGCGACGGGCTTTCGCGCGGGTTCTGGAATTCGGTCCTGATCACGGTGCCTTCGGTGATCGTGTCGATCGCCATTGCCTCGGTGAACGGCTACGCGCTGATCAATTGGCGCTTCAAGGGATCGGACATCTTCTTCACCATCCTGATCTTCGGATCCTTCATCCCCTACCAGATCATGCTTTATCCCATCGTGATCCTGCTGCGTGAGGCGGGGATCTACGGCACGCTCTGGGGCCTGATCATCGTGCACACGATCTTCGGGATGCCGATCCTGACGCTTCTGTTCCGGAACTACTTCAGTTCGATTCCGGAAGAGCTGTTCAAGGCCGCCCGCGTCGACGGGGCCGGGTTCTGGGGCATCTACTTCCGCATCATGCTGCCGATGTCGCTGCCGATCTTCGTCGTCGCGCTGATCCTGCAGGTGACGGGGATCTGGAACGACTTCCTGTTCGGCGTGGTCTTCACCAAGCCCGACCTCTACCCGATGACGGTGCAGCTGAACAACATCGTCAACTCGGTCCAGGGGGTGAAGGAATACAACGTCAACATGGCCGCCACGGTGCTGACCGGGCTGGTGCCGCTGGTTGTCTACTTCGTCTCTGGCAAACTCTTCGTGCGCGGTATCGCCGCTGGTGCCGTGAAAGGCTGACACATGGGAAATTCGATTGAAGTCAAGGACCTGACGCTGAACTTCGGTTCGGTTTCGGTTCTGAAGAACATGAACCTCGACGTGGCGGAGGGGGAATTTGTCGTGCTCCTCGGGCCCTCGGGCTGCGGGAAGTCGACGCTGCTGAACTGCCTGGCGGGGCTGTTGGACATCACCGACGGGCAGATCTGGATCAAGGGGAAGAACGTCACCTGGTCGGAACCGAGCGATCGGGGCATCGGGATGGTGTTCCAGTCCTATGCGCTGTACCCGCAAATGACGGTGCGGGGGAACCTGTCGTTTGGGCTCAAGAACGCGAAGGTGCCGCAAGCCGAGATCGACAAGCGGATCGCCCGGGCGGCGGAGATCCTGCAGATCCAGCCGCTTCTGGACCGCAAGCCCGCGGCCCTGTCGGGTGGCCAGCGTCAGCGGGTGGCCATCGGCCGCGCGCTGGTGCGGGATGTGGACGTGTTCCTGTTCGACGAACCCTTGTCGAACCTGGACGCGAAGCTGCGGAGCGAGCTGCGGGTCGAGATCAAGCGCCTGCACAACGCGCTGGGCAACACGATGGTCTATGTGACGCACGACCAGATCGAGGCGCTGACGCTCGCCGACCGCATCGCGGTGATGAAGGGCGGGGTGATCCAGCAACTGGCCGCGCCGCTGGAGATCTACAACCGCCCGTCGAACCTGTTCGTGGCGGGGTTCCTGGGTAGCCCGTCGATGAACTTCCTGAAGGGGCGGACGGTCGATGGGGGCAAGGCCTTCCAGTTCGGGTCCACGAAGATCAGCCTTGCGGGCTATGAGGGCGGGGCGGTGCTGGAGCGGGACGACGCGATCCTGGGCGTCAGGCCCGAGCATATCACGGTGTCAACCTCGCCGGTGGCGGGTCCGTCGATCCCGGCCGAGGTCGAAATTGACGAACACCTGGGGGCGGACAGCCTTTTGTGGCTGAAGGCCGAAGGGGCGAACATGAGCGTGCGGGTGCCGGTCGAAGGGCGGCTCCCGGCGGGGACGAAGGTGCATCTGGGGCTCGATATTCCCAAGGCCTCGCTCTTTGACGCGAAGACGGAGCAAAGGATCTAAGACATGCTCGATCTGGCGGGGTGCTGGACGCTTTCGGATGAAAGCGGCGCCCATGTCATTGCCTTCGACCTGCCGGGGGACGGAGTCTCGGCCCTGGCGAAGGCGGGGGTGATCCCGGAGCCCTACTGGGGCCGGAACGAGTATGACTGCCGCTGGGTCAGTGAACGCGACTGGGTAGCGCGGCGGGTGTTTTCGCACGACGGAAGTGCGGCGGAACTGGTGGTCGAGGGGCTGGACACCGTGGCCGAGGTGCGGCTGAACGGGGTCACTGTCCTGTCGGCGGCCAACGTGCATCGGCGCTGGCGGGTGGATGTGTCGTCGGCCTTGCGCGCGGGGGAGAATGCGGTGGAGATCCACTTCCGCTCTCCGGTCCGCGAGGCCCTGGCGCGGGCGGCGCGGATGCCGTTTCCGATCCCATATCAGCAGGTGAACGGGGCGATTGCCTACAACAACATGCTGCGGAAACAGCAGTGCGATTTCGGCTGGGACTGGAACATCGCGCTGGGGATCTTCGGGGTCTCGGGATGCGTGCGGCTGGAACCCGTGGGGCCACGGATCGGCGATGTGCTGGTGGATCAGGTGCACTCGGCGGGCCGTGTCGAGGTGCGGCTGAAGGTTCATGCGACATCTGAGGATGTGACGGCAAGCCTTTGTGGTATCACACAAACCGCGCCCGTGCTGGACGGTGTGGCTGAGCTGTCGCTGGTCATTCCCAACCCGGTGCTGTGGTGGCCCGCAGGACAGGGCGCGCAGGTGCTGCATGACCTCGTCTTGACCGGCGACGGGGCGCGGGTGGTCAGGCGGATCGGCCTGCGGGATATGAAGCTGGTGTCGGAACCCGACGCGGCGGGGCGGTCCTTTGGCGTGTGGGTCAACGGTCGGGCGGTCTTCGCCAAGGGCGCGAACTGGATCCCGGCGGATGCCCTGTTCGGGCGGATCACGGTCGAGGGCGTGCGGGGGCTGCTGCAGTCCGCCGTGGATGCCAACATGAACATGCTGCGCATCTGGGGCGGCGGTCGGTATGAGCCGGACTGGTTCTATGACCTCTGCGACGAGTTGGGGCTGATGGTCTGGCAGGACTTCATGTTCGCCTGCCATCTGTACCCCTCCACCCCCGAATTCCTGGCCGAGGTGGATGCCGAGGTGCGGGATGTCGTGTCCCGGATCAGCCACCACGCCTGCATCGCGCTCTGGTGCGGCGACAACGAGCTGATCGGGGCGCTGACCTGGTTCCCGGAAAGCCGCAAGGACCGGGACCGCTATCTGGTGAACTACGACCGGCTGAACCGTACGGTGGAGGCCGCGCTGCATTCGGTGCTGCCGGGAACGAACTGGTGGCCGTCGTCGCCTTCACCCGGGCCGATGGCGTTCGGGGATGCCTGGCATGACGATTCCTCGGGCGACATGCACTTCTGGTCGGTGTGGCACGAGGGCCGCGACTTCGATCACTATCGGGACGTAAGCCCTAGGTTCTGTTCGGAATTCGGCTTCCAGTCATATCCGTCGCTGTCGGCGATCCGGCGCTTTGCCGACGAGGCGGACTGGAACATCGCCGCCCCGGTGATGGAGAGCCACCAGAAGAACCCGGGCGGGAATGCGCGGATCGCCGAGACGATGTTCCGCTATTTCCGCTTCCCGGTGGACTTTCCGAACTTCGTTTACTTGTCCCAGGTCCAGCAGGGGTTGGCGATCAAGACGGCGGTCACGCATTGGCGGAGCCTGAAGCCGCATTGCCAGGGGACGCTCTACTGGCAGCTGAACGACACCTGGCCGGTCTGTTCCTGGGCGAGCCTCGATCATGGCGGGAACTGGAAGCTGCTGCATCACATGGCCGCGCGGTTCTATGCGCCAGTGATGGTGACAGCGGTGCCGAAGGAGGACGGGATCGAGCTTCGCGCGGTGAATGACCGGCCCGAAGCGGTGACGATCACGGTCACGGCCAGTGCGGCGGCGATGGATGGGGCGACGCGGGAGCTGGGCAAGGCCACGGTCACGGTGTCCCCGGATGCGGCTTTGCCGGTGCTGACCGTGGCCGCCGATGCGCTGCGGGCGGATGAGGTTCTGGCCTTCCTCTGGTCGGGCGACGCGCAGGGTGGGGACGTCCATGCGCCGAAGCCTTGGAAGGCTTACGACCTCCAGCCCTCGGGCCTGACGGCGGACATCAAGCGCGATGGGGATGTCTGGAAATTGACGTTGCAGGTCAAGGCACTCGCGCCGTTTGTTGCAGTGGAATCTGAAGTTCCCGGCCGCTTCTCCACGAACGCCGTGACCATGTTCCCGGGCTACCCCACGACGATAACCTTCACCCCCGAGGACCCCTCGGCGGTGCCCGCTTTCACCCTGAGAGATCTCCATTCCGCCACTTACGGCGGCTGACGAAAGGATACCCGATGTTCAGCTATCAGCTTTATTCCTCGCGCAACTTCCCGCCCATGTCGCGGACCTTCGAGATGGTGTCGAAGGCGGGCTACACGGCGGTCGAGGGCTACGGTGCGCTGTATGCCGATGACGCGGCAGTGGCGGCGACGGCGGAGGGGCTGAAGGCCACCGGGTTGACGATGCCGACCGGGCACTTTGGCCTGGCGCAGCTGGAAACGGATGTCGAGAAGGTGCTGGGCATCGCCAAGGCGCTGAAGATGGAGCGGCTCTATTGCCCCTACGTCATGCCCGACGACCGGCCCACGGATGCGGCGGGGTGGAAGGCGTTCGGCGCGCGGCTGCAGAAGGCGGGGGCGCCCTACAAGGCGGCGGGTTATGGCTTCGGCTGGCACAACCATGATTTCGAGTTCAAGGCGCTGGCCGATGGGTCCATGCCGCAGGACCGCATCTTCGAGGGCGGGCCGGACCTGGAATGGGAGATGGACGTGGCCTGGGTGATCCGCGGTGGTGCCGATCCGCTGGCCTGGATCGAGAAGTACAAGGACCGGATCACGGCGGCGCACGTCAAGGACATCGCCCCGGCCGGGGAGAACAAGGACGAGGACGGCTGGTCGGACGTGGGCCACGGCACGGTCGACTGGAAGTCGATCATGGCCGCGCTGCGGAAGATCGGGGTCAAGCACTTCGTCGTGGAACACGACAACCCGAAGGATGACGCACGGTTTGCAACCCGCTCCATCGCTTCGGCCAAAGCCTTCTGAGGAATAGGAAAAATGGCAAATCTTGGTATCGGGATCATCGGGGCGGGCAACATCTCCAGCGCCTATCTGCGGCTGGCGCCCCTGTTCAAAGGGCTGGAGGTCCGGGCCGTCGCCGACGTGAACATGGAGGCCGCGAAGGCGCGGGCCGAAGAGTTCAACGTCAAGGCGCAGTCGGTGGATGACCTTCTGGCGAACAAGGACGTGGACGTGGTCATCAACCTGACCATCCCGGACGCGCATTATGCGGTGACGAAGCGCATCCTGGAGGCGGGGAAGCACGCCTATTCGGAAAAGCCGCTGGTGCTGACGCTGGAAGAGGGGAAGACCCTGCGCGATCTGGCGGCGTCGAAGGGCCTTGCCGTGGGCTGCGCGCCGGACACCTTCCTGGGCGGGGCGCATCAGCAGGCGCGGGCGATCCTGGATGAGGGGCGGATCGGCACGATCACCACGGCGGTCGCTTGCGTGCAGAACCACGGGCCGGAAGGCTGGCATCCGAACCCGGAATTCTTCTTCCTGCCGGGCGCGGGGCCGATGCTGGACCTGGGGCCGTATTACGTGGCGAACCTGATCAACTTCCTGGGGCCGGTGAAGCGGGTGGGGGCGATCACCTCCTCGGCGACGCCGACGCGGACCATCGGCTCGGGCGCCCGGGCGGGGCAGGCGATCCCGGTCAAGACGCCCACGAACATCCATGCGCTCTTGGAGTTCCACAACGGCGCGGTGGTGAACCTGACGACCAGCTGGGACGTCTGGCACCACAAGCGCAACCACTTCGAGTTCTACGGGACCGAAGGGACGCTCTACGTCCCCGATCCGAACTTCTTCGGCGGGACGGTCGAGGTGGCGGACAAGGCGGGCACGCTGACGACGGTGGAGCCCTGGGATCACCCGTTCGGGGTTGTCAACCAGCACCACAACGGCCGCGATCTGGCGAACTACCGCACCGCGGGCCTGGCCGACATGGTGGCGGCGCTGCAGGGCGGGCGCGATGCGCGCTGTTCGCTGGAGCGGACGCTGCACGGGGTGGACGTGATGACCGCCTGCCTGACCTCGGGCGAGACGGGGGGCTTTGTCACGCTGACCACCACCTGCACGCGACCCGCCGTGCTGACGCCGGAAGAGGCGCGGGCGCTGCTGCGCTGAGGGTTGGCCGGGCCCCGGCACCTCCCTGTCGGGTCGGCCGCGTGGGCGGAGGGATTGAGGGATCCCTCCGCCCGCATCCATGACAAGAGGTTGATGATGCTGGAAAACCCCGTGATCCGCGGCTTCAATGCCGACCCGTCTTTCTGTCGGGTGGGTGAGGATTACTACATCGCGACCTCGACCTTCGAATGGTATCCGGGGGTGCAGATCCACCACAGCCGGGATCTGGTGAACTGGAAGCTGGTCGCGCGGCCTTTGCGGCGGGCGAGCCAGTTGGACATGCGCGGGAACCCGGACAGCTGCGGCATCTGGGCACCGTGCCTGTCTTACGCGGACGGGAAGTTCTGGCTGGTCTACACCGACGTCAAGCGGCTGGATGGGGCGTTCAAGGACGCGCACAACTACATCGTCACCTGCGCGAGCGTGGATGGTGAGTGGTCGGACCCGACCTATGTGAATTCCTCGGGCTTCGATCCGTCCTTGTTCCATGACCGGGATGGGCGGAAGTGGTTCGTCAACATGCGGTGGAACCATCGGGGGAAGGGGACTGGCCTGAACCCGGCCAATGACCTGTTCGATGGGATCGAGTTGCAGCAATGGCATCCGGAGAAGGGTCTTCTGGGCGAGGTGACGACGATCTATCTCGGCACCGACCTCGGGCTGACCGAGGCGCCGCATCTCTTCTGGCACGACGGGTATTACTACCTGACGACGGCCGAGGGTGGGACGGGCTATGACCATGCGGTGACGCTGGCGCGGTCGCGGGACATCCGGGGGCCGTATGAAACTCATCCGCAAAAGCACGTGATCACGGCGCGGTTCAGCCCGGAGAATAGGGTCCAGCGGATGGGGCATGGGCAATATGTCGAGGGGCATGACGGGCGGTTCTGGCATTCGTATCTGTGCGGGCGGCCACAAAAGGGTCCGCGTGGGCTGTTCTGTGCTACGGGGCGAGAGACCGGGCTGGCCGAGGTCGTCTGGCGCGACGGGTGGCTTTGGCTGAAGGACGGCGGGATGCTGCCGCCGACGGAGGTCGATCTGCCGGTGGAGCGGGTCGTGCCGGGGCCGGTGGAGTATGATTTCACTGGCTCGGCGCTGCCGAAGGACTTCCAGTGGCTGCGGACGCCGGAGCCGGAGCGGATTTTCCGGATGACGGGGAGTGCCCTACGGCTGATCGGGCGGGAGAGCCTGGGGTCGTGGTTCGAGCAGTCCCTCGTGGCGCGGCGGCAGGATGAACCCAGCTATGAAGCCGAGTGTGACGTGCTGGCCGACCCGCCCAACTGGCAGCGTGCTGCGGGGCTGATCACCTATTACAACCGGCACAAGTTTCATGCGGCTTTGGTCACGCGCGAGGGCGGGGAGCGCGTGGTGACGTTGGTATCGTGTCTGGGCGACTGGCCGGGTGAGGCTCTGACCTTCCACGGGCGGTTCCCGGTGGCCGAGGGCAAGGTGACGCTGGGCGTCAGCGTGGACCGGGCGGTGCAGCGGTTCAGCGTCAACGGGGTGGCGGTGGGACCGGAGCTCGATGCATCCGTGGTGTCGGACGAGGGCGGACGTGGCGAGCATGCCTCCTTCACCGGGGCCTTCGTCGGCGTCGTCGCGCATGACCTGACGGGGCAGGGCTGGACAGCCGATGTGACCCGGTTCAGGTACGCGCCCAAAGTGCTTTGAGGATTTGATCAACTCTTGATTGCCGGGCGGATGCGGTCATAAAGGGGCGAAGTGAAGGGAGCCCCGATGGACACTGACGCCCGCAAGATCCCCAGTCACGAGGTCACCTACGCGCGGCTGCGCGACATGATCCTGTATGGGCATCTCGCTCCCGGCGCGCCGGTGACGATCCAGGGGCTGATTGCCGAACTGGACGCAGGGATGACCCCGGTGCGCGAGGCGATCCGGCGGCTGACGGCCGAGGGGGCGCTGTTGCCGCAGGGGAACCGCCGGGTGGCGGTGCCGGAATTGTCGGCGGAGCTTCTGGAGCAGGTCGCCTTCGCGCGCCTGGCGATCGAGCCGAAGCTGGCGGAACTTGCCGCGCCGAAGCTGACGGGCGCGCAGATCGACCGGCTGGAGGCCATCGACGGCGCGGTGAACCGGGCCATCGCGGTGGGGAACCTGCCCGACTATCTGGCCGCGAACCATGCGTTCCACTTTGCGCTGTATGAGGCGGCGGAAGCCCCCGTGCTGCTGGACCTCGCGCGGTCGCTGTGGTTGCGGGCCGGGCCGTCGCTTAGGGCCGTGATCGACCGCTATGGCCGTGAGGCCGCGCCGGACCTCCACCGCGAGGCGCTGGCAGCGATGCGGGCGGGGGATGCGAAGGCGCTTGCGCGGGCCATCATGGAGGACATCCAGCAGGGCGTGGATCACGTCCGGCAGGCGCTGGCCGAGGGTCACTGACGGTGTTCAAATTGAGCGCTGACGCGCGAGGCTTTTGTCTCGTCGTCGGGCTTCGCCTCCTCCTCGGGAGTGCCTCCGGCGGGGATATTTGCGCAAAGATGAAGGCCTTTGCGGACTGGTTTCAGAATTTGATCAAATTTCTTGAACGGTGGCGCGTTTGATCATATCCTGCGGACAAGACGGGGCATCCGGCCCTGCTGATTCCGCGAGGGTTCCCCGATGAACATGATCACCAACCACCTGCCGACGGCCGAGTTGCAGCGCCTGGACGCGGCGCACCATTTCCATCCCTTCACCGACAAGGCGGGTCTGGCGGCCAAGGGCGCGCGGGTCATCACGCGGGGCGAGGGCGTCTGGCTGACCGACAGCGAGGGGCATCGGATCATCGACGGGATGGCCGGACTTTGGTGCGTGAACATCGGCTATGGCCGCAAGGAACTGGCCCAGGTCGCGGCGCGGCAGATGGAGGAGTTGGCCTATTACAACACCTTCTTCCAGACGACGCACGTCCCGGCCATTGCGCTGGCGGCAGAGATCGCGAAGCTTGCCCCCGGTGATCTGAACCACGTCTTCTTCGCGGGGTCGGGGTCGGAAGCGAACGATACCAATATCCGTCTGGTGCGGCGGTATTGGGACGTGAAGGGCATGCCCTGGCGCAAGACGATCATCGCGCGGTGGAACGGGTATCACGGGTCCACTATGGGCGGCGGCTCGCTTGGCGGGATGAAGCCGATCCACGCGCATGGCGGCAAGATCGACGGGATCGAGCATATCGACCAGCCCTACTGGTGGGGCGAAGGCGGGGACATGTCCGAGGACGAGTTCGGCCTGGCCCGGGCGCGGCAGCTGGAGGAGAAGATCCTGGAACTGGGGCCGCAGAACGTGGCGGCCTTCATCGGCGAGCCGGTGCAGGGCGCGGGGGGCGTGATCATTCCGCCGAAGACCTACTGGCCGGAAATCCAGCGGATCTGCGACAAGTACGGGATCCTGCTGATCGCGGACGAGGTGATCACCGGGTTCGGGCGGACGGGTAACTGGTTCGGGTCCGAGACCTTCGGGATCAAGCCGCATATCATGACCATCGCCAAGGGCCTGTCCTCGGGCTATGCGCCGATCGGCGGGTCGATCGTCTGCGACGAGGTGGCCAATGTCGTCGGCGGGGCGGGGGAGTTCTTCCACGGCTACACCTATTCGGGTCACCCCGTGGCCTGTGCAGTGGCGCTGGAGAACCTGCGGATCATGCAGGACGAGCGGATCGTCGAGCATGTCCGCGACGTGGCCCACCCCTACCTGAAGGAGCGTTGGGAGGCCCTGACTGATCACCCGATGGTGGGCGAGGCCAAGCTGGTGGGCCTGATGGGGTCCATCGCGCTGACGCCGAACAAGGCGACCCGCGCAAAGTTCGCCGCAGAGGCTGGGACCGTCGGCTACAAGACCCGCGAGCGCTGCTTTGCCAATGACCTGATCATGCGGGCCGTGGGCGACCGGATGATCATTGCTCCGCCCCTGGTGATCACGCCTGCCGAGATCGACGTGCTGATCGAGCGGGCGAAGAAGTCGCTGGACGAGGCGCTGAACGTCGTCAAGGACGAGGGGCTTTGGGTCGAAGCCTGACCCGCAGGTCCCCACGCCGCTGACGCGCCGCCGGACCCCGGCCGCGCGGCGCGCAGCGCGTCCTCGGATCGGTGTTACAGGACGCGGACCCGGTTGCCCGAGTGGTCTGTTGCAACCTGAGCGCCATGTCTGCGCCGACCATCGGCAGTCCAACGCCCGGTCAGAGGCGACAGGCACGGCCGACCTTTCGGCCAAGGCTCAGCCCGTTCGCCGTGCAGCTTCAACCCGCTTCGCCCACCAGAATGCCAGCAGCGGCACGATGATCCATTGCAGGACCGGGGTCAGTCCGGTGCCAAGGACCGGCAGCCGGGGCATCGCCTCACGATAGGCCCAGGCGCCCCGGACCTCGGTGTTCAGCCATTCCGAGAACACGGTGGTGCCAAGGGCCAGGACGATGGTGGCCGCAGCGACGGCACCAAAGCGCCGCAGGGGCCAGGATCCTTTGCCAAGCAGGGCCACGGCCAGAAGCAGGCAGGTGCCCGCGATCATCACGTCCCCGACGGTGCAATGAAGGACGGCATAGCTGATCTCGGCCCAGGTTCCCTCGACCCAGAGGGTGTAGAGCGGGACATGCGCGATCTCCCAGACGAGGTTGCCCGCCGCCATCGCCCCGAGGAAACGCAGGATCGTTTGTCTCCAGTGGGGCCGGGCGGCGGGCAGGGTCATGGGTCAGTTGCCGCTGAGGGCATCGGTCCAGCTGACGCCGCCATCCTGTGTAGTGACCAGCCGACCCTTCGCCGACAGGGCGGCCAACCGCAGTGGATCGACCGAAGTGGTGGCGAGAGACAGGAGATAGCCGTCAGGCAGATCGGTGGCGACCGGCGTGATCTCTCCACCTGCGCCAAGGGTCACCAGCCCCCGCGACAGGTCCACCGCCCGGACCAGGCCATCCGCCCCGGCATCGACGGAGGAGACGGGCACGTCCTCGATCACCGCTTGCCAGCTGTCCCCCTCGTCAGGGCTGAGGAAAAGGCCGCCTTCGGTCGCCGCGTAAAGCATGGCAGCGTCGCCGGGGGCGGTGGCGATGTCGATCAGCTGCTCGGGCGCCTCGCCCGTGACTTCCCAGGTCACCCCGCCATCGGCGCTGCGCTGGACGCGGCGGTCGTGGCCGATGCCGTAGGTCACCGCCGGGTCGGCGCGGCTGACCTCCATGTTGTGAAAGTCCACGGGCCCGTCCAGCCCGTCCGAGACATGGGTCCAGCTTTGCCCGGCATCGTCGGTCCGGATCACCCCTAGGTTGCCGCCCGTCGCCGGATGGCCGCTGGCAAAGGCGGTGCCGGGGCTGGTCAGGACCGCGGAATAGCCCATGAAGTCGTCATGCGAGCCGCCGAGCCGCGTGGCAGTGCCGCTGGTCAGATCGACCGCCCAGAGCCCGTTGTGGCTGGCAAGCGTCAGACTGTCCGGGCTGCCCGATCCGGGGCCGATGCCGTGGACATGGGTGGCGGACATCAGTTCGGACAAGGGCAGGCTGTCCTGCGCCATGGCAGGCGTGGCCAGCAGCTCGAGCAAGGTCAGGCGAAGCATGTGACGGTCCCCCTTCATGCCGACACCGCGAATTCGGTCATCATGCCGGTGGCCAGGTGCGGCATATGGTGGCAGTGCAGCATCCACCGCGCCGCCTCGCCCGCGTCAAGCGCCACGGTGATCATGCCCATCGGCGGGACATGGACCGTGTCGCGCCGCGCCCCGCTCACCGCGCGCCCGTTCAGGGCCACGACCTGGAAGTGATGCCCGTGCAGGTGCATCGGATGGGCCATCATCGACATGTTGTGGAAAGTGAGGGTGACGCGCTCTCCCGCCTTGGCCTTGACCGGGCGATGAGTGCCCCAGCTTTGCCCGTCGATGGTCCAGAGATATGGGATCATCGACCCGCCCAGCATCAGGGTGTCGGCGCGGTCCACGGGACGATCCACCAGTGGCACCAGCGCGCTGAACTGCGCCTCCTGCGCAAGGTCGCCCGAGAAGGCCGGATGCGCCGTGTCCGACGCGCCCGCGATCCGCTTCACCGCCGCGCCCTTGCTGGCAAGGATGATCCCGGTCCGCTCCACCGCGCCCTCGCGCAGGGCCAGCACCGGGAAGGCCCCACCCTCGGCGGGCAGGTCGAGTTCAATGTCCAGCCGCTGGCCCATGGCAAGGCCGAAGCGGTTGCCCGCGACCGGCTGGATCGGGTTGCCGTCGGTCGCCACCGCCCGACCCTGCACCGCGCCGGTGTCGATCCAGAACACCGTCGCCGCCGCGCCGTTGATGATCCGCAGAAGCACCCGCCCGCCCTTGTCCACCGGCACGACCTCGGGGTCGTCCAGCGTGCGGTCGTTGGCGAGATAGGCGTCGAAGTTGAAGTCGTTGAGGTCCATCGCCCCCATCGACATTCCGCCCATCATCCCGCCGTCCATCATCCCGGACATGTCGTGGCCCATCCCGCCCATGTCCGTTCCGCCCATGACTTGGCCCATCGCACCCATGTCATGCGCCATGCCACCCATGCCGCCGGTGATCTCGGCCAGCACCTCCTCGGCCGGGCGGAAGCTGAGGTCGTGCAGCAGGATCACCACCTCCTGCCGGTCGGCCGCGACATCCTCGGCCCGCCGCACGATCAGGGGCGCGGCCAGAAGCTCCATCTCCTGCACCGGGATGTGGGAATGCATCCAGTGCGTGCCAGGCGTGGCGGCAAAGTCGAAGGCCCGGCGCTCGCCCGCGGCTAAGGCGGGTTGCGGCATGTCCGGCACGCCGTCCTGCGCATTGGGCGGGATTTGGCCGTGCCAGTGCAGGATGGTTGGCGTGTCCAACTCATTCACCAGGTCCAGCCGGAACGCCTCATCCGGGTTCAGGATCAGGCCAGTGGTGCCCTGATCGTTCATGATGCCCTTCACGCTGACGGCGCGGCCGCCGATGTCAAGCGTCCGGGTCGTGGCGCGCAACAGGCGGGGAGGGGTTTCGGCCCGCAGGCCGCGGGGAAGGAACAGGGGTGCGGCAAGGGCCGCGCTGGCGGCAAGGAAGCCGCGACGAGAGAGTTTGTGCATGTCAATGCTCCGAAGAAGGCAGGCGCGAACCGCGCCCGGGGTCTGAAGGAAAACCGGTTCAGACCAGGCCTTTCGGCGGGCGTTCGAAGGGGGCAGGGCGTTCGCGCTCGACCAGCCGGGCCACGCGCAAGGGGGCGGGGCGGACGGTGACGAAGGGCGAGGTGGCAGCGGCGGGCGGGATCAGGATCGCCATGACGGCGCAAAGCTGCTTGCAGGCCTGAGCCGGGTGGCCAGAGGCGGGCATCTGGTGGTCCGCCCCATGCGCCGGGTGCATTCCCGCCGATACCACCATCGTGCAGCCCGACTGCGCCTGGGCCGGGGCCAGGGGCGCCAGCATCAGGGCCAGCGCGCAGAAAAGGGCGAAGAGGCGCAGCATCGGGATCGTTCCCACCTTTGCAGCAAGGATGGCAGCTTTCAGGGCAGACGGACATGACCAAGATCAAGTCCGCCTGCGCAGAAAATTCAGGCTGCGGCGAACCCGGCCTCGGCCAGCGCTTCGCGCACGGTCGCCTCGGGCAGCTTCGTCTCGACCGCGATGGTGCGGGCGGGCAGGTCCGGCTCGACCTTGGCCTCGGCATCAACCGAGCGGATCGCGGCGGTAACACCCCGGGCGCAGCCGCCGCAGTTCATGTTAGGGATGTGCAGGTTCAGCATCTGTGTCTCCATCTGGCCGGAGGGTCCGGTCGTTGTTGCCTGAAGATGGGGCTTCCCACCGTGCGAAGGTCAAGTCCCGCAGCCAATTAGTTCGCGCAGGGGTCAAATTTCCGCGCGCCGCAGCCGCAGGGCGTTCAACACGACGGATAGTGAAGAGGCGCTCATCGCGAAGGCGGCGAAGATCGGGCCGATCAGGATGCCGGTGAAAGGGTAGAGGAGCCCGGCCGCCACGGGCACCCCCGCCGCGTTGTAGATCAGCGCAAAGAACAGGTTCTGCCGGATGTTGCGCATCGTGGCGCGTGACAGCTTCCGCGCCCGGACGATGCCGTCGAGGTTGCCCTTCACCAGCGTGAACCCCGCGCTTTCGATAGCCACATCCGCGCCCGTCCCCATGGCAATGCCAACGTCGGCCTGTGCCAGCGCGGGGGCATCGTTCACCCCATCGCCCGCCATCGCCACCCGATGCCCCGCCTCTTGCAGCTCCTTGATGATGCGGGCCTTGTCCTGCGGCAGGACGTCGGCGCGAATCTCGTCGATGCCAAGGCGCGAGGCCACCGCCTGGGCCGTGCGGGCATTGTCCCCCGTCGCCATGATGATCCGCAGCCCCTGGTCGTGCAGCGCCTGCAAGGCCGCCGGGGTCGTCTCCTTCACCGGGTCGGCCACGCTGACCAACCCCGCCACCGCGCCGTCCAGCACCACGAACATGACCGTCTCACCCTGGTCACGGCGGGCGTCGGCTTTGGCGACCAGCGCCTCCCCGGAAAGGCCCATCTCCTGCACCAGCCGCAGGTTTCCCAGCGCCACGGGGCGGCCATCGACCACGCCCTTCACGCCTTTGCCTGTCACCGCCTCGAAATCGCTCGCTTCGACCATGGGCACGCCCCGTTCCTCGGCCGCGTCGCCCGGATGACCAGCGCGCCGGTACCGTTGATGGTGGCCCCGGTGACCGTGTCCTCCGCCACCTTCTCGACCGGAACCGGTTCCCCCGTGATCATGCTTTCGTCGACCGAGGAGCGGCCTTCCAGCACCACCCCGTCGACCGGCACCTTCTCGCCCGGCCTGACCCGCAGATGGTCGCCGACCTGCACCTCCTCCAGCGGCAGTTCGGCCTCGGTCCCGTCGGGCCGGATCACCCGCGCGGTCGTGGCCGCAAGGTCGAGCAGCGCGCGGATCGCCTTGCCGGTGCCCTCGCGCGCTTGCAGCTCCATCGCCGGAGGCCGCCATGGGCTATGGCAAGGCGATGGAGTCGATGCACGGCCCGATGATGACCGCGATGATGATCCCCGACCCCGACCTTGCCTTCGCCTGCGGGATGATCCCGCACCACCAGGGGGCGATCGACATGGCGAAGACTGTCCAGGCCAGCGGCAAGGATGAAGAGATCAAGGCCATGGCGCAGAAGATGATCGACGCGCAGACCAAGGAGATCGAGGAACTGACCACCTGGATCGAAGCGCGCGCCCCCAAGTAACCGCCTTGGGTGGGGTCAATGCGGGAAACGCGAGGACAGACCCGCGATCTGCACCGGTCGCGGGTCTTGGTCGGCAAAGCCACCGGCTGACGCGTTCAGGCGTCTTGCCCCCTGAGGCAAGGTGCGGAAGAGCGGCCGACCACGCCTTCAACTTTGTCACCCCGGGCACCCGCGCCGCGACCCGGTAGCCAAGATGGTTCGCCGGGCAGGGCACGGAGATTTCCGCACTTCCCAAACCCTGGCTAAGGGCGCATGACAACCTTCGTCCACGTATCCGGCTGGTCGCGGAAGTTCTTGTAGCCGTCCGAAACCTCTTCCAGCGACAGCCGATGGCTGATCAGGAATGTGGTGTCGATCTCGCCCTCGGCGATGCGGTGAAGAAGCTGGGCCATGTAGCGCTGAACATGGGTTTGACCTGTGGAAAGGTGCAGACCCTTCTGCATCATCGCCCCAAGGGGAAACTTGTCGGCATACCCGGCATAGACGCCCGGAACCGAGACATGGCCGCCCTTCCGGCATGCCATGATCGCCTCGCGCAGGACGTGGGCATCGTCGGTCGGAAGACCGATCTTCTGCTTCATCCGGTCAAAAACCGCGTCGGACGCAAAGCCATGGGCCTCCATCCCGACGGCGTCGATGACCGCATCCGGCCCGATACCGCCGGTCATCTCTTTCAGGGCCTGAAGCACGTGGGTCTGGCGGAAATCGATCACTTCGGCACCCAGCTTGCGCGCAAGCTCCAGGCGGCCCGGCACATGGTCGATGGCAATGACCCGCGCCGCCCCCATCAGATGGGCGCTCTGGATCGCGAAAAGGCCGACAGGACCGCAACCCCAGACGGCGACCGTGTCCTCTGGGGTGATCCGGGCGTTCTCCGCCGCCATCCAGCCGGTGGGCAGGATGTCCGACAGGAAAAGCACATCCTCGTCGGCAAAGCCATCGTCCGGAATGACGATCGGCCCCACATCCGAAAACGGCACCCGGACATATTGCGCCTGTCCGCCCGGATAGCCGCCGGTCAGGTGCGAATAGCCGAACATCCCGGACATGGCGTGACCGAAAAGGGTCTCGCTTGCCCCCCGGGTGTCGACCGGATTGGAATTGTCGCAGGCCGAAAAGAGCGACCTTTCGCAAAAAAAGCACGTGCCGCAGGAAATCGTGAACGGCACGACCACCCGCTGCCCGACCTTCAACGAGCTTTCGCGCCCCACATCGACAACGCGGCCCATGAATTCGTGGCCGAGCACATCGCCGGGTTCCATGCCCGCGATGACACCGTCATAGATGTGCAGGTCCGAACCGCAGATCGCCGTCAGCGTGACCTCGATGATCGCATCCCTCGGGTTCAGGATCCTTGGATCCGGGACCGTTTCGATCCGGATGTCCCGCGTGCCGTGATAGGTTGCCGCTCGCATCGTCATTCCTTCCTTCTGGAGATCGTCCTACCGGGCACGGGCAAGCTCGCCTGCCTCCAGCCCCATGCGGAACCGGGTAAGCGCCTGGGCCAGCCTTGTCCGTGCGCGGGACCGGAAGTGAATGCTTCCGTCATCCTCGCGGGCCACGATTGCCGTGACCGCCGTCATCCTGCCGCTTCGGGCCGGGCGAAGGATCAACTTCACCAACCATGTCTCGTCCTCGGTGCGCCAGGATACGACATCGTCGCCCAGATGCTCGATCGGCCGGAAAGAGGCCGCGTCCTCTCCCAGAAGGTCCCTGGCAAGCGCCTCGCCCTCGGTGGTTGCGGCAACACGGTCCAGGATCCGGGGAACCGGGGCAGCGATGGTGGCCGCGGTTGAAATGGCCGAACCCTCGGCCAGCCCCCCCTTCCGCGTCCGGGAGGGGGCGGAGTCGCGGGGGCGGGCGGCCAACGCGTGCTGTTCGATCCTCCACAGCATCCAAGCCAGCGTGCCAAGCCCGAGGACCACCCCGGTCGTCACGGCCAGTGTCCCGCGTGATGACGGGAAAGGCCCGTCTGTCGGATGCGATAAAGCCACGAAACACCTCTTTCGGCTGAATGGGCAGAGAAGAGGCAACCCCTGTTGGCAAGGTTTGTTCCTGCGCGGGCGCTCAAGACGAGGCACAGCCGGGTCTGCGGACGATCCGGGCAGTTACGGCGCCCGGTGCGGAAGACCAGGTGCGGAAGACGGTGCGGAAGAACGGAACATTCGGCGCACAGGACGGGTTGTCTGCAGATCGCAATGAAGGACTGTCATCATGAAACCTGCTGTCTTGACCCTCGCCCTGCTGCTCTGCACCGGGCCACAGCTTGCCCTGGCCGAGACGGCCACACTGGACAAAGGCGCAGACGTCGCCCAGGCCGCAACCGATCCGGCGGCCTTTGCCCGGCTGGCGGCCTCGTCCAACATGCTGGAGCTTGAGACCAGCACTCTTGCGCTGCAACGGAGCCAGAACGACGACATCCGGGCCTTCGCGCAGAAGATGATCGACGATCACACGCTGGCGGGCGAGAAGATGCAGACCGCAGCGCAGACGGCCGGCGTCGAGGTGTCCGTCGAGATGACAGAAGCCGACCGGGACGCGGCCCAGGCACTGCGCGATGCGGCGGATTTCGACCGCGCCTATCTGGAACTGCAAGTTAAGGCGCACGATGCGGCGGTCAGCCTGTTCGAGACCTTCTCGACCGAGGGCGCCGTCGGCCCGATGCGGGATTTCGCGACCGAGACGCTGCCGACCCTGAAGGACCACCAGGGGCATGTCCGCAGCCTGACTGGCGGCTGAGCCGTGGACCCTTTGCGCACATCGGGCCGGGATGAACCTGCGGCCAACCCAGACCGGCTGCGCCAGGCGATCGACCGGGGCGAGGGGGCGGACAAGATTGACTACCCGGACCCTGCCGCCGCGCCGCTTGGCACCGATGACGAGGCGGCGGGTCATCCGATCACGCAGGAACAGCTGGACATGGCGATGGCGGCGGAATCCCGGTCATCGGGCGGGCAGTCGCCACTGCAATCCGGTCGGCAAGAGAACCAGGGCGCCAACCTGCGGTTCGTGATGCTGCTTGTGCTGGTCGGTGCAGTGCTGATTGCGTTGACGGCGGCGCTGGCCACCTGACCACAGGTGGAACTTTCGGCCGTCGTCGCGGTTCCTTCCTGACATGACGTCCAGGCAAGGGGCCCGGTTGCATGACCAGAGGACCCGGCGATGCCCGACACGATGCCCGACACACTGACCCTTTCCCCAGACCCCGTTCCCCAGGGCCAGATGACTGTGCTGGACTGTCGGGTCTTCCGTGGACCAAGCCGCCACTCGCATTCGCCGATGATCCAGATCACCCTTGACCTGGGTCTCCTGGAGAACCGGCCCACGACCCGGTTGCCCGAGTTTTCAGCACAGCTGTCCGCGGTGCTGCCGGGGCTTGCCGAACACGGCTGCTGTTATGGCGAGCCGGGCGGGTTTCTCCGGCGGATGGCGGAAGGGACCTGGCTGGGCCATGTCGTCGAACATGTGGCACTGGAACTGCAGGGTCTTGTGGGGTCGACTGTGACCCGGGGCAAGACGCGGTCGGTCGCGGGCCGGGCGGGCGTCTACCATGTGATGTATGATTTCACCGACGAAACGGTGGCGCTGGCTGCCGGACGCCTGGCGCTGGAGCTGGTGGACAGCCTGCTTCCGCCCGACCTGCGCGGCCTGCAGGGGCTTGACGCCATCGCAGACGGTCCGGCCTACACCGATTGGGGCGACGGGCTTTCCCGGTTCGAGTCATTGGCCGGCGATCGTGCGATGGGCCCCACGACGTTCTCTCTTGCGCAAGAGGCCTTGCGACGGGGGATCCCGATCCAGCGGATGGATGATGACAGCCTCCTGCGCCTGGGCCAGGGTCATCTGCAGAAACGCATAAGGGCAAGCTGTTCCGACCTCACCTCCCTGATTGCGACCGAGACGGCGGCGGACAAGGATTTCACCAAGGTCTTGCTGGAAGAGGCAGGCCTGCCGGTGCCGAAAGACGAACTGGTCCGCACCGGTGAGGACGCGGCCGCCGCTGCCGGTCGGCTGGGGTTTCCGCTGGTGACGAAGCCGCTGGACGGCAACCACGGGCGCGGGGTCACCATCGGGCTGACCACAGCCGACGAGGTCCGCTGGGGCTTTGACCAGGCGCGCGAACATGGTGCGACGGTGATCGTCGAGCAGCAGTTCACCGGCACCGATCATCGCATCCTCATCGTCGCGGGCGAGGTCGTGGCGGTTGCGGAACGGGTGCCCGCCCATGTCGTCGGCGACGGGCGACAGTCGATCCGCGACCTGGTGGTCGAGGTCAACCGCGACCCGCGCCGGGGCGAGAGCCACAAGTCCACCCTGACCCGGATCGACCTGGACGAGGCCGCCGAGCATCTGTTGGCCCAGTCCGGCCTGACTTCGGACAGCATTCCCGACCCGGGCGAGGTGGTCATCCTGCGGCCCACGGCGAACCTGTCCACCGGCGGCACGGCCATCGACCGGACGGACGAGATCCACCCGGAAAACGCGCTGATCGCCCGGCGGGCGGCGCAGATCGTTGGGCTCGACATCGCGGGCATCGACTTCGTCTGCCCCGACATCACCAGATCCGTCCATGAAACCGGCGGCGGGATCATCGAGGTCAATGCGGGCCCAGGTTTCCGGATGCATCTGGAGCCCTTCCAGGGCCGCCCCCGCAATGTCGCCCGACCGGTGCTGGACCTTCTGTTTCCCAAGGGCTCACGCGGGCGGGTGCCGATCTTTGCGATCACCGGAACGAATGGCAAGTCGACGACCGGACGGATGCTGGCGCAGGTTTTGCAGGACGCGGGTCTCGTCGTGGGGCTGACCTCGACGACCGGCATCTACCTGAACGGCGAAAGGATCGGAACGGGAGACAGCTCGGGTCCCCGCAGCGGCCGGATCATCCTGCGGGAACCCAGCGTCCAGGCTGCAGTCCTGGAATGCGCCCGGGGCGGCATCCTGCGCGAAGGGCTGGGTTTTGACGAATGCGACGTCGGTGCCGTGCTGAACGTGTCCGAGGATCACCTGGGTCTGGGCGGCATCGACACCGTCGAGGATCTTGCCGAGGTCAAGGCCGTGGTGGTCGAGGCCGTGCGCAGCCGGGGCTGGAGCGTCCTCAACGCCGACAACGCGCTTACGGCCGCGATGGCTGGGGTGGCAGGGGGGAAGCTGTGCTATTTCACTCTGCTTGACCAGGGGGATTGGCCGGACTTCCTGACACGCCATGTCGCCGCAGGCGGCCGCGCCATTGCCCGGCAGAAAATGTCCGACGGCTGGGACATCGTCATCCACGAAGACCACGAGGCGATCTATTTTATGAAGGTCCACGAGATTCCCGCCACCTTCGACGGCCATGCCGAGTTCAATGTGGCCAACGCCCTGGCTGCCGTGGCGATGGCGCATTGCCACGGTATCCCGCTGAAGGGGGTCCGCAGCTCGATGCGGAATTTTGCGACCGGGTTCGACCAGTCTCCGGGGCGGTTGAACGTGCATGACGATCACGGGGTCCGGGTCATCATGGACTACGCCCACAACGTGCAGGGCCTGGCCGAACTCGGCAAGCTGGTGCGGGGCCTGCGTCCGGGGCACGCGCGCGTTCTGGGTGTGGTGGGTGCCCCCGGCGACCGCCGGGACAGCGATCTCGCCGAAATGGGCGCGCTTGCCGCGGGGCTTTTCGATCACGTCATCTTCCGCGAGGATCCCGATCGACGGGGCCGCGCGCCGGGCGAGGTCCCGCGCCTGCTGCGCGAGGCTGCCCTGGCTGCCGGTTGCCCTGCGACACGGATCGAGACAGTCCCGGACGAAACACAGGCCGTTGACCGCGCCCTGCGCCGGGCCCGGGCTGGCGATCTTGTGATCATCGCCGCTGACACCATCGACGCGGTCTGGCAGCAGATTACCGGGTTTGACGCAGCCATGCGCCAGGAACCGCTGCACGCCGGGGCCGCCGAATGACCTGGGCGATCATCCTGCACGGCGGGGCAACGACGATCGAGGACGACGAGGCCGAAGCCTACCGCGCGGGCTGTCTCGCGGCGCTGGAGGCCGGTTGTGCGGTGCTGGAACGCGACGGCTCGGCGCTGGCTGCGGTCGAGGCGGCGATCCGGGTGATGGAGGACGACCCGATCTTCAACTGCGGCACCGGCAGCGCGATCAATGCCGAAGGCGGGGTCGAGATGTGTTCGGCCATCATGGACGGGCACAGCTTTGACGTGGGCGGCGTGTCGATCATCCAGGGCGTCCGGCACCCGATCAGCGTGGCCCATGCCATGCTGCGCGACGAGACGATCCTGATCTCCGGCCCCGCCGCCCGCGACTATGCCCGCGACCACCAGCAGGACCTGTGCGATCCCGACGACCTCAAGACGGAAAAGCGGAAGCAGGCGGCGCGGAAGGCCCAGCATGATACCGTGGGGTGCCTCGCGCTGGATACGGCTGGTCACCTGGCGGCCGGAACCTCGACCGGGGGGCTGGACGGCAAACCCGCGGGACGGGTCGGCGACTCTCCGCAACCGGGCTGCGGCTTTTACGCCGATGACCAGGTGGGCGCGGTGGCGTTTTCCGGCGACGGCGAGCACATCGCGCGGATGATGCTGGCCGCGCGGACCTGGCACCTCTTGCCGCTGATGGATCCCGACCGCGTGGTTTCCGTCGCATTGTCCCACGTCGCCCGGATCGCGGGCGAGGCCGGAGGCATCGTTCTTGCCCCCGATGGCACAACCGGCTGGGATCACACCAGCCCGCATTTTGCAGTGGCAGAGGCGAGCAGCGCCCATCCGGCCCGCGCGGTCAACCTGACGAAGCGAGACGGCAGATGAAGAAACCGACGGAAGGCCCCCTGGTGATCATCGGCGGGCACGAAGATCATGACGGGGACCGCAAGATCCTGCAGGAAGTCGCGCGCAGGGCGGGAAAGGGCAAGCTGGTCCTCGCCACCATCGCCTCCCGCGAACCAGAGGGGACGCTGGAGAAATACCAGTCCTCGCTGGGGGATATGGGGGTAGAGGAGGTCTGCGAGCTTTATCTCGGTGACCGGGAAGAGGCGTTCGGGCAAGGGGCTCTGGCGGCGTTGGAGGGGGCAACGGCAATCTTCTTTTCCGGCGGGGACCAGCTGCGGATCACTAGCCACCTGGGCGGGACGCCGGTCCTGGATCGGATCGTGGATATCTTCCGTAAGGGTGGCCTGATCGCCGGAACGTCAGCCGGGGCCTCGGTCCTGAGCGGCACGATGATCGTCTCTGGCCCGCAGGACGAGACGTACCGCGACAGCGCGTTGAACATGGCGCCGGGGCTTGGGTTTCTGGCTCAGGCGATCATCGACCAGCATTTCGCCCAGCGGGGCCGCATCTCGCGGCTGGTGGGGGCCGTGGCGCACAACCCCGGCCATCTGGGGATCGGCATCGACGAGGATACCGCGATCATCGTCGAGGACGGCCATTTCAACGTCTGCGGCACCGGGGCGGTCCATATCCTGGACGCCTCCGAGGTGACCCGCTGCAATGTCGCGAACCTTGACGAGGACGAGGCGCTGTCCATCCACGGACTGACGCTGCACGTCCTGGCCGAGGGCGACCGTTTCGACCTTCACAGCCGTCAGCCGAAGCCCGCCCCCGCGCGGGAAAAGATGGACGATGCCTAATAGTTGCCGGGCGGGTCGCTGGCCGGAAAGCTTTCATCGGACTGTTCGTCGACGATGTCCCATTCCTTCGGCGGGTTTCGCATCTCTTTCCGCCCGGCAGCGCGAACCTCGGCCGCGCGCTGGGTCTGGACCTCGGCCTGGGCCTGAAGCCAGAATTCATCTGTGCGGCCCTCCGGTCGGCCGGCGGCGTCCCAAAGCTGGTAGGCACGTTTGCGGATTGGCGCTTCGAAGTCGGTCATGTGATCCTCCCGTACAGGGACCAACCGCCGGGCCTGGGAAATGTTGCCACCGTGCCGCGGGAACAGTGCCAGCCCCCGCCGGTTGGCCCGGGACTTCAAGGAGAGACCATGCAAAGGCAAACACGAGGCGACCTGCATCATGTCGTGGTCATCGGGGCGGGGTTCGCAGGACTGCAGGCGGTAAAGGCGCTGGCAGGATCGGGCGCGCGGATCACGCTGGTCGACCGCAAGAACCACCACCTCTTCCAGCCGCTTCTGTATCAGGTCGCCACGACGATCCTGTCCCCGTCCGAAATCGCCTGGCCGATCCGCCGCCTGATGCGCAATCGGCCCGAGGTGCGGACCGTGATGGCGACGGTGACAGGGGTCGAGGGGGGCCGCGTTCTTCTCGCCGAAGGTGACCCGATCGCCTTTGACACGCTGGTCGTCGCGACCGGGTCGGTCCCGGCCTACTTCGGCCATTCCGATTGGGCCGAGGTGGCACCCGGCCTGAAGACCCTGGAGGACGCCACCTTGATCCGCCGCCGCATCCTTCTGGCCTTCGAGCAGGCCGAAGTCGAACCCGACCCCGACCGGCGACGTGCGCTGATGACCTTCGCGGTGATCGGCGGTGGCCCCACGGGGGTAGAGCTTGTGGGCGTCATCGCCGAACTGGCGCACCGGACCCTGCGGCAGGAATTCCGCCGGATCGACCCGGACGACACCCGGGTCCTGTTGATCGAGGCCGGGCCGCGGCTGCTGTCCGCTTTCCCTGAAAGCCTTTCGACCTATGCCGAGGCCGCCCTGGCCCGCATGGGGGTCGAAGTCCGGCTCGGCCAGCCGGTCACCGCGCTCACGCGCTTGGGCGTAGAGATCGGGCAGGATCTGATCCCCAGTGCCACCGTGGTCTGGGCAGCGGGGGTTGCCGCGTCGCCGGCCGCGCAATGGCTGGGCGTGGCGGCGGACCGGGGCGGCCGCATCGCCGTGGGGCCTGACCTTTCGGTGGTCGGCCGGCCAGAGGTCTTCGTGATCGGCGATCTTGCCGCCGTCCCCTGGGCCAAGGGCACGCTGGTCCCGCAGCTTGCCCCGGCGGCGAAACAGCAGGGGGCTTACGTTGGCCGCGTGATCCAGGCGCGGCTGGCGGGGCGGGCCGCACTTCCGCCCTTCCGATATCGCCACGCGGGGAACCTTGCGACCATCGGACGCCGCTCGGCCGTGGTGCATTATGGCAGGGTGAAGCTGACCGGGGCGCTGGCCTGGTGGATCTGGGGCTTTGCTCACATCCTGTTCCTCATCGGCACGCGCAACCGGGTCGTGGTCGCCTGGAGCTGGCTCTGGACCTATCTGCGCGGCCAGAATGCCGCCCGGCTGATCGTGGACCCGCCGGGCGAGAACCCGTGATCAAAGCTTTGTGGCACCCCCCATGTCGCCGCTTTGCGTCCGTCCCGCACCGGGCCCGGCGCCAAGATCCGCCCCGGTGGTCGGGTCGGCCGCCGGATCGGACATCGTGCGTTCGGCCAGGGCGTCTGCGACCTTGCGGTCCTTCGCGGCCAGCTTCACCGTGGCCATCCCGTCGCCCCCATCGACCGGCATGACCTCGGCCAGGTCATCCACCCGGTCCCACTGGTCGCCCGAATTCCAGGGCCCCGTCGCATCGCCCTCGCCCTGCGAGGCGTTGACGTACATGCTGGCGTATTTCTCGACCCCCGGCAGCTTGCCCGGCGGGAAATTGGCCTCTATGGCGTAAAGCGCCTTCTCGAAGGATTTCTGATGCGCCACTTCGCGCGTCATCAGGAAAGCCAGCGCGTCCTTCACGCCCGGATCGTCGGTGATGTTGATCAGACGTTCATAGACGATCTTTGCCCGGGCCTCGGCGGCGATGTTGGACCGCAGATCCACCGTGGGTTCCCCGCGCGAGTCCACATAGGCCGCTGTCCAGGGCACACCCGCTGAATCGCACAGAGCCGGGCCACCGCCGAACAGGATCAACTCCTTCGCGCTGGTGCCGCTGGCGCCGACCATCAGGTAAAGGTCTGCTTCCTTCATCTGGCCTTCCGCCAGCTGCGCCTTCAGCCCCTTGTTCAGCATGGTGACGATAGAACCAACCACTTCCAGGTGGCTCAGCTCCTCGGTCGCGATGTCCAGAAGCATGTCCTTGCGCCCGAGATCGTCTTCGCCCAGGCCCTGAGTGAAATAGCGCATCGCCGCCGCCAGCTCGCCATCGGCCCCGCCGAACTGCTCCATGATCATGCAGGCCAGGCGTGGGTTGGGTTCGGACACGCGGACGGTGTATTGCAAGCGTTTGTTGTGCATGAACATGGGCAGCTCCAATGACCGAGGAATCTGCTACCCAACCAGCGCGCCCTCCGGATGTTCCCTGGAACCCATGCCATTTCGATCGACCGCTGGGTGTCTCGGCAAGCACCGGGCAGGAACCGTCACCGATGCCCGCGCAGGTGCCCGAACGGCCGCCCGCAAAGCGATGCGGCAGTTCGATGTTCACCGTGTTGGCCGGCAGGTTGATCTCGGTGATCCCCAGCGCCGCCAGCGTCATCACGGTGGTGGAGCCATCGGCATTGGTGACCAGCACCTTGAACTTCGCGAACTCCGCGTCCGCCGCCGTCAGCTTGCCATCGCCGTTCGTGTCCCAGATTGACCGCAGCGCCTCCAGATCCCCCGCCGCCGTCGGGTTCCATTCGGTGAAGACATACTGCCGGTGTTCGGTGATCGCATTGCGCCCGTCGGGGTCATAGAACAGCACCCCATCCCCCGCGCCCGCCCAGGAGGAGCGGTGCTGGAGCCCATCCTTCCCGGTCATGAACTGGGTGGAGTTCTGGTACTCGGTGATCTTGACCCCATCGCCGTCGAGGTCGAGGAGGACTGGCTGCGGGCCGGTCTTCTTCGGGTCGTCCTTGGGTTTGGGGGCAGCCTTGGTTTCGGTCTTTACGACCTCTTTCTTGCCCGCTGGCGTGTTGATGGTCTGCTTTGTAGTGGTTTGGGTGACGCCAGAATCATACTTGGTCGTCGTCGTCGTCTTGGTGTAGCCGTCGCTGTTCTTGCTGACTGACGTTGTCTTGGTCGGCCCACCATTGGCAGCCTTGCCTGAGTCTGAACCGCCGCCACCAGAACCGTGTTTGTCCTGCCAACTGTCGTCTTGGATGACGTGGTTCCCTTTCCACCTGAACCAGTTCCAGAGGTACCCCCTTCGTAGCCCGCCGCTTTGCGCGCAATTGCATCAGGATACGTATTCGGATCGTTATCTGTACCTACCGCGCGAACATAGTCCCGCGCCAAGACCGGGTTAACGGTCGGAGGCACCCCGGCTTCATAACCAGCTTGTTTCCTGATTATCGCGTCAGGATAAAAGCCGTCTGCGGGGTCAGGGTAAATGTTGCCACCACCAGAGCGAACGAGTAGTTGCGCGGCAGTCTTTAGGTCGCCAGCTGAATAAGCGTCTACATAAGCTCGGGTTATTCCTTTTCCATCTGGGGTTTGAGCGTCATACTGGGGGTTGTCGTAGCGAGCTCGCATGCCCGATCCATCGGCTGCGATGCGATCACGTCGAATTTCATCAACTGATCGACCAGGAATCGGATCATTGATACTCGTGTATCCGACGCCTGCCGTGACTTCTAGTGAACCAGAAAGGCCGTACATAACAAGTGAGTGGCCGTCAGTAGTCATCTGATACTCGGCATTCACAAGTGCCGAGCCAGTAACTCCGCCGCTCCATCCGGCAAAAGACTCTATAGGACCGTTGAACGTAAAGTATCCAGTCGACGGGGTAATTGGAAGGCTAGGTCCACTAGCTCCCACGTTTATGCTGTAAGATGTGGCCGTAAAGGTCTCGCCTGTAGCATTTATGGTGCCCTTATAGGTGGTAACTTGGCCAGTAACGAGTGCACCGGCGCTTCCAGATGTCCACGTTCCGGTAATCGAGTTGTTTTTGGTCTCGTCGCCCATTTTTCGGTCCGATCAGTTTCTTGCGTTGACAAAATAGAAGATTAGGAGGCCACAGAGTGCGAGAACTCCGAAAATCAAATTAGCCTTCCAGCTAAACCACCATCTTGAGTATGGAAAATAGTATTTCTCAGAAAATCTCTGAAACCATCCTGGCGCTCGCTTCATTGGTCTCTCCACGAAGTGATCATAGGCAAGGATCCATATGCACCAATATTAATTTCTGACAATCTCGGACTTGAAGAAACTTTCTGCCTACGATTAAAGCGTTTCATTGCGCAGCTAGGCTTGATCCCAACATTGCTATTCCTGTTTGCGGTCCGCAAAGCGTGAAGCAGTCTCTCGTTCTCCGCATTCTGGTTGGCAGCGCCGGCGTCGAACTTCCAGTCCTCAACCCACTCCCCACACCCCTCACTCCAACCCCGTCCATCCGCGCACCAGGCCGTTAACCACGCTCTCAGGCAACCTCACGCGGGCGCAGGCTGTCAATACCCCGCAACCGTCTCACACCCGATTCTTTTGCGGCCCCCACCCCTTATTCAACCCACTGATGCCACAGTAGAAGCAACCCACCCCAACTGGTTCAGTATTCCCGCGCAATTACCCCTCCCAATCCCCGAAAAGGTTAACATCAACCCCAGGGCGAAGCCCGGTCACCTGCTTCCTCACCACCCAAAGGCCCCGGAAACCAAATCCTTTCCAAATCCCTAACGCCCGCGACCAAGTGCTTGATTCCAAACACCCATCCGCGTCTGTCCACCGTGGACACTTTCCTGACCTCGAACTTTGTAAAAGGGCGGGCCAATACCGGAAACCCCGGTCAGTCCCGGCGGGCCCAGTCGCTGCGATCAGGATTGAGTGGCGGAGGAGCCAGTCTGGAGCCATCCCGTCTCTGCAAAATTCCCTGCAAACAGGGAAAATAACAGGGTATTGCAGACGTTCTTGCCAATCTAACGCCGATCTCGGCGAAAATCCCCGCTAGTATTCAATGAGTTATTGGGAGTTTCCCAGCTGAAAAGAACAGGGAACTTTTTCGAGCTGAACACGGAAATTCTCAGATCGAGCAGGGAACCTGGTCACGGCCAATGTCTCAATGGCAGGTTCCAGCCGATGCAGACTCCCGGTGTCATTTGAGCGGCCTCGGACGCGACAGAATCTGGTATCGTGAAAGGGACTCATAGAATGACGAACGACCTTACCCGGGCCTCTGCGGCACCGGCGTTGGATGTTTTTGTTCTGGCGCACACGGAGGCCGAGCCCGGTGGTGAATCCCGAGTTCCCAGACAAAGCACGCGATGGCCCGTCCCTTGTTCGGGCGGCCGAGTACGTGCGCATGTCTACAGATCACCAGCGCTACTCAACCGAAAACCAGGCGGCGGCAATCCAAACCTACGCCGCACGGCGCGGCATGGAGATCGTCCGCACTTACGCCGATGAAGGAAAGAGCGGGCTACGGATCGAAGGCAGGGACGCCCTGAAACGGCTGATCGAGACCGTAACTTCCGGAAGCGCGGATTTCGACGTCATCCTTGTCTACGACATCAGCCGTTGGGGCCGTTTCCAGGACGCAGACGAGAGCGCCTACTACGAATATATCTGCCGGCGCGCCGGGATCGACGTGCACTATTGCGCCGAACAATTCGAAAACGACGGCAGCCCGATGGCTACGATGTTCAAGGGTTTCAAGCGTGCCATGGCTGGCGAATACAGCCGGGAGCTGTCGAGCAAGGTTTTCACCGGGCAATGCCGCCTGATCGAGAAAGGCTTTCGCCAAGGCGGCCCAGCAGGGTTCGGATTACGCCGCCTACTCATCGATCAGCACGGGGTTCCCAAGGCAACCCTCACCCAAGGTGAACAAAAGAGCCTTCAAACCGATCGCGTCGTGCTCGTACCGGGACCCGACGAAGAAGTTGCCGTCGTCCGTGAGGTCTACCGCGCCTTTGTTTCAGGAGGTCAAAACGAAGCACAGATCGCCGATGGGCTGAATGACCGTGGCATCCTGACGGACCTCGATCGGCCTTGGACGCGGGGTTCCGTCCATCAGCTGCTGATCAACGAGAAGTACATCGGCACCAATGTCTGGAACCGGGTGTCGTTCAAACTCAAGAAGAAGCGTGTCCGCAACGATCCCGAAACTTGGATCAGAGCACCGAACAGCTTTCCGGCAATCGTCGATCCGACGCTCTACGAAGCCGCCAACAAGATCATCGCAGCGCGCTCGGCCCGCATGTCCGACGCGGAGATGCTCGCGGCCCTGCAAGCGCTGCTGGAACATCAAGGCGCCTTGTCTGGTCTTATTATCGACGAGGCCGACGAAACCCCATCGAGCAGCGCCTACAGCCATCGGTTCGGCAGCCTTCTCAGGGCCTATCGTCTCGTCGGTTTCCGGCCGCGGCGTGACTATCGCTACATCGAGATCAACCGCGAACTCCGCCGGCTCCATCCCGAAGTCATCGATGAAGTTCTAAGTGGGATCTCCGCTGCAGGCGGTGCCGCCACGCGAGATGCGACGACCGATCTCGTGACCGTCAATGGCGAGTTTTCCCTGTCGTTGCTCATTGTCCGCTGCACCCGCACTCAGGCCGGCTCGCTGCGCTGGCGTGTGCGGTTCGATACGGGGCTCGTGCCGGACATCTCCGTTGTCATCCGGATGGACGAACTCAACCGGAAGCCTTTCGACTACTTCCTCTTCCCCCTCCTCGACATCGGCACCGGCAGACTTCGTCTTGCCGAGGAGAATGGCCTCGCCCTCGACGGTTATCGTTTTGACAGCCTCGATCCGCTCTACGCGCTCGCAGAGCGCAAACCTCTCAGGGAGGTAGCATGACCGATCAGCCCCGTCCCCAGCATCTTCGAATGATCCCGATCGATCGGATCGAGGTTCTGAATCCACGTGCCCGCAACAAGCGGCTGCACAGGGAAATCGTGGACAACATCGATGCCGTCGGGCTCAAGCGACCGGTGACCGTTCGCAGACACCCTGACGACCCCGAGCGCTACGACCTGGTTTGCGGCGAGGGCCGGCTGGAAGCCTTTCGACTGCTTGGGCAGGAGAAGATTCCGGCAGTCGTCATTGAGGCGGAGGAAGCGGACTGCATGGTGATGAGCCTGGTGGAGAATATCGCAAGGCGCCAGCATCGTCCGATCGATCTGATGCTCGAGATCGGCAACCTTCACCAGCGTGGCTACACCGATGTCGACATCGCCGAAAAGATCGGCTGCACACAGAGCTGGGTGAACATGATCGTCACCCTCCTCGAGCGAGGCGAGGAACGGCTTGTGGCGGCGGTCGAAACCGGCCTCATCCCTGTCAGCCTCGCCGTCGACATCGCCCGCGCGAAAGGCAACGACGTGCAGGCTCTCCTGATGGACGCCTATGAGGCTGGTCAGATCAAGGGCAAGAAGCTCGGCAAGATCCGCCGTCTGCTGGACCAGCGGCTCTCGCAGAAGAAGACTGTGCCGGATAGTGGCTTGGGTCGGCGAGGTGGGAGCCGCAAGCTCACCCAGGCCGATCTGATGAAACTCTACCAGCGAGAGGCCGACAAGCAGCGCATCCTGGTCCGGAAGTCCGACGTTACCCAGGCCCGGCTGATCTTCATCGTCGAAGCCCTACGGGATCTGCTTTCTCAGGGGGAGTTCCCGGAGCTTCTCCGCGATGAAGGCCTCATCGACATGCCCAAAGCTCTCGCCGACCGTCTGATGCCGGAGCCAGTCCGATGAGCGCTGATCGCCGCGGCACGCACGCCGTCAAACTTGCCTTCGAACCTGACACCATCGACCTCGCAATCGATCAGCTTGTTCCGCTGAAGGTGCTGCGCCCGGGCGCCAAGGAGAGCAAGAAATACGCGCAGATCCGAGGCTCGATTAAGGCGATCGGACTGGTCGAGGCGCCGGTCGTGGCGCGCAACCTTGATGACGCAGCGAAGTTTTTCCTGCTCGACGGCCACATGCGGATCGAAGCCCTGAAGGACCTCGGCATCCAGCGTGTCGAGTGCCTCGTCTCCACCGATGACGAAACCTACACGTAGAACAAACGGATCAACCGGCTGGCGGCGGTGCAGGAGCACAGCATGATCAAGCGCGCGATCGCACGTGGTGTGCCAGAAGCAGCAATCGCCGAGGCACTCGGACTCAATATTGAAACGATCTTTCGGAGAACCCGGCTCCTCAATGGGATCTGCCAGGAAGCCGTGGAGGTGTTGAAGGACACGTCCGCGCCCATGGCGGTATTCGACATCCTGCGACGCATGGGCCCGATCCGGCAGGTGGAAGCGGCCGAGCTCATGGCGGGTCAGAACAACTACTCGGTTCAGTTCGCCAAGGCGCTTCTGGCGGCGACGCCGGACGCAGCCCTTGCTGTTCCGCGCCGAAAGCCACCGAAACGAGAGGGTCAGGTTTCGACCGAACAGATGGCAAAGATGGAGCGCGAACTGGCGAGTCTGCAGACCCAGGTGAAATCCTTCGAAGAGACCTACGGTGTCGACACGCTGCACCTGACGGTAGCGCGCGGCTATATCCGAAAACTGCTCGGCAATCCGAAGGTGGTGTCCTGGCTGGGGCAGCACCGCGGTGAATATCTTGGCGAATTCCGTTCGCTCACAGACTCCGAAGGTGAAGGCTCCGATCGAACGATCGGCTGAAGGCGATGGGGACCCGGACCCGACAAGCGCGGGGACCACAGGAGACGCCGCACGGTGGG
>OFDN01000344.1_pt1 | contig 39922 bp, 50 predicted proteins | sample 1520971 | NCBI WGS metagenome assembly OFDN01 (sample SAMEA94257418, study PRJEB24077) | hot springs metagenome | biome: Aquatic biome; feature: Geographical feature; material: Water | place: India | collected 2012-06-12 | depth 5 m | reverse complement strand
CCGCACGCTGGACGGCAGCAAGCCGCGAGCGCGCCTTCTTCGCCTATGCCACCAACTACCTCATCGATCTCCAGAACGCGGTGATCGTCGATGTCGAGGCGACCACTGCCATCCGTCAGGCCGAGGTGACCGCCCAGCGCCGCATGATCGACCGGACGCAGGAGCGCTTCGGCCTCTGGCCCGAGCGGCTCGTGGGCGACACCGGTTATGGCGATGCGAAGAACCTGTCATGGCTGGTGGAGGAGCGCGGCATCGAGCCGCACATCCCTGTGTTCGACAAGTCTGCCCGCCGCGATGATACCATCGAGCGTTCCGCCTTCACCTTCGATCATGACGATGACAGCTATATCTGCCCTGCCGGCAAGCGGCTGCGCCAGAGGCAGAAGGTCTATCGCGAGGAACGTCCGTTCGTCGATGAGAACGGTATGCTGCGCTACCGCACCAGCAAGCTCGACTGTGACGCCTGCGCTCTTAAGCCGCGCTGTTGCCCGACCCAGCCAGCGCGCAAGATCCTGCGTTCAGTCCACGAAGGCGCCCGTGATCTCGCCCGCGATATCGCCACAACCGACACCTATCTGGTCTCGCGCCGCCAAAGAAAGAAGGTCGAGATGCTGTTCGCGCACCTCAAGCGCATCCTCAGAATGGATCGCCTGCGCCTGCGAGGTCCAAACGGCGCAAGAGACGAGTTCCTCCTCGCCGCCACCGCCCAAAACCTCCGCAAAATGGCCAAGCTGATCCCGATGCCAGCCACCCCAGCCCCCGCATAACCGGGGGCGAAGGCTCCGCACGGCGATCAGGCTCGCGCAAGCCCCGATCTCAGCGCCGGGTTTTTCAACACAATCGGCCGAAACGAGGCTGAAGCCGCCATTCCCTCAATCGTCGCCCCATACTTGATCCGGGGTCGGGCTTCTCTTCTTCGCTGCCCTGAGGGAAAGAAGCCAAGCCCCGTGTCAAGCGCGGGGTGACGAGCGGGGAATCGGTCGCGCCGTTTTCCTACACGCCCGCCAGCCGCTACAATGCGCCCCGGCTCTTTCCCATTGTTCTGTCCGGCCTGCGAGGCCGTTGGATATCCGAGGCGCGAAACAAGGCCTCGCTCCCCTGTCCGTCCGCTAGTCGAAAGCGGGTGTGAATGTCTGTATTTATTGCCGAAATCGGAGACGCGCAAAGCGGACACGGTGTCCGCTTTGTCCGCTTTGCAAGGTTTGAAATCAGGCGGCGGATTAGGCAGAGATCCGCCCTCCTCTTGAGAGGAGGGCCGCGAGACTTGGTCGCGCCAGCGGCCTAGTCGCAGCGGGGTGGTGCCTTGAGGCCGCGTTACGCTCGCTGCGCTCGCCACCACCCCCAACCCCCTCCTCTGAAGAGGAGGGGGCTCCAGGCATCACCCGAACGCCGGGCGATAGTTCGACTCGCCCCAGTCCTGCCGCTTGGTCCAGCTGCCCATTGTCTCGAGCTTGCCCTCGAGTTCGGGGAAGCGTTCGTAGACATGGTCCATGTCGACCGCGAAGGGCTTTGTCGGCGCGGTGTTGTTGTATTCGTAGAAGTCCTCGATCCCCTTGGCGAAATCGGCGCGCATAGCCTCGGGCATCGAATCGCCTGCCGCCTCGACGAGGTAGCGGCCGAACTCGGCGGGGGTGCAGGGGTCGTACTTGATCTCCTTGCCGAGCGCCTCGGAGAGGCACTGCGTCACCTGCTTGCCGACCAGCCGCTCGGGCCCGCCGATGTTGAGCCAGGCGCCTTCCATGTCGGGCCGCTCGAGGCTCGCCAGCATGAAGCGCGCGACGTCGTCGAGGCTGATCCAGTTGGCCTCCAGGGTGGGGTTGTGGGGGTACACATAGCGCCCCTCGTTGACGATGAAGGGCCGCGCCCAGTTGGTGAGGAGGTTGTCCATGAACAGCACCGAGCCGAACACCGTCCCCGGCGCGCCGCTGCGCCACAGGGCGTTGATCCCGGCGGTGTTGCCGGCATAGGTGAAGGCGTCGCCCGGCTTGTCGGGGATCCAGCTCGAGGTGTTCCACACGACGCGCTTGACCCCGAGGTGGGCTGCGACCTTGCCGACCTCGCCGACGAGGTAGGCGCGGTCGGCGCGGGCCTGGAGGGGGTGGGTGTAGAAAATGTAGTCGCTTCCCTCGAGTGCGGCTTCGAAGGTGGAGGTGTCGTAGAGGTCCATCGGCCGCACCTCGACCCGCTCCACGCCCTCGACCGGCGCGCCTTCCAGCGCATCGGGGCGGCGCGAGATCGCGCGCACGTCATAGCCTGCCGCCAGCGCCTGGCGCACCTGCGCAAGGCCCTGCCGCCCGCTTGCGCCGATCACCGTGATGCGTGCCATAGTCCCTCTCTCCCTCCTGTTCTTATGGGGCAAGACTAGGAAGGCTTCCGCAGGGCCGCACCGCGCCAAAGTGATAGCGCGCGCCTCCGAAGCCCTAGCGAAAAGGCGGGGTTGCCGTGGCGACACGCGGGCCGGACAAGCCGCCCATGGACAACCGCATCTGGCGCATCGCGCGCCGCCCCGTTGGCACCGATTTCGCCGCCGCGCTGGAACTGGCGGAGGAGGATTTCGCGCCCCTCGCCGACGGCCAGATCCGCATCCGCAACACCCACCTGTCGATGGACGCGGGCACCCGCATGTGGCTCACGGACCGCGAGGACGGCTACCAGCCGCCGCTCCCGGTGGGCGGGCCGATGACTGGCCTCGTGCTGGGCGAGGTGATCGAGAGCCGCGCCGAGGGTTTTGCGACAGGCGATCTCGTCCGCGCCTTCGGGCAGTGGGCGGACATCACCACGGTCGATGCGGCGATGTCGGGCGCGATCCTGCTCGATCCCACCGTCGCCGACCGGCGCGCGTGGTTCGGGCCGCTCGGCATGAACGGGTGGACCGCGGTGTGGGGTGTCGAGCAGACCGGCGCGGCCAGGCCCGGCGAGCGGGTGCTGGTCTCGGCCGCGGCAGGCGCGACGGGGATCCTCGCGGTGCAGATCGCCCGGCTGCTAGGCTGCGAGGCGTGGGGGGTTGCGGGCGGGGCGGCCAAATGCGCCTACCTGACCGGCGAGCTGGGGATCGCCGGAGCGGTTGATTACAAGTCAGGTGCTCTGGCCGAACAGCTCGATGTGGCGGGAGGCTTCGATGTCTATTTCGACAATGTGGGTGGGCCGCTGCTGGATCAGGTGCTCACCCGCATGAACCACTATGGCCGCATCGCCGTGTGCGGATTGCTCGCCGACTACACCAGCGGCACCCGCACCGCGCCAAGGGAATTCGACCAGGTGCTGATGCGGCGCCTGCGCATCGAGGGCTTCTTCTCGCCCGACTTCATGCACGAGGGCCCCGCGCTGACCCGCCGGTTGCGGGAATGGACGGAAAGGGGCGCGCTGGTGATGCCCTATGACGTGACGACCGGCCTCGAGAACACCCTCACCGCCTATGCCAAGCTGTTCACCGGGGCGAACATCGGCAAGGTGATCGTGGAGCTGACCCCATGACCGGCACACTCGAAGACCGCGAGGCGATCCGCGACATCCTCGCCGCCTATGCCCACGCAATCGACCGGCGGCGCTGGGGGATGATGGAGCGCCTGTTCCACCCCGACGCCACCTTCCGCTTCGGGCTGATCGAGGGCGGTTGGCGCGGCTTCGTCGAGCAGGCGCGCGCGGTGATCGACCCCTGCCTAGCCACCCAGCACCAGCTCGGCCAGACGATCTTCGGCTTCGAGGGCGACAGCGTCTGCCACACCGAGACCTACATGACCGCAATGCACACCATCCCCCCCGGCTACCCCTTGGCGGCGGTGTTCCCGGACAAGGGGGTGATCTACTCGGCGATCGTCGCCGGGCGCTATGTCGATCGGTTCGAGAGGCGGGGCGGCGAATGGCGGCTGGCTCAGCGCACCGGGCTCTACGACTGGCGCGAGTTTCGGGTGGTGGAGGGCGTGGACCTCTCCGACACGCCGGAGGGCGCGGCGGGCTATCACGACGAGCGCGATCCCTCGACGGCGGCCGCGCGCCATTGGCTCGGTTAAGGTCGACGGATCGCAAACACCCCGCTCATCGTCGCGATCTGCTCTTCCCCGCGCCACACCCCGCCCGATGTATAGGCGGTGCGGCCGCCCAGCCGGTCGATCCGCACGCGCGCCTCCAGCCAGTCGCCCAGCTTTGCGCCCACCAGATAGTTGACCGTCAGCGTCACCGTCGAGGGGGCAAGCCGGGGGCGCTCGGCGTCGTAGACGGCGTGGCTCAAGGCCACGTCGGCGAAGGTCGAGATCACCCCGCCATGCGCTGCATCCTGATAATTGATGTGGTGCGGGCAGATCATCAGCCCGACCACCCGCACCCCCTCCACCGCAGGCCCCAGATGATAGGGCCCGCCGTGGTCGAGAAAGCCCGGGGTGAAGCCCGCCGGTTCGAAGCTGGGAGGTATCGCCATCCCGCCACCCTACCCCGCCCCGCCAATCGCGCGAGCTATGAATTGTGCCAATGACATGGCGGCCCGCGCGGGGTATCCCCTCGCCCCATGGGAGAGACAACAGCACTAGCCGCAGAAAGCTTCTGCGACGTCGTCCGCGAACACGCCCGCACGCAAGGCGACGTGATCGCCTTTTCCTACGCGGGCGAGGAGTTGAGCTTCGCCGAGATCGACGAGGGCGCCGACCGCGTGGCGAACGGCCTCGCCGCGCTGGGCATCGCGCCGGGGGACCGTGTCGCCTTCCTTGGCAAGAACCATCCGCTCTATTTCGAGGCCTTCCTTGGCGCGAACCGCATCGGCGCGGTAATGACCCCGGTGAACTGGCGCCTCGCCCCGCCCGAAGTCGCCTATGTGCTCGACAATTCGCAGGCGCGCGTGGTGTTCGTGGGCGAGGGCTTTGCCGAGGTGCTGGCGAGCATTCGCCCGGATTGCCCGCATGTCGAACAGGTGATCGGCATCGACGCGCCCGACTATCCCGGCACCGATTACCGCATCTGGCGCGACGGCTTTTCGGCGACGCCCCCCACCCACCGCGTGCGCGCCGAGGACGATGCGCTCCAGCTCTACACCTCGGGCACCACCGGCAAGCCCAAGGGCGCGGTGATCACCCACGGCTCGGTCCTCTCCAGCCGCGACGGCACGGCAGCGGGCGACCAGATGCGCGGGTGGCAGGAGCCGATCCCGGGCGATGTCACGCTGCTCGCCATGCCCTGCTTCCACATCAGCGGCACCGGCACCGGCATCGGCACGCTGGTGGCGGGAACGAACTCGATCGTCCTGCCCGAATACGACCCGACCAAGGCATTGGACCTGATCGAGAATTTCAACATCTCGAAAATCTTCCTCGTGCCCGCCGCCTTGCAGATCCTGCTCAACCACCCGCGCGTATCCGAGGTCGATTTCAGCCGCCTCAGATACGTCACCTACGGCGCATCCCCGATCCCGCTCGAACTGATGCGCGAGGCGATGCGGGTGATGGGCTGCGGCTTCGTGCAGATGTACGGGATGACCGAGACCTCAGGAACGATCGTCGCGCTCGATCCCGAGGATCACGTGCCCGAGGGTTCGGTGCGGATGCGCAGCGTCGGCAAGCCGCTCGCCGGGGTCGAGATCAAGGTGATCGACGAGGCGGGGAACGAAGTCCCGGCAGGCACCGTGGGCGAGATCGCGACGCGCTCGTCGAAGAACATGCGCGGCTACTGGAACAACCCCGAAGCCACCGCCGCCACCATCGATGCCGAGGGCTGGCTGCGCACCGGGGACGCGGGCTATCTCGACGAGGACGGCTATCTCTACATCCACGACCGGGTGAAGGACATGATCATCTCCGGGGGGGAGAACGTCTATCCCGCCGAGGTCGAGAACGCGCTCTATTCGCACCCCAAGGTCGCGGACGTGGCGGTGATCGGCGTGCCCGACACCAAGTGGGGCGAGGCGGTCAAGGCCTGCGTGGTGGTGAAGCCGGGCGAGAGCCTGACCGAGGCGGACCTGATCGCCCACGCGCGCACGCTGATCGCGGGCTACAAATGCCCCAAGTCGGTCGATTTCATCCCCGCCCTGCCGCGCAACCCCTCGGGGAAAATCCTGCGCCGCGAACTGCGCGCGCCCTATTGGGTGGGCAAGGACCGGGCGGTCAACTAGGCCCCATTCCATCGGCCCGGGCCAGCCCCGGCAGGCCCACCAGCTCTGCGCGGCACTCGGCATCAGCCAGGGCCGCCAGCACCGAGAAGGCGACGAAGCCCGCCTCCCCGAGATGCGCAACGACCACCGCCGCCTCGGCATCGGTGATCGCCGTATGCTCGAACGGCATCCGGCGGGCATAGGCGAGCACCGTGCGGGTGCCTTCGTCGAGCGCGCTCTCCTCGGGTGCCGGGCCCATGCCGTGCACCGCCGCGACCGCCTGCCTCACGAGCGCCACCAGCGCCGGATCGAGCGCGGCTTCGGTCTTTCCGCGGAAATCGGCATAGTGGCGGGCGAGCACCGGATCGGCGGCCAGCGCGGCGCAGACGGCGCTCATGCGGCATTCTCCAGCACTTGCGGCGTGGGCAGCACGGTGCGGTCCATCTGTTCCGGCTCCAGCCCCAAGGTGATCAGCGCCTTGGCGAGCGCGAGGAACAGCGTCACGCCCAGCCCCAGTTCCGCGATCTGCGCCGGCGTGAAGTGGCGCTGCAAGGCCGCCTTCGCATCGCCGGTCAGCAATTCGGGATCGTGGATCAGCGCGTCGGTGAACTTCAGCGCCGCCTTCTCGACATCGGTAAGCTTCGCGCTGGTCTCGTAGCCATCGGTGATGTCGTCCACCACCTCCTCGCCGAGCCCCTGCCCCAGCGCCTTGTCGAAGCGGACGTTGCGGCAGAAGCCGCATTGGGTGACGCGCGCATTGCGCATCCGCGCGACCTCCTTGATCCGCGCGCTGAGCACCTCGGACTGCCAGAACCGCCCGTAGAGCGCGAAGAAGCTCTCCCCGATCGCGGGCTGATGCGCGAGCACAGAACCGAAATGCGCAGGCTCTCCGGCAATCGCGGACGACACGCGGGGGATGGTCGACATGGGGAGTCTCCTTCGCGGCCGAGGATAACAGGGGGTGCCGTCACGGAAGCCTCGCCATTTTCGCAGGGGCGGGGGCGCGCGCGGGCGTGGCAGACTGCGCGGAACACCTCCCCATTCGCTGCGCGAGCGGGGAGGGGCTTTCGCATCACATCCGCCGATAATCCGGGTGCCCGCTCTCGGAGAGATCGAGGCGCAGCATTACTTCCAGCCGATCTTCGAGCGCCTGCGCGCCGAGCCCGACGGCAGCCTCATCAGCGTCCTCGTCAACACGGTGATCGAAGGCTGGGGCCGCCCGCTCAACGACGAGGAGCTCCACGCCGAGATGATGGCCGACACCTTCGTCGGCGGCAGCGAGACCACCACCAACGCGCTCGCAGCGGGGATGAAGCTGCTGATCGAGAACAAGGACATCTGGGCGAAGCTGAAAGCCGATCCGGAACGCTACATGCGCAATTTCGTCGAGGAGGTGCTCCGGCTCGAAAGTCCGGTGCAGAGCCTGATGCGCTTCACCCACAAGGACGTGGAACTGGACGGGGTGACGATCCCCGCAGGCTCCGTCGTCAACGTCCGCTACGGCGCGGCCAACCGCGACGAGCGCCTCTTCGAATGCCCCGAGAGGCTCGTTCTCGACCGGCCCCGGGCGGGCGCGCACATGGCTTTCGGCTCGGGCAAGCACCACTGCCTCGGCGCCCCGCTCGCCCGGCGCGAGCTGATCCGGGGTTTCACCGCCGTGGTCGACCGCTTCGAGGACATGGACTTCGCCCCCGGCGCAAACGACTTCGCCTACCACCCGCACTTCCTGCTGCGCAGCCTCAAGCAGCTCAACATCACCTTCGCGGCGAAGCGCCGCTGACGTCAGTGGGGCCGGAGGCCGAGCCGGTCGTCGTCATCGACCAGAGCGAGACACCCGTCCCAGTCCCACAGCACGAGGTTGAGCGCCTGTGGCGGCGCGCCGCGGGCGTAGCTCGGCACCACGAGGCCGCGATGGCCCGCGCCGATCGCGGCCTCGGCAAGGTCCTGCGTCGGCACGGGCCGCCCTGCCAGCATCCGCTCGCGCCATGCGGGATCGGCGAGCGCCTCGGGGGTCATCCCGAAGGGGGCGAGCGCCGCCGGGTCGCGGCCATCGAGCAGCGGGGCGATGTCGGCACGGCAGGCGAACAGCGTGGTGGGCTGGAGGGTTCCGACCTGGTTCGCCTCGCGCAGCGCGGTCTCGGGCGCGAGCGAGGTGTAGAGCGCGGGCCGCCCGATCCGGTTGAAGCGCCCGCCGAACCGCGCCGCGCCCGTCCCGGACAGCGGCTCGCGCGCCCAGACCGGGTTGAGGGCGCGGTAGAGCAGCCCGGTGAAGCGCATGCGGCTACGCGTGGACGCCCGCGTCGACCGCGTCGAGATAGGTCAGCACATCGTCGGCGCGGTTGCTCTGCACCAGCTGCATCGCCGTCTGCCCCGAAAAGCCCGGCAGCGGCTCCGAACGGTACCACGCATAGGCGAGCAGCGCCGAGCCGAAGCGCGGCTCGACCTTGTTGAGCACCTCGATCATCTGGCGCAACCGCCGCTGGGTGCGGTCCGACGCGATCCGCTCCTTGCGCTGGATCGCATCCTTGCCGAGGCCGAGCGAACGCGCGAGCTCGTCGCTGGTGGTGCGCAGCGCCGCGACGATCTTGCGCGGGGCGAAGGTGCCGCCTTCGGCATAGTTCTGGATCGACATGGCAATACTCCGCATTTTCTGACGGTATATAACGTCAGAAACAGCGGCATTCAAGGCGTGGTCGTGCGATGACCCGTCAAATTGGCAGGGTGCCTGGAGGTTCGGTCCTCTCTATTCGTCATTGCGAGCCGATGGCGAAGCGTCACCTGCGGCTCCTCGCAATGACGACACGGAGAGGAAGAGGAATGAAACTCGCAGGGAAAATCGCCGCGATCACCGGGGGCACGGCGGGCATGGGGCGCGGGATCGCCGAGGCGTTCCTCGCCGAGGGCGCGAGCGTCGCGCTGTTCGCGCGCAATGCCGAGAAGGGCGCGAAGGTGCTCGCCGAACTGGGGGCGGGCGAGCGCGCGATCTTCGTCGCGGGCGACGTGATGCAGCAGGGCGACCTCGAAGGCTTCGTCGACCACGTTGCGGCGCATTTCGGCACGCTCGATATCCTCGTGAACAACGCAGGCGGCGCGGGCGACCTGCAGCCGCTGGTCAACCTCTCCGACCACGCCTTCGACGAGGCGATGAAATGGAACGTCTATTCGACCTTCTGGGCCACCCGCCGCGCGCTGCCGGGAATGCTGGCGAAAGGCTGGGGCCGGGTGATCAACATCTCCTCGATGGAGGGCAAGCACGGCAAGGCGGTGCTGACCGCCTATTCCGCCGCCAAGCACGCGGTGAACGGGATGACCAAGAGCCTCGCGCGCGAAGTCGGCGCGGCCGGCGTCACCGTCAACGCGATCTGCCCCGGGATCGTCATCACCGACATCATCCGGAACAACGGCCCCGCGACCGCCAAGGCGATGGGGCTCGAGTTCGAGGAGATGATCGAACTCTTCGCGCAGGAGGCCGCGATCAAGCGGCCGAACACGGTCGAGGAAGTGGCCGCGGTCGCGGTGCTGCTCGCGAGCGAGGCGGGCGGCGGGATCACCGGCCAGCAGATCAGCGTCGACGGGGGGACGGCACAGTATTGAGCGGGTATTGCGCGGTCATTGTCGCGCTATTGGCGGGCCCCTGCGATGTTCCACGTGGAACATCCCGGCGCCAGCGCCTATCCCTGCAGCCTCGCCATCGCCGCGCCGACGGCTGCCGCCACATCGTGCGCCTGCGGATTGCCGCGCATGATCAGGCCGCCATTGGGCTGGATATTGGCCCCTGTCACATAGGCATTGTCGGTGCTGAGCCACAGGCAGGCGTGGGCAACGTCGTCGACCGTGTTCAATCGCCCCATCGGGTAGCGCGGCAGGAAAGCATCGGTGAGGCCGGGCACCTGGAAGCTCTCGTGGGTCATCGGGCTGTCGGTGAAGGCGGGGGAAACGGTGTTGGCCTTGATCCCCAAGTGCCCGTAATCATTCGCGACACACTCGATCAGCGCCTCGGCGCCGCGCTTGGTGCCGATATAGGCGGCGTGGTTGGTGATGATCGCCTTGGTGGTGGCCGAGGACAGCGAGATCAGCGAGCCGCCGGTCGGCTGCTGGGCCGACATGACCCGCACGAAGGCTTGGAGGAAGTGGTGCACGCCCTTGAACTGGAGGTCGACGATCCGGTCGAGCTGTTCGTCGGTGATCTCTTCAAGGCTGGCAAGCAGGCCCCAGCCGGTGGTGTTGATCGCGATGTCGACCCGCCCGAAGGTGGCGACCGCCTTGTCGGCCATCGCGTTCACTTCCGGCTTCTTGGCAATGTCGCACAGGGCGTAGGCCCCGCCGATCTCGTCGGCCAGCGCGGCGAGCGGGCCCTGCTTGCGACCCGCCACCATCACCCTCGCGCCCTCGCGAGCGAACAGGCGGGCGATGGTCTGGCCCATGTTGCCCTCCGACGCCGCGCCGAGGATGACGGCGCTCTTGCCCTCGAGTTGTCCCATGATCTGTCTCCTCTCTCGGGGAGGGGAGTAACACGCCCCGCCCCGCCCCCACCCTTCCCAAAAGTGGGCATTGTCGCCGCGCCCCCTCGGGGCCGATAGCGGCTCCCGACAAGGGAGAGAGCAATGTTCACAGGGCCCCTCGAGGATCGCGTGGCGATCCAGGAGTTGAACGGCACCTATGCCGATGGCGTGGTGCGGATCGATGCGGACACATGGGCGAGCGTCTGGGCCGATGATGCCCATTGGGATCTGATGGGGCACCAGACCGAGGGCAAGGACGCGATCGTAGCCTTCTGGAACGGGGCGATGAGCGGGCTCGAGGCGGTGAGCTTCCACTGCGTACCCTGCATGATCGAAGTTACGGGACACACGGCGAAATCCCGCGTGCAGACGCAAGAGATCCTGAAGCCGAGGGACGGCAAGGCGCGCCATGTCGGCGGGCTTTACGAGGATGAACTGCGCAAGATCGATGGCCGCTGGCTGTTCACCAGCCGCACATTCAAGATCGTCGCCGAATTCGGGGTGGAGGGCTGAGCATGGCGAAAATCCTGATCTCCGCGCAAATCGACCTCGATCCCGCCCAGCGCGACGAGGCCCTGCGCAGCGCCCGCCCGCATATCGCCGCCGCGCTCGCCGAGAAGGGCTGCATCCACTACGACTGGAGCGCCTGTTCGATGAACCCCGCGCGGGTCAACGTGTTCGAGGAGTGGGAAAGCGAGGAAGCCCTCGCCGCCCACTTCCGCGATCCGGCCTACACGGGGATGCGCGATCACATCGGCCAGTTCGGGATCACAGGGGCGGTCAGCCGCAAGTACCGGGTTGACGCGGAAGGGCCCGTCTACAATGCCGAGGGCAATGCAACCGAGGCCTTCGACTGACAGCACCCCCGTGCTTCTGGGCGCGATCCTCGCCGGCGGACAGGCGCGGCGCTTCGGCAGCGACAAGGCGCAGGCGCTCTTCGAGGGCGCGCGGTTGATCGACCGGGTCGCCGCCGCGCTCGCCGCGCAGTGCGAGGCCTTGGTGGTGTGCGGGCGCGATGAGCCGGGTTTCGTGTGCCTGCCCGACTGGCCCGAGCCGGGACTGGGCCCTCTGGGCGGGCTCGCGGCGGCGCTACGCCATGCGGGGGAGCGGGGTGTCACCCACGTCTTGTCCGCCGGGGTCGACGTGCCCGACCTGCCCTTCGATCTTGCCGCAACATTGGCGGGGGATGGCGCGGCCATTGTCGAGAGCCAGCCGGTTGTGGGGCTGTGGCCGGTGGGCGTCGTCGCGGTGCTCGAGGGGTTCATGGCGGGCGGCGGCAGGTCGCTCTACCGCTTCGCCGACCACGTGGCCGCGCGGCGGGTGGAGCTTCCACGTGCGCTGATGAACGTCAACCGGCCGGAGGACCTGCCCCCGGCCTGAGGTGTCACAGCTTCAGCATCTGCTTGCCGCGGTTCTGCCCGGTGAACAGCCGCTGCAGGGTCGCCGGGGCGTTCTCGAAGCCGTGCTGGATGTCCTCCTGATACTTCAGGCTCCCGTCCTTGACGAAGCCCTCGAGCCGCTTGCGGATGCCGGGGAACTCGCTCGCCCAGTCGAGCACGATGAAGCCTGCCATCGTGCCCCGCCGGAAGACGAGGTTGAAGTAGTTCTCGGGCCCCGCGGGCAGCGTCCCGGTCTCGTAGCGGCTGATCCCGCCGCAGATCACCACCCGTGCGCCGGTGGCGATGCAGGCGAGCATGTCGTTCAGGATCTTGCCCCCCACGTTATCGTAAATTACGTCGACCCCGCGCGGGCACAGCTCGCGGATCTGCTCCTTCACGCGGCCCGCCTTGTAGTCGATCGCGGCGTCGTAGCCCGCCTCGCGCACCAGCCAGTCGCACTTGTCCTGCCCGCCCGCGATGCCGACCACGCGGCACCCAGCGATCCTGGCGAGCTGGCCGACGATGCTCCCCGTCGCGCCCGCTGCGCCACTCACCAGCACGGTGTCGCCCGCCACGGGCCTGCCCACCTTGAACAGCCCGCAATAGGCGGTCAGCCCCGTGGTCCCCAGCACGGAGAGCACCGCGGTGGGCGACAATTCGGTCTCGACCCTGGTCAGCTCCTTGCCGTCGGTGACGAGGTATTCGGTCCAGCCGGTAGTGCCGAACACCATGTCGCCGACCGCGAAACGCCCGCCGTTGGAGGCGACCACCTCGCAGATGCCCGAGCCGCGCATCACGTCGCCGATGTTCATGGGCGCGACGTAGTCGGCGATGTTCTCCATCCAGCCCTTCTGCGCCGGATCGAAGCCGAGATAATGCGTCTTCAGCAGCATCTCGCCCGGGGCAGGATCGGGGAGCCGGGTTTCCACCAGCTTGAAATCGTTCTCGATCTCGATCCCGCGGCCGCGCGGGTGGCCGTTCAGGAGCCATTGGCGGGTGGTGGTGGGCATCGGTCAGTCTCCCTGCGTTTCCTGCCCTATTGCGGGGCCGCGCGCGGGGTCTCCACGGACAAAAGTGTCAGTCGAGCGCGCCCGCCCCTGTGGTAGTCTTGCCGTTACTCCGGGGAGAGCAATCATGGGCGTTCAGACTCGCAAGACCTTCTGCCGCTTCTGCCATGCCAATTGCGCGATGGAGGTCGACATTGTCGACGGCCCGAACGGCAAGCGCGTCGTCGAGGTGCGCGGCGATCCCGATGATCCCGCATTTGGCGGCTACACCTGCATGAAGGGCCGCGAGCTGCCCGACAGCCACAATTCGCAAGACCGGCTGCATCATTCGCTGGTGAGGAACGACGCGGGCGAATTCGTCCCGACCCCGATGGCCGAGGCGCTGGCCCATGTGGCATCCGAACTGCGGCGGATCATCGACACCCACGGCCCGCACTCGGTCGCGGTCTTCATGGGCTCTGGCGGCTTCCAGAACTCCGCCGCCATGTCCGCCTCGCTGAGCTTTGCGCAAGCGGTGGGCAGTCGCAATTTCTACACCTCGGTGACGCTCGATCAGCCCGCCAAGGTCTTCACCACCGCGCGCTACGGCAAGTGGATGGCGGGGCCGAACACCTTCAGCGAAAGCGACGTCGCCTTCTTCATCGGCAACAATCCGATCGTCTCGCACTATTCGCCCGTCGGCGGCGTGCCGCCCTTCAGCCCCTCGCGCCGCATCCGCGACAAGCAGGCCGAAGGAATGAAGCTGATCGTCGCCGACCCGCGCGAGAGCGATGTCGCGCGGCTCGCCGACATCTACCTGCCCGTAAAGCCCGGCGAGGATCCGGCGATGCTGGCGGGGATGCTCAATGTGATCATCGCCGAGGGGCTGTATGACCGCAATTTCGTCGCCGCGCATGTCGACGGGTTCGACGAACTCGCCGAGGCGGTGAAGGCCTTCCCGCCCGAGGTCGCCGCGACACGCGCGGGGCTCGACACAGACCAGCTGGTCGCCGCCGCACGGATGTTCGCCAGCGGCACGAAGGGCTGCGCGGTGACAGGCACCGGCCCCGAAATGGCGGGCAACGGGACGCTGACCGAGTATCTCGTCGTGTGCCTCAACACGATCTGCGCCCGCTTCAAGCAGGAGGGCGAGAAGGCTGCGATCCCCGGCGTCTTCAGCCCCTACCAGACCGCACGTCGCGCGCAGGTCGGCCCGCCGGTGCCGATGTTCGGCGCGGAGGGGATGCCCAAGTCGCGCTTCCGCGGCCTCGGGCACCTGGGCTGGGAAATGCCCTGCAACGTGCTCGCCGACGAGATCCTCACCCCCGGCGAGGGCCAGGTCCGCGCGCTGATCTCGGTCGGCGGCAATCCGGTGGTGGGCTTCCCCGATCAGCTCAAGATGGCCCGCGCGCTCGATGATCTCGAGCTGTTCGTGCAGATCGACCCGTGGATGAGCGCGAGCGCGAAACGCGCCGACGTGGTGCTCGCGCCCTCGCAATGTCTGGAGCGCGAGGACATCACCAGCCTCTCCGAATGGTGGCACGAGGAGCCCTATGCCCGCTACACCGAGGCGGTGGTCGAAGCGCCGGGCGACTGCATCGACGAATACGAGATGTTCTGGACGCTCGCGCACCATCTCGGCATCCAGATGAACCTCGCCGGCGGCCCGCTGCCGATGGACCGGAAGCCCAGCAAGCAGGAATTCCTCGACCTTGCAGTGAGCGGCTGCCTCGTGCCGCCGAGCCAGGTGCGCGCGGATTGTGCGGCCAATGGCGGCGCAGCGATGATCTATCCGGAAAAGCACCCCGTGGTGGAGCCGGTCGACGAGAGCGAGTTCCACCGCTTCGATCTGGCGGTCGGCGCGATGCCTTCGCAAATCCTGAGATATGCCGAGAGCCGGGCGGAGCGGGAGGGCTTCGACTTCCGCCTGATCTCGCGCCGCTCCAAGACGCGGTTCAACTCGATCGGCCACCCGCTCAAGAAGCTGCAGGCCAAGACCACCACCAACCCGGCCTTCATCCACCCGGACGACATCGCCGCGCTGGGCCTTGAGGAAGGCGGGCTGGTCGCGATCACCTCGCGCCACGCCACCATCCACGGGGTGGTGAAGGCAAGCGACAAGGTGCGGCGCGGGATCGTCTCGATGGCGCATGCCTATGGCGATGCCGATGCGGGGAAGGACGACGTGCGGACACGCGGCTCCTCGACCAACCGGCTGGTCAGCGAGGTGGTCGATTATGATCCGATCACCGGACAATCCCTGCAAAGCGCGATCCCGGTGAAGCTGGAGCCTGCGTAAGCCCTTACCCCTTGGACTCCGTTCGGGCTGAGCTTGTCGAAGCCCCGTTCTTCTTTTCCGAAGAGAAGTGCGGCCCTTCGACAGGCTCAGGGCGAACGGGAATGGAGATAATCCGAATGCCCCAGAACCGCCGCTTCCTCCTCCAGCGCCGCCCGAACGGCACGCCCGTTCCGGACGATTTCGCACTCGTCACCGAGCCCACGCCTGCGCTGGAAGAGGGGCAGTTCCTGATCCGCAACCATTACGCCTCGCTCGATCCGGCGATGCGCGGGTGGATGGATGCCGAGGGCAATTACATGCCGCCGATCCCGCTCGGCGATCCGGTGCGGGCGAGCACGATCGGCGTGGTCGAGGAAAGCCGCGCGGAAGGCTTCGCTCCGGGGCAATGGGTGATGGGCTTGAACGCGCTCGAGGACTATTCCATCGGCGTGGCAGGCGGGTTCACCCAGCCGATCGATCCCTCGCTAGTGCCGAGCGTCACCAACTACCTCTCGATCTTCGGCGCGGTGGGAATGACGGCCTATTTCGGGTTCCTCGAAGTGTGCGAGCCCAAGGCTGGCGAGACCGTGCTGGTTACCGGCGCGGCGGGCGCGGTCGGCAGCCTTGTCGGCCAGCTCGCCAAGATCCACGGCTGCCGCGCGGTCGGGATCGCGGGGGGACCTGCCAAATGCGCGCGGCTCACGGAGAAATACGGCTTCGATGCTGCGATCGACTACCGCGGCAAGGATGAAGCCGCGCTCACCGCCGCCATCGCCGAGGCCTGCCCTGACGGGGTCGACGTGATCTTCGAGAATGTCGGCGGGATCATCCTCGATGCCGGGCTGATGAACCTCAACCTGCACTCCCGCGTCGGGCTGTGCGGCCTCATCAGCGAATACAACACCGAGCCGCGCGGCATTCGCAACCTGTGGCAGCTGATCGTCAAGCGGGCGCATATCAGGGGCCTGCTGGTGGCCGATTACGTCCCCCGCTTTGCGGAAGGAGCGCAGCAGATGGGCGTGTGGGCGGCGCAGGGCCGCCTCACCATCGACGAGCATGTCGACGAGGGGCTCGAGAATGCCTTCGACAGCTTCATGCGGCTGTTCGCGGGGACGAATGACGGCAAGATGATCCTCAAGATCGCCTGAGACCGATGGCCCGTTCGCTGCTCGTGCTGTCCGGGGGGCATCCTTACGAAGCCTTGCCGTTCGACGAATTGCTGCGCGCGCTGGGCGATTGGGAGATTACCCACCTCGTCCACCCCGAAGGCGGCGAGGCTGACGCGGCAGAGGCCATCCGCGCGGCCGATGCGCTGCTGTTCTACGACATGGCAGGCTACAGCTTCGGCGAGGGGAAGGTGACGATGCGCCCGCCCTCCGGCGCCTTCCGTGAGGCCGTCACCGCCCGCTTTGCGAGCGGCAGGGGCGCGGTGGCGATGCACCATGCGCTCGCGGGATGGGCGCTGTGGGCGCAGTGGCACCACTGGCTCGGCGGGCAATTCCATTACCAGCCGGGCGCGCACGGGCCGGACTCCGGATACCGGCATGATGTGAGCTACGAGGCGCGGATCGTTGCCGATCACCCCGTCACCTGCGGCCTGCCCGCAAGCTTCCCCGTCACCGACGAGCTCTACCTCTGCCCGATCGACGAGAGCGCACTCACCCCGCTGATCCGGGCCGAGGGCTTCGCCTTCACGGCGGGCAATTTCCATTCCGCCGCGCAGGCCGTCGCCGGCGCGATGTTCAGCAATGAAGGCTGGCAGCACGCCGAGGGCAGCAATATCGTCGCCTGGGAGAGCCGCACCTGCCCGGCCCCGCTGGTCTACCTGCAATTCGGCGACGGCCCCGCGACCTATGCCAACCCCCATGTCCGCCGTATCATCGCCCAAGCGCTCGAATACGCCTCGGGAGGAACCCCATGACGCCGCAAGAAACCGTCGAAGCCTTCATCGGCCACTGGAACGCCTGCGATGTGGGCGCGATGATGGCGCTGTGCGCGGACGATATCGTCTACCACAACATTCCGATGGAGCCGATCCGCGGCACCGCCCAGATGCGCGCGATGGTCGAAGGCTTCCTTGGCGACATCGAAAGGTGCGACTGGCAGACCCACGCCATCGCCGCGAACGGCAACACCGTGCTGACCGAGCGGACCGACATCTTCCATTTCAAGGACGGCCGCCGCGCCGCGATCCGGGTGATGGGCACCTTCGACATCGATGCACAAGGCCGCATCTCGGGGTGGCGCGACTATTTCGACATGCTTGAATTCCAGCGCGAATTCGCCCCGGCGTAACCCACGGGCCCCAACCCTAACACATTCGCGCATCGCATACGGGGCGCAGGGTTGGCTAGGCTCGCACCATAAGATGGGAAGGGTCTGGAGCCGCCTCACATGAACAAGCCCGAAGGCAATGTCTTTGCGCCCGAAACGCTGATCGATCCGTTCGATTACTACCGCGCCATCCACGAGGCCGGGATCGCGATCGAGCATCTGGAAGGCATGAACACCTGGGTCGTCTATTCCTACGACCTGTGCAGCGAGGCGGCGGCCAAGCCGGAAGTGTTCTCGAACGACTTCACCGCGCTGATGGGGCGCGAAGCGGACGAGGATATCCAGGCGATCCTTGCCGAGGGCTGGCCTGACCTGCCCACCCTGCTCACCGCCGACGCGCCGGTCCACACCCGCAACCGCAAGCTGGTGAACCTCGCCTTCTCGGCCCCGCGCGTCAACGCGATCGAGGCCGACATGCGAGAGAAGTCGATCGCGCTGATCGAGGCCTTCGCCGACCGCGGCCATTGCGAGTTCGTCGAGGAATTCGGCGTGCCGCTGCCGGTGGCGATGATTGCCGGGCAGATCGGGCTCGACGATGATCCCGAGCGCGTGAAGCGCTGGTCCGATGCCGCGGTCGACCGATTCAGCCAGATGGTCGATCACGAGCGCAAGAAGGAGTGCGCGCGCAGCCTCGTCGAGTTCCAGCACTACATCAAGGGGCTGATCGACGACCGCAAGGCGAACGGCGGCAACGACCTCCTCACCGATCTCGTGGAAGCGCGGGTCGAGGGGGAGACGCCGCTCTCGGACCCCGAGATCATGTCGCTGATGCAGCAGTTCATGGTGGCGGGGAACGAGACCACCACCTCGACGCTCGCCGGCGGCCTGCTCCAGCTGATCCGCAACCCCGACCAGATGGCCAAGGCCATGGCGGCCGCCGGCGGGCGCGATCCGAAGGTGATCATGAACCTCGTCGAGGAGGCGCTGCGCTACGAGACGCCGACGGCAGGGATGTGGCGGATCGTCAAGCAGGACACCGAGCTTGGCGGGGTCAGCATCCCGGCTGGCAGCGTGGTGCAGCTGCGCTATGCGGCGGCCAACCGCGATCCGACGAAGTTCCCCGATCCCGACCGCTTCGACATCGAGCGCGCCAATGCCCGCACGCATTTGAGCTTCGGCAAGGGCCCGCACATGTGCGTGGGGAACATGCTCAGCCGCAAGGAGATGCTTGTCGCCTTCGACGAGCTGCTCGAACGGCTCGATAACTTCGCTGTCGCGGACGAGAACGAAATCCGCATCCTCCCCAACATCCTGCTGCGCGGCGTGGCGCACCTTCCGATCACCTTTACGCGGAAAGCCTGAGACAGATGAATTTCGACCTGTCCGAAGAACAGCAGATGTTCGTGACCTCGGTCGAGCGCTTCGCCGCGCCGGTCGATGTCGAGGTGCGGCGCCGCCTGCGCCTTTCGCCCACCGGCTATGACCGCGCGCGCTGGCAGCAATTGGCCGAGATGGGCCTGATCGCACTCGCGGCGGGTGAAGACGCAGGCGGCATGGGCGGATCGGCGGTCGATCTGGCGCTGGTGCTCGAGGCGATCGGCAAGGCCAATACCCCCGACCCGCTGCTCGAACACGGCATCCTGCCCGCGCTGCTGCTCGAACGCGGCGACGCGGGCGATGTGCTCGAAGGCGTGCTGTCGGGCGAGACCATCGCAACCCTTGCCTGGATCGAGCGCGGCCAGCGCTACAGCCTCAAGGCCAGGGGCATGAAGGCGGAAAGCGCCGCAGACGGCTTCACGCTCACCGGCGAGAAGACGATGGTGCTGGGCGCGCTGCTCGCCGACCTGTTCATCGTCACCGCTGACCTCGGCGGGGAGACCGCGTGCTTTCTCGTGCCCAAGGATGCGCCCGGTCTTGAGGTGCGCGCTTATCGCCTCGCCGACGGCAGCATCGCGGGCGAGATCAAGCTCACCCGCACGCCTGCGAGCACGAAGCTGGCGCTCGACATGGCGGGCCTCGTCGCCATCGCCGCCGACCTCAGGCTCTATGCCGCGGCCGAGATGGTCGGCCTCGGCCAGCGCCTGCTCGACGACACGCTCGCCTATGTGAAAGAGCGCGAGCAGTTCGGCGTCGCGATCGGCAGCTTTCAGGCATTGCAGCACCGGTTGGTCGATTGTTACACCAAGGAAGAGCAGGCGCGATCAATGCTTTACCGCGCAGCATTGACCGACCGCGCCGACGCCGCAAAGTGGCAGCGCGCCGCCGCCGGGGCCAAGGCCTTCATCGGCGAGAACATCGACGCCATCGCCCGCGAGGCGGTGCAGATGCACGGCGGCATGGGGATCACCGATGAGCTCGCCATCGGCCATGCGCTGAAGCGCGTGCTGGTGCTCGCCCGCCTGTTCGGCGACGTCGACACCGTGCTGGCGGAATATGCGCTCGCCGCGTGACGCGCGGGATGGAGGGGACACGAAATCATGGGCGAAAAGATCGACCCGAATCTGTGGAGTGACGGGGCCGAGCCGCACCTGATGGGCGGACGGCTGCCTTCGGGGCAGATCGTCTTCCCGATGCCCACGGGCGATGCGGCCGAGGGCGTCGAGCCCTGCAAGCTCTCGCGCCGCGGCACGCTGTGGTCGTGGACCAGTCAGGGCTTCCTCCCGAAGGAGCCCTATGAAGGCCCCGGCTCCGGCCCCGGCGAAGGCCCGCCCGATTTCCAGCCCTTCCTTCTCGGCTATGTCGAGTTGCCGGGCGAGGTGATCGTCGAAAGCCGGATCGTCGATGCGCGGCTCGAGGATCTCCACCTCGGCATGGAGCTCGAGTTCTGCATCGTGCCGTTCAACGCGCGGTACGACACCTTCGCCTTCCGCCCCGTCGCCCTATCCGAAAGCAAAGCCGCATGAGCGAGAACGTCTATATCATCGGCGCGGGGATCCACCCCTTCGGCCGCACCGACAGCCGCTCGGGCCGCGAACAGGGCGTCCATGCCGTGCGCGAGGCGCTGAAGGATGCGGGCCTCGAATGGCCCGATATCGAATGCGCCTATGGCGGCAGCGCGGCGGCGGGCAATGCCGACATCATGGTCAACGAGCTGGGGCTGACGAGCCTGCCCTTCACCAACGTCGCCAATGGCTGCGCGACCGGCGGCAGCGCGCTCGCCGCCTCGCAGCAGGCGATCGCCAGCGGGATGTATGACCTTGCCCTCGCGGTCGGCTTCGACAAGCATCCGAGGGGTGCGTTCAACGCCAAGCCCGCCGACTATGGCCTGCCTGAATGGTACGGCCAGACCGGCATGATGCTGACGACGCAATTCTTCGCGCTGAAGATCCAGCGCTACATGCAGCTCCACGGCATCAGCCGCACCACGCTCGGGCGTGTGGCCGAGAAAGCCTTCCGCAACGGCACGATCACGCCCCACGCCTGGCGCCGCAGTCCGGTCGATCTCGAGACGATCATGAACGCGCCGATGATCAACGACCCGCTCACCAAATACATGTTCTGCTCGCCCGCCGAGGGCGCGGTGGCGCTGATCCTCGCCAGCGAGAAGAAGATGAAGGAACTCGGCGCGGACGGAGTGAAGATCCGGGCCGTGGCGGTGAAGACCCGCCCGCCCAATTCCTTCGAGGTGTTCCAGCCCGGCATAAGCATCGAGGAGGGCGGCAAGCCCACCGTCCTCGCCAGCAAGGCCGCCTTCGAGAAGGCCGGGATCGGCCCGGAGGACATCTCGGTCGCCCAGCTCCAGGACACCGAGAGCGGGGCCGAGATCATGCACATGGCCGAAAACGGCTTCTGCAAGGACGGCGAGCAGGAGGAATGGCTGGCGAACGGCTGGACCGAGATCGGGGGCGGCAAGCTGCCCGTGAACACCGACGGCGGCTGCCTTGCCTGCGGCGAACCCATCGGCGCATCGGGCCTGAGGCAGGTCTACGAGAACGTCACCCAGCTGCGCGGCCGCGCCGGTGAGCGGCAGGTGCCCGGCAAGGTCCGCTTCGGCTACTCCCACGTTTACGGCGCCCCCGGCCTCTCGGGCGTCGCGATTCTGGAGCGCGAATGAGCACCCGGATGCGGGGCAAGGTCGCGCTCGTCTCGGGCGGCGCGGAGGGGATCGGGGCTGCGGTTGCGCGCCTGATCGTCGCCGAGGGCGGCAGCGTGATGCTCGGCGATGTGCAGCGGGAGAAGGCGCTGGCCCTCGCCGCCGAGCTGGGCGAGCGCGCCGCCGCGACCCATCTCGACGTGCGCCACCTCGCGCAGTGGGAGGCTGCGGTCGCCGCCACCCTGGCACGCTTCGGCAAGCTCACGGTACTGTGCAACATCGCCGGCATTTCCGAGCCCGGCAACGTCCCCGAAGGCGCGCTCGATGTCTGGGAGCGCACCATCGACATCAACCTGAACGGCCCCTTCTACGGGATGCGCGCCGCGATCCCGGCGATGGAGGCGAGCGGCGAGGCCTGCGCCATCGTCAACATCGGCTCGATGATCGCGCTGCGCCCGGCGGCCTTCGTCGCGGCCTATTCCGCCTCCAAGACCGGCCTCAGGGGCCTCACCCAATCCGTCGCGCTCGACCTCGCCGAGCGGGGCCTGCCGATCCGGGTCAACATGGTCCACCCAGGCGCGATCCGCACCCCGATGTATGATCGCTACAAGTTCTCGGGTGCCGCCGACCCCGAGGCGATCGAGACCCAGTTCGCCGCCACCCACCCGATGAACCGCATCGGCGAGCCCGAGGAAGTCGCCCGCGCGGTGGTCTTCCTCGCCTCCGACGAGGCGAGCTTCACCACCGGCTGCGATCTCACCGTCGATGGCGGCGGCAGCATCAGGAGCTGATTATGGGCAATCAACCCGCCACCCGGATTGACGCGCATTTCATCGCCGCGGGCAAGTATCACGATATCGACTACCCCCGGCTCGAGATCCTCAAGCTGCTCGCCGAACACCCGCATATCCGCACCACCGTGGCGGCGGACTATTCGGGGCTCGAGCGGCTCGACCAGTGCCGCTTCCTCATCACCTACACCTGCGACCTGATGCCGACCCGCGAGCAGGCGCAGCAGCTGAATGCGTGGCTGGAGAAGGGCGGCAAGTGGATGGCGCTCCATGGCACCAACTCGATCCTCGTCTTCACCGCGGAAGGGCTGGTCGATGCCCCCGACGAGCGCCCCGACGTGATGGACATGCTCGGCACGCAGTTCGTCGCCCACCCGCCGATCGACAAGTTCCCGGTCGAGGTGGTCAACAAGGACCACGAGCTGACGCGCGGGATCGAGGACTTCGAGGTGGTGGACGAGCTCTACCTCTCCAAGACCACCGCGCCGATCGAGACGCTGATGCAGACCACCTTCGAAGGCGAGGCGACCGGGTTCACCCACAGCCAGTGGGACAAGACCACGGTTCCTATCGTTTATACGAGGGATATCGGGAAGGGGCGCATTGTATACAACGCGCTTGGCCATTGCCGCGGACACTATGACCTGCCCGGCATGGCAGATTTCTACCCGCACAAGGAAATGTGCGCGTGGAACTATGACGTCTATTATGACCTGCTGCGGCGCACGATCCGCTGGGCCATGCGAGACGGGGACTAAATTGGGATCCGACTGACAATGGACATGGACTTCTCGCCTCAGGATCTGGCCTTCCGCGAGGACGTGCGCGCTTTCCTCGCCGACAACCTGCCCGAACGGCTGCGCGATGGCGCGCGCCGCACGCCCGGCGTGTTCGTCGAGCCGGACATCGGTATGGAATGGCACCGCATCCTCTACAAGCGGGGCTGGGTCGCCCCGCACTGGCCCAAGGAGGACGGAGGGACAGGGTGGACGCCCACCCAGAAATTCATCTTCGAAAAGGAATGCGCCCTCGCCGGCGCACCCGCGCTTGCGATCCTCGGCCTGCGTCTCGTCGGCCCGGTGATCTGCGAATTCGGCACGCCCGAACAGAAGGCCCGCTTCCTGCCGCGCATCCTTGCGGGTGAGGATTACTGGTGCCAGGGCTATTCCGAGCCCAGCAGCGGATCGGACCTCGCCAGCCTCAAGACCAGCGCGTGGCTTGATGGCGATGAGTATGTCATCAACGGCTCCAAGATCTGGACCACCCACGCCCACCACGCCAACTGGATCTTCGCGCTGGTGCGCACCGATGCCACGGTGAAGAAGCAGGCCGGGATCAGCTTCCTGCTGGTGCCGATGGATCAGCCAGGGGTGTCGGTCACGCCGATCCACTCGATGTCGGGCGATCATGAAGTCAACGCGGTGTTCTTCACCGACGCGCGCACCCCCGCCTGCAACCGCATCGGCGAGGAAGGCGCCGGGTGGACCATCGCCAAGTTCCTGCTCGAGAACGAGCGCGGCGGATCATGCTATGCGCCGCGGCTGCTCCAGAGCATCGGCCGGCTCGAAAGCCTCGCCCGGACCCAGCCCTCGGGCGTCAACGGGGCAATCGCCCACGATCCGCGCTTCCGCGACCGCCTCGCCCGCGTGCGCCTGGAGGCCGAGGCGCTTGAGGTGACCGAGCTGCGCATCCTCGCCGAACTCGCCAAGGGCCGCGCGCCCGGGCCGCAGACCTCGCTGGTCAAGCTCTTGGGATCGAATATCGGCCAGCAAGTCGATGTGCTGCGCCTCGAATTGCTGGGCCCGGACGCGCTGCAACTGCCCTTGGAGCGCCCACTCTACGGCAACGAGGCGCCCGAACCCGTGGGGAGCGAATATGCCCAGACGGCGATGGGCAAATACTTGAACAACCGCGCCTCGACGATCTTCGGCGGCTCGGACGAGGTGCAGAAGAACATCATTGCCAAGACCGTTCTCGGTCTCTGAGGAAACCGAAATGGACGCTTCGAAACTGATGTTCCGCGATGGCCTGATGGCGGGCGAGCGAATCCTTGTCACCGGCGGGGGCACGGGCCTCGGGCGCGAGATGGCCGAGGCTTTCCTCAAACTGGGCGCGACCGTCTACATCTGCGGTCGCCGCCAGAACAAGCTCGACGAGACTGCCGCCGAACTGACCGCGCTGCACGGCGGCAAGATCGTCGGCCATGCCTGCGACATCCGCGATGCCGACGCGATCCACGCGATGGTCGACGCGATCTGGGCCGATGGCGGCGCGCTCACCGGCGTGGTCAACAACGCGGCCGGAAACTTCATCAGCCGCACCGAGGATCTCTCGGTCAACGGCTTCAACGCCATCGCCGACATCGTCATGCGCGGCACCTTCTACGTCACGCTCGACATCGGCAAGCGGCTGATCGCGGAGAAGAAGCGCGCGAGCTTCCTCTCGATCCTCACCACCTGGGTGTGGTCGGGCAGCGCCTTCGTGGTGCCGAGCGCCATGAGCAAGACCGCGATCAACGCCATGACCCAGAGCCTTGCGACCGAGTGGGGCCGCTATGGCCTGCGCTTCAACGCCATCGCCCCCGGTCTCTTCCCGACCAAGGGCATGAGCGCGCGCCTGCACCCCGGCGGCGCGGGCGGCAATTCGGGCAATTCGCTGAACCCGATGGGACGCGCGGGCGAGATGCACGAGCTTGCCAACCTCGCGGTGTTCCTGATGGGGCCGGGCGCGGAGTACGTGAACGGCCAGACCATCGCCATCGACGGCGCGGGGTTCCAGGCCAATGGCGGGACGTTCTATCCGATGCTCAGCGCGCTGGGCGATGCCGAGTGGGAGCAGATGCGCGCGATGATCAAGGGCACCAATGCCGCCGACAAGGCGGATAGAACGGTCGGTTAAGTCACCGCAGCGCGCCGGTTGAACTCTTCGCGCTGCCACTCGCCGCTCGCCAGCACCTCGGCCAGATGGCGCGCGGCGGCGGCCATGTCCGCGAAACTCAGATAGGCAGGCGCGAAGCCAAGCCGCAGCACATCGGGCGCGCGGAAATCCCCGATCACGCCCCGAGCGATCAGCGCCTGGCAGATGGCGTAGGCCTCGGGGTGGCGGAACGAGAGCTGGCTCCCGCGCTCGGCAGCGCGCGGCGGGCTGACCAGCGCGAGCGCCACATCATGCGCCATCAGGCTTTCGAGGAAGAACTCGGAGAGTGCCTGCGACTTTGCGTAGAGCCGCGCGACGCCGATCTCCGCGATCAGGTCGACCCCCACCTCCAACGCTGCGAGGCCCAGCACCGGGGGCGTGCCGCATTGCAATCGCTCGATCCCCGGTGCGCCCGCGAAGTCGTCCGAGAAGGCGAAGGGCGCGGCGTGGCCGAACCAGCCGGTCAGCGGCTGCTGGAGCGCCGGCTGGTGGCGCTCGGCGACAAAGGCAAAAGCGGGCGCGCCCGGGCCGCCACACAGGTATTTGTAGCCGCAGCCGACCGCGAAATCCGCACCCGCCGCGTTCAGATCGACCGGCAAGGCGCCCGTCGAATGCGACAGGTCCCACAGCACCAGCGCGCCTGCCTCATGCGCGGCGCGGGTCAGCGCGGCCATGTCGAAGAGCGCGCCGGTCTTGTAGTGCGCGTGGGTGAGCATCAGCAGCGCGACATCGCCATCGAGCGCCGCGATCAGCTTGTCCCGCTCCGCCAGCCGCCTTGTGGCGAGGCCCTGCTCTTCCAGCCCGGCGATCATGTAGAGATCGGTCGGGAAATTGCCGGGCTCGGACAGCACCACCTTGCGCCCCGGTCTCATGGCGAGCGCGGCGGCGATCAGTTTGAACAGGTTCACCGAGGTCGAATCGCAGGCGATCACCTCGTGCGGCGCGGCGCCGATCAGGGGCGCGATCTTCGCCCCCACGCGGGCCGCCATGTCGAACCAGCCCGCATCGTTCCACGAGCGGATCAGCCCCTCGCCCCACTCGGCTTCCACCACCCGCGCCAGCGCCGCAGGGGTCGCCTTGGGCAGCGCGCCCAAGGAATTCCCGTCGAGATAGATCACCCCCGCAGGGATCGTGAACCGCTCGCGATAAGACCCAAGCGGATCGGCGGCATCGAAGTCTGCGGCGCGCGTTTCAGGAATCATATCGCGGTCCTGACGCTCAGCAGTTCGGGGAAGAAGGCCTGCCTCAGCACCCCCTCGAGATAGGGCACCCCCGGCGTGCCGCCGGTGCCGCGCTTGAAGCCGATGATGCGCTCGACCGTCTTCAGATGCCCGAAGCGCCAGCGCTGGAAGTGGTATTCGAGATCGACCAGCTTCTCGGCGAGTTCATAGAGATCCCAGTGCGCCTGCGGATCCCGGTAGATCGCCGCCCACGCCGCCTCGACGCTGGGGTCGGGGGAGTAGGGCGCGGACGGATCGCGCGCCAGCACCGCGGGATCGATCGCCAGGCCGCGCCGCGCCAGCAGGCGGATCGCTGCGTCATAGAGACTTGCGCGCCCCCGCTCCGCCTCCAGCCGCGCGGCCCAGTCGGCGTTCGACTTGTGGAGCCGGACATGCTTGCCGTCGCGCCCGCCGAGCATGAATTCCATCATCCGGTACTGCGCCGACTGGAACCCGCTCGACGCGCCCAGATGGGGCCGGATCGCGGAGTAATCATGCGGGGTCATGGTGCTGAGCACATCCCAGCTCTGGATCAGCTGCGCTTGCGCCCGCGCCACCCGCGCCAGCATCTTGAATGCGGGGCGCAGGTCATCCGCCTCGATGCACTCGCGCGCGGCAGTCAGTTCATGCAGGCACAGCTTGAGCCACAGTTCGCTCGCCTGATGGACGATGATGAACAAGAGCTCGTCATGCGCGTCCGAGGCAGGGTGCTGCGCTGCGAGGATACGGCCAAGATCGAGATAGCTCGCATAGGTGACATCGGCGCTCATACGAGCGACCCTAGCGCGGCGCGGCGCACGAGGAAACTAGCCCTCGATCACCCGCGTCTCGGGATGGTGCTTGTCGAGGTGCTTGAGCAGGATCCTCAGGTTCTTGCTGTTCGAGCGGAACAGCACGTCCGCCGCATCGCCGACCAGCGGGATAGCGCCGATCGCAGTGTCGAGCAGCACGTTCGCCCCCATCCGCGCGAGCTTCCATTTCGGCAGGCCGAGGTTCTTCGCCTCCCACACGACATAGGCGCCCAGCGCGGTCGTCACCACCTCGCCCAGCACCGGCACCAGGCCGATGATCGCGTCGAGACCCACGGGCATGTTGATGCCGGGAATGGTAAAGCTGCGTTCGAGCAGCCGCTCGAGCATCACCACCCGCGCGCGCACCGATGCGGGATCGGTTCCAGCAGGAAGCGCAAAGCGCATCTGTTCGGGGCGGCGGGGCATGGGCTTTTCCATACCCGCTTATGTGGTGGGCTGCGAGAGCGGGAACAAGGGGTGGAAGGCGAAGGCATTGGGCTGGAAGTTGCCCAGCGTGCCGCGCACCAGCGACCAGCGCACGGGGACGCCGAGCGGGATGTAGACCTCGCTTTCGACGAGCACGGCATGGGCTTCGGCGAGCAACACCTCGCGCTGCGCCGGATCGCGGGTCGCCTGCGCCTGCCTGACCAGCGCATCGGCGGCGGGCGCGCACAGCCCGGCGCCGATCCGGCAATTGAACTGGTTCAGATACCACACGGGCGAGACATAGCGCGCCAGCACGTCGCGCAGCTCGAGATCGGCGCCCTCGCCCGGCGCGGCGCGGCGGGTGGTGACGCCGATCGTCGCCCAGGCCTCGGCCAGCTGGCGCAGCAGCAGGTCGCTGCCCTTGCCGCGCGGCAGCGCCACGCGCACAACAGCCTCGCGCCCGGGGCCAGCCCACGCGGCGACGCGCCCCGCGGCGATCTGGCGGCGCTCCGCGATCGACATGCCGTTCCAGCGGTCGCGGCCATAGGCGGGGGCGGTGAAGGCCTCGGGCGGGACGATCCAGCTGTTCTCGCGCCAGCCGCCGAGCCCGAACGCCTGGATCAGCGCGGGCCGGTCGATCGCCATCGACAGCGCCTCGCGCCGCGACGGGTCGGCGAGCAGCCCCGCCTCGCGCCGCACGGTAAGCCCGAGCAGGCCGAGCGCCGGATCGACCTGGATCGTGCCGCGCGACAAGGGTCCGGCCGCCGCCGTCGCTTCGGGGAAATCGACGATGCTGCCGCCCAGCACCAGATCGACCTCGCCTGCGGCGAAGGCCGCCACTGCCTTGTCGGCGGGGAGCGCGCGCACCGCGATCGGGCGCGCGACCTCCTCCCAGTCCTGGCGCGCGGGCAAGCCGCGTGTTTCGGGCGGGAGCGCCGAGAGCCTGGCGCTGGCCCCGCCTCCGCCCCCGCCCTCGTCTCCGCCCTCACCCTCGCCTTCGCCATCGGCATCGCCGCGCGACATTGCCATCGGCCCCGCGCCGCTGCCGCCGCGGGTGAAGCCCAGCTCGCTCTGCGCGAGCAGGCGCAGGAAATCGGGCATCGGCGCACCCAGCTGCACCTCGATCACCCGCCCCGTCATCGCGCGGATCGCGCGGATATTGGCGAGATCGAGGCCGAGCGAAGTGCCCTCGAGCTGCGCGATCCTGCGGCGCAACTGATCGCGCACGTCGCCCGCCTCGATCTCCTCGCCGTCCGGCCAGGTGCTGTCGCGCAGCCGGAAGATGTAGCTCAGACCGTCGTCGGTGACGATCCAGCGCTCGGCGATCGCGGGGACGACCTGGCCGGATGCATCGAGCGCGACCAGCCCCTCATGCGTCGCCGCGCGCATCAGCTGCGCGGCAGGCGCCAGGCGCACCCCGTCCTCGAACATGCCCGCCGGCGTCCCGATGACCGCAACCGCGACCGCCCCGTCGCCCGCCGAGGAACCGCAGGAGGAGAGCGCCAGCACAGCGAACGGAAGCAGGCAGAATCGCATCGCCCGAGAGCCTAGACCCAGTTGCGGTCAGGTGGAAGCGCGCCGCTCTGCGCGGGCGGAATCGCGCCGGGTCGCAGGCGGCCCCGCAGCCGGTTCAGATCTTGCGCAGCGTGCTCGGCTCGGGCGGGGGCGGAGCGCGGTGGGCCCAGGAGGGCTTGACCACCGCCGCAGCGGGATCCTCGGGCCCTTGCAGCGGGCGGCGGGCCTTCTGCGAATCGATTTCCTCGTCGAAGGCGACACCGAAGCGGTTGTCCTGCACCCAGGCGACCGTCCCGCCGATCATGCCGATGTTGCGCAGCTCGATCGACAGGCGATGCCCGCGCTGCACACGCAGCTGGCCCTCGCCCATCATCCCGCCATCCGAGAGATTGCGGACCCGCACGCGATAGGTATCGGCGCTCTGTTCGACGCGGATGTCAGCCAGCAGAAACAGGCTGTCGCGTGCGACACTGCGTGTCTCAACCCCGGTCATGGTGCGCAACGCCTCCAAACTCGTGAACAACCCTCTCGGCATGTGGAGCATCTAACGCTGCTCTACATCGAGAGACCACTGCCGGTTGGGGCAATTGCAGTTAATGCGGCGTAAATTTCAGACGCTGGCATCCGTGCCTGTGCGGTGCGTCCCACCGCGGCACATCTTGGCCGTCACACGTGAACGTTTCAATCGTCGCGCGAGACCTTTTCGCGGCGTTCGTGGGCTTCCTGCGCCTCGACCGTCATCGTCGCCACCGGGCGCGCGATCAGGCGCCTGAGGCCGATGGGATCGCCGGTCACCTCGCAATAGCCGTATTCGCCCGAATCGATCCGCCGCAGCGCCGCGTCGATCTTGGAGACCAGCTTGCGCTGGCGGTCACGCGTGCGCAGTTCGATGCCCCAGTCGGTCTCGCTCGAGGCGCGGTCGGTAAGGTCGGCCTCGCGGATCGGGCCGTCCTGGAGCGATTGCAGCGTCTGCCCGGCGGCCGAGTGGATCGAGCGCTTCCATTCGATCAGCAGCATCCGGAAATAGGCCTGCTGGCGCTCGTTCATGTATTCCTCGTCCTCGCTCGGGACATAGTCCGGTGCGAGCAGGCGCTTGGCCTTTTCGAGAACATCAATGTCGTCAGACGCGGTGGATGGCATCACGCACTCTCATTTCGTGAGCCGCCGGGGAGACCGTCGCGTCCTGACGCCATGAATGTTTTCATTGGCTCACTTGGTCCCAGCAAGCGGAAGGCAATGCGCGCCCTATAGGCAAGCCCCCGGGGGCGCACAAGCGGCTTTGGCACGCAAGATGGGGGCAAATTGCCGGGGAAAACGCTGGTCCGACAAGGTGCAAGCCGCGTTAACCAATTTTTGACCATAATTGCCGCACCTTGCCTGCGACGGACGACCCGAGGGGGGTGGCCGGGTGAAGGGGACGTGACATGAACATCATCGCAATCGGGGCCAATGCCTCGCGCGAGAATACCACGGAAGGGCTGATCGGCGGATGGCTGGCGGATGCCGGTCGCGGCGATGCGGAGGCGTGCTACGATCTGGGCGTCGCTTTCTCGACCGGCAGCAACGGGGCACCGTGCGATCTCATCGAGGCGCACAAGTGGTTCAACCTCGCCGCCGCGCGCGGCCACAAGGAAGCCGCCCATTGCCGCGCCGACATCGCCGAGGAAATGACCGCGCGCGAGATCGCCGAAGCCCAGCGCCGCGCACGCCAGTGGCTCGCCGAGGGCCGTCTGCGCGCGGCCTAGCTCTTCTTGAAGGGCGTTCGGCCGCCGAGGTAGAGCTGGTCGCTCGCTACCCCCGCACGCTCGCGCTCGAGGAAGTCGGCGATTGCCGCACGCAGGCCCGGATCGGCAATCCAGTGCGCCGACCAGGTCTGCACCGGCTCGTAGCCCCGCGCGAGCTTGTGCCCGCCCTGCGCCCCGGCCTCGACCCGGGCAAGGCCACGCGCGATCGCGATGTCGATCGCCTGATAGTAGCACAGTTCGAAATGCAGGAACCGCACCTCGCGGGTGCAACCCCAATAGCGTCCGTAGAGCGCATCGCGCCCTGCGAAGTTCAGCGCCCCTGCAATCGGCGTGGCCCCGTCATAGGCAAGGATCAGCACGATCCGCTCCCCCATCCGCTCGCCCAGCAGCGAAAAGGCTTCGCGGGTCAGATAGGGGCGCCCCCATTTGCGGCTTCCGGTGTCCTGATAGAACTCCCAGAAGGCGTCCCAGTGCGCCTCGCCGATCTCGGGGCCGGTCAGGTGGCGGATGGTGAGGCCTTGCGTGGCAGCGGCCCGCTCCTTCCTGAGGTCCTTGCGCTTCCTCGAGGACAGCGCGCCGAGGAAGTCGTCGAAGGTCGCATACCCGCGGTTGAACCAGTGGAACTGGATGTCGGCCCGCGGCATCCAGCCGCCCGCCTCGAACAGGGGGAGCTGGGCGGGGTCGATGAAGGTGGCGTGGGCGCTCGACAGCTTGTTCTGCAGGCACACCGCCTCGGCGCCCTCGAGGAGGTGCGGGGCGAATGCCGGGTCGCTGAGCAGCAGCCGCGGCCCCGTCGCCGGGGTGAAGGGCGCGGCGATCTGGAGCTTGGGGTAGTAGCGCCCCCCTGCGCGGTGCCAGGCATCGGCCCAGGCATGGTCGAAGACATACTCGCCCTGGCTGTGGCCCTTGGCATAGGAGGGCATGGCGGCGAGCAGGGTGCCGTCCTCGGCAGTGATGGCGATGGGCGCAGGCTCCCACCCGGTGCCGGGGCCGACCGAGCCCGAGTCCTCCAGCGCGGTGAGGAAGGCGTGGGAGACGAAGGGGTTGTCTTTGCCGCCGAGCGCGTCCCACTGGCCCGCGTCGAAGGCGCCGACCGAGGATGCGATGCGGACGGTAAGCTCAGGCGCGCTCACGCCAGCCCGTCCCCCTCGGCGATGAGGGCGTCGACGCAGCGCAAGGCATGGCTGCGCAGATGCGGCGAGCGGATCGTCCAGCTCAACAGGGGCCGGCGGTCGGACCGCCACAAGTCGGCGATGGCATTGGGCAGGTCACGAATGTCGAGCGCAAGGAAATCAGGATGGGCTTGATCGAGAGCGCCGGGCGCACGCCATGCGGAAAGGAAGCCGCCGTCATAGGTGTCGGTTCCGACCAACCCGCGAACGAAGGCGCTCCGGTGCTCGAAGAACCACGCGCCCATGCGCGGATCGAAGCTCATGACAGCAAAGTGGCCCTCGTAGTCCGCGAGCGCTTCGCTGACCGCGAGGCAAGCGGCCGCTATGTTGAAGCCCGGCAGCGACTTGATCTCTATCAGCAGCGGCACACAGCCCGCGACGACCTCAAGGAACCGCGCCAGCCGCACCGGATGCTGGTCGGTGCCGAGCAGGCGCAGCGCCTCGATCTCGTCGGCGGAGCGGCTGACGACCGGCCCTGTCCCCTCCGTCAACCGGTCGAGCTCCCAGTCGTGGAACACCATCGGCACGCCGTCGGCGCTCATCTGGATGTCGCACTCGATCCCCATCCCGCGCGCCATCGCGCCCTCGGCAGCGGCAAGCGAGTTTTCCGGCACAAGCCCCTCGGCTCCGGGCCCATGCAGTCCGCGGTGGGCATACTCCCACTGCGTCAGCCAGCCGGGAGCGGCGCGGGCGGTCATGCCTTCAGAGCGACCACCGCATCGACTTCAACCGCCGCGCCGCGCGGCAGGGCGGGCACGCCGACCGCGGCGCGCGCGTGCTGCCCGGCGCCGCCGAACACCTGCTCCATCAGATCCGACGCGCCATTGGCCACCTCGGGCTGCTGGGTGAAGTCGGGCGTGCAGTTGACGAACGCGCCCAGCTTGACGACCCGCGCGACCTGCTCGAGCAGCCCGGCCGCTTCGAGCTGGGCGACGATCATCAGGCCGCAGGCGCGTGCGGCGGCCTGTCCGGCCTCAACCGAAACGTCATCGCCCAGCCGGCCCTTCACCACCTGCCCGTCCACGAACGGCAGCTGGCCCGAGACGTGCGCGAAGCCGCCATGCACCACTACGGGCACATAGCTGGCCACGGGCGCTGCGGCCTTGGGCAGGGTGATGCCGAGTTCGGCGAGCTTGGCGGCAATGGTCATCAGTCAGTCCTCCAGTTGGGCAAGCAGCCACGGCAGCGCCTCGTCCCAGCGGTCGATCCGCGAGTGGGCGTGGCCGGCCTTGTGGGCGCAATCGATGGCGTGGGCGATCATCGGCTCGCCGCACAGGTGCAGGCGGGTGACGTCGGGGGTGATCTCGGCGACGCTCGCGTGGTGCTGGGCAAGGTCGTCGATGAACAAGGCCTTGGTGGGCGCATATTCGTCGATGATCACCTTGAGCGCAGGCCCCTTCGGGCCCTGGTTGGTGAACACCCGCGCGTTGATCCCGACCTTGGCGAGCTGCTCGGCGCGGGCATCGCGGTGGTGGTCGACGAGGTTCGTCAGGATCACCACGTCCGCCTTTTCGGCCAGCGTGTTGATCCCCTCGACCGCGCCGGCGATGGGCAGTTGCGAATCCATCTCGTTGTCGAAGAAGCTGCGCAGCATCCGCCAGATATCGGCGGGCGCAAGCAGTTCGCCGCTCTCCTGCCAGCGCAGTGCCTCGGCGAAGTTATGGCCTTCGAGGTGGAAGCTGACGCCCTGCGAGCCCTCAAGCCAGGTCTTGAAGGGGGCGACCATGTGCAGCAGCACTTCGTCGCAATCGGAGATGATGAGCGGGCGGGTCATGCGAGCAAAGCGTCCTTGGCGGCGACCAGTTCCTCGGGGGTGACGGCGAGGGCTTCGGCGGCGCGAATGAGATCGGGTTCGTGGTTGGAGAGAAATTCGAGCGCCGAGGCGAGCACATGGCGATCGCCCAGCCCGCTCCGCAGAGAATCGGGATCGAGGCCGGTGAGTTCAAGATATCGGCCTGCGCGATCTTCGCATTCCAGCACCCAGCCGAGCGCGGCCAGCGCCAGAACCTGCGCATTGGGAGCCTCGTATGCGGGACGATGCGGGATTGTCCTGTCCTTCGGCTGGGGGTAACTAACGGGCGGGTCGAGCAGCGGGGCGTTCAGTGACAAAGCGGATCATGGTTGTCGAGGACAATGACCTCAACAGGAAACTGTTCTGCGACGTGCTTCGCGCGAACGGTTTCGAGGTGGAGCCGGTGGCCGAGGGGGACAAGGTGCTCGACACCGCGCGCGCCGTCTCGCCCGATCTCATCATCATGGACATCCAGCTTGGCGGCGTCTCCGGCGTCGACCTGATCGAGGCGGCCAAGCGCGACCGGCGGCTGGCGGCGATTCCCGTGCTGGCGGTGACCGCCTTCGCCGCCAAGGGCGATGAAGAACGCATCCGCGCGGCCGGGGCGGCGGGGTATCTCTCGAAGCCGGTCTCGATCAGTCCCTTCATGAACGCGGTGCGCGAGCTGCTGCCGGCCGCCTAGGGCACCGCCGCCGCCGCCTCTGCCAGATAGATCACCAGCGTCAGCACCAGCCCGCCGAGGAAGATGCGATAGGCCCAGCCCAGAAACCGGAACTTGCGCCGCCGCAGCACCAGCCCGTTCTGGTAGAGATCGCGCAGCATCATCCGGTAGAGCGTCTCGTCGCTGCGGAACTCGGCCAGCATCGCTTCGGTCCATTGCGCTTCGTCCATCAGCGCGAAGTGGCCGAAGAACAGCGGGTTGAAATGGGCCGGGTCGATGGAATCGGGCCCGGGGCGCGGGAGTATCGCGATCACCGCCAGGATCGAGGCGGCCAGCGATGTCAGCGCCAGACACAGCATCGCCCAGCTCACCCCGCCGGCATCGGCCTGGGTGATCACCAGCGAGAAGACGACGAAGCTTGCCCCCATCAGGATCTGCGCCTTCTGGTCTGCCATCTGCGAGAGGCTGAGGTTGTTCACCTGCGCGGTGCGCACCAGATGCACCGCCTGGGGCGAAAGCGGCGGCGGGGCGGAAGCGCCCTCGGCGGGTTGCACCATGCGTTGCCCTCCCCAGATAGGCTGCCGCCCCGCTCCCTCGGCGCGGCGAAAGCTTGACAAGCTGCATCAACCGCCGCTTTGCAGCCGTAATAGAGGGCTAGAGCCCGCCCGACAACCGACACGCCGCCCACCCGGTCCAACAAGAGCACGCGCCCATGAGCCCCGCAGACGTCGACGCCAAGATCCGCACCCTCATCGAACCCTTCAACAAGAAGGGGATCGTGATCGCGGATGCGACAACCTTTGCCGGCGATCTCGAGTTCGACAGCCTCACCGTGATGGATTTCGTCGCCGAGATCGAGGACGAGTTCGATGTGATCATCTCGATGAACCAGCAGGCCGAGATCGAAAACTGGGGCCAATTGGTGGCGGCAGTCCACAAGCTGCAGGATAGCTGATAATGGCAACCGCCATGACCGAAACGACCACCGCTGCCGAGCCGGTTGACCTGCTCGCCAAGTTCGACCCGATCATCCAGACCCGCGAGCAGCTGCTCGCCGCCGGGGTGGAGGATCCGTTCAACCTCGTCATGGAGCAGGTGCTCTCGCCGACCCGCGCGATCTGCAACGGCCGCGACACGATCCTGCTCGGCACCTACAACTACATGGGCATGACCTTCGACGACGACGTCATCGCCGCGGGCAAGGCGGCGATGGAGGATTTCGGCGCGGGGACGACCGGCAGCCGCGTCCTCAACGGCACCTTCCGCGACCACCGCGATGTCGAAGCCGCCTTGCGCGAATTCTACGCGATGGACCACGCGATGGTGTTCTCGACCGGCTATCAGGCCAATCTCGGGATCATCTCGACCCTGGCGGGCAAGGGCGATTACATCATCCTCGACATCGACAGCCACGCCTCGATCTATGATGGCTGCGCGATGGGCCGGGCCGAGGTCGTGCCGTTCAAGCACAACGACGTCGAGGCGCTCGAAAAGCGTTTGAAGCGCATCCCCGAAGGCGCGGGCAAGCTGGTGGTGCTCGAGGGCGTCTACTCGATGATGGGCGATGTCGCGCCGCTGAAGGAAATGGTCCGCATTTCCAAGGCCCACGGCGCGATGGTGCTGGTCGACGAGGCGCATTCGATGGGCTTCATCGGGCAGCACGGTCGCGGCGTGGCCGAGGACCAGGGCGTGATCGACGATGTCGATTTCATCATCGGCACCTTCTCCAAGAGCGTCGGCACGGTCGGCGGCTTCTGTGTCTCCAACCACCCCAAGTTCGAGGTGCTGCGGCTCGTGTGCCGCCCCTACGTCTTCACCGCCGCTCTGCCGCCCTCGGTGATGGCGAGCTCGGCGACCTCGATCCGCAAGCTGATGCACGGCGGCAACAAGCGCGCGCATCTGTGGGAGAACAGCCGCACGCTGCACGCCGGCCTGCGCGAGCTCGGCTTCCAGCTCGGCACCGAGACCCCGCAGAGCGCGATCATCGCGGTGATCATGCCCGATCTGGAGAAGGGCGCGATGATGTGGGAGGCGCTCTTGAAGGAAGGCCTCTACGTCAACCTCGCGCGGCCCCCGGCAACCCCTGCGGGCATGACCCTGCTGCGCTGCTCGCTGTGCGCCGAGCATTCGGCCGAGGAAGTGCGAACCATCCTCGGCATGTTCGAGCGCGCCGGGAAGGCGATCGGGATCATCTGACCCCGATCCGGCGCGCCGCGCTCAGTTGATCGTCACGATCCCGTCCACGGCGCGCCATTCCTGCGGGCCGATCAGGTGCCTGTGCGCGACGCGGACCGAATGCAGTACGGCGTCGATCTCGCGCCGCCAGAAGGTGAGGAAGCGGTCGAGCTCGGGGAACTGGGGCGCCACGTCGTATTGCTGCATCACGAACTGCTGCAGCAGGCTGCGGTGATCGGGCATGTAGTAGTGGATTTCGACCGTCGACAGGCCGTAGCCTGCCATCTGGGCGAGAAACGCGCGGTCGGTCATCACCTCTCCTCCTTGGAACTGCTGAAGAAAAAGCGGGTGCGCAAGGATCGCACGAAATCGCGCGTGGTCAACGGGGTATCGTCCCCAGAGGGTCGCGCACCGCCGTCGCGCCCGCGATGCGACCGCGATGTGTCAACTAACCATAATGGTTATTTTCCTTGACATCGTGACGCTGTTTGGTTATCAGAAGGCATCATCGGAAAATTGCGATTCGCCAGCAGGCGGCCTCCCGACAGCAGGAGCGCCGCCCTTTTCGTTTGCGTGCGCAGGAGACACCGCCATGGCCAGAAACCCCGGCAAGCGCATCCAGATCCGTCCCGGGCTGAAGCACGGCGAGCCCGACCAGATCAGCCGGAGATGGCGCGTGGTGTTCCTCGATCACCTCGCCGAAAGCTCGAACGTCACCGCGTCGGCCGCGAAGGCCGGGATCAGCGTCAGCCGCGTCTACAAGGTGCGCCGCGAGGAGACCGAGTTCGCGCGCCAGTGGCTGGCCGCGCTCGCCGAAGGCTATCTGCACCTCGAGCTGGAAGTGGTCCGACGCCTGCGCGAGGGCGATTTCAAGGCCGGCGAGGACGGCAAGTTCGACTTCGCCAATGCCATCCGCCTGCTCGCGGCCCATCGCGACAATGCGGCGCGCGGGGCAAGCCAGGTGCGCGATGTCAGCGCGGCGGAGGTCCGCGCCTCGATCGACCGCAAGATCGACGACATCCGCCGCCGGATCGCCCGCCAGAAGGCCGCAGCCGAAAGGCAGGGGCAATGAGCGGGGCCTACCGGAAGATGATCGCCGAGCTTGTCGGCGAGGATCGCAAGAAGTCCGACGAGGCAGAAAAGGTCTGCCAGATTCTCACCAGGGAACTGGATCAGGGCCAGAAGAACGACTTCGACTATCTGTGGGAATTCGACGCCCGCGAGAATCAGCTCCCCCCTCCGGGTGACTGGCGGGTGTGGATGATCATGGCCGGGCGCGGCTTCGGCAAGACCCGCGCGGGCGCCGAGTGGGTGCGGATGATCGCCGATGCCAACCCGGATGCGCGGATCGCGCTGGTCTCCGCCTCGCTCGCCGAGGCGCGCGCGGTGATGGTCGAGGGCGAGAGCGGGCTGCTGGCGATCTGCCGTCCGGGTCACAAGCCGCACTTCGAGCCCTCGCTCCACCGCGTCCGCTTCGCGAGCGGCGCGCAGGCGCAGCTGTTCTCGGCCGCCGAGCCCGAGGCCCTGCGCGGGCCGCAGCACAGCCACGCTTGCCGGGCAGGCGCAGAAAGAGTTCTTCGTCAACGAGGCGCTGTGCCTGCTCGACGCGCTCCATCCGCGCGCGGTGATCGCCTCGCAGCCGACTCCGCCCGCCAGCGCGGCTGACGGCGCGTGCTACCGCGTGACCGCGACCGCGACCGGGGCATGGGCGGGCAAGGAAGACCGGATCGCCGTGCTGGTCGCCGGCGCATGGCACTTCGTTGCGCCGACCGAAGGCCTGGTGCTGTTCGACAGGACCACCGGTGCGTTTGTCATCTTCGGGTCGCAATGGCAGCCCGCATCGGTCGTCGCCGTGCCGTCGGGCGGCACGATCATCGACGTTCAGGCGCGGGCTGCCATGACCGCTCTGATCACGGCGCTCGAGACCATGGGTGTGCTCGCCGCGCCCGGCACATGAGCCGCTCGAATGGCGGATAACCGCGGCTTTTGCGGTCATATTTTTATCCACAAGGCCTTTTCAGCGACATTCTTGCAACACCCGCGGGGCATTGACTGCTTGCCTCGTGCAGGGGGAAAAGATAGAGACACCCGGTGCCTCAAGTTTAACGCAAAGGGGAATTTCGGAAATGCGCAAACTCGTCATTGGAATGGCGATGGCCTCGACCGCGCTGACCACGCCCGCCATGGCCCGCGACGGCCAGTGGTATATCCAGGGTGATGGCGGCGTGATGGTGGTCGAGGACCAGTCGATCGACGTCAACGCTGCAGAGGACGATGCGGCGAGCGACTATGACACCGGCTACGATTTCGGCGGGCTTGTCGGCTATGACTTCGGCAGTTTCCGCGTCGAAGCCGAAGCCAGCTATCGTGCCGCCGACCTTTCGGAAGTGACTGCCGGAAGCCAGGGCCTCGCGCTCAATCCGGCGACTGGTGCGCCGGGCGGGTTCACCACCTTCACCGGTGCGCGCGACGCGCTGGGTGAAGTCAACGCGCTGAGCTTCATGCTAAACGGCCTCCTCGATTTCGGCGATGACGACGGCATGCAGGGCTTCCTCGGTGGCGGTGTGGGTGTCGCCCGCGTCGACATGGACGGCCGCGTCAATGCCAACGGTCCGGGTGTCTGGAACGATTCGGACACCGGCTTCGCCTGGCAGGTGCTCGCGGGCATCCGCACCCCGATCAGCGATTCGTGGGACGTCGGCCTGAAGTATCGCTACTTCCGCGCCACCGATATCAACCTCGTCGATCCGCTCGGCCGCGATCTGAACACCAGCCTCGCAACCCACTCTCTGCTCGGCTCGATCACCTACAACTTCGGTGGCGAAGAGCCGCCGGTGGTTGCGCCGGTTGCGGCACCGCCGCCCCCGCCGCCGCCGCCGCACTGGGCATGGTAACCCCACCAGCCCCACTGCTGGCCGGACACCTGCTGATGGCGCTGACCCTGCTTCTGAGCAGCCTGCTCAACAACTTTGGCCTGCTGCCCCGCGTGCTGATCGCATGGACAGTGGCAGTGGGGGTGCAGCTGGGCGCACTGATGTTGACCGGTCCGGGCGTGGCGTACCTGCTGGGCGCAGTGGTGGCGGCCGCCGGCCTGGGACTCCTGACGGTCCTGGCCGTGCGGGACGTGAGGCACCTCATGTGAGGGGCCGCGCCCCCTGCGCTGCCGGCCCGCGCCGATCGCGCCCCCACCCGC
>OFDN01000343.1_pt1 | contig 39947 bp, 37 predicted proteins | sample 1520971 | NCBI WGS metagenome assembly OFDN01 (sample SAMEA94257418, study PRJEB24077) | hot springs metagenome | biome: Aquatic biome; feature: Geographical feature; material: Water | place: India | collected 2012-06-12 | depth 5 m | reverse complement strand
ACAGTTCCGGAAAAAAATTATATTTATATAAAGTCAAATGGAAACCTTATCAAGGTATTTTACAATGATATTCTGTATGCACAATCCATGAAAGACTATATAAAAATATATACCAGTAAAGGACAGATCATTACTTTACTTACATTGAAATCTTTACTTGAGTTACTACCGATCTCTCAATTTATACAAACACATCGCTCATATCTGGTTAACACGCTTTATGTAACTGAAATTAAAAAAGGCGCTATCCTGCTTAACAATATATCTATTCCAATAGGTGAGAAGTTCAAGGGGCAGATTATAAAATGATCAGAGATAGATGTTTATGAGCTTTAGAAAAATTTGAAACTCTCCAAAATCAAAACGCCCCATCCAAAAATGAGGCGTTCAAAGATATCACCCACTTCAGAGGGCAGGGTTACTAGTAACCCGAATATTCTTCCCTTCAACAAAGTTCAAAATTATGGACCACAGTTGAGCTCATTATTTACTTTTTATCGGTTTCTTGTTGCATTGCAGATTTTTTTATAAAAAAAACAGCACCTACATATATAACCCATACAACCGAAAATGCAATTAGTCCTTTGAGATTCGACAGCACATCTTCTTTATCATAACGACCATGTATTCGTTTACGGAAAAACTGATTGGAATACTCCTGCGCATATTCTATAGACATTCCCAGCAAATACAGGAAAGCAAATATGAGTATATGCTTTGTAAATCTTTTTTTAGCGAATAATACATTGAGAAATGCGGCTGCTAAAAAGTAAAACAATGAATGTAACTCTTTATCATAATGTCTGAAGGCTGATGGCAATTTTACCATAAAACCAATTATGGAAAGTGTCAGAAAAAGAAAAGTCAAAAAGAGATTGCTATTTTTATTTTGGAATAATTTCATTTTGATACGTCTGCTTGTTGAATGTTTCAATTAAAGACACAAACTAAGACTATTTAAAAAATATGAAAATAATTTTACAGGAAGAAAGCCAGGCGGATTTGTAAAACTTTGCATGCTATTTCAAAAGTTCTCGAAAGAAGTGCTATATATTGATAGTTAATAGCCACTGAAAACACAGAAGGGCACAGAAAAACGACTTACAAATAATGCTTAACTACTTTTAGAAAATTCCCAAAAGCAAAACGCCCCATCTAAAAATGAGGCGTTCAAAAATCTCACCCCTTCAGGGGGTAGGGGGTCAGTACCCCCTCACATTCTTCCCTTCAATAAAATTCAAAAATGCCTTATTGACCACTTTGTTACCGCCCGGTGTTGGGTAGTTACCTGTGAAATACCAATCGCCGGTGTTGGTAGGACAACTATCGTGTAAGTCTTCGATGGTTTGGTAAATGACTTCTACCGGTATATTGATTTCTGCCGGAGTAATCAATTGCGCAATTTTATCAGAGATCTCTTCTGTGGTAAATGGCTTGTATACCTGACGTACCACATTCTCAGTGTGTAATTGTCCGGTACGGGTCAGTTCCTTTATCTTCTCATGTACTTCTGTGAGTACATGTTCCATATTTCTTTCTTTCAACAAAGCGATTGCTGCTCGGAATGCAATGAAATCACCTAGCTTACTCATATCAATTCCATAACAATCCGGGTAACGGATCTGTGGTGCAGAAGAAACCACAATGATCTTTTTAGGTTTCAATCGCGCCAGCATGCGTACAATACTTTCTTTCAAGGTAGTACCACGTACAATACTGTCATCGATCACCACCAAAGTATCTTCTCCCGGACGCACTGTACCATAAGTTACATCATATACGTGCTGCACCATTTCATTGCGATTGGCATCTTCCGTAATGAATGTACGCAGCTTCACATCCTTAATGGCGATCTTCTCTTGTCTGATCTTACGCGTGATCATTTCTTCCAATTTATCCGGCGTAAAATCATTTCCCCAACTGAGAATACGTTCTACCTTGATCTTGTTCAGGTATTCTTCCATCCCTTTCACCAATCCGTAAAAAGCTACTTCCGCAGTGTTCGGGATATAAGAAAAAATGGTATTCTTCAAATCATTATTGATTCTCTCTAATACAGTCTGACTTAAATGATGACCCAATGCAATTCTTTCACGATAAATCTTTTCATCACTACCGCGTGAAAAATAGATGCGCTCAAAACTACAAGCTCTTCTTTCTTTGGGTTCCAGTATCTGTTCAATGCTATAATTACCAGCATCATCTACAATGATGGCTTTACCCGGCATCAATTCCATCACTTCATTCTCACCAACGTTGAATGTTGTTCTGATAGCCGCACGTTCACTGGCTGCCACAATCACTTCATCATTGATATAATAATAAGCCGGACGAATACCATGCGCATCACGCATTACAAAACTGCTACCATTGCCTAGTAATCCACCAATGGTATAACCACCATCAAACAAGGGTGTTGCTTTTTGTAATACATTTTTCAAATCTGCTGCATTCGGGTGTAGTTCATCTTCTTTCGCCAGAAAATGATGGATCACTTCCATCATGGCAGCAAGGTCACTTTGTTTTTGGAAGTCACCCGGACTCATATTGATAAGGTCAAATAACTCATCGGTATTCACCAAATTAAAGTTACCTGCCAGTGCCAGGTTTTTACCCGGCATCAAATCTCTTTTAATAAAAGGATGACAGAACTCTACATTATTCTTTCCTTGGGTACCATAGCGAAGATGTCCGAGTAAGAGTTCTCCGAGAAAGGGCAGGTGTCCTTTCATCAATCCCGGATGTTGTTTGATATCGGGCTGGTATTTTTCCAGTTCCTGGACTTCCTGTCCGATCTTAAAGAAAATATCCGCGATGGGCTGCGGCGCATTGCTGCGCATTCTATGCAGAAAGGGGTTTCCGGGCTCAGTATTCAGTTTCACAGCGGCGATTCCGGCACCGTCTTGTCCACGGTTATGCTGTTTTTCCATCAGGAGGTACAGCTTGTTGAGGCCATAGGTTACCGTACCATGTTTCTGTAAATAATAGGAGAAAGGTTTCCGGAGTCGAATATAGGCAAGCCCACATTCGTGTTTGATCTCGTCGCTCATGTTATGATTTAAAAAGAAGTGGCGAAGTTAACAACTCCGCCACGTTTTATAAAGTTAATTGTAAGCCGTACTCAATTCAGGTCTCAGTGTCTCTGCCAACCATAGGAACTCCTTGGTAAACAGGTCAATAGACTTACTAAAAGAACCATCTGTGAGTTCACCGGCTTCACTGAATTTTTTGTCTACAAATGGTGTTACCAGCATATAAGGCGAAGCAATACCAAATAATGCCGGCACCAGCAGTAACAACTGCTGACTCGCCCTCATACCACCCATTGCACCGGTTGATGCTGTTACCAGTCCAAAAGGTTTATGGGTCTGCTTAGGAAAGTGATCCACCAGGTTTTGTAAAGCGGGTGAATAACTGCCATTGTATTCGGGTGTTACCAGAATAAAAGCATCCGCAGCAAACATTCTTTCTGCTAATGGTTTGAATGCTTCGGGTGTATTCTCTACGGAAGAGAACACGTTTTCTAATAAAGGCAGTTTCCAATCACGCACATCAATGATATTCACCTGATGAGGGGTATGTTGACTCAAATGTTTTTGTAAGAACAATGCCAGTCTATAAGTAACGCTATTTGTTCTCGGACTTCCTGAAATGATTTCTATGTTCATGTTTTGCAAGTTTGGGTGTGGTCGATGGTCCATAGTCCATAGACCATAGTTAGTACAATCTCTTTTCTTTAACCATGGTCTATGGACCATGAACTATCAACTACTCAATGATTAATCGGCACTTCTATAACAATAAAGCGGCTCTCCTGTTCAGTATGCAAGGTAAATTCATTGCTGTCCCAGATGCCAAGAGCGTCTCTTTTGTTGAGGATTGTTCCGTTTATCGTAAGTGAGCCATCCATTACAAATACGTATACACACTTATTTGTAGGCAGAAAAGAGTAATCGATTTTTTGTTGAGCATCAAAATAACCCAAACTCAATTTCGCATTCTGGTTGATCCAGCAATGGGTGATGCCTTCTTCATTACTTACGATGGTGGTCAATTGATTTTTTCTTTTGGCTTCCGGAAAATATCTTTTTTGATAGCGGGGAGTAATATTTTGCAATTTGGGCTCGATCCATATTTGCAGGAACTGTACATCTTCTTCACCTATATTATGTTCTTCATGTCTGAGACCGGTTCCCGCACTCATAATTTGTACCCAATCTTTTTCTACCACTTCCGCATAACCCATGGTGTCTTTATGATTCATTTTTCCCTGAAGCATCACGCTGATGATTTCCATATTGGTATGTGGATGTAATCCAAAACCGCCACCGGCTTTCACCACATCATCATTAAATGTGTGCAATAATCCAAATCCTTTACGAGCAGGATCCTGATAAGAAGAGAAGCTAAAAGAAAAATTACTGATAAGCCAGCCAATATCTTTCAATCCTCTTTCTGCTGCGGGGAAAAATTTTGTTTTCATATAATTACTTCTCTGAGTACCTCTTATTTCTCATGTTCTCTGCGGTCAATTTTTACCGCAGAGAATATGAGAAAGGAAGGTAGCGCGGAGTTATTTTTAGTTGATAGAACTATTTACTTCTATGGATCCACTTAATGTTTTGGATACAGGACAAAGTTTTGCGATTTGAAACAATCGATCTTTCTGTTCCTGATCCAGATCCCCCCTCAGTTGGATGTTGCGACTGAAAACCGTTTTTCCATCGATTCTTTCCAAGCTAACTACTACTTCTATTCCTTCTACTGGCCATTGTTTTCGATCTGCATACATCCGAAGGGTGATGGCAGTACAACTGGCCAGCGCTGCTTCCAACAATTCATCAGGTGCCGGAGCTAAATCCGTTCCTCCTTGTGCCTCGGGTTCATCCGCACCAAATACATGCCTTCCATTTTCCAAACGAACCTGATACTTTGTAGTTGCAATGCTGGCTTTTGTCATACAATTATTTTTTAAAGTGAAAAGTCAAAAAGTATGTAAAAAGAAAGCTTCCTTTTCACTTTTGACTTTTCACTTATTATTTAAGCTTGCTTAATCATCTGAACCGCTAAGTGCAATTTCACTTCATCACTTACCACAACTCCACCTGCCTCAGTTACCGCGCCCCAGCCCAGACCGAATTCTTTACGGTTGATTTTACCGTTGATCTCGAATCCGGCTTTGTGTTGACCCCAAGGATCTACCATGGTACCGCCGAATTCAACTGAAAGATCGATGGTTTTTGTTACATCACGAATAGTAAGGTCTCCTGTTAGGGTATATTCCTCATCATTTTTTTTGGTTAAGCTCTTAGAAACGAAAGTTAGCTTAGGGAATTTTTCAGCTGCAAAGAAATCATCGCTTTTCAAGTGACCATCACGCTGTTCGTTGTTGGTGTTCACGCTGTCGATATCAGCTTCAAAAGAAATTTTTGCATCGCTGAAGTCAGCTGCTTCAGATTCCATGGTAGCATCGAATTTCGTAAAGCTACCGGTTACGTTGGTGATCATCAGGTGTTTTACCTTGAATGTGATTTCACTGTGTGCTGCGTCGATTTTGTACGTTGACATTTTGTTTGGTTTTTATTTTGCTAATAGTTGATGGCTTATCGCCGATTTTTTTTAATTGCCACTGAGGGCACTGAGTTACACTGAATTTTTTTGATCTTATTAGAAAGTCGTCATCCTGAGCATAGCGAAGGACTATTCTTCAATCAATACCCCCATCTTCCCCAACTGATAATCACGGAAGGCTTCCATCAGTTCGGTTTGGTTGTTCATGACGAATGGACCATGAGAAGCTACAGGTTCATTGAGCGGTTCACCGGTTCCAATGAATAGGGTGCTTTCTTCCAAGGCTTCCAATTCAAATCCATCACCATCATTCTGAAAGACTGCTACATATTTTCCTTCCACTTCACTATCTCCTGTTACTTGTACTTTACCTTGAAGTACATAGATGAAAGCATTGTGTGAAGCGGGAATCTGAAAGAAATATTTACCGCTTTTTTGAAAACTAGCAGTAAACGTGTTCACATCAGATAGTGTTTGAATAGGCCCTGTTGTGTTTTCTAACTTACCTGCAATAACATTTACTTGTACCAATCCATCAGCAGTAGTGATCTTAGGCGTATCTTCTGCTGTCAGTGGTTGATACGAAGGCTGATCCATTTTATGTTTAGCGGGCGTGTTCGCCCATAACTGAATGAGTTCTTGTCTACCACCGATCTCATGAATATCAGCAGGAGGTCTTTCACTGTGAATCACTCCCATCCCTGCATTCATCCATTGTGTTCCACCTGCATATACAACATTATCATTGCCCCTGCTATCGCGGTGGTGCACACCTCCTTTGAAAATAAAGCTCACCGGAGAGAATCCACGATGCGGATGCGGACCTACACCTGCATGTTTTGTATCAACATGGGTAGGCACTTTGATATCCGCATGATGTAACAACAAAAATGGATCAATGCTTTCCGCTTTGGCAGAAGGGAAAGGTTGTCTGATTGGCATACCGCCCATATCCATCGGTGTTGCGTATAAAATACTTTTAATGGTTCTGTTCTTCATCTTATGCCTCCTCTACTTTCATGGGTACATCAATCAATAAAATTTCAGCGTTGCTGTTGGCTGTGATGTTGATGGTATCTGTTTCCCAGATTCCCAATCCATCTCTTGCATCCAACTGTTCTCCGTTGATGGTTACTTGTCCACCAATCACAAATGCATACACTCCATTTTCTTTTCTTTTGATCTGGTAAGTTTTCTCTATACCTGCTTCCAGGTTAGCGAGAGAAAACCATGCATCTTGATTGATCCATACCGCCTGCTCATCATCAGGTGCAACTACGGTAAGCACTTGATTCAAGCGATCTTCAGGTTTGAAAGATTTTTGTTGATAGCGAGGCTCGATATTTTTTTCTTTGGGAAATACCCAGATCTGTAAAAATTTTACTTCTTTATCATGATTGGCATTGGTCTCACTGTGCGCAATACCACTACCTGCACTCATAATTTGTACATCATGCTGACGAATGATCTCGTCTCTTCCGGTTGTGTCTTTGTGATGTAGATCACCTGATAATGGAATAGAAACAATTTCCATATTATCATGCGGGTGTTTGGAAAAACCCATTCCCCCTTTCACCGTATCATCATTCAAAACACGCAATGCGCCAAAATGAATACGTTCAGGATTATAATAATGTCCAAAGCTGAATGTATGGTAACTGTTCAGCCAACCAAAACTGGCATGTCCCCTTGTGTTTGCTTTGTGAAGTATTGTTTTCATAATGTATGTTTGTGAATACGTGTATGTACACGTATTTGTTCAAAAAAATATTAGCTTTCTTTTTCTCTTACTCTTTCAAGTAGCTGATTGATTGATGCGGCTTCTACTTCATTGATCACCATCACTTCATCAAAAATGGTATTGATGCGTTGTGTACTGGCTTCCAATACAGCAATTCCACTTTGTGTGAGTGAGATAACTGTTTCTCTTTTGTCTGCTTCAGACGTAGCACGCTTCACCAGCTTTTTGATCTCCAATCTGTCAATGATCCTTGGAACATTAGAATTTTTCTCAATCATTCTACAAGCAATGTCTTTCACACAAATCAATTCCGGGTGTTTACCCTTTAATATTCTTAAGACATTGTACTGCTCATGTGTTAACCCGAATTCTTTCAATTCTCTGCTCATCACTGTCTTTAGCCACCAGGCCGTATACAGTATATTCAATCCTGCTTTATGCACTTCGTTCTTAAATCTTGTACTTTGTATGGCTTGTTCCAGTTTCACAACACAAATATATGTATATACATTGAATTACAAAAATAATTTTTCGTCTGATCCATAAAACATTGATTTACAAATAATTAAGTCAACATTAAAAATTGAAAATAATAGATGTACCTACAAAAAGAACGCGAATCAATGATTGATTCGCGTTCTTGAGCATTGTTGCTTCTTCCTAATTTTCTCGCCGGACTGAAGTCCGGTGCTATTTAAATTATTTATGAGGTCTAGAAAAAATATCCTTGTTGCTTGCAGCTTGCGGCTTGAAGCTTCCTTGTCCCTTGTCGCTTTCTTGTGCCTTGTTACTTTATTCTTGATTCTTTTAACCCTTAGTTTTTCCGATCACTCTCAGCCTTAGCCGCTGCAGCTTTCCACTCTTTCAAACTTTCACAACCGGTAAAGTCTTTATCGATAGACACATAATAGTTGGGAATATGCTCTTTGAACCATTTGTCTAAAGCCTGTGTCTTTTTGGATTCCAGTGCTCTTTGTGCAATACGGTTATAATCATCCATAAGGTTTTCACGATGTGGTTCTGTTCTACGTTTCAAATGAATTAAACGAACAGCTTTGCGACCACGCTCATCGGTATACACTTGTGGTGCTGAATATTCTCCGGGCTTCAGATCTTTTAATGCGATGACCATGTCTTTATCCAACATATCAATACTTAAGAATACATTGCCATCCTGAGCTGAGATTGAGCCTGCACTGAATTTACTATTCTCATCTTCACTGTATTTACTCACTGCTTCACCAAAAGAAAGACTACCGGCTATGAGTTGCTTTTTTACTGAATCTAATTTTTTTACCGCATCCTTGATCTCATCTTCCGTTACCGGAGGAATACGGAGAATATGTCTTACCACCGCTTCATCACCTGAACGCGACATCAATTGAATGATGTGCAATCCGAATTTTGATTTTACAACCGGAGAAATTTGATTTTCCTTTAGTCGAAATGAAGCAGCCAGAAAAGCAGGATCCCAGTTACGATCATTTCTATTGAGGCTATATTGTCCGCCCTGGTCTTTACTTCCCGGATCTTCAGAATACAATTTAACCAACGCTTCAAACTTTTGCGCACCGGACTCTACTGATTTTTTGTAATCATACATTTGTTTGGATACATACTCTTCTATATCACGATTGGCTTTGGGTATGATGACGATTTGGCTCAACTCCACTTCACTCTCATAAAAAGGCAAACTATCTTTCGGAATCTTATTATAATACGCTTTTACTTCTGTTGGTGTGATCTTGATGGTTTCAATGATCTTATTCTGCATTTGTTCCGCCAGTTTTTGTTCGCGGAAACTTGTGCGAAAATCTTCCTTTAGCTGGTATATGGTTTTACCGGCGATCTCTTCCAGTATATCTTTTGATCCATATTGTTGAATCGCAGCACGGATACGATTATCAATTGTTGCATCAATTTCTTCTTCCGTTACAGATAAAGAATCTTTCTCGGCTTGTAATATCAACGCTTTCTGAATCAACTGTCTTTCCAACACCTGACATTCTGTAGGAAATACAACACCCTCTTGACCCTGATACTGTCTTTTCATATCAGCGATCTCATTGAGAATATCAGAACGCAGAATAATTCTGTCGCCTACCTGACCCACAATTTTATCTGCCACCACTTTTTTGGCCTGCGCCTTGACCGACATCATCCCGGTCACTAATAAAATAACTATCAGAAATACCTTTTTCATATCAAATTATCTGCTTCAAATGTAATTAATCAGGACGTGTTTCCTTTGTTGGATAAGGGTTTTAACAAAATAGAAAAAGTTATCAGCTTCCAGCCGCTAGCTTCTAGTTGCTAGTTTTTAATAAAAAGAAAGGGAGTGAATACCCATTATGGTGTAATAGTATCCATTCCCTTTTCTTCTGGTAGCTAGTAGCTAGCAGCCAGAAGCTATGCTTATAAAGTTCTCTTCACTTCTTCTTCTTCAAACGCTTCCACGATATCACCTACTTTCAGGTCATTGAAGTTTTTGATGGTTAGACCGCATTCCATATTGGATGCTACTTCTTTCACATCGTCTTTGAATCGTTTCAAGCTGCCCAATTCAGCACTTTGTCCTTCACCCTTCGGATATTCAACGATACCATCACGAATGATTCGGATCTTGCTGTTACGGCTGATCTTTCCATCGAGTACAAAGCAACCGGCAACAGTGGCTTTATCAAACTTATAGACTTCACGCACTTCCACGTTGGCAGTGATTTTCTCCTGGATCTTCGGCTCCAACATCCCTTCCATCGCACTCTTGATCTCATCAATTGCAGTGTAGATGATAGAGTACAGTTTGATCTCCACACCTTCATTTTCCGACAATCTGTTTGCCTGCATAGAAGGACGTACGTTAAAGCCAATAATGATAGCATCAGAAGCCGTTGCCAACAATACATCACTTTCAGAAATCTGTCCAACGCCTTTGTGTACCACTCTTACAGCGATTTCTTCGGTTGACAATTTCTGTAATGAATCACTCAGGGCTTCTACCGATCCGTCCACATCACCTTTGATGATGATATTGAGTTCTTTAAAGTTACCCAACGCCAAACGACGTCCGATCTCATCGAGTGTAATATGTTTTCTTGCACGCAAACCTTGCTCACGCAGGATCTGTGCACGTTTGGTAGCTGTTTCTTTTGCTTCAGCTTCATCTTCATACACTTTGAATTTCTCACCCGCTTGTGGTGCACCATTCAGACCTAAAATAACAACCGGTGTAGAAGGTGGTGCTTCTTCGATTCGCTGATTACGCTCATTGAACATCGCTTTCACACGACCATAGTACTGTCCGGATACAATCAAATCACCCTGACGCAATGTTCCGTTCTGTACTAAGATGGTTGCTACATAACCACGTCCTTTATCGAGTGAAGCTTCAATAATAGTACCTGCTGCTTCTCTATCCGGATTGGCTTTCAGGTCTAACAATTCAGCTTCCAACAATACTTTTTCCAAGAGCAGATCCACATTCAGTCCTTGCTTTGCAGATAATTCCTGATTTTGGAATTTACCACCCCAAGCTTCTACCAGGATATTCATCTGTGATAACTGCTCGTATATTTTTTGCGGATTGGCTCCGTCTTTATCAATCTTATTCACCGCAAAGATCATCGGTACATTAGCCGCTTGTGAGTGGCTGATGGCTTCGCGTGTTTGTGGCATCACAGCATCATCTGCTGCTACCACAATAATAGAGATATCCGTCACTTTCGCACCACGTGCACGCATCGCGGTAAAGGCTTCGTGACCCGGTGTATCTAGGAAGGTAATGGCTTTACCATTCGGCAGTGTTACCTCATATGCACCAATGTGCTGTGTGATACCACCTGCCTCACCCGCAACCACATTGGCATTACGGATATAGTCAAGCAATGAAGTCTTACCATGGTCAACGTGACCCATGATGGTAACGATCGGTGGTCTTGGAACCAGATCTTCTTCACTATCCTCATCTTGTTCATCATCAAACTCATCTGTTTCATCAACACCAATAAACTCTACTTCAAAACCATATTCACTGGCAACCAATTCAATGACTTCCGCATCCAAACGCTGGTTGATGGAAACCATGATACCGAGGTTCATACATTTTCCGATCACATCTGCAAAGCTCACATCCATCAGATTGGCCAACTCACTCACGGTCACAAATTCTGTTACCTGTAGTTTGTTGTCTTCGCCCATCTCATTGCCCATGGCCTCAGCAGCTTCATCACGCTTGGCTCTTCTGTATTTCGCTTTCAGGCTCTTACCGCGACCACCCGTTCCGGCCAATTTGGCCTGTGTTTCACGGATTTTTTCCTGAATCGCTTTCTGATCAATTTCTTTGTCTTCAACCTGTCCACCACCTCTTCTATTTCTGTCGCGGTTACCACCACCTTTATTTCCTCCACCACCTTGGTTACGGTTGAAGTTGCCTCCACCACCGCCACCTTGGTTGTTTCTATTATTGGCTGGAACAATCGGACGGTTTGGACCGGTAATCGGACGTCCATCAGGACCCGTTTGCGGTGGAGGTGCTCCACCTTCTTTGCGGTCAACAGGAATGCGTTTACGTTTACGCTTCTCATCTCTGGCCGCAGGTTTGGGACGTGTATCGCTGTTAACAGGAAGTTCAATTTTACCAAGGATCTTGGGACCCTCTAATTTTTCGGCTCTGATGTTTTCGATTACAGGAGGAGCATTATTGTCTGCTTCTTCTGTTACCTGAGGTGCCGGCGCTGCAGGAACTTCCGGTACTACGGGTTCCTCTTTTTTCGCTTTCGCTGCCGGCTCTTTCGGAGCTGCGGGTTCTTCTTTTTTCTTAGATGCTTTTTTAGGGCGCGTAGATGAGTCGATTGCAGAGAGATCAATCTTATCCAACACTTTTGGCGATTCGATCTCTGGTGCTTCCGCCTTAATCACTTCTGCTTTTTCAACAACCGGCTCAGGTTGTACTTCAACAGGTTTCGCCTCAACAACCGGTTCCGGCTTTACTTCCGGTTTAGGTTCTTCCTTGGGAGCAGGAGCGGCGGCCGGTTTTTTCTCTTCTTTTTTATTGAAGGAAAGATCTTCTTCGTCTTTTTTCTTCTTAGCCTCAGCCTGTGCAGCTTTGGGAATTTCTACCTGATCGGCTTTATTCTTAGCTACTTTATCACTTTGAAACTCTGCCTGAAGGGCATAGTACTGGTCTTCTGAAAGCTTAGCGGTGGGCTTCAGTTCATCTTTATTAAATCCTTTCTTCACCAGGAAGTCGATCAGGGTATCCTGACCAATATTGAACTCCTTGGCGGCTGCTAACAGTCTTGGTAATTTCAGTTCTGACATTCAAATTTTTTTGGTCCATAGTCCATCGTCAATGGTCCATGGACTATGGACTATTGTCCATGGACTAATTATATGGCTACTATTTGACCGGATAGTATTTATTTCTCCGACAAATATAGCTTCTTAATAGCTGCTTATTCTTCTCTATCGAACTCTTCTTGTAAGATTCTTCTTACTTCGGTAATGGTTTCTTTTTCCAGATCGGTTCTTCTTTCGAGTTCTTCCGCTGTCAGATTCAGGATACTGCGGGCAGTATCGCAACCGATACGCTTGAACTCATCAATTACCCATGGTTCAATTTCATCACTAAATTCATCGAGGTCGATATCAAATTCGTCTACTACTTCTTCATCTTCTCTAAATACATCGATCTCATATCCTGTCAACTCACAAGCCAGTTTGATGTTCACACCGCGACGACCAATGGCCAGCGATACCTGATCTGCTTTCAGGTACACTTCCGCATGTTTCTTGTCGTTGTCCAATTCCATATAACTGATCTTGGCAGGTGTTAAAGAGCGTTGAATCAACAACTGAATATTGGTAGTGAAGTTGATTACATCAATGTTCTCATTCTTCAACTCACGAACGATGCCATGAATACGGCTACCTTTCATACCCACGCAAGCTCCCACCGGATCGATACGATCGTCATAAGATTCAACCGCCACTTTCGCACGCTCTCCCGGATCACGAACAATTTTCTTGATAGCGATCAGTCCGTCAAAGATTTCCGGTACTTCAATCTCCAGCAATTTCGCCAGGAATGTAGGACTGGTTCTTGAAAGAATGATTACTGGTGTATTATTTTTCAGATCCACACGTTCTACTACTGCGCGGATGTTTTCTCCTTTTTTGAAATAATCCTGAGGTATTTGTTCAGATTTAGGAAGAATCAGTTCATTGCCTTCTTCATCCAACAGTAATACTTCTTTTTTCCAAACCTGGTATACTTCTGCACTGATGATTTCTCCAATTCTATCACCATATTTTTTGATCAATACATTTTTCTTCAGATCACTGATACGGCTGGCCAGTGTTTGCTTGGCAGCAAGAATGGCGCGACGACCAAAGTCAACCATATCCACTTCCTCATACAATTCTTCGCCTACTTCAAAATCCGGCTCAATCTTTACCGCATCTGTGTAAGCTACCTCCGACAAGGGATCAATTACTTCACCATCTTCTACAATCATTCGTCTGCGGATGATTTCCAAATCTCCTTTCTCAGCATTTACGATTACGTCAAAATTTTCATCACTCCCGTATTTCTTACGAAGCAGTGTTTTGAATACATCTTCCACCACTTTCATCATCGTGGGACGATCAATATTTTCTGCGTCTTTAAATTCCTGAAACGCTTCGATGAGGTTGATACTAGCCATGTCTTAAGTTTTAAAAATTCGGAAGACAAGCTCCAAGCTTTAAGCTTCAAGCTACAAGTCTTACTGAATTAGAATTTGATTTGAACTGTTGTTGATTTTATATGATTGAATGGTATTACCAATTGTTGTGTTACTGCTTTTTTACCCTTTCCCTCGGTATGTTCTATGATGATGTCTGCTTCTGCTACTTCTAATAACTTGCCTTCTTTTTTGGTTCCATCTGCAAACAGTACTTCAATAAAACGACCGATATTCTTTTTATACTGACGATGTAATTTCAAAGGCTCATCCAATCCGGGTGATGACACTTCCAACGAAAACTCACCTTCCGGATACATGCCGGTTTCTTCAATCAGCTTGTAAAGCTTTCGATTGAAGGATACACATTTTTCAATGGCCAGCCCTTCATCCCCATCCAAAAACACTTTTACATTGTTGGTAGGTTTGATACGAACCGATACACAGAAATAGGCAGGTTCTTCTGCCAGCATACTATCGATCAACTGCTCGATCTTTCCTATTTGTGTTTCTATTGACATATCTAAATAGAAGAAGGGAACGCTTCCGTTCCCTTCTATTGTTCTTTTCCTGCTGCAAATGTAGTGTATTTAACCCTTACGTTCCAAATCTACCTCACCCCCTTCCCCTCTCCCAGCAGGGAGAGGGGTGGCGAGCGCAGCGATGCCGGGGTGAGGCATTTTTTTTATCTTTGTGGGATGGTGAAGATTCTTTTATGGGGGTTTTTGATTTACTTCCTTTATAACCTGATTTTTAAATTCATAGTGCCGGTTAGCAAAGTAGCTTCCCAAATGAAGGGACAAGTGAAAAAAATGCAGGAACAACAAGAAGCCGCGAGAAAGGAATTTGAAGAACAACAGCGATTCCAGCAGCAAGCAGCCAATCCCACTTCTGCACCTCAGAAAGATGAGGATTATATTGATTTTGAGGAAGTTAAGTGAGAAAGAAACAAGAAATAAGGGCCAAGGCACAGGGAAGCTAAAAGGTCCAGGAAACCAAGTATATAATTTTAAATAGCGCCGGACTGAAGTCCGGCGAAAAGAGAACAAGGAATCTGATCGAAAAAGTCCCCTGTAAAAACCTGTCAACTATCAACTATCATCTATCAACTATCATCCCTCTAAAGCCCCAAATCCAACACTGTTCTCCCATTATTCAACAGAATGGTTTGTAACCCTGCTTCTTGGGCGCCTTCAATATTCTTGGGGGTGTCATCAATGAATAAGGTTTCTTTTGGATCGAGGTTTTCCAGCTCCATGATCTTTAGGTAAGACTTGGGATAAGGCTTTCTCAGTCCTAGTTCATGAGAATAGTAAGCTTTACGGAAATAATTATTGAAAGATGATTGCGGGAAAGTTTGTTCGAATTTTTTTATAAAGGATTGATAATGAATAAGATTAGTGTTAGAAAACAGGTACACAGGGTATTGTTGGGCAATTCTTTCCAACCATAATAACCGCTCTTCCGGAAAATCCAATAACATGGCATTCCAGGCATGCTGAATAGCGTCATTGGAAAGCATAGTATTGGTTTCCTTTCTGAATGTTTCGTAAAAATCATCCGGCGTGATCTTTCCTGTTTCTAAGGATTCAAAGAGGGTATTTGAAAATTGTTGGCTAAACAATTGACCAAAATCTTTGACCCCCAAATCAATAAAAGCCTGCTCTGTTTTTTGATAATCGATGTTCAAAAAAATACCACCGAGATCAAATAAGATATTTTTAAATGTGCTCATAACAATTCTATCAGTTGCAAACTTAGCATCTTTCTTAGAGGAGAATGATTGATCAAGATTTCAATGTGTGAGTGATGGCAGTTTCAGTTCCATTGAAAGGACCGGAAGCAGCTATTTTTATGGATGCCATCGCTGCACCGAAGAGACCTGCATCATAGTAATTTGCTGTTTGAAATCGTTTGTATAAATAACCGGCCATATAAATATCGCCACAACCGGTTGCATCTACAATAGCGGTTGGTTGTACTGCAGGCACTTCATAAAAATGTCCTTTTGCATAAATCAATGACCCTTTACTTCCTAAAGTAATGATCACTTCTTGAACACCAACATCAGCTAATGATTTAGCAGCATCATAATGATCAGATAGTCCGGTTAGCTTTTCTGCTTCTGTTTCATTGGCTTTCAAAATATTGATATAAGGCAGTACTTCTTTTTTGTATACCCAATCTGTAGCCATCACTTCCTGATTAATGACTTTTCGAAGAAATCCCTGTACATCTAATGATATCTTTCCTTTCGTTGCGAGTGTTTGTATCAACTCTACAGACATATCATCGGCTAATAAAGGACCAAGATGAAATAGCGAAGCTTTCAAATCAATCATATCAGCCACTCGGAATGGATCGGCTGTAGATAATACTCTTTGTTCTCGATGATCACTTTGATCAGGATAGATATTCTCAAAGTATACCGTGTGTTTACTGGGTAATACTGTTGTATCAATTCCTGCTTGTATCAAATCATCAACAAATGCAATATCCGCTTTAGCCAATGCTGTTACCAGGTGGTATTGAACGGGCATGTGTTTAATAGCATGAGAAAAGTAAAAGGAAGTACCACCGGCCATATGCACCGTATGACGAGGCGTTACAATTTTATCGTGGGTGAGGTGACCGATGCAGCAGATGTCGTACATGAATCCTGAAAGTTTGATCATGAATATACGAATCCGCAATAAGAGTCGGTAAGTTTTAATACTTGCCGACGATTAATAAGTAATGGTAATTCCCGCTCCAAATCCCATATCACTATCATAGTGAGAGGAAACAGAAAAGTATTTTGAAACGATATAGCGCAAACCGGAAGTATATTCCTTATCTGTATTCCACATAACATTCATTCTTAGTCTGCTGGTTACCGGTATATCTTCCCTACCTATTTGCATACGAAGGTTACCTTTCATATCTACGCGTGCATCAAAACGAAATAGCATAGGAAGTGTATACTGAAAACCCACACAAATCACACCTCGTTGATCCTTTGTATTCATTTGTCCGAATAGATTTTTCTCTTGCTCTCCGTGTTTCCTGTATCGCCAATCAAAACCAATATAGGGCATGAACCATTGATTTCTCCCAATCAATCTTCCTAAATGAAATTCGTTTTCATAACCTTTCTCAGCATTGAGCCCCAACCTCCACTCATTCTGTACCATCCATCTGGTATTTGCGAGTATGAATTCACCATCACTTCCATTGCTCTCCAATCCGATCTGCGCACCTACAAAAAAACGACGATCATCACGATATACTTTTCGCAAAGCTTTTACCGGATCAGGGATTTGTGGATTGGCAGGTGTATTCTCATAAGAAAATATTCTTCCCATTCCGCTCATCATGTGGTATAAAATATGACAATGAAAATACCAATCACCATATTTTTCCGATGCATGGAACTCAATGGTGTCTGTTTCCATGGGCATAATATCCAAGACTGTTTTTAACGGAGCATATTCTCCTTGTCCGTTCAAAGTGCGAAAGAAATGTCCATGTAAATGCATTGGATGACGCATCATGGAATTGTTGGTGAGAATAATACGAATGTTCTCGCCTTGTTTAATCAATATCTTATCCGATTCAGAAATCGTTTTATTGTCGAGTGTCCATACATAACGATTCATATTTCCGGTAAGCTCAAATTTCAACTCACGAATCGGTCCTGCAGGTAACGTTGTTTTGACCGGTGCTTTTAGCATGGCATAATTGAGCGTTACAATATTCTCGTTGCTATCAACAATCTCAGGATACATTACCGTATTCATGTCCATCTGTTGCAGACTCATTTTCATTCCCATATCATTCATGGATCCATCCGTGTTCATCATGCCATTCATCATCTTCATTCCCTCGAAGTATTTCAATCGTGGCAATGCGGGTGCATAATTTTTTGTACCTGAACCGAGCCATAAGGAGGTGCTTCGTGTTCTATCTTCTGCGGTTGATAAGAGTTCATAGCTACCTGTATCCGGAATTGTCACAATAACATCATAGGTCTCTGAAACACCGATGATGAGTCTGTCAACATCCACAGGTACTACATCAGCGCCATCGTTGGCGACTACACTCATTTTCCCACCTGCAAATCGTACCCAGAAATAAGTAGAAGAACTTCCGTTAATAATTCTTAGTCTTATCTTATCACCAGCTTTATACTTTTGATGTTCTTCACTGATTTTTCCATTGGTTAAAAGCGCATCATAATAAACATCACTAACATCCATCGCCATCATACGTTTCCACTCGTTGGCGACTTTTGTACCAAAGTGTTTCTCTTTAATGGCTTGTACATAGTTCTGTGTAGCGCCTTTTTTGATGGCATACCAGTCTGTGGCAAAATGTAAGGATCGCTCTACTTGGTTGGGATTTTCATCAATCCAATCACTTAATAAAACCACTTCTTCATCCTGAGGCAGCTTCTGCTTTGGCTGTATCACAATAGCGCCATACATACCACTCTGTTCCTGCAGCATGGTATGTGAGTGATACCAGTAGGTGCCACTTTGAACAATGGGAAATCTAAACACATGCGTGCTTTGTTGATGAATGGGTGCAGTAGTGAGATAAGGAACCCCATCTTGCTCATTAGGTAATATTAATCCATGCCAGTGTATGGATGTCTCCATGTGCATTAAATTATGAACCTGTATTTCTGCGCTATCACCTTCCGAAAAATAGAGTGTAGGTGCAGGAATAGAACCATTGATGGCAACAGCTTTTGCTTTTTTACCGGTATAATTTACAGTCGTATCTGTTACGTATAAATGATAGACGATCTTCTTTCCTTGGCGTTCCATAAAAGGCTGACGCTTTGCTGAAGCAGCATGACTGCTATGCTGAGCAAATCCATTTATGGAGATGGATAGCAGGATATATAATATAGCCGATAAGCGCATTTCATTACTCTTTTATTGTTTCTTTAATACTACCACATGAAAGCATGGCATTTCCATAATAAGGATTACGGATGGTTTTTTCTGTACTTAACCAGTAGGCTTTTTTCATTGGACAATAATCCACATAAAGCGATGACTCTTTTACAGACACATTTTTAAATAAATCAATCATCGTTTGTGAAAGTGCTGCAAAACTTACCCTCTGTTTTGCCAAATCAGATTGTGTTGAAAGGTCTTTTACTTGCTTATTCAGCGTCTCTTTCAAAGAGCCAAACGCTTTGGCTTCTTTTTCAGAAAGTGCCTGTGCCGCCAGACCCTCGATCTTCCCAGTCAGAACGGTAGCAGATTTTTGTGCGTTAGCTGCATTACTTTCTACCAATTGATTTTTGAGATCAAGATATTGGCGTAAAATATCCTGTAATGAGGCGGTTTGACTTATCCCCATTTTTGACAGGAGTAACATAACAATGATCAGTATTCGTTTCATATGTTGAGTATTTGATGTTTACTTTTTGAAAGATATCATAACAGAACCCATTAATGAATGGGTTCTGCTTTAAAGCCTGCTTCTTGTACCGCTTTTACTACATCACTTACAGAAGTATTTCCATCGGTTGCAACTTCCAATACTTTATCAGGATTATTGACATCTACTTTCCAATTTTCTTCTCCTGCGACTTCGTTCAGGAAAGGAGTGGCTTTAGATACACAACCCATACATTTAATGGTTGTTTTGAATTTTAGTGTTTCCATTTTCACATTTAAATTTTTCAGGATAACTCCTGGTTAAATAACAATGTAAAATTAGATCCAGCAAATGGGTTACTTGTTATAGAATCTCGAAGAAGATGTATATAATTTTCAGTAGCTGGTCATCAGTCTTTTATCTTATCCAGAGGCTTGCGTTTGTTTTCCTTAAGCTGCTTGAAGTGAGAAGGCGTTAGTCCTGTAATTTTTTTAAACTGTTGAGACAAATGCTGAACACTGCTATAACCCATTTCGTAAGCTATTTCGCTGAGGCTTTTTTCATCGTACATCAACAGCTCTTTTACTTTTTCAATACGCTGTAGTATGGTATATCGTTCAATGGTAACCCCTTCTACAGAAGAAAAAAGTGTGCTGAGGTAATGGTAGTCTGTTTGTAATTTTTCCTCTAAAATAGCAGATAATTTAAGATTGAGATCTTCCGCCTCTTTACCATGGATCAATGAAACTATGGCCGTTTTTATTTTTTCAACAATCTTTGATTTCTTATCATCTAACAACTCAAATCCATGTTGTTCTAAATGAGTTCTTATTGTTTCGAGCTGTTGAGTAGTAGGTTCTTGTTTCAGTTCTACTTGCCCTAACTGTATCTGATGAAAGTCAATATTCAAATCTATGAATAGCTGTTTTACGACCATAATACATCGATCGCAAACCATATTTTTTATATGTAGTTGTTCAGACATAGATATTCAAAGATACTACTCCTGCCATAACTAATCTTCAACTGAAGATTATATACAATTTAATACAAATGCTGTAACAGTGGCCCTTTGTAACATGAATAGCTTTGTATTCAATAAAACAATATAGTCATGAACCCCACTACGAATAATAATATTATTAGAAAAACATTTCCGATTCTTGAAATGACCTGTGCTGCTTGTGCAGTAAGTGTTGAGTCGATGCTTCGGTCTACTGATGGCGTGGTAAATGCTGCAGTAAATTTTGCTAATCAGGACGCATGGGTTGAGTATGATCCTGCAATAACCAATCCGGAAAAATTTCAGACAGTTGTTCGATCGATTGGCTACGACATAGTAATTACAGAAGAAAATAAAAACGAAATAAAGGAGGCAGCCAGGATTCAACATTATGAGTCAATCAAAAAGAGAACGATCTGGTCTTCTATACTCTCTCTACCAATTGTTATTCTTGGCATGTTCTTTATGGATCTGACCTGGGGAAATTATATTATGCTAATATTATCTGCGCCTGTGGTCTTTTATTTTGGTAAAAACTTTTTTATTACTGCTTGGAAACAAGCCAGATATGGTAAAGCAAATATGGATACGCTGGTAGCGCTCAGCACCGGTATCGTTTGGTTATTTAGTGCCTTTAATACTTTCTTTGCTGATTTTTGGCACGAGCGCGGTACACACCCACATGTTTATTTTGAGGCAGCGGCCGTTATTATTGTATTTATCTCACTAGGTAAATTATTAGAGGAAAAAGCTAAATCCAATACTTCTTCAGCTATCAAAAAACTAATAGGTCTCCAGCCACAAACAGTAACTGTAGTTACAGAAAACGATCAGTTAAAAGAAATGGCTATTGCAACTGTGCAAAAAGGAAATGTCATACTAGTAAAACCCGGAGAAAAGATTCCTGTTGATGGTATTATTATCAGCGGGAGTTCCTATGTAGATGAAAGCATGATTACCGGAGAGCCTGTACCAGTAGAAAAAGTAACAGGAAAAAATGTATACGCAGGAACAATCAATCAAAAAGGAAGTTTTCGATTTACGGCTGAAAAGATCGGTTCGGAAACATTTTTAGCACAGATCATTAAAATGGTGGAACAAGCACAGGGTAGTAAAGCGCCTGTTCAAAAGCTTGTCGATAAAATTGCAGGCATCTTTGTCCCGATTGTCATCGGGATTTCAATACTCACATTCATCAGTTGGATGATTTGGGGTAACGAAAATGCATTTACCTACGCTTTGATGAATGCAGTAACAGTTCTAGTTATTGCCTGTCCTTGTGCTTTGGGCTTAGCTACACCTACTGCTATTATGGTTGGTATTGGAAAAGGTGCTGAAAATAATATACTTATTAAAGATGCAGAAAGCTTAGAACTGGCACATAATATTACTGCCGTAGTATTAGATAAAACAGGAACCATTACAGAAGGCAAACCATCAGTAAGTGATGTCATTTTTAGAGATGAACATGATATGACTGAGTTACAATCTGTGCTATTATCTATCGAATTACAATCAGAACATCCATTGGCAGAAGCAGTAGTTAGACATTTTGAAAACACGTCTATTCAAGCTGTACCTCTTCATAAAATTGAAAGTGTAACCGGAAAGGGGGTACTAGCAAATTATAATGACCAAGAATATGCAGTTGGAAGTCCATCAATGATGAAGGAGAATAACATAACACTGGATCAAAGTCTAGAGAACAGAATTCAGGAATTACAAGAACAAGCAAAAACTGTCATTATTTTTTCAAAAAATGGAGTAGCCAGAATTGTATTAGCAATCACCGATACCATCAAAGAAAAATCAGCTGTTGCCATTGATCGTCTTCATAAAATGGGTATCGAAGTATACATGTTAACCGGAGATAATCAGCAAACAGCAAAAGCTATCGCCGAACAAGTAGGATTAAAAAACTTTAAAGCAGAAGTGATGCCTGCCGAAAAAGCAGCATTTATTGAACAGTTACAAAAAGAAGGAAAGATTGTAGCCATGGTAGGTGATGGAATCAATGATAGTCATGCATTGGCTACTGCAGATGTTAGTATCGCGATGGGCAAGGGAAGTGATATTGCCATGGACGTTGCTAAAATGACATTGATCACTTCTGATTTGAATAGCATACCCAAAGCCATCAACTTATCAAAGAAAACAGTGGCTACTATCAAACAAAATTTATTCTGGGCATTTATTTACAACATCATTGGTATACCCATTGCAGCTGGAATCTTATTTTCTGTAAATGGATTTTTATTAAACCCTATGATTGCAGGAGCTGCTATGGCATTAAGTAGCGTGAGTGTTGTTGGCAACAGCCTGAGACTGAAATTTTCTTCTATCTGATAAGTAACCTATTTATTGCCCAAGTAGTACATCAATTCACCCAATTAATTTATACCGTTCATGATCATAAAATACCAATCAGCCTAAAGAAGGTATGATACAATATTCTTTTTATCAGCTTTGTATTTCGTACAATGACTGCACAAGTATACATACCTAATAAGTCGGCTTTGAGTAGCTATGTGTCAGCTATTTGGGAAACCATTCCGCGAGGAGTATCCAAGGAAATGATATTGCCCAAAGGTTCTGTTGAATTGGTTTTCAATTTATCTGATCCTATGAGGGGTATATTACCACATCAGCTAACAGCAATTAATACTCCCGATTGCTTTATACAAGGTTTAAATACACATGTAGTCAATGTTCAGTATTCAGGCAATCAGCATTTATTCGGCATTAATTTGGAAACACATATGGTGAAATCCTTGCTGGGTATCATACCTTCTGAATTCAAGAATACCTTGATCGATCTCACTTTGATCAACCCATTTTTTAAGGGTGTATGGCATCGATTGATGGAAGCCCACTCATTTCAAGAAAGAGTAGCCGTGATTGAAAATACATTTCCCATTTTAGATCAGGTAAAATGTCCTCGAACACACTACTTCTGTTCCATTTTTTCGAACGCAAAGATTGAAGCCCCTGTTTCAGTTGATGTACTCACTAAAAATATCTGTTATTCATCGCGCCAGTTGAACAGAAAATCTCAAAGCTTATTTGGTCTTACAACAGAAGAGCTCTTGATCCATAAAAAATTCCGAACAGCTGTATCACTCATGCATAATGATACTAAAGCATTGACCAGCATTGCATATGAAGCCGGGTTTTATGATCAGGCTCATTTCTGCAGAGTATTTAAAAATTATACCGGACTTACCGCTAAAGATTACCAACTGCAAAAAAGCGAACTTGCTTTTCATATTTTCTCTTGAACATCTCCGGGTAGAAAACATGTCCGATACATACAATTTTACCCATTAAACCATGGTGATCTTTGTACTCTTAAATGACAAAAACCATGTTCAAGAAAAAATTAAAAAAGACAGTTATGTACTTCATGATCATATTGGGAGGATATCTCGCCATTGGTTATCTATTCCATTTGGTCATCTTCCCGGAGAAAAAACCTGATATCAGTACTTATTTTCAACCCGGGGATGTTTTTTATTCAACAGCTGAAAAAGCATCACAAAGAGTTGTGAAACAAGAAAACGGATTTGTTTATTGCGAGTCAACGATGGAACCTTTTGCACAAGGACCGCCGGTACACATCCATTCAAATTTTGATGAAGTATTTAAAATAGCCAATGGAGAACTTAGCATGCTGGTAAACGGTGTTGTAAAGAAGATAAAGCCCGGTCAATCCCTTCATATTCCCAAAGGAACACCACATAAACCTTTCAACGAAACAGCTGACACTATTCGCATGAAAGGGGCTGCTGCTTTTCCGGAAGCATTTGCCTTTAATCTGGCACAGGTTTATGGATTATTGGATAATGATCCAAAGTTTGGAAAATCAATCAGTACTATGTTTCAAATGTCGCTTTTAAATCAGGCTGGTTTTGATTCGTACCTCGATAAACCACCTGTACTGATACAGAAAGTAACTGCATTTTTATTAACGCCGGCAATTAGACTGTTTGGATATAAGAGTTATTATGCTGAGTATGACGTGAAAAAAAGAGTAAAGCAATAAAAATATTAGATCATTAAATAAATAAAAGAGGCTATCAGTTTAGTTGTTGAATCCGTAAAAATTCAACCGCTAAACTGATGATTTGTAGTATTTATCAGATTATTCAAATATTTCAGTGATTGCTTTTCGTAAACTAAATTTTTGGATTTGATAATTCGCAAATCTTTCAGTTATCAATAATTTGATCTCTTTGTAATTACGAAAATAAAATTGAGAAATTCGTAGTAGTTTTTTTTCATTACGCATTAATGTAATGCTCTCATAAGGAAATGGATATGCCGGTTGTAAACCAATCACAAATCCGGTTATCGCATCATAAGAATAGGTTCTCTTTTTTCCGATCCCTAAAAATGATCGAACCTCAATACCTTTTGTGGTAAAATATATTCGATGAGTTTTTAATCTTAATTCTCCCCAAACCATTACCAACCATATAACCAATACCAACACAAGCACCAAAATACCACCAATAATATCAAACATATTACCTGATGTAAATATGTACCAAACTATTGCAGGTAATAATATAGATGTAATTAAACTATAAAAAACAGTTATAACTATTTTCCTCGAAAATACAGATGCCAGTTCTGGACTTCTTGTGCCCTCTTTTATGTCCATTTTCTAAAGACGTATTTTTTATGATTGAAAACTTTTCTAATGAGTACATCATTTTCTTTATTCCTTGACTGATTGATATACCTATTTAGTCTACTCTGAACATTTACTATGCCAATGTTTTACTTGCTTCCCAGTATTTCATCATCAGTGTATGTACTTCATCAACTTTATTCCCAAAACTACTCAAACGAAAAAACATATCTGCATCGTACATATTTTTATTGATATGCATCAAGCCCCTCAAGAGTGGATTGTATTGATGGGTATATATAGAAGGATCTTTGAACTTAATGGCCAATACTTTTTCCCAAATAGGTCCTGGAAGTTGACCTTGTTGGGTTCTAACCTCTGTGAATTTGATTTCTGCCACATTTGTCCATTCCATAAAACCGGATGAAATGCCACCGGGATTGTATTCAAAGCCTTTTTCATTAATCACCAAAACATCTGGATTCAAAATGATGGCTCTTAGGGCCATGAATAAAACTACTCCACCTATACCGCCGATGATCAATGCGATAATGATTCCTCCTCCTTTAAATTCTACCGGCTCTTCCTTTAAAAAAAAGGCCCAAAAAGTAACTCCCATCAGAAAGAGTACGGCCACTAATATAATTATATGACCGAGTCGATTATTTTTTATCTTATAAGTATGCATGGATCAGTTTTGAAAATAAATATAGTTACTGTTCAATCATATCTAACTTATAAAAGTAGATCTGATGTATCCTTGAAAATACTATTATTATCCAGTACTATTCATACCCAGTTTTAGGTAAGTTAAGTAGCCGTAGAAAAATATTTTGAAAAAAGCGCAGAATTTTTATTGCGCCAGTAAAGCCTGCATATACTTTCGAAGTTCGAGGAATAGATCATATAATTTTCTGGCTTCTGCCTCGGTTGCTTTTTGAAACATCAACCGGGTCATTTTATCCCTCTGATGAAAATAGATCCAATTACCGGGAACATGTGTTTTGTAGTTAATGGGAAGAAAATCTATACCCGTTTGATGAAGAGAATCGGTTCTTGAAGATTCCAGGTTTTTTATGTTTACCGTTATAAAGCTTCCATCTCTATTCTTCACTGAAAAAACTGAATCAGACAATAAATGAACGGTTCTACCTCTTTCATCATATTTATGTAAGCTATCATTCAGTTGCCGTTTAACCCTATCCAACTCATTTCTGATTTGGGATGTTTGCGAATAGGATTGAAGATAAGTTGCGAATAAAAGTGACAGAGAAAAAAATAGTTTCAATTTCATATTCTTGTTTTAACTAAATAAAAATAGGTGTTATTATTATCTATTGTTTCTGTAAAGAAAGCATGAGTTAATAAGTATTATCAAAATAAATGGGTGCAAAAACAATACCGAAGAGGTCTTCCTACAAACTTTATCTATCAATCGTATGCAATAAAAAAAGCAGCTACGATTTTTAGATCGTAACTGCTTGATTTTGAAGTGGGCCCACCTGGGCTTGAACCAGGGACCCCCTGATTATGAGTCAGGTGCTCTAACCAACTGAGCTATAGGCCCGAAAACAACATGAATTGTTTTCAAAAATCTTCTCTTCTTTCAAATAACAAAACGTGCTCTACTCCACCTCAGGCGGAAGCTATAGGCCCTAACCTTTCGGCTGAGGCGGCAAAAATAGGGATTTGTAGTTAATTCCAATTACTAATTCCTACTCATTCCGCTTGCTTGAAAATAGCTTTCGCCCCTTCCTTTTGCTGTTCCGTTATTCCAATAAACCCATACTTACGCTCTAACTCTTTATACAATCCTACCGTTTTGCGAATACGCTCAAAATCTGTCTCGGGTATTTTGGCAATCTCTAAAGCCTCTTTCTGTTTCCAAACTTCTGCCTCAATCAACATATCAGCCTGTTTACCATTTACTTCCAGCTTATTCATCAGTGTTCTTCTGAATTTATTACGGAATTGCAATTGCAGTTGTGGCTTGGCAATCGTATCATAATTTCTGTTGACCACTAACGTAATCACTTCACAAGGCTCAGTTAAACTTTTTTTTCTTCGCTCTATCAATGCCTTTACCTGATCGCCGGATAAAGAAAGTGCTTTATACTTTTTCACCACTTCTTCTTCTACCTCGCCTGCAGTAGCAAAAGTGTCACTCGCATTCGCTTCAATTTTTATTTTGGTGAGTCTGGCCCAGTGATGTATTTGTCCAATCTTGTCAGCTATGGCTTCCGATATTTTCAACTGCTTGATCAAAGCAGGTTTTTCACAATAACCAAATAACTCTACTTGTTGCTCGGGTGTCCATTCTTGTGCCTGTGTCTTTACAGCAGATAAAAACATTACACATAGCGTACTCATTACAATAACGATATTTCGCATACTCAAAAATTTGTCTTGAAATTACAGAAAAGATCGGGTTGAATATTTCTATGCATTCGCTTTAACTTTTTTATGATCGGAAAAAACGATTTCAACACTAACATTATCTTTATAGTATGAGTGAGATGCTGAATAATGCCATTTGGGAAGCCTTGAGCACGCATCAACAATACCTGAATGCGGGTAATGATCGGCTGAAATATTTTCCGAAAGAAGTGTCGCCCTTGTTTGCACTTCCCAACTGGGATGCATCAGATTATGATGTATTGGAAAATGAACTGCCCGCAGATCGATCTTTCTTTGTACTCATCGCCAGAGAAATAGCCATACCTGATACAATGCATGTACAATTGACATTGCCCTTGTATCAAATGGTGGCGAGTAAAAAAGTAGCATCACAACATGCACATCATGCTATTACTAGAAAACTAACGAATGAAGATGTTCCTCAAATGCTGGAACTGACCGCAAAAACCAAACCCGGTCCTTTTGGTAACCGTACCATCGAATTTGGTAATTATTATGGCATATTTGATGGAGCGCGACTGATTTCGATGGCCGGACAACGTTTACAAACAACTGATTTCACAGAAGTAAGTGCTATCTGTACTGACCCCGCACATCTGGGAAAAGGATATGCTGCAGCACTTACACAAAAGGTTTGTTCCTGTATTTACGAGGCTGGCAAAACACCATTTCTACATGTTAAACAAGACAATATTGGCGCCATCAAACTGTATGAAAAGTTAGGATTTGAAATCAGAGCTGATATTTATTTCGCGATATTCAAAAAGAAAGATGCATAAAAAAGCTCCGATTAAAATTCGGAGCTTTTTACTATTAGAGTTTGATTCCAACTGTCATAAAGAAATTTCTGGGCTCAGCCGCCATCAATCCCGGACCCGGATAACCGCCGGCTCTTCTGGTAAAATATTTTTCTCCCAAGAGATTATTAATACCACCCTTCACAAAAAACTTCTCTGTGAATTTATAAGTACCACTAATATCTACCAGATCATAAGAAGGTATCAATCCATTTACTCCATTTGAAGTTGGAGCAACAGTATTGTTCGCATCACTATAGGCTTCTGATACGTAACTGTATTGAGCAGTAACAGTCAATTGTTTTCTGCTGTAAGTAACACCGGTACGATAAATTCTTTCAGGAGCATTTTCTACACGCTTATTTTTCAAATTAGATTCCACCAATGTATTTCCTTGACGTGTGATGACACGAAGATTATCATATTGCGCATTGATGAAAGCAAGTGAAGCAAAGAAATTCAGGCTTCCAAAAACAGGTTTTACACCCCATGCTTTGAAGGCATTGAATTCTACCAATGCTTCTATACCTCTGCTGCGACTATTACCTACATTGGTACGAAGATTATAAAAACTACCATCCAGTCTTTGTTGTGCAATCAAACCAATACGGTTGTTATATTGTAACAGATATCCGCTTACATCAAAGAACAAATATTCTTTGATACGACCGCGATAACCCAAATCAATATTATACCCTTTTGCATCTTTCAAATTCTGATCAATCACATCAGTAGTAGGATTGCTTGTTAAATCACTGAACAATACCGGACGATAGGCTTGTGAATAGTTAGCATAAATTTCTGTTTGACCAATATGATACTCTGCACCCACACCCGGTAATACAAAACGACGGGTTCTGTTTTGATTGTTGATTTTTAATTCCGTATTTCCGGAGAGTCCAACTCTACCATCCGCTTCATTCTGAATATTTTCTACACGCACACCCGGTATGATCAACAGCTTATCGCCAATTCTGAACATATTCTCTGCAAAGAAGGCAGTGTTATTCGTAATGAAACTGAGATCTGTTGGAAAAGGATCTGAGATATTCAAATTGAAATCAGAACCCGTATCGCCTCTTCCATTTTGGAAACGATCGGTATTACCTCTGAAATAACGAATACCCGCAGATAATGTATTTCTCATCTTACCAATCTGATAATCGGTGATATAACGGGCTTCTATTCCAAAGTTTCTATACTGATCGATATCTACCCTACGATTATTGTAACGAAGTGTTGAAGCATTGATCGTATCTGCAATATTTGGCGTTTGCATAAAGCCGGTACTGTTACGATCGCCGGTCATAGCAAATGCTTTTACATTCAATCTGCTTTTATCACTGATGGTATAATCAGCATTCAAAGCAGCCATATTCCATTTTACCTGAAACCAGTTTCTCTGACGCAAACTTTTATAGGCATCTTGTGCAAACTGAGCATCGGTGAGTCCGCCCGGCTGTTGACTTAAATAATCGAAATGCGTAATCTCTAATCCAACTTTCAATTTTTTGTTGATGTTCCAAGAAAAGCTTCCAAAAGCGGTATTTACTTTGAATCCGCTGTTCTCGCGAAATCCATCTCCTCTGCGATGATCCCAGAAGGCATAATAATGGGTTTTACCATTTTCACCACCGATGGCATTGTAAGAATTGAAGAGACCAAAACTTCCTGCTGTTTGCTGTGATTCATATTGGAAGGGTTTATTGATCTCACTACCATCTTTCATGATAAAATTCACCATACCTCCAAATTGTGGACCATACTGCAAACTGGCAGCACCACGCAATACCTGTACTCTTTGAACAGAATTTAACTGTGGAGTATAATACGCTTCCGGATAACCAAAAGGATCGCTACTGATATCATATCCATTTTGACGCAGGTTGAATTCCCAGCTACGGTTCGGACTCAATCCACGTGCAGCAATACCAATTTGAATTCCGCTCGGATCACTCTCCCATATCTGAATACCCGGCACTTTGGCCATTACCTGGCGCATGGTGTTGGTAACTACATTGCCTTGTACATTGTCCATCATGATCAAGGCATTCTTTTTTCCGGCGTTGATATTTGTACCCACGATTTCCGGTAAGAAATGAATATCTGCTTTGGTATAACGACCTACCAATGTAATATCCGGTAAGTATTTAGGTTGGAAAAAAGAGCTATCTACTTTGTCTTTGTTTTCTTTTTCCTGTGCAATGGTTGTTGTAACACTAACTATCCCTAAGAGTAGGGGCATTATGAATCTGCTCATCATTATTCTTTTATAATCGGGTGCAAGTTGTTTCGAAATCATACAATTACACTTACGAGAAAAGAAAAGCGATTGACGAAATGCAGAAAAAAAGAGGGGGTGTAATGGGGTTTTTTGAAAGATTATGACAAACAGATGACAGAAGAGGCTTACAAATGTTCTTTATAGATTTATAAATAACAGTAACCACCGTTGTTGGTCGGGCGACCAACAACATAAATTTAGGATGTATTCAAATAGTGTTTAGTCTTGAATATGCGTTGTTGGTCAGGCGACCAACAACGGCAAGAGAGGTATTTACACTATTCTTTCTTGCTTTCATAAATAATAGGAATCACATCCACCAATTCCAAAGACTGAACCATTTTGAGGGTGCCATTTTTATACTTTTGAAAGTGAGTGGTCTTAATATGACTTTCATACGCTTCTTTACTGGCATAGGTTTCAAAAACGGTCACACGATTGGGTTTGTCTTTTTCATAAACCGCAAACATTCTGAGTACCCCTTTTTCAAGTTTTACTGAAGTTTCGATACCTTCTTTTAAAAAAGATTGGTATTGTTTGAGTTGAGAGGTATCAACTATGATTTTAGCAATGCGGACGTAGGGGTCTTGGGCATGTATTGTTTTGCTATTCAAGAAACCTAATATTAATAGCAGGTGGATTTGCAATTTCATACTTAAAAGTAAGCAACGCTCTGAACTTTTGGAAAGTTTTAGAACTTTCCAAAAGTTAGATACTGCCATCAATTGTTGTAATAAGCTATGTAGGGTAATTCTTTTTACGCCTTAATCTTTCTTCAACTTCTGGGCAACGCTGTCGTAATATTCTTGCGTTAATTTCTCTCCCCAAATCGTAGGTTGAGTTCCTCCATAAATAGCCAAATAAGTTACATCACTTTCTTTAGTAGATGTATGCCAGTGTTCTACATCTTTGTTACATTTAATGACATCTCCTTTTCGCACAATGATGGGTTCTTTTCCCCTTTCTTGATAATAGCCTTGTCCCTCCAAAATGATGAGAACTTGCGCTGTTGTATGCTTATGCCAATCTAAAGTAGAGTTGGCACGAAATGTTGCTTTACTGATATTATAGTTCATATCTGCATCTGCTTGCAATAAACTACTCAACCATGCTTCACCGATATAATGGGTATTAGGTGCTTTAGGACCCTGTTCCAGAAAAGAAGTTACCGCATATGGACTTTTTTGTGCTGATACCAATATTGACATGCTTAAAAGAAAGAGCAATAAGAATGATTTCATGGTGAATGATTTTAAGTAGATAAAAGTACCACAATACATTCATTATTTACTTTCAGAACAATAAGCAAAATTTGCTTCTTCCGTTGTTGGTAGCCTGACCAACAACATAAATTTAGGATGTATTCAAATAATGTTTGGTCTAGTCTCGAATATGCGTTGTAGGTCAGGCGACCAACAACGGCAAGATAACTTTCCAAAAGCTGAAAGGCAGCACTGTTTTAATGTGATGAACAACTAAAAAACATTTACTGAACCGGCTTCAACAATGAAATTTCTTTGGTGTGTTGCAGAATTTTTGGTTTTGAAAAATAAGATGGAAAAAACTGATCCTTTGCCCACTTTTCGAATAAATTACGGTAGTAAGGACTTTCAGGATCACCTGATTGTCCGGGGGTATTGATCATGAGTGTTTGATCCCAATCTTTTGTATCGGCTACCATTCTAAAACTGGCACCACTTAACTGATTGTCGATACCACCATTTGCACCTAGCGTATGACCATTACCACCTCTCGGAAGCGGACCATGATCTAATTGATTACGCAGTTCTGTTTCAACAAATGCAGACAGTGGATGACGAATCAATGCATGTTTAAATTTTGTTTGTCCATATTGCCACTGGCTCATATCTGTACCCAATCTTTTTTTCAGTGCAGCAACTGCATCTTTAAATGTGGATGCCAGAAATTCATTTCTCAATTGTTCAGGTGACTTTCCTGTTTCTTTAAAATAGGTTTCAGGTGATTTCAGCATTTTGATAATCGTGGTTAACTGCAAACTGATCAAGCCTCTTGCTGCTGCCGGTATAAATGTGGTTCCTGCCTGAATATATATTTGTCGCTCCCACTGCGCATAAATCGATGCTGCAATACTTTCCATACCCAATATATAGTTCCACTGATCAAAATATTTTTTTGCTGCAACAGATGCTTCATCAGAGAGTGTAACATTACTAAGTAAGGGTACCAGCTCGCTTGCAGGAATAGAGTAATAATCGTTTTGCAACTGCGCCATTTCTTCGATCGTGAATTTTTTATCTTGGCTCAATACCCTATTTACACGATCGCCTCTATATGCATCTGCCCAGGTATACCCTACTGCATCCCATCTTTTATAGGAATTAGGTGTTACATTTTGATTAGCTGTTGCGAAGAATCCTTGTTCCGGATTGAGTACATGTGGACGTTCTTTAATAGGCAGATAACTATCCCATTCATAACGACCATCACCGGGTATAGGAACATAACCACTAAAGTTTTTTCTAACTGGAACAATACCTACCGCCTGCCAGCCAATATTTCCTTTTTTATCTGCCCATATCATATTCTCTCCGGGTATATGACTGTAGGAGCAGGCTTCTCGGAATGATGCCCAGTCAGTTGCCTGATCAATTCGTAGCGAAGCAAGATAGGGTGCTCCTCCCGGTTCCATCCATGCACATTTAACAGCATAGGCTTTATGGTGAACCGAATCGATATAAGTAACAGGCCCATGCAGCGTATACAACAATCGAGCAGTTACTGTGGCTGCATTTTTTACGGCTATTTTTTCTTCGATTGATTGCATGTCTACCCATTTTCCCTTATGCTTGTACTGATTTAGGTTAGCGGGATTCAGATCATATACATACAAATCTTCGCCATCGGTTTCATAAATGGTCAGACCCCATGCACCATATTCATTGTGTCCGATTGAAACACCGGGAATAACGGGCTCACCTCCACCCACCACATTCCAGCCGGGTGCTACGAGGTGTACCATATATCTTAATGAGGGGGCAGCAATTTTACGATGTGGGTCATTTGCCAATAAGGGGAAACCACTGGCCGATTTTTTCCCGCTCACAATCCAGTTATTACTTCCGTCTGTTGTTGGATTGAGTTCAAATGCTTCTTTCTCTCTTTTGATATTTGCCTCATTCAATAAAGCTGCTGCTGTTGTTGTTGGATTTACCAGGTCTTCTTTTACAAACACCACATCTTTACGATAAGCATTATAGAGTTCAAGAATTTGAGGGCTCAGCAGATCCACACGTATGCTGCTGTCCATTTTGAGATCGGGATCTTTCGGATGAAACCACATGATCTCTTTTACTTTCTCTACGCCTACTTTTTGAATAGCCAATGCAATATTGAGTTCCTGTGTAATATTGCCGAGTAAACCCTGGTGTCTTGATATCACTACTTCGGGAGTCCATTCTTTGGGTTGAATATTGAGCAGCTTAAATTCAACCGGCAATGCTGCCGGTGTTTGGTTGATCTCCCTGATATATGCATTGACCCCCGCTACATAGGCATTGATGATTTCTTTTCCCTGTGGATGATAATAGTTCAGTTCCTTATCCATATTACCCCTGAACTTGAACAGTCTGGTTCCGATATCTCTTTTCAGTTCCCTTTCACCCAATATTTCGGCAACGGTTCCTGTTGCTTGCCGGCGCCATACTTCAAACTGAAAAAGCCTGTCTTTGGCTGCACAATACCCTTGTGCAAAAAAAAGGTCTTGCTGGTTGTTGGCATAAATATGATTCATACCCCATTCATCTCTCCACACTTCAACTGCTGCTTTCAGTCCTTTAAGCTGAATCGTTGTTTTTTTCTGCGCAATAACTGTTGTGAATGATGCAGCAATTACAATCAGTAACTGACTAAGGAGGACTATCTTTCGCATGCAAGTAGATTTGTTTTCAATTTAGTGAAAGAATTTTTAAAGATGGTGATAGGCATGTTGATCGGGCGAACAATAACGGCGAGGGTATCATCCGAGTATTATTAACATTAAACTAAGACAAATAAGATAAGTTTCACTTTTATGCGCTCTAAGAGCAGAGAAAATACCCAATAATAGCTATTGATAATTGCTAACAGAAACCTATTTTGAATTAAAATACACGCATACGAGCCCATGAAAAATTATTACCTCATCATACTATCAGTGCTGCTTTATAGTAGCCAATCCATTTCGCAACTAATGGATAAAAACAACACTGCACTTTACACAAAAAATATCGGGGCAGATGTTGGTAGAATATCAAACAACTTTGTTCATAAAAATAACAAGCCACTTACCGATATAAACTTTAACAACTCGCCAGACCCTAGTAAAACCAGTTATATTACCAGGTTGAATGCTGATGGAACAATAGATAACACATTTAATCCCGGCACAGGTGCAAATAACACAGTTGCTGAAGTTGCCATACAGCCCGATGGGAAGTTAATCATTGCCGGATATTTCACTTCCTTCAATGGAAAGAATAGTAAAAGTATTGTTCGATTACTTGCCAATGGTACGGTAGATCATAGTTTTAATCCAGGTACCGGACCAGATAATGGTATAGATGCTTTAGCCCTACAACCCGATGGAAAGATACTGATTGGCGGAGCTTTTAACACTTACAATGGGATGAGTGTTAAACGCGTGGCTCGACTCAATGCAGATGGTACATTAGATAAAACTTTCAAACTAGATAAAGAAATAGATGGTCTTGTATTTACCATGTTACTTCAACCCAATGGGAAGATACTGGTGGGTGGATATTTTAACTCGTTCAATGGTAAGGTAAGATTTGGTGGTATTACTCGGCTAAATGCGGATGGTAGTTTTGATAAAAGTTTTAATCCGGGTGAGGGCGCATTGTTCTCTTCTGTGTATGCTATTACCTTACAACCTGATGGGAAGATATTGATTGGTGGAGATTTTAGATTTTTCAATGGTATCATCAGAGACCATATTGCACGATTGAATGCAGATGGCAGTGTAGATGATAGTTTTGATTCGAATAGAGGCGTCAATGAAAAAATAAATACCATTGCCTTACAAGCAGACGGAAAAATATTGGTTGGTGGAGATTTTACGAAACACTTTAATACTAGTAGAAATAAAATAGCGCGACTGAATGCTAATGGTAGTTTGGATAAAACCTTTGAAAGTTCCGTAGGGGCAAATTACACTGTACGTACGATCACCCTACAACCTGATGAAAAAATACTAGTGGGGGGCAATTTTACCAAATACAATGGAATCAACAGAAACCAAATCGCACGCTTGAATGCAGATGGCACTTTAACAAATGATACTTTTAACCGTGGCGCCGGAGCAAACGGGGATGTAAGAACGCTTGTTCTACAACCCGATGGAAAAATATTGGTTCTTCAATTTTTAGAAGTTATAGAGGATAAGACACAACCTTGTCCGAATCTTAAAAAGCTGGAAAACATTTGTATCTATATTGATAGTCGGGGCAAAGACCCAAAACCCAAAGGTGATTATGTATACATGTACCAAAGAAGACTTTTAGATGCTGCTTGCGTAGATGTTGAAAAGGATAGTGAAGAAGTGATTGGTGAAAAAATACGTAAGATGTGGGATGCTGCTTTTGCGCAACAGAAATTGAATTGTCATAGTCTGCAATTCTATCCCAGTGGTGGTAATATTTTAAAATTTGCCGTATCCACTAAATTCACTGAATTTATTGACGATGCGATTTGGTGGAAAGTAAATCTCAACTTTATAGATGAGGTAGATAAGGAAACGGTTTTAGATTACGTACGAGGTCAAATTGAAAAAAACAAAGGCACCAGTATTGTATCTACACTTCAACATTATTACAAAATTTTGAGAGAGGCGGGTGCGAAACATGCGGTAGAGTTAAAAAAGTAAGTGTGATTTATATTCATGATTAGAGTTTATAAAATATCTGCCATTGTTGGTCGCCTGACCAACAATATGCATTTAGTGTGTATTCAAATAATATTTAGTTGCGCATATATGTTGTTGGTCAGGCGACCAACAACGGTAATATTACACAGCGTTATAGAGGTAAAAGTTTGATGTTTCGGAAGGATACCGGTTTTTGCCAATCTTGTAAGGCAATATGTCCTTTGGTAATCATAGCAAATTCGGGATATGCTTTAAAATGAGTTTGCGCTACTGCATCTTTCCAGTCTTGCGATGTTAGATCCTGTTTAGCTGTGCGTACTCCATTCAGATAAAATTCAATCACACCATTTATTTGTTTTATTGTCGATTGGTTCCACTCTCCCGGTTTCTTGTTGGTAACTGTTGCAGGTTCTTTGGTAAATGCATACAGACTTCCCGGTTTCTTTTCAGGTTTATCAAAATCTACATGTGCTTTCTCCAATAACTGGTATTCGGGACCCGTCATCCAAGCTGCCATCAGTTCTTTCTTTTCCTGGACGTTGATGAATACACCACTATTGCCGCCTTCACTTATTTTCCATTCAAATTGTAGTTCATAGTTTTCATAGGACTGGTCTGTTACGAGATCGGTTACTTCCAGCTCTGTTCTTTTGGTGGGGTCGCATTGCAGTTCACCATCTTTGGCCAGCCATACAGCAGGTACACCATCTTTATTATAACCATGCCAGCCTTTGGTGGTTTTACCATCGAATAATAATATCCAGCCTTGTTTTTTTTCTTCGCTGGTGAGTTGGTTTTGGGATGGGGTGCAACTGGTGAGAAAGAGAATACTAACAAAGAATAAAAACCTGCTGGTCATGGTAATTTTTTAGATGAGGAAGTTACAGAAATGAGTTGGGTTCTTTTTTGTTTTTGTTGGTCGGGCAGCAGCCAGATAAAATAAAAATGACCCTATGCCTTGGTACCAGACATAAGGTCATTAAAAAATCTAGGTTTGAGCCCTCATCGCTCAAGACTGCTATATATGTTTACACATTCGTATCTACTCTGTGTAAAATACAAGCATTGTGTGATCCATTTTTAATGGAATACATTTTACCATTGATCTCTTGTACAAATTCGATGGTTACTGCTAACATAACCGGGTGTTCACTGTTTTCAGATAAGGATACACTGATGTTGAGCGGATCAACAACCCCACTCAAAGCATATGCTATGTATTCCGATTCCGCAGATACAGACTCTTTTGCACCTGTTTCAAAGTTGATAGCGGCAGCAGCCATTAAGAAACGGAAATGCGTTGTACCATCCGGCTTTTTCAATTTCTTCTCCATCTGAAAACTATCTACTTCAAGTGTACAGACCCCCGTAACACGGTCAAAAGAACTGCGGATACCTCCATCAAAAGTTTGTTCAAAGGGAGCAGCTTTGTTGAAATCGAAACCTTCGAGAATTTGCAATTCACCATCCAGTACATTCCGAAATCCACGATCGCTTACTTGATCGAGTTTAACGGCTTTGAGCATGACGGTGTTTAAGCGATTGTTCATACGGCTGTCTTTTGAACCACTGATGGCATCACTCAATGCCATACGAAGCAGTTTTGATGCGCTAACTGCGCGTGCAAATTCTGCCATGTTTTCTCGGGTTCTTTGAAATGCCGGACTGGTTGCAATGGTTTCTTTAGAAACTCCTTTTACTTTTTGTACACTGTAACCGTTGGCGGTACGGTAAAAGGTCAGGTTTTCAATTCTGCCTTCCAGTGGTAATATGCCTACTTGTTTTGCCATTTTGTTTGTTTTTAATGTTTTGAAAATTGTTCGTCTGTTAAATGGTTCTGCTGCAGTCATTACATTCAACAGTTGCATGCATGACAAAACAAACCTAGTATTGAACAATCATGGTTAGGGCTGGTATCAGCCCTGTTAACCTATTGATTATCAGATAGTAGCTTTCGATAATTTCTGAATCTACAATACCTTAATTTGTTATTACACTTACTTGTTTTCTGCAGCAAACAAGTAAGTAGAGTCCTGCTTGCGATCACAAACCTAGATACTGAAGCCATATGAAAAGGGTGGCAGGGGTGGTGCCACCCCTTGCAAGTATTTGATTATAAGAAGATTGGTGAAAAATATTTTTTTTTGTCTATTCCTGAATGTCTATTCCTGAATGTTGTCTATTCCTGAATGTCTATTCCTGAAATCACTTTACAGGGGGTACGGAATTAAAATGTGGATAAGGCGAACTAAAGGTGAACCCCTAGTGAACCCTTACTGAACCCTTGGTGAATCCCCCTGTGCCTCTTCGTCGCCAACCTAATCTGCGATCACGAGATTACTTAGGGGTGATAACTAACTGCCTAAGAAAATAATATTAGAATTGTTTTGTCAGGCGACCAACGACCGCAAGAAGCTAAAAAGAAAAAGCCCCACATTTCTGTGAGGCTTCTGCTCCCAAAGCTGGACTTGAATACAGACGATTCTGTCTGCATCCCAACCGTAACGTCGGGACCAGCGACCCTCTGATTAATCCGCCTCAGGCGGAATGCTCTAATCCCTCCATAGGCGGGAGCTATTGGGGAAGTATAAAAAAGAAAAAGCCTCACATTTCTGCGAGGCTTCTGCTCCCAAAGCTGGACTTGAATACAGACGATTCTGTCTGCATCCCGACCGTAGCGTCGGGACCAGCGACCAACTATTTATATGCTCTATGAAAGAACTTATTTAAACCAACTGCCTAAGAAAATGGTCTAAATCCGGTATTTTATTTTCAATAATATCCCAGACAATATCATAATCAATTCCAAAATAATCATGAATTAATTTATCACGGGTACCCGCCATCTTCTTCCACTCGATATAGGGATGACGGGCCTTAAATTCTTCGTCAATCTTTTTAGAAGCCTCGCCAATTATTTCAATACTTCTAACTACTGCACGACATAAAACTTCATCATGAATTACTTCATCCTTTGTTTTACCCTCAACATGCTGCAGTATAAAACTGGTTTCTATCAATACATGACGAACCAATTCGAGATTAGAGGCTGACATTTTCTACCTCTTTTAAAATGTAAGGACCAATAAATTTACTGAGTGACTGAGGAGTTACAAGTTCTACTTTCCTACCAAAAAGTTCTTCCAGGAAGAAGGACAAGTCCATGAAATTGTCAAATGTTTTTTTGCCGGGTACAAAATCTACCAGCAAATCAACATCACTTAATTCTGTTGAGGTTCCTTTCGAGAATGAACCAAAAATACCCAAACGATTTACTCCATAGGATTTTATCACTTCCCTATTTGTAGAGATAGCAGATAAGAGTTCTTGCTTACTATGTAGTTTCACCCGGCTCATTCTGATGATGAATTTACGTTTTTTAACGTATGTGTTGGTCAGGCGACCAACAAAAAAGCCCTCCACATTACTGCGGAGGGCTTCGCTCCCAAAGCTGGACTTGAACCAGCGACCCTCTGATTAACAGTCAGATGCTCTAACCA
>OFDN01000341.1_pt1 | contig 40230 bp, 33 predicted proteins | sample 1520971 | NCBI WGS metagenome assembly OFDN01 (sample SAMEA94257418, study PRJEB24077) | hot springs metagenome | biome: Aquatic biome; feature: Geographical feature; material: Water | place: India | collected 2012-06-12 | depth 5 m | reverse complement strand
CCGGCCGGACCGGCCGCGGGCGGCGGACCTCCCGGGCCTCCCGGGCCACCAGCGCCAAGGTTGCCCGACGGCGGGCCGCCAGCACCCGGAGGAGGGCCACCCGGCCCGCCGGGGCCGAACGGATTGCGCGGTTCCACCTTGGCCTCGCCCAGCAGTTCGCCGGTCGGCGAGTCGAGCCGGACTTCCACGGTGCCGCCGGGCTGCTGCATCGCGGAGGCGGCGACTTCGACCTGCTTCACGCCGGTGAGGTCAAGCTGCTTGAAGCCGACCACGGCGCCGCGTTTCGCGGTCAGGCCCGTCATCCCGGGCTCCAACTGCTGCTTCACGTCAGCGCTGGCGGCGGCGAGCACGGGGCTGCGGAGCACGCGCAGGTTTTCGCCGGTGAGCGGCGGGGCCTGTTCCTCGCCCTGGTCGGTGTAAACGGCACGCACGACCACCGAGCCGCGGCCGGTGTCGCCCGCGGGCAGCTTGGGGGTGAAATCGCCGGCCAGTGCGAGCTGGCTCGCGTTGGGGTCGGCCAGGCTGAACACGTATTTCAGGATCGTCGCCGCCTCGCTTTCGTTGACGTGGGCGTTGGGCGGCATCGCGAGCTGGCCCCACACGCCGGCGCCGCCGGTGACGACCTTTTGCGCGAGCCGGGCGCCGGCTTCGCCGTCCTTCGCGTATTTCCGGGCGATGTCGCCAAACGACGGCCCGACCAGCTTGCCCTCGACGAGGTGGCAGGCCTTGCAGTTGCCCTTGGTGATAAGCGCCTGGGCGACGGGGAACTTCGCCGCCGCTTCCTCGCCGCGGGGCAGTCCCTTGAGCGAGGCGAGATCGAAGCCCTCCGGCACGTAGTCAATGCTCAGGCTGACGCGTTCCTGGGGAATCTTGCCGGAAGCCAGGGTGCCGTCCTCGCGGTCGCTGACCTCGACGGCGTAGGCAAAGGGCTGTCCCGGGAAGTAGAAGGTCTCGTTACCGCGGACTTTCACGGCGACGGCGGGCGGTTCGTTGCCGGAGATCACGGGCACGGACTTGCTGTCGCTCGCGCCGCTGGGGTCGGTGACGGTGAGCTTGGCGACGTGTGCGCCCGGCTGCTCGAACTTCACGACCGGATTCGCCTCCTCGAACACGCGCGGCGCGCCGGCCGGGCCGAAGACCTCCCAGCGATATTTGAGCGCGTCGCCGTCGTTATCCTTGGTGCCGGCCGAGGACAACGTCACCTCGAAGGGCGGCACGCCGCCGTCCTTGCTCGTGGCGACGGCCGCGATGGGCTTGCGGTTGCCGGCCTCGAACTCGATGCGGACGAGCTTTGCCTCGGGGCTCGCCTGGAACCAGCGGCCGCCGTATTCGAGCACGTAGAGGTCGCCGTCGGGGCCGAACTTCAGGTCAATCGGCTCGACTGGCCGGTATTCGGGCAGGATGCGCTCCATGGACTGATAGTCGCCGTTGGGCGCCATGGACACGGACACCAGGAGCCGGCGCGAGAATTCGGCGATGATCCACTTGCCCTCGAAGTAGGCAGGCCAGGGGCGCTTGGGTTCCTTGAAATCCCCGCGGTGAAAGATCGGACCGCCGATCGCGCACCGGCCGCCGCTGCCCAGCGCCGCAAACTTCTCCATCACGCCGCCGTGATACCAGATGAACGGCGGCGACAGGGGCGGCAATTCCGTGAGACCGGTGTTGTTGGGCGACGTGTTGACGGGCTTGAGCGGGTCCTTCTTCGCGGTCGGTTTACCGGTGGTGTAGTCCCAGAACGGGAACGCCTGGTCGCCGACGAAATAGGGCCAGCCAAAGAAGCCGGGGCCGCGGGCCTGGTTGAACTCGTCGTATCCGCGCGGACCGATCTCGCCATCCTCGCGGTTGTCGGGGCCGACTTCGCCCCAATGGATGAAGCCCGTGGCGCTGTCGCGGGAGACGCGCCAGACATTGCGGTGGCCCATCGTGTAAATCTCGGGCCGGGTCTTCGCCGTGCCGGGCGGGAAGAGGTTGCCCTTGGGAATCGTGTAGGTGCCGTCCGGTTCGGGATGGATGCGGAGGATCTTGCCTTCGAGGGAATTGGAATTGGCGGTGCCGCCCTGATCATCCCACGGCGCGCGGCCGGGGCGTTCGTCAGTTTGGGACGAGGCGGTGTTGCCGCGGTTGTTACCGACGGTGATGAGCAGGTTGCCGTCCGGATTCCAGATCATGCCGCCGCCGGTGTGGCAGCAGGTTTCGCGTTGGGCCTCCCACTCCAACAGCACGCGCTCGGAATTGGCGAGGAGCAGGTCGTTCCGCACTTCCCAGCGGCTGACGACGGCCTTCGCCTGCGTGGGGTGAAAGTAGTAGAGGTAAATCCAGCCGTTGTCGGCGAACTTGGGATCGAAGGTGAAGCCCACCAGCCCCTGCTCGTTGTTGCCCGCCGTGTTCACCGCCAGGGCCCCGGCCACCTTCACGGTCCCGAGGGCGGGATCGAACACCTTGAGCGTGCCCCGGCGCTCAATGATGTAGGCCCGGCCGTCGGGCAAAACCTCGAAGACCAGCGGCTCGGCGAGCGAGCCCGGAGCGGTGAGCTGGACCGGGGTGAAGCGGTTGTCGTCGGGGCGGGCGGGGGATTCCGCCGCCGCGGCCGTAATTGCCCCCGCGAACAGCAGAGAAAGGAATCGAAACGGGCGGTTCATGGGCGCGGAGCGACGGCACGGCCGTCCGGACTCGGACATCGTTTCCATAGGTGAATGCGCTTTCGACCGGGGGCTCGGGCGGGCGGTTACAGGGATTTTCTGTGTCCATTAGGCCGGGCTCGACAATAAGTCGGGCCTGCCTAGCCTGCGGGTGAATCTCCCCACTTCGGTGCACCTATGAGCCCTTTCCTCGCGGAACTGCTGGGCACGATGATCCTCGTGCTGTTCGGTGACGGTGTCGTCGCCAACGTCGTCCTCAAACAGACCAAGGGCCACGGCGGCGGCCTGATCGCCATCACCACCGGCTGGGCGATGGCGGTGACGTTCGCCGTGTATTGCGTCAACGCGTTCAGCGGCGCGCACCTGAACCCCGCGGTGACCATCGGCCTGGCTGCCATCGGCAAATTCGCCTGGGCACAGGTGCCGCTTTACGTCGCGGCGCAGATGCTTGGGGCGATTCTTGGGGCTGTGCTGGTCTGGCTGGCCTATCTGCCGCACTGGGGTGCCACCGAGGACGAGGCTTCCAAACTCGGCGTGTTCTGCACCGCGCCGGCGATCCGGAGCCCGCTGGCCAATGTCCTCTGCGAAGTCATCGGCACTGCCGTGCTGGTGCTCGGAGTGCTGGCGATCCTGTCGCCGCAGAACTTGGTGCCGAACACCGGCTTCGACAAAGGCTTCGCCCCGGCGTTGGTCGGCGTGATGGTCTGGGCTATCGGCCTTTCGCTGGGCGGCCCGACCGGCTACGCCATCAATCCTGCGCGCGACCTCGGTCCGCGCCTCGCCCATGCACTGCTGCCGATTCCGGGCAAGGGCGGCTCGGACTGGGGATATGCGTGGGTGCCGGTAGTCGGGCCGATCATTGGCGGGGTGATTGGGGCGGTAGTTTTTCAGCTTTGTTGGCTGGCCAAATAGTTCGGTTTTGCTTCGAGCTTCAAGGTGAGTGGCTGCCAAACAACAGCATCGGACGCGTTTACGAATGGTAGCTTCCGTTACCAACTGCAGGCGGGTGCCTTTGCGCAGATTTGCCTCACAACCGGTGCCACAATTAAGGTTTTCAGCCCGCTCGGGACCAGAATTGTTCAGGCCGTATCCCTCCGGTCGGGTGTGATACTGCGAGAAGATTATTACCATTTCCCGGTGGGTGCATCGAACCTCTACATGGTCGACTGGGACCTCAACTTACTTTGGCAGGCAGAACTTCCAATGCTCACGGACGTATACGCAAACCCTGTGCTCGATCACGGAGATCATTTGGAGTGCGGGTCGTGGGAATGCTGGTGGTGCTCTATCTGTCCTGACACAGGACGAATCCTTTCCAAGCATTGGACCAAGTGATCGCGGCAGAATCGGATTGAGTCTCCCTGGATTCACTCTTCCGGGGCACGCCTCACTTATAACGATTACAATGAACTACATCCTCGCCCTCGACCAAGGCACTACCAGTTCGCGCGCCATCCTGTTCGACCACGCGGGCGCCGTCGTCGCCGTCGCGCAGAAGGAGTTTCCGCAGATTTTCCCCAAGCCGGGTTGGGTGGAGCACGATCCCGCCGCCATCTGGTCGTCCCAGTGGGAAGTCGCCCAAGGCGTGCTCGCCAAGGCCGGCATCACCGCGAAGGAAGTCGCCGCCATCGGCATCACCAACCAGCGCGAGACCACGCTCGTCTGGGATCGCAAGACCGGCCGACCCATCCACAACGCCATCGTCTGGCAGGACCGCCGCACCGCGCCGATGTGCGATGCGCTCAAGCGCCGCGGCCTCGCGAAGAAGATCCGCCAGAAGACCGGCCTGGTGATTGATGCCTACTTCAGCGCCACCAAGCTCGCGTGGCTCCTTCAGCACGTTCCCGGCGCCAAGGCCAAAGCGCGTCGCGGCGAACTTGCCTTCGGCACCGTGGACACCTGGCTCGTCTGGAATCTCACCGGCGGCCGCGTCCACGTCACCGATCCCAGCAACGCCTCGCGCACGATGCTCTACAACCTGCGCACCGGCGACTGGGACGACGAACTGCTCAAACTCTTCGGCATCCCGCGCTCGCTGCTGCCCGCGGTGCGTTCCTCCAGCGAAATCTACGGCGAGGCGGTCCTCGATTCGGTGCCCGTGCCCATCGCGGGCATCGCCGGCGACCAGCAGGCGGCGCTCTTCGGCCAGGTCTGCCACGCGCCCGGACTGGTGAAGAACACTTACGGCACCGGCTGCTTCATGCTGATGCACACGGGCGCGAAGCCGATCCCCTCGAAGAACAACCTGCTGACCACCGTGGCGTGGCGGATCGGGAACCAGACGGAGTTCGCCCTTGAAGGCAGCGTCTTCATCGCCGGTGCCGCCGTGCAGTGGCTGCGCGACGGACTCGGCATCATCAAGTCCAGCGCCGAAGTGGAATCGCTCGCCGCCAGCGTCCCGGACAACGGCGGCGTCTATCTCGTGCCCGCCTTCGCCGGACTCGGCGCGCCGCACTGGGACCAATACGCCCGCGGCATCCTCGCCGGGCTCACCCGCGGCAGCAGCGCCGGTCACATCGCCCGCGCGGCGCTCGAAGGCATCGCCTATCAGGTCCGCGACGTGCTCGACGCCATGCAGCGCGACGCCGGGATCAAGCTTAAGGAACTCCGCGTGGATGGCGGGGCCTGCGCCAACAACCTGCTCATGCAGTTCCAGGCTGACCTCCTCGGCGTGCCCGTGGTGCGACCCAAGGTCGCCGAAACCACCGCGCTCGGCGCCGCGTATCTGGCCGGCTTGGCCGTGGGTTTCTGGAAGGACCGGAAGGAGATCGCGAAGCAATGGCAGGCCGACCGGCAGTTCCGTCCCACGATGAAACCGACGCAACGGAAGCAGCTCGTTGCCGGGTGGGAGAAGGCCTTGGCGCGGTCCAAGGCGTGGGCAGAGGCGTAAGTGTTCCCGCGATCAAGCTGCCCACGGTTCGACGAACGAGGTTCGCTGCATCCTCGGGATGGGGACCGGAGAGATGGCTTCCGGGATGCCGGAGCCGGAGCCCGCACCGACGGTTCACCGGGGCGGTGCGCACCGTGTCACGGTGCCTGCCGGCGCCACAGGGCGAAGGAAACGAGGGCTGCGCCTGCGAACACGGTCCACATTTCCGGTTCCGGCACGACGCTCAGGTTCACCGTGAAGTGTTCGGCGTTGCCCCAGATGTCACGGGCGGTTACGGCCAGTTCGTGACCGTTGTCGAGATAAGCCTGGGTCCACGCGGCAGGCACAACGAGACCCGAAACGAACTGGCTGCCGGTCAGCGCGCCGCTGGCGGGATCAATGTAGGGCTTGGTCAGGTCGCGGGAATCCAGCGTGGCCGTTGAGGAGGCGTCGTAGCCGGTGCGCCGGTTGAGATCGAGGAGGTGGCTGACCGCAACGGCGCCGCCGCCCGCGCCGCGGATGACGAATTCAAACTGGTTCCACACTGGCAGGTTGTCGTTGCTGATCTGGTAGTTGATCCGGAGGTCGGATGCCGGCTGCACCGGGGCGGCGAGTGACATCTCCTGCTTCCAATCGTTCGCGCCGGCGCCGCCGTAGGTGCCCGGGGCGAAGAGCCACAGGGGATTCATGTGCGGATCGAAGCCCCACTGGGTGGTGCCCGGGTTGGCGAGCTGGAATTCCAGCGAGGAGACGCTGCCGACGCGCAGTTCGAAGTGGAGGTGCGGTGCGTATTCGCCGCTCGTGGGCGCCCCGCTGTCGCCGACCTTGCCGATCAGCGTGCCCTTGTTCACTGCGTCGCCCACGTTGAGTCCGGACACCAGGTCCGCGGAGCCGATCCCGTTGCCGGCGATCCCGTCGTCGTAGAGGTGCAGATACCAGGTGTAGAAATGCGTGAGTGTCTTGCCATGGTAGCTGATGGGGGTGTCGAACTGGTGCTTGAGGATGACCGTGTTGCCGCCCGAGCTGCTGGTCCGGTAGTCGTAGAAGGTGCCGTCGAGCACCGCGACCACGTTCTCGATGCCGACGGGATCGCCCACGCTGCCGCCATCCACGTCGATGCCCCGATGAAAGTCATAGAGCCCGGTGCTCGACTGCATCCGCGGTCCGAAGGTGCTGTCGAGGTCCTCCAACCCGCGTCCGGAAACCGGAAACACCGAGTCGTTGCGGAGGCTGGTGAAGGCGCTGACGAGGTCGGCGTAATCGGCGGTCGCGGTGAACGCGGTCAGGAGGGCGGTCGCCAGCGAAAGGCGAGGCAACGTCGGTCGGATCATGGGAAAAACCTATGGGAGACGTCGCCGGTCCGGGAGTCCAAACTTGCGGGAGGGACAGCTCCAGCCAGAGGGTGCGCCCATGCTGGCGATGGGAATCCTGTTTACCGGCCCCGCGCTGGTGGTGCTGGTCCTCCTTGCGATTGGGTGTGTCTGGCTGGGGGCAGTTGCCGTGCTCGGCGGTTTGGCGTGGTGGTCGGTTCGCCGCGACCGGCTTCGCGCGAAGGAGGCGACCGGACAGCAGGTGTCCCAGAAGGCACAGTCCTCCTGAAAGTCGGCGTTGGCACAACCCGGCGGTAATTGCTGGCCAACTTCCCCGCGCTTACCGTTCACTCCGGCCGGCCTCCGGGCCGCTTCAACCACATCCTCACATGCAGAAACGCATTCTCGTATCCGTGGCCGTCGCCGTGGCGGCCGTTGTCGCCGGTTGCTCGACCCTCAGCAGCAAACCGAAATACACCACCGAGCAGATCATGGAACAGGGCTTCAAGGGCAAGGAGTCGCCGGCCGCCCGGGTCGGCCGAGGCGAAGGCACCGCCGCCGATTTCAAGCTCCTCGCCGAACTGACCGCCTCGCTGCCGCTCAACGCGCCGCCCAAGGGCGATGCCGCGAGCTGGAAGGAGAAGTCCACCGCGCTGGCCAAGGCCGGCAAGGACCTCGCCGCCGGCAAGGCCGGGGCGCTGGAAGCGTGGAAGGCGGCCTCGAACTGCAAGGCCTGCCATTCCGCCCACAAGCCGGACTGAACCGGCCGGTTAATTTCGGTTGTAACCGTCCCGCAAACCGCCCGGTCACTGGGCGCATCCGGCTGAACTGGCCGGGCATTCCAACACTATGCGCAAATCCATTCTGACCGTGGCCGGGGCAGCCCTGCTGTCCGCCGGTTTCCTCGCCGTGCACGCCGCTGACAAGCCCAAGCATTCCATCAAGGAAGTCATGGAACAGGGCTTCAAGGGCAAGACCTCCCCGGCCGCCCGCGTGGGCAAAGGCGAAGGCACGAAGGATGACTTCAAGCTGCTCGCCGAGCTGACCCGCGACCTGCCGCTCAGCACGCCGGAAATGGGTGACGCCAAGGCGTGGAAGACCAAGGCCACCGCGCTGGCCGCCGCCGCCAAGGCTTTGGCCGACGGCAAGGCCGGGGCGCTGGAGCAGTGGAAGGAAGCGGCCAACTGCAAGGCCTGCCACACCGACCACAAGCCCGAGAAGCACTGAGCATCCGCCCAGTCTGGGCTTTGCAACGCGCCGGCAACCGCCGGCGCGTTTGTCTTTGTGGCGGACCCCGGTGCCGCTTGGACGGAAGCTGGACAATCAGGCTGCGGACGCGGGTTGAGATTGCCAGCCGGCGAACGGCCCGGCAGGAAAGGGCATGCACTCCCGATTTCTGCTCGCGCTGGTTCTTTGGTGGGAAGTCCTCTTCGCCGGTCCGGCCCCGGGCAGCTTGCGCTGGGAGTTCGCCACCGAGGACTGGGTTGCCTCCTCGCCGGCGGTTGGTGCGGACGGGACCGTGTTCATCGGCGGCGGAGACCGGAAAATCTACGCGCTGGACGGCACCAACGGCACCAAGAAGTGGGAATTTCTGACCACCGCGAGCCTCTATTCGTCGCCTGCCCTCGGGCCGGACGGGACGCTCGTCATCGGCGGCGGCGATGGACGGGTGATCGCCCTCAACGCCGCCACGGGCGCCCGCAAATGGGACAGCCGGGTCGGCGGCACCCTGTATTCTTCGCCGGCCCTGGGCAGCGACGGCACGGTGATCGTGGGCACTCAGGATTCCCGAGTGCTTGCCCTGCGCGGGACCAACGGGCTGCGGAAGTGGGAATTCCGGACCGGCAACCGCATCTCCGCATCCCCCACGATCGGCGCGGACGGAACGGTGTATGTCGGCAGTTGGGACCGGAAGGTCTATGCGCTCAACGGGACGACCGGCGCCAAGCGCTGGGAGTTTCTGACCGGCGGCGACCTGGAATCGTCGGTGGCAATCGGAGCCGACGGCACGCTTTATGTCGGCAGCCTGGACGGGCGGGTCTATGCGCTGGACGCCGCGACGGGAGCCAAGCGGTGGAGCTTCCAGACGGGTGGCCTCGTGATGTCGTCGCCGTCGCTGGGAGCGGACGGCACGGTGTATGTGGGCAGTTGGGACAACCGGGTCTATGCCCTCGACGGCACCACGGGCACGAAGAAGTGGGAGTTGCTGACCGGAGGTGGTGTTTACTCCTCGCCGGCGATTGCCGCCGACGGAACCGTTTTTGTGGGCAGCAGCGATGGCATCCTGCGGGCTCTCGATGGGGCCAACGGCACGGTGAAGTGGACCTATCCCACCGGTGGAAACCTGTCCTCGTCGCCCGCCCTGGGGCCGGATGGTGCCCTGTATTTCGGAAGCGGCGACGGCCGGGTCATTGCCCTCGAGACCGGAACCGCCGGACTGGCGAAATCGCCTTGGCCGATGTTCCTGGGCGGCATGAGCCACGGTGGCCGGGCGGCCAGCGTGCCCGCCGAGTTCACCCTGCGGTGGGGTGTCACCGGGGGCGGCGCGGGACGCATCGAGATCCTCGCGGAAGCCGGCGTCACGCTGGCGGTGGAGACTTCGACGGATCTGGACGGCTGGTCGGAGGTGGGAGTGGTGACTGGAGCCGGCACGGCCCAGCCCGTGACCGTGGAGACCACCAGCGCGCCGGCGGGCGAAGTGCGCTTCTGGCGGGCGGTTCGCCGCTGAACGGGGCTGGCCCGCGGTGCGACACCGCCGGAATGCCGTTTGGCAACCCGCTGGCAGCGGCGCATGTTGGGACGCGGCCTCCTCATGACGGAAACCTTCATCAATCTGCTGGTCGCCCTGGGTTTGGGGCTGCTCGTGGGGCTCCAGCGGGAACACTCCGCCTCGGTGCTGGCCGGATTTCGGACGTTTGGCCTGACCGCCCTGCTGGGCGCCCTGTGTGTGCAGTTGGCCGACCGGCTGGGGGGCAGCCTCGTCGTGGCGGGATTGGCCGGGCTGGCGGTCCTTCTGGCCGCGGCGAACTTCATCCGCTCACGGGCGCCCGACTATGACCCCGGACTCACCACGGAGGTGGCGATGCTCGTGGTGTTCGTCGTGGGGGCGCTGGCGGGCCAAGGCGAACGCATCACGGCGGCGGTCATCGGGGCGACGACGGCGGTCCTGCTGCACTTGCGTCCGCAGTTGCACTCGTTGGCCCGGGGGCTCGGCGACCGGGACATGCACGCGATCATGCAGTTTGTGGCGGTGGGGTTGGTCGTGCTGCCGGTGCTGCCCGACCGCAGCTTCGGGCCGTTCAACGTGCTCAATCCGCACCGCATGTGGTGGATGGTCGTGCTGATCACAGGCATCAGCCTGGCCAGCTACGTCGCCTACAAGCTGCTGGGCGCGCGGGCGGGCAACCTGGCCGCCGGACTTCTCGGTGGCCTGATCTCGAGCACGGCCACCACGGTCACCGCGGCCAAGCATTCGCGGGCGGCCGGTTCCGGGACAGCGACCGCCTTGCTCATCATCCAGCTCGCCTCCACGGTGGTGTTCGGCCGGGTGCTGGTGCTGATCGCGTCGGTCGCGCCCGGACAGTTTGCCGCGATTGTTCCGCCGGTCGTGGCCATGCTGGCCGTGATGCTGGTGCTGGCAGGCGTTTGCTGGTGGCGGCAGGCGGATGGATCGGCCTCGCCCGCCACTGCCGCCAATCCGTCGGAACTGCGGGTGGCGCTGCTCTTCGCGGGACTCTACGGGGCCGTGCTGCTGGCCGTGGCGGCGGCGAAGCACTGGTTCGGTGAAGGCGGACTCTATGCGGTCGCCGTGCTGTCCGGACTGACGGACATGGACGCCATCACGCTGTCCACGGCGGAGCTGGCCCGAAACGGCGAGGTGGCGCCCGCGGTCGCCGGCCGGGTGATTGTCCTCGCCGCGCTGGCGAACATCGTCTTCAAGACCGGCATCGTCTGGACGCTGGCCGACCGGGCACTCGCCTGGGCGGTGACCCGGGTGTTCGGTGTCGCGCTGCTGGGCGGGCTCTTCGTGATCTTCTTCCTATGACTCCCTGGAAAACTCTCCTGGCCGGGCTGGTGCTGATGCTTTCCGCGGGCCCCTTGGCCGCGGCGCTGGCAGTCCTGCCCAAGGTCACCGTGGCCGCGGACGGACGATCGTTTGTCACAGCGGACGGGCGCCCGTTTGTGCCGTTTGGGGTGACCTACTTCCGCCCCAACACAGGCTGGGCACCGCAGGTGTGGAAGCGGTGGGACGCGGCCGCCACCCGTGCCGATTTTGCGCGGATGAAGGCACTCGGGGTGAACACGGTGCGGGTGTTCCTCTCGTTCGGCTCGTTTCTTTCCGAACCCGGCAAAGTGGATGCGGCGGGGCTGGCCAAGTTTCGCGAGTTCCTCTCCCTGGCGGAGGAAGCCGGCCTTTACGTGCATCCGACCGGGCCGGATCACTGGGAAGGGTTGCCGGAGTGGGCGCGCGAAGACCGCGTGGCCGACGAAGCGGTGCTCATTGCGCTGGAGCAGTTTTGGCGGCAGTTCGCGGCGGAATTCAAGGGGCGCCCGGCGCTCTTCGCCTACGACCTGCTGAACGAACCCGAGGTGCGTTGGGACACGGCGCCGATGCGGGCAAAGTGGGCCCGCTGGCTGGAGCGAGAGTTCAAATCGGTCGAGGCAGCCGCGGTCGCCCTGCAACTCAAGTCCGGGCCGAAGAGTTGGGGCGACATCACGGTTCCAGACGGCAAGGCCAACCGACGTCTCGAGCCCGTGCTGCTCGCGTATCAGCGGTTCCGCGAAGATATCGCCGACGAGTGGACCCGGCGTCAGGTGGCCGCGATCAAGTCGGCGGACCCGCAGGCGCTGGTGACCGCCGGGCTGATCCAGTGGTCGGTGCCGGCTTCATTGGCCGGTCCGTTCCATTACGCGGCGTTTCGGCCAGCGCGGCAGGCGGCGTGGCTGGACTTCATGGAAGTTCACTTTTATCCGCTCGACCACGGCGCCTACGACTATCGCGACGACGAGTCGGAACGGCGGAACCTCGCTTACCTCGAAGCCGTCGTGGCGGAGGTCGCGCGCTGTGGCAAGCCGGTGGTGGTGGCCGAATTCGGCTGGTATGGCGGCGGCAAGCCGCGTTTCGATGGCGGGCGGCATCCTTTCGCGACCGAGGAACAGCAGGCCCGCTGGTGCCGCCGGTTGGTGGAGTCCACCCGCGGACTGGCCCAAGGCTGGCTCAACTGGGGCGTTTTCGATCAGCCCGAGGCGACCGATCCCAGCGAGTTCTCCGGACTCCTGACCGCGGACGGAAAGGAAAAGGCCTGGGGCCGGGATTTCCGGCGTCTGGCCGGGGAACTCAAGTCAGGGGTCAAGCCGGTTAGCGTGCCCCGGGACCGTCCGCGTCTCGACTGGGATGCGGCGGTCACCGACACCGCGGCCGGCAACGAGTTCCGAGCCCGCTACTACGACGCGTGGCGGCGAGATCACTGAGGCGACGCTTCAGATTGGGGCGGCCTTTCAGTGGATTGCCCCGTGACCCGGAGGCAAAAGCGGTGGCCGCTCAGGCGACCGTCCGCATGGTCACCGCGTCAGCGTAGGAGTCGTCGGCGCTGGCGTTGGGCATGATGGCGACCACGGAGTCACCCGTGTGCAGTTGGCCGAGGGCCTTGAGGCGGCGGATAGCCCCGGTCAGCGAGCCTTCCAAATCCTCCGGGCACGCGGGCATGAAGAGGGGCACGACGCCGCGGACCAGCGTGAGGTGACGGGCGATCACCGGATGTTCACAGAAGGCGAAGATCGGCGTGACCTTGGGGCGGAACCAGCCGGCGTATTCCGCGAGTTCACCGTTCTTGGTGAACACGATCAGGGCGGCGGCCCGCAGGTGGTCGGCGAGCTTGACGGCGCTCTGCACGAGCTTTTCCCGCGGCTGCCAGATTTCGGCGGCCTCGTGATAACCGGCGCCGCCGGAGCGTTCGATCCGTCGGGCGATCGTGTCCATGACCTCGAGGCAGGCGAGGGGGTGTTTCCCCACGGTGGTTTCGCCCGAGAGCATGATGGCGTCGGCCTGCTCGAACACCGCGTTGGACACGTCGGTGATCTCGGCGCGGGTGGGCAGGGGGTTCTCGATCATGCTTTCCAGCATGTGGGTCGCCACGATGACGGGCCGGCCAATCTGGGCGCAGCGTTTCACGATGCGGCGCTGGATAATGGGCAGTTCCTCGTAGGGGCACTCGATGCCGAGATCGCCGCGGGCCACCATGATGCCGTCGGCCACCTTGGCGATGGCCTCGAAGTTGTTGACCGCGAACTCGTGCTCGATCTTGGCGATCAGGTGCGGCGGATTCGGCTGGCCCGAAACGAGCGAACGGAGGTCCGCCAGGTCGGCCGGTTCGCGCACAAAACTGAGGGCGATGTAGTCCACGCCCGCCGCGAGCCCGAGCTTCACGTCCTCCCGGTCCTTGGCGGTGAGCGCCGGCAGCGAAACCCGCACGCCCGGCAGGTTGATGTGCCGGCGGCTACCGAGGCTGCCATCGGTCAGGACCTCGCATTCCACGCGGTATTCGGCCTTGGCCACGACGAGCATCTTCATCTCGCCGTTGTCCACGATCAGCGTTTTGCCAACCTCGACGTCGCGGGCGAAATCCACGTAGGCGACCGTCGTGGTCTTCACGCCGGCGGGGGCGGGTTCATTGCCACAGGTGAAGACGAAACGTTCGCCGCGGAGCAGGGGAATCGGCGCGGGCACGTCGCCGGTGCGGATGCCGGGGCCCTTCAGGTCGAGCAGAATTCCGAGGGAGACGCGGCGTTCGGCGGCGAGTTCGCGCAGATCGCGCACGACCCGGTGAATCCAGTCGGGCCGGGCGTGCGACATGTTCAGGCGGGCGATGTTCATTCCCGCGTCGATCATTTTGCCGAGCATCTCCCGGCTGTCGGTGGCGGGTCCGAGGGTGGCGATGATTTTGGTTTTGCGGGTCGTCCCGTGCATGGCGGGCGAAGGCTAGAGGCCGCCCGGGCCGGGGGAAGCCGATTCCGCACGGGAAATTCCGGCGATGGCCAAACCGGCCGGGCGTCGTTAGGGTGCCCCAACCCTGCCGATTGGGCAGGATCTTCTCGATGCCGAAGAAACAACAACGTCCGGGTGTTCCGGGATCGGTCCGCGTAGGTCGCCGCGCCGAAAGTCACCGGTGCCAGCCATGAGCGGGCAAGGTTCTGCCCCTGCTGATCCGGCGCCGTCCCGGGCCGAATGGCTGTGGCTGGTCGCGGGCTTGGCCGTGCTGCTGCTGTTCCAGCTGGGCGGGCGCGGTCTCAACGAGCCGGATGAGGGACGCTACAGCAACATCGCCCTGGAGATGCTGGAGCCCGGTCACGGCTGGCTGGAGCCGCGCATGTCGGACTTTGGCCATTATGACAAGCCGCCGCTGACCTACTGGCTCGCCGCGCTGAGTTTCAAGGCCTTCGGCCGGAATGAGGTCGCCGCGCGGTTGCCGTCGTTGCTGGGGGCGTGCGCCGCGCTGGTGGGGATCGGCTGGGCCGGCTGGCGGCTCTACGGCCCGCGGGTGGCATGGTGGGCGGTGCTGATGACCGCGACGCTCGGACAGTTCTGGCTGCTCGCGCGGTTCCTGTCCCCGGACATGCTGCTCACCGGTTTCACCACGCTCGGCATCGCCGCCTGGCTGGAATCCCGGCACCGGCAGGGCTCGTGGTTCTGGTGGGGAGTGTCGCTGGCCGCGTGGAGCGTGGCCTGGCTGGCCAAGGCCACGGCAGCGCTCATCCCCCTGCTGGGCATCACCCTGGCCCTGCTGATCCGCCGCGACCGCGAGGGGCTCCGGGCCCTGCGGCCCCTGCGCCTGCTGCTAGCGATCATTGCCCTCGGGCTGCCGTGGTATCTGGAAATGATGCGGGAGCACCCGGCCCTCGTGAACTTCTTCCTCGGCCGCGAAATTGTCGGGCGGATTGCCGGGCATCCTGACGGACGCAAGGCGCCGGTGTTTTTCCACGTGCTGGTGACGTTGGGCGCCTGGCTGCCGTGGTGGCCCGTGGTCTTGGGTGTGCTCGGCTGGCGGGCGCGTGGCCGGTGGCTGGCCTCGGTCCGCCAGACTTGGCGGGCGTGGCCAGCGGAGCTCTGGATCGTGCTGACGGGTCTGGCGGTGTTCTCGCTGATCTCGTCCAAGCTGCCGACCTATACCCTGCCTTACGCGCCGTGGGCCGCGTTGTTCTGCGCGGGGGCCTGGAATCGCCTCGCGCAGGGAATGCCCCGGTTCCGGGCAATCCGCCCCCGCCTCGTGACCGCGGGTGCCTTCGGTTTGGCCTACCTGGCCGTGGCGTGTGTGCAGCCGCTGATCGAGGACAAGGCCGGCCGGAATTCCTCGGTGCGGAAACTGGCCGCGCAGCTTCGGTCCGTCCGGGCGGACACAGTGTATCTGGACCGCTATTGGCCGGGGATGGAGTTCTATTTCGGTGAACGGACCGTGTTTGTGCTGTCACAGGTTCCGCAGCAACGGCCCGACGATTCGGGCTACTGTCCCGTGCTGGGGGAACCGCATTTTGCCACCACCAACCGGTGGCTGGGCAGCCTCAGCCGGCATCTCGGGGAGCGGGTCTGGCTCGTGAGCCTGCGGCAGACTCCCGACACGCCGCTGTTGCAGGCGGCCACCATGGGCAGGCTGGTGGAAAGCAACCGGGTGGGCGATTTCGTGCTCTGGCGATTCGAACGCCCTGCCACTGCCCGGCATTAACGGCCGTTTCCCGGGCATCTTTCGCTCGCCGCCGTCGCCCGGGATTTTCATGCTTTGGCCGTGACCCGTGAGCAGTTTGACCAGCTCGTCCGCCGCATGGACGAGCGTTCCCGCCGGGATCCGGCCGGATTTGTTCGCCGCGTGGCGGCCCTGGCCGTGCTGGGCTATGCCTACATGCTGGGCGTGCTGTTGTTCACCGTGGCAGCGGCCGCAGCCTGTGTCTGGCTGGTGGTGCGCTTTCCGAACGGGGCCTCCCTCAAGCTCGGCCTGCTGGTGGGCCTGACCTGTGGTGGCATGGCGTGGTCCATCCTCCGCGCGCTCTGGGTGCGCACCGGCAAGCCGGAGGCCGTTCCGCTTACCGCCGCCGAGGCACCCGAGCTGTTCGCGCTGATCGCGGACGTTGGCCGGCGGACCGATTCGCCGCCTTTCGATGAGGTCCAGCTCACCGGAGACTACAACGCCGCCGTGGTCCAGGTGCCGCGCCTCGGCGTTTTCGGCTGGTATCGCAGTTACCTGCTGATCGGCGTGCCGCTGATGGTCTCGCTGAGCCGCGATGAACTGGCCGCGGTCCTCGCGCATGAATTCGGGCATCTCTCGCGCAGCCACGGCCGTTCGGGAACCTGGCTCTACCGGATCCGGCAGACGTGGGAATCCACGATGAACAACCTCGCGCAGAATCCGCCGGGCAAGCTGGCGTTGCTGCTCACGTGGTTCCTCGGCTGGTTCTGGCCCCGGTTCAATGCGTCCGCCTTCGTCCTGTCACGGGCGCAGGAATACGAGGCGGACGCCGCGGCGGCGCGGGCGACCAGTGCCGCCGCCCTGGCCAGCGCGCTGCAGCGACTGGTGGTGGACGGACCGCTGTTGGACGAGCGGCTCTGGGCGAAGATCCTGCTCCTCGCCAACGACTCGGCCGAGCCGCCGGGCGACGTCTATCACCGGCTCAGCGAAGGACTGCGGGCCGGGCCCGATTCCGAGGATTCCGCGCGGTGGCTCCGGGCCGGGTTTCTCCTGGCCACGGGCAATGCGGACACTCATCCGTCGCTGACGGACCGCCTGCGGGCGCTCGGACAGTTGGAGGCGGCCCAGCCCGGCGGGCAGCCGCCGACGTCACTGGCACCGCCCGCCGGCCCGCGGGCCGTCACGTTGCTGGGAAACCGGCAGGACGAATTCATCGCGCGGCTCGACCGGCAATGGGCCGGGCATGTGCGCGAGGCCTGGCAGGCCCGTCATGCGGAAGCCCAGGAACTGAAGTCGCGCCTTGGCGGCCTGCCGGAAACGCCCGACCGGCCGCTGTCGGTGGACGAGCTTTGGCAGCGGGCAGAGGTGAAACTGAAGCTCGAGAACGATGCGGCGGCTGTGCCGCTGCTGGACCAGATTCTGGCGCTGCGTCCCGACCATGCGCTGGCGAATCTCGTCCGCGGACGGCACTGGATCGAGACCGACGATCCGCGGGGCGTCGAGCACCTGGAGCGCGCCATCCGGGCCGATGCCAGCGTGACCGAACCGGCCTGCCAGCTTCTCTTCGGCCATTTCGCCCGCACCGGTCAGCGGGAACGCCAGCGGGACGTCGAGGACCGTCTGGAGAAGTTCGGCGAACTTCAGGCCGCCGCTCAGCGCGAACGCGACAACATCACCGCGGTGGACACGTTTCTGCCGCCGGCGCTGTCGGAGGACCAGTTGCGGACCCTGCGGGAGGCGGTCGCAGCCGAACCGGCGGTCGTGCGCGCCCACCTGGCCCGGAAGGAGGTCCGCATTTTTCCCGAAAATCCCTGTCATGTGCTGGCCGTGTTCGTGAAGTGGCCGTTGCTCAAGGCCGTGACGCAGAGCACCAACCAGGAAGTGGTGGACCGCATCCTCGGGCGATTGCAGTTCTCCGGTTACCTGATGGTCTTCATCGCCGCGGACAACCTGAAGTCCCTGGGCCAGAAGATCGCCGCGGAGCCGGGCAGCCTGGTGTTCGCGCGGGACGGGCAATAGTGCAGCGGGCAGGGCGCCGGACCGCCGATGGATTGGGTTCAATCGTGATCGGCGAGGGCGCGAACCCGGGCAAACCACTCCCGCACCACGCTGCGACAGGTCCAAAGGTTGAACGGGGCCTCCGCAGTCACAAAGGCATCCGCCGTCAGCCCGGCCCGCTTGCAGAGGAACAGCGCCCGGGGCGCATGAAACGCATCGGTGATTACCGTGCATTCCTCCAACTGCCACGGACCGACTGCGCTTCGGACCGATTCCCACGTGCGCTGGCCAAGTTCATCAACGTCGATCTGGCTGCGGGGCACCCCCAGCACGACCAGGGCCTCGGCCATTTCCCGCGGCTCGTTACAGCCGCGATTGTCCGGGTGACCGCTGACCAGCAGCCGTTCGACCTTTCCCGAATGGAACAGCGCGGCGGCTGCCTCGGCGCGGAGCCGGAAATGCCAGTTCGTGGATCCGTCGGGACGCAGTCGCTCGGTGCCCAGCACCAGTCCCGTTTCTCGTCGGGGCAGGGTGGCGGCAGTGCGGTGCAGCTGCGGTTGCGCCTGGTGAACCATCCAGAGATTGATCCCGCCGATGGTGGCCGCCAACAGGAAGCCGAGTGCCGCGAGACGCTGCCAGCGGAAGCGAAGCCGGCGGATTGAGGCGATGGCAGAAGTGTCCGAGGGCGTGGTCAACGGCCCGCAGGCCAACCGGTTCTGGCACGGGACGACGAGAGTGCAAAAGGATCACTGGGCGGGCACCCGGTCTTGGGGCGGAAGCCCATAGCGGTTCCGCATCTCCGGGCTCACCTGAAGGGCGGGACGTTCGCCATTCAGTAGAAGTAGAGGTAACCTCGCCGGCCCTCGACCTGCCACTGAAGTTTGTCCTTGGGCCTCGTTTCGACGTGACCGTCCGCGAAGCCGGAGTTGCTGCTTTTGACCGGGCCTACAACCGACGGCCAGGCGTGGCCGCCGCCTGTGACCGCTCGCGTCAGGCCATCTTCGGACACTTCACCCACAGTCCAGTCCGAAATGAACGGCATCGTGGAGATCGTAGGATCGTCCATCCGGCTGGGCCAGGCATCGGGCACACGGGTCTTGAGGCGTTCTGGATCGGGAAAAGACAGGGACGAGTCGCCCAGCTTGCGAGGCACCCACCAGAACAGGTCCAGACCGGCCAAGGCTGCCTTTTGAACGTTGGCATACTCGTCCAACAAATCTTCCGGCGTGGACATCGCTCGGCCGCGAAGGACATGGAAGTTCTCTTGGTGCAGTTTAAGGCGATGTGCCCGCGTCGGGCAAAACCACATGGGCACCGTCACCCCGTGCGGGGCCATGTTTGTGATCATTTCCAGGGCAACGAACCAAGGTTCGATGCTGGAGTATTGGGACATGCGGTTCACCGGCAGCGCAAAGGAGGGTAATCGACCTTTGCCGTCTTCCGCGGCGTAGAGGGCAACCGATATCCCCCACTGACGATAGTTGTTCGAACACACAGCGACTTTGGAGCGGAAGCGGGCGTAGGCGAGGGAAGGCAGCAGCAGCCCCGCCAGCACGGCGATGATGGCGATGACCACGAGCATTTCCGTCAGCGTAAAGCCGCGGGACTTTGACTGGCGTTGCATTGACTTAGGGCAAGACATGTCACCGGGTGAACTAAGGCTTAGGGACGTCCGGCGGGAGCCCGTAGCGCTTTCGCATTTCAGGGCTCATCTGGTAGGCGGGCGCGGTGGCCGGGAGATTTGTGCTCTCCCCAGCCGACGGGCTATTGGCGTTGGTCTGAGCGGTCTGAAGGCCGTAACGGAGTGCCAGTTCCGGCGAAATTTGGAAGGTGCCCGCGGTTCCGGGTGGGGATGCGGACGCTGGACGAAGCCGGGAGCTGATCGAGGTCAGGCCGTCGTATCCTTCGCGCCCGATGAGGTTGGCCACAATGGCCTCGGGGGAATCATTGGGGCCAGCCGACAAGCGGATGGCCACTTCCGGGGTGAACTGCCCTTTGGATTGGGCGTCACGGATCAGCAAGATCGCCTGATCTTTCAGGTCACTCTGCCACTTGGTGCGGTCGGCCTGCGTGCGCAGCAAGACCAGTTGGCTCAGGATCACGATTTCAACCGCGAGCACGAGGGTGAGCCCGATCGCAGTCCCGGCCAGTTGGCGGGTCACGGACGTGGTGGGCACGCTCAGCCGGCGGGCATTCCTGCCGGCAAAGGCCAGCAGCGGCAGGGCCAAGCCGAGGCCATCCACCACGAGCGCGAGGATGGCAAGGGTGTGAAACAGTTCGGGCGAGGGCGCCCACGCCGGCGGATTGATCTGGGCTGGCCACGTTTCCGCGTGGCGGGTCATCCCACGCTCCATCCAAGCCGCGGCACTGAGCGTGAACAAGAACAGCCACGCGCCCAGTCCGCCCGCGATGAACACCGTCGCGGCGGTCGCCTTCATGGTGCTGCGGGAAAACGAGGAGGCGTAAACGCTGACCACGAAGAGCAGGGAGAAGAAAGCGGCATAGGCCGTGAACACCAGCGGCGGAAGTTCGCCGAACGCCTTGTCCAGCGCGGCGCCGTCGAAACTCAGCCAGATGAGGCCCGCCGGCAGGAGTGCTCCGAACACCAGCGCAACGGCGGTGGCGACCGCGAGTTTGACGAGCCATTGCCGGTGCAGGGTCGCGGGTTGGGTGAGCTGCCACTCCAACGTCCCGAGTTCGCGCTCCTCGGCCACGCTGGCGGCGCCGGCCACGACCAACGCCAGCGTGCCGAGCAGCGCGGCGAAGATGGTCAGGGTGGGCACGTCGTTCAGGCCGTCCGCGAGCGTGGAGCCCGGCTCGGCCCAAGCCCGCAGGAGCCAGCCGAGCAGCGTCAACCCGACCATGATGCCGGCGACCAGCCACGGCACGACATGCAGCCGCAGTTCCTTGCGCAGCAGCGCGGTCAGGGCATTGCGGGCCGGCAACAGGCGACGGAAGAGTCCGTCCACGGGCAGGCTCAGGGGATGCAGCGAATGATCGGTGCGGCCGCCGCCACTGCGGATCTGCAGGCGGGAAAACGTCATCCAACCCAGCACGGTGGTGGCCAGCAGGTAAACGGGCGCTCCGTAAAGCAGCAGCCGATCAACCCATTCCTGCGGCATGGTTTCTTCACTGCCGGAGACCCGATGAACGATCTGCGCCACCAGCATGGATGCCAGGAAGACCACCACGGGCGCCGTCGCCGTGAACACCACCCCCGCGAGAGTGCTGCGGCTCAGCAGGCTGAAGAGCGGCCCGGACCCCAGGGCGAACAGCGCCACCACCGCCACCTCCAGAATGTCGCCACCATCGAACTGGAATCCCACCGCGGGCACGAGAGCGAGCCCGAGATTCACGGTGGCGAGCAGGATCAGGGCGCCGGCTACGCCCAGCTTTTCGAGGAAGATCCGAGCCCGCGGAATCGGCTGTGCCAAGAGGCCGGCGAACGTGCGCTGCTCGAATTCGGAGCCAAAGGCGTTCGCACCCAGCAGCAGGCAACCCAGTCCATAGCTGCCCACCGCCCAAGGCAGATTCCCCTGATGCTCGTTCCAGGCGAAGACTCCGGGTGCGAGCAGGGCGAGCAGCGTTCCCGGAAGCTGCTGGCGCAGTTCCTTCAGCACCCGCAGTCCCGTGCCCGAAGCGCCGGTGAACCGCAGCCCGACGATCACCGCCACGAGGATGCCGAGGAGGGTTGCCCGCAGGCCGAAGGCGAGGAACTCGGTCGGATTGTCATCGAACCAGTTGACCGCGATGGCCACCAGCGGCGGCACCGGGAGCAGCAGCCAGGCCGGGTGGAAGTGGTTCCGGTAGCGGGGCAGGGCGAGGTTCATGGCCGGAGTTCAGTTGACCGCTTGCAGGAAGATTTCCTCCAGTGTCAGCGCCTCTGACACCACGTTGACCGGCTGGCGGCTGCGCAGCCGTTCGAGCACCGAGTCGCCGTTGCCGTTGACGATCAGTTCGAGCGTCCGGCCCTGGCGGCGCGCCGACTTGGCGTCCGGGAAATCCCCTTCCGCGGGGACTTCCCCGTCGAACTCCGCCCGCAGGCGGCGAAATTTCGACCGCGCCTCGTCGGCATTGGCGGTCAGGATGGCCTTGCCCTGGTCCAGCACGGTGAAGCGGTCGATCAGGCCCTCGAACTCACTGATGAGGTGCGTGGAGACAAACACGGTTCGTTGGCCCGGCGCCGCGTCCTGGTAGGCGCCGATCACCGTCTGGATGAATTCACGGCGGACGAGGGGATCAAGGCCCGAGGTCGGTTCGTCGAGCACCAGCAGGTCCGGCTCCGCGGCGATGGCCCCGACGAGCGCCAGTTGGGTGCGCTGGCCCTTGCTGAGGCCGGAGGTCGGCGCGTCCTCGGCGAGCTGGAACTGCCGGAGCAGGGAACCTTCGAGGTCGCGGTTCCATTTCGGGCGGAAGCTAGCCTGGTAATCCAGCGCCTCGCGCACGCTCATCCACGGGTAAAACGCGACGAAGTCCGGCACGTAGGCGAGGCGCGACTTCACCTCGGCCTCGTGTCGGCACGGGTCGAGGCCGAAGACCCGGACGGTGCCGAGCTGTGGCCGGAGCAGGTTCAGCAGGCACTTGATGGTGGTCGTCTTGCCGGCGCCGTTGCGGCCGAAGAAGCCGTAGCATTGGCCGGGTTCGACGGTCAGCGACAGCCCGTGCAGGGCTTCGGTGCGGCCGTAGCGGAGGACCAGGTCCTGGATCTCAAGGGCGGGAGTGCTCATGGGGAATCGGGGCGGGAACGAGGTGGGCGGCGAAAGTAGTTCAGGATCAGGCGCGGGTTTCTTGATTGGCTTCCTGGCGGTCGCGAAGTGCGGCCAGCCGTTCTTCCAGAAGCGTCCTCAGTTCCTCGTCGGAGATTTGCAGGTGATGCGCCTGGACGATGACCGCATCCAATTCCGCGGCGAGCCGCTCGGAGCGGACCGTCTTCCGCAGGGGCGAAGCGCCTTTGGCCTTCAGGAAGCAGCCGGCACCTTGGCGGGTTTCGATGACGCCCTCGGCTTCCAGTTCGGTGTAAGCCCGGGCCGCGGTGTTGCGGTTGATCCGGAGCTCCTCCGCGAGCGACCGCACGGACGGCAGGGCGTCGCCGGGACGCAGGTTGCCGCTGGCGGCGGCGGCTTTCACCTGCTGGACGATCTGCAGGTAAACCGGGACGCCGGACTTGAAGTTGACGTGCGCGATCATCGGGTGGCGGGAAACAAGTGTCATAGGACACTATGACAGTCAAGCTGGGAGTTGGAAATGAGGACAGCTGCACGGGTGAGCGCCGTCAGGCAGTATCATGTGCATCCTCTTCCGTGGCCAACCTTGGTGGGTTGGCCCGCAGCAAGACCTGGGAATGCGTTTGGCCAGCCGCGGACGGGCGGCTGGACCAATGTGCTGCCGGCATCTTGCCGGCAGCGGCGGCACCGGACCGCCACAGGATTGGACTGGACGGGCGGATCGGGCCGATGGCTCTGGGCGAAAGCCCACCCGGGTTGCGGTGGCCTGCGGCCATAGCCACGGGCCCGATCCGGCGCCCCCAAGGAAAGCTGAGTGCTCACTCGTGCCGGCCCTGCCGGCAAGATGCCGGCAGCACTTTGGCTGACGGCCGGCAGCGACGATTAAAGACGGGCCCGCGGCATCCTTAGCGGAGACTTGCCAGTCCGGCCGCTCCGGCGTAGCGAACGGCATGGGCATTTCGCGACTCCCTTCCTTGGTTCGCGTTGTGATGCTGCTGGTGGCTGCCCTGCCGCCGGGAGCCGAAAGCTTCGCGGAGACGGCCAAGCTGTCGTCACAGTTGGCGACGGACCCGCTGCTGCAGCGCAGTTTCCTGAGCCTGCCCGTGCGCGCGTTTGGGCCCGCGGACCTCGATGCGGCCAATCTGCCGGAAGGTTCGTTTCCGAATCAGCGCGTCGGCTTGCTCCGGTTGCGCAGCGAACTGGACGAGCGGCGCATAGAGCACCTCTGGCGCCTGCGTTCGACCAATGTGACCGTGATCGACTTTACAGTGGGTTACCGCCTGCCCGGCAGGGCTGTCACCTGTGAGTTCTTCGACCCGCTTTGGTATTTTGGCCCGGAGTCGCCGTGGTGGATCCTGCATGGCCCGGGGACCGTGCAGCGGCGCGATGCCTATTTTGCCGAATTTGGCCGCCATCATCCGGCGGCGTTTTTCCGGCCGCCGGGAACGCTGCCGGTCGAGCTGCTGAACCGCAGTTCATCGTCGAGCGACCACGGAGACTCCGGGCAGTCCTCGTTCCGCTGGGAATCCGGATTGGCCGGAAGCTCTCCGGCGGCCACGCCGACGCCGCGTGCCGATTCCCCTCCGCCCTCGGCTGGCGGATGGGGCCAAGGAGCATCCGACCGGGATCGTTCCGGGCGCCGGGCCGAGCGTTGATGCGGGGCTGTCGAGCACCGAACTGCGGTGGCGTTTTCCAGGTGATCCCTCCGGCCTTGGCGGCGCCACGCCAATTCGCCACCCTCACGTCGCTCCATGAACGTCACTACCGCCCTTCGTTCGGCCAGCTTCGCCGTGCTGCTGGCCGCCGCGTCCTTTGCCCAACCGGCCGATTCAAGCCGGTTGGCCATTCCCGCGTCTGACGACGGATTGCCCGGAGCCGGCCCCATCCGGCGTTACGACTGGTTCCAGAAACTGTGGCGGGACAAACGCACCGGCTGGGCGGCACGGGTGGAACGTGACCGCAATGCCGTGGTGTTCCTCGGCGATTCGATCACCCAGGGTTGGGGCGACGATCTGGGCGGGGCATTTCCGGGCGTGAAGGTGGCCAACCGCGGTATCAGCGGCGACACCACCCGGGGCGTGCTCATCCGGTTGCAGGAAGATGTGATCGCGCTCCGGCCCGCCGCCGTGGTGCTGCTCATCGGCACCAACGACCTTGAGGAGAAGGCCACGCCGGAAACGATCGCGGCGAACCTCCAGATCATCCTCGCGGAACTCTGGCGCAGCGATCCGCACCTGCCGGTCATTCTCAGCCAGGTCTTTCCCAGCTCCGCCTCCATGCGCCGGCCGGCCGACCAGATCAAACGCATCAATGCCCTCTACGCCGGTGCGGTGAAGGGCGAGGCACGCGTCCACCTGCTGGATACCTGGACCCTCTTTGCGGATGCCCAGGGCGACGCGAAGAAGGCCGAGTTCCCCGACCTGCTGCATCCCAATGCGGCCGGATACGCGAAGTGGGCCGCGGCCTTGCGCCCAGTGCTGGCCACGCTCGGTTTGGTGGAACGCGAAGCCGATCCATTCCAGCCCGAGCCCGGCTTCACCAGTCTGTTCAATGGCCGCGACCTCACCGGCTGGGGCTACCGGGTTACGTCTGAAGGCGACCGGCAGGGCGCCCGAAACTGGCAGAAGGGGGATCCCAACGCGCCGCCCTGGCCGTTCTACGACAGCCCGCAGAACTTCGACGGACTCAGCCGCAGCTCCGACGGCCGCTTCGTCGCCCACGGGCAACGCATCGTGGTGACTCAGCCGCCCGAGAAACGCCGCATCCAGCAGCTGTGGACCCAGCGGGAATTTCCGCGCGACTTCGTGCTCAAGCTCGAGTTCCGCGCCACGCCCAATGCGGACAGCGGCGTGTTCATCCGGGGCAATCAGCTCCAGTGTCGCGACTATCCGCTGGCCGGTCCCTACAAGACCCTCCAGTCCTACCGGCCGCAGGACTGGAACGAGCTGGTCATCGAAGTGAAGGGCGGCACGGCGCGCTGCACCTGCAACGGTGAGGTGCTGGAAGCGGCCTTCAAGGTGCCCGCCACCGGCCCCATCGGCCTAGAAGGCGATCTCGGCCAGATGGAATACCGCCGGATCCGGTTGAAGGAAATGTGAGCGCAGCTGCCGCCGCGGGTTCCGGCTGCTGGCAATGTTGCGTTCCGGATAGCCCGACGCGCCTCTGCGGCATTGCGGAGGGCAGGCCCGCTTCGGCATGCTTACCACGGTTTTCGCAACGAGCATTTCCTTACACGTCACCACCATGCCCAATCCCTGGACCGGCAAAGGCAATCCCTACACCCGCAAAGAAGTCCGTGAACGCCTCATGGACACCCTGAAGAAGGGTGACGCCATCATCGCCGGCGGCGCGGGCACCGGCATCAGCGCCAAGTTCATCGAGAAGGGCGGCGCCGACCTCATCATCATCTACAACTCCGGCCGCTTCCGCATGATGGGCCACGGCTCGACCTGCGGCATGATGGCCTATGGCGACGCCAACGCGATCGCGATGGAGATCGGCGAATACGAGGTGCTGCCGGTGGTGGACGAGATTCCTGTCATCTGCGGTGTTCACGCTACCGATCCGCGGCGCCGCATGTGGCACTGGCTCGGCAAGGTGAAGGAGATGGGTTTCTCCGGCGTGAACAACTTCCCCACGCACACGATCGTGGACGGTCACTTCCGCCAGGTGCTGGAAGAGACCGGCATGAGCGTGAAGAAGGAGTTTGAAATGGTGTCGCTCGCACGGCGCATGGACCTCTTCAGCATCGTCTATGTCGGCTCACCCGAGGAAGCCGTGGAGATGGCCAAGGCCGGCGCGGACGCGATCATCGCCCACGTCGGCACGACCGTGGGCGGCAGCATCGGCGTGAAGAAGGCCGTGGTGAGCTGGGACCACACGATCCAACGCACCCAGGAGATCATCGACGCCGCCTCGCGTGTCCGGAAGGACATCTTCTTCCTGTGCCACGGCGGCCCGATCAACACCCCGGCCGACGCGGACCGCGTGATGAAAGCCACCGACGCCGTGGGCTTCGTCGGCGCGACCAGCTTGGAGCGCATGGGCGTGGAAGCGTCGCTCACCGGGCTGACCCAGGAGTTCAAGCGGCTCAAGGCACCGGCAGCGAAGAGGTTCGGGAAGAAGAGATAACCCCGGCGCGGTCCATCCGTGGACCTCTTGTTTATCATCTTGGTCGCTCCGCTGTTCTGCTTTCGGTGGCAGCTGTTGCTCGGCTTGGCCGTAAGCGGAACGGCCCTAGTGGCAATCCGACGGGACTGGGTTGGATTGAAGACCAGGGGCCGACTAGAATGGATCGTGACTGTATCCGGCCCGGTGGCGCTTTGGCTCCTGTCCGACGATGGCTCCATAGGTCCGCATGTCGGGGTTCCCGCCTTCGGCGCCGCCTTGGATCTTTTTCTGCTGAATCTGTTGCTCGCCCGCTTGATCAAAAAGTTATGTCGCAAAACCGCTTCATCACCACCGCCGAGGCCCTGAAGGAAGACTACAAGGGCCGCACCAACTACTGGCTCAGCCGGCCGGAGATCTGCGAGGCCAAGGATCTTCAGCTGTGCCGGGCGGTGCTGCCGGCCGGTGAGGGCCACAACTTCCACACGCACCCCGAGCTGGAGGAGATCATCTACGTGCTCGAAGGCGAGGTGGAGCAGTGGGTCGAGCGGGAAAAGCGCGTTCTGAAGCCTGGCGAAGTGGCGCACATTCCCAAGGGCATCGTGCACGCCACGTTCAACCCCTCGGCCAACGACGCGGTAATCCTGGCCATCCTCTCGCCGGCGGCAATCCAGGGGCCGTTCCTCGTGGACGTCAGCGGCGAGGAGCCTTGGAAATCCCTGCGGAAGGGCGTTTGACGGTCCCAACCATGCGCCTTTAGCTTCCCAGCTGATGGAATCAGCCCCGGAGCCAATGCAGCAGCCCGTCATCCGGCAGGTGGGCCGGGGCACTCCGCGCACGGGTAGCGAACTGCTGCGCAACAACGAGCACCTGCTGCGTTTCGCCCGAAAGTTCGCCCATGAATCCCTCTGCCGCAGCGAAGGAACCGATTTCCCAGTTCGAAGGTCTGTTGGTCGGCCTCGCCCGGGCCGGGGTTGACTTCGCAGTGGTCGGCGGGGTGGCCGTCATCCTGAACGGCTATCCCCGGTTGACCCAAGACGTGGATATCCTGGTGGAGGATTCACCGGCGAACATTCGTCGGTTGCTGGCTTACTTGGTCACTTGGGGTGAGGGCTGGGCGCGTGAGTTGCGTCCCGAAGAGTTTGTTCCCCAAGAAGGAGCCATCCGTATTTCTGAGGACTTCGACCTGGATGTGTTCACCCGGATGCGTGGGCATTCGTGGCCGGATTTCGCGCCTCGCCTCCGGCACTTTGAAACGCAGGGAGTCCGCATCCGCTACCTGTCGCCGGCCGACTTGGTGGAACTGAAGAAACCTTCTTGGCGTGAGAAAGACCGGCTGGACGTTCTCGCCCTTGGGGAGATTCTCCGCCGAGAGTCGGGCAACAACCGATGACCTCGGGCCAGGCTGGCGGTCTGCATCACCCTTCCGTCACCGCGGCTAAGGGGGACATCGCCCTGCCGCACCGCTGTCGTGGACGCTTACCCTGTGATGATGGTGTCCGCGTGTTCGTAGGCGGGGGCGCAGCAGCAGAGTAGGCGAAGGACCTCCGGACCGGTGTTCCACAGTTTGTGGCGCAGGCCGGGCGGAATGGCGATGGCATCGCCCGCCGCCACCTCCCGTTCTTCCGTGCCGATCCGCATCCGGCCGCGGCCGTGCGTCAGGAAATAGATTTCCTCCGACTTGGCGTGGTAATGCTCCTCAGTGGCCTGCCCGGGGTGCAGGCGCGCTTCGGCGAGGGACTGATTGCGGATGACCGAATTGCGGTGGGACAGCAGTTCCCGGATTTCCGAACCGTCCTTGGTCGTGAAGGCGGGCTGCTGTTCGAGGTGAAAAACGTCCATGGCGGGAGCGTGGGTGTCATTCCCGCGCTGGCAAGCCGGACGTATCTTGCCTTGCGCGAGGTCTGCACAGTTGGAGCCGGAGGCCGGCGCACAAGGGTAGCGCCAGCCTCTGGCCGGCCGTGGCACCGGCGTCCCGCTTGCCGGTCTTCGATGCGGGCGCCGAATCCTTCCCATCCTTGCCTGCCGGTCTTGGTTCAAGTTGCCGGCTTGGCGCGGGCCGGTCTAACGGCCACGCTGCCGGCGTGTTCACGCGGATCAAGATTTGCGGGCTGACCCGGCTGGCCGACGCGGTCGCGGCGGTTGAGGCCGGCGCGGATGCCTTAGGCTTCGTCTTTGTGCCGGGCACGCCGCGGTTTGTCACTCCGGCACAGGCGGCCGCCATCGTGCGGGAACTGCCGCCGTTCGTGACCAAGGTGGGCCTGTTCGTGAATGCCCCGGAACCGGTTATCCGGGAGACCGTCGTCGCCGCCGCCTTGGACACGGTCCAACTGCACGGCGAGGAACCGCCCGAACTGGCGGCCGCGCTGCGCGGGACGGTGAAGGTCCTCAAGGCGTTCCGCATCCGGGACGCGGCCAGCCTCACGCTGGTGCCGCCGTATCGCGACGCGGTGGATGCGTTCCTGCTGGATGCCTTTGTGGCCGGCGCCCACGGCGGCACCGGGGCGAAATTCGACTGGTCACTCGCTCTCCCGGCGCAGGAATTCGGCCGTCCAGTGATCCTCGCGGGCGGCCTGACTCCCGAAAACGCGGCCGAGGCGGTCCGCCAGGTTCGGCCGTTTGCGTTGGACGTTTCCAGCGGCGTGGAAAGCGCCCCGGGACACAAGGACGCCGACAAGGTCCGGCGGTTCATCGCGAACGCCCGATCCGTGAAGCGCGAGTGAGTCCAAGTTTCCCGTAACCTACCCGGAGCGGGACAGTCTCCGGAAGCGTGAGTTCGGCATGGTTTGGGATGGGCATAGGGTCCTGCGCCTGACAGCTTGGGCTCACACCCTTTTCCTCATGGCAAGTTCAGGCAATTCGGGCTGGCTCAAGTGGCTGGTCATCGTCGCAGTGCTCGGCGGGGGCGCATTCGGTTACGTGAAATGGCGCGGCAAGGCGGCCGCCGCGTCCGGTTCGGCGGACCTGCGCACCAATGTCGTCGCGCGCGGCGACATCACGCAGTCCGTCACGGCCAACGGCGGCATCACGCCAGTGCGGGTGGTGACGGTGGGGTCTCAGATTTCTGGCATCATCACCGAACTGAAGGTGGACTTTAACTCGCGCGTGAAAGAGGGCGACGTGCTGGTGAAGATCGATCCAGCCACCTACGAACGGGCGATGGCCCGGGCCGAGGCGGAGCTCGCCAACTCGCAGGCGGGCCTCGAACTGGCCAAGTTCAACGCCCAGCGCTCCAAGGAGCTCTTCGCTGCGAAGCTGATTTCCGAAACCGAAAACCAGCAGGCCCAGGTGGCGCTGCTCCAGGCCGAGGCCAACGTGAAGACTCGCGTGGCCGCGGTGGAGAGCGCCAAGGTGGACCTTGACCGCACGACGATTCTGGCGCCGATCAGCGGCATGGTGATTTCCCGCAAGGTCGAGGCCGGCCAGACGGTCGCAGCGAGCTTCAATGCGCCTGAGTTGTTCCAGATCGCCAATGACCTGACCAAAATGCAGATCGAGGCCGCGGTGTCCGAAGCCGACGTCGGGGGGGTATTGGAGGGGCAGAGCGTCGATTTCACGGTGGACGCGTTCCAGAACCGCAAGTTCAAGGGCAAGGTCCGGCAGGTGCGCTTTGCGCCGGTCACGAATCAGAACGTGGTGACCTACACGACCGTGGTGGAAGTGGACAACGCCGACCTGAAGCTCCGTCCCGGCATGACCGCCAACGCCTCGATCATCACGGCGCAGCGGACCAACGTGATCAAGATTCCCGTCGCGGCCCTGCGGTTCCGCCCGTCGGAAGGTGTCACCATCGGCGGCACCAATGACGCGGTGGCCAAGGCCGCCGGCACCAAGGCGCCCGCCACGCCGGCCAACGCGACGTCCAAGGCCGAAATCGCCACCAGCGGGCCGTTCGCCGGCCTGCCGATTCCGCCGTGGCAGGCGGGCGGGGAGCGGCGCCGCCCGTCGGAACAGGAGCGGGCCGATTACGAGGCGTCGCTCACTCCAGACCAGAAGGCCAAGTATGACCAGGTGATGGCTGAGATGCGGGCCCGATTTGCCCAACGCGCCCAGGGTGGCGGCGGCGAAGGCGGAGGTGGAGGCGGTATGGGTGGAGGAATGGGAGGAATGGGAGGAATGGGAGGAATGGGAGGCAGCATGGGCGGGGGCCGGCAGCGGCAGGAGCCCGAAGGCCCTGCCATCCGCACGGTCTATGTTCTCGATCGGGAAAAATCCCAGCCCGGCAAGCCGGTGCTCACCGCCACGGCCATAAAGACCGGCATCAGCGACGGCACGAACACCGAGGTCGCCGACGGTCTGAAGGAGGGGGATGTGGTGGTGACTGGCACCGTGGCCACAGCCACTACGGCAACTGCAGCTCCCGCGGCCAACCCCTTTGGCAGTCCCTTCGGCGGTCCCCGGCGCTGAATCCTTGTTCGCATCCGACTTCACTCAGCCCACTTTCGCGTGAGCGTGCCCGTCATCCAGCTTGAGGACTTCCGCAAGACCTACACCAGCGGCGAGGTGCAGGTTCACGCCGTGCGCGGGGTCAACTTCACCATCCAGCCCGGCGAATTCGTGGCGATCATGGGTGCCTCCGGTTCCGGCAAGAGCACGATGATGAACACGCTCGGCTGCCTGGACCGGCCTTCGAGCGGACGTTTCCTGCTCGACGGGGTGAATGTCGGCGAGCTCAACCGGGATGAACTGGCCGACCTGCGCAACCGCAAGATCGGATTCGTCTTCCAGGGCTTCAACCTGCTGTCGCGCACCACGGCGGTCGAGAACGTGGAATTGCCCATGCTCTACACCCGGCCGGCGCCGCCGGCGAAGGAACAGCGGGAACGGGCCATGAAGGCGCTGGAAATGGTCGGTCTGGGCAAACGGTTCGATCACACCCCGAGCCAGCTTTCCGGCGGCCAGCAGCAGCGCGTGGCCATCGCCCGCGCCCTCGTCAACCAGCCCAAGCTCCTGCTCGCGGATGAGCCGACCGGCAATCTCGATTCCCGCACCAGCATCGAGATCATGGGCATTTTCCAGCAGCTCAACGACCAGGGCATGACCGTCGTGATGGTCACGCACGAGCTCGACATCGCCCGCTACTGCCGGCGCGTGGTGGTCATGCGTGACGGCCTGGTCCGCAGCGACGAACAGGTGCAGGACCGCCTGGTCGCCACGGCCGAACTCGCGAAGCTCGACGCCGAACAGAAAGCCGTCCAACTGCACTGATCCATGTTCGCCACCTTCAAAATCGCCCTGCGAGCCCTGCGCCGGAACGTCCTTCGCTCGTTCCTTACCATGCTCGGCATCATCGTCGGCATTTCGGCCGTCATCGTCGGTGTCAGCATGGGCACAGGGGCGAAGGCCGAGGTGGACAAGCGCATCGCGAGCATGGGCAACAACCTCCTGACGGTTCGCTCCGGCAACATGCAGCGCGGCGGCGTGCGGGGCGGATTCGGCATGAACGCCAACCTGACCATGGAGGATTACGACGCCATCCGCCGGGAAGTGTCCGGGATCACTGCGGTGAGTCCCGAGGCCCGCACCCAGGGCCAGGTGGCCGCCGGCAGCCAGAACAGCAGCGTGCAGGTTTCGGGGGTGAGTTCGGAATATTTGTCCGCCCGATCGTGGAATCTCCGCTCCGGCGACAATTTCACGGAAACCGATGTGCGCAATGCCAACAAGGTCGCACTGATTGGCGCCACCACGGCCAAGACACTGTTTGGTGAAAATGTCGATCCCGTGGGGCAAATCATCCGCATCAAGAATGCCCCGTTTACCATCCTCGGTTGGCTTGAAGCCAAGGGCTCCGGTAGCTTCGGTCAGGATCAGGACGATGTCATCCTAGTGCCCTACACCAGCGCCATGAAGCGGCTGTCCGGTGATACCAAGTTCCGCTCCCTGTTCGTGCAGGCCGAGTCGGCTGAGGCCATTCCCGACGTGAAGCAGCAGATTGAGGAACTCCTCCGGCAGCGCCACCAGATCACCGAGGGCAAGGACGATGACTTCATGGTTTCCACCCAGCAGGAGACCTCCGAGTTCCTCAACGCCAACAACAAGATCATGACGGTCTTGATAGGGTTTTTCGCGGGCATCTCGCTGGTCGTCGGCGGCATTGGCATCATGAACATCATGCTCGTCAGCGTCACCGAGCGGACCCGCGAGATCGGCATCCGTCTCGCCGTCGGCGCCCGGGGTCGCGACGTTTTGCGGCAATTCCTCACCGAAGCCGTGCTCCTCAGCGTCGTGGGCGGCGCTCTGGGGATCGCTACCGGCTACTGGCTCGCGCCGCTGCTCACGAAGTTCGCTCAATTTCCCACCCTGATCTCCAACGCGTCCGTGATCGTCGCGTTTTCCGTCAGCGCGGTCATTGGTATTGTGTTCGGCTTCTTCCCGGCGCTGAAGGCCGCGAATCTCGATCCCATCGACGCGCTGCGCTACGAGTGATCCGGTCCGTCGAGCAGCGCGTGCACACGGCGGCGCAGTTCTGGCACAACCTCCGCCTCAAACCAAGGATGCCGCCGAAACCAGTTCAGGTTCCGCGGACTCGGATGGGGTAAGGGCAGGAAATCCGGCAGGAAATCGGGCCAGGCCGCGACCGTATCGGCCAGCGAGGTTCTGGCCCGGTCGCCCAGATAGAATGCCTGGGCATAGCCGCCAATCAGCAGGGTCAGCCGGACCTCCTTCAAAGCGGCCCGCAGCAGCGGATGCCACTTCGGCGCGCACTCCGGCCGGGGCGGACAGTCGCCGCCGCGCCCCGGCAGTTTGCCTGGATAACACAGGCCGGTGGGGATGATCGCGATGAGGCGCTCGTCGTAGAAGCGTTCCCGGTCCACTTGCAGCCAACTCCGCAGGCGGTCGCCGCTGGGGTCGTTCCAGGGAATGCCCGTTTCGTGGACCTTGCGGCCGGGGGCCTGCCCGACGATCAGAAGCCGGGCCGACAACGATGCCCGCAGCACCGGTCGCGGCCCGAGCGGCAGGTGGTCCGCGCACAGGCGGCAGGCCCGCGCCTCTGCCAGCAACCGTTCCCAGGCGACTTGGGTCACCGTTTCGGCCGGTTCATTTGCCCGTCGCGAGGCGCGCCAGGGTCTGGTCGCGCAGGTTCTGCGACTGGATCAGGCGGGCGAGATCCATGCCGAGGTCGGAACGCCCCTTGAGCGCCAGTTGCAGCGCGCACTGGGCGGCTGTGGCGTCCCGCAGGTTCACCGAGGAGATGGAGTTCAACGCGTTCTGGATCAGCTCCGGGCGCGTCGAATTGGCCGCCTCGCCGGCCAACGAGGCCAGGGTCTGGTCGCGGAGGTTCACGGATGAAATCTCCCGCGCTGCCGCGAGCCGGTTCTGCAAGTCGTCGGGCGACGCGACGGTTCCCGGAATCTCCATCGGGTCCGGCTTTGGCTGCAGCTTGTAGGAGAGGGAGCAACCGCCGGCGGCGAGCACGGAAGCGGCGACCAATAGGCGGGCAAGGCGGCGCATGGCGAAATGGTGGCCAATCGGAAGCAAAAGGCCAACCGGGCATTCATCGCATTCCATTTAACCCACGGGACGCGAGGCATTCCCCGCTCAGGGCGCGGGGAGCCTCGCGCACGCCTGCCGGGTTGCGGAACCCGATTCCCCCCGGAGTGCGACTTGGCCGCAGAATGACTGAAAGAACGGGAACGGTGGTGGCGGATACTCCTGATATGAAACGAACAGCGTGCATGGTTGCGACACTTCTCACCGGGTCCCTGCTGGCGGTCCCGCCGGCCTTGCGGGTCGCTGTCGGCACAGACGGTTCGCCCGTGCTGGAATGGCCCTTCGGCGGGCCCGGAGTTGTCCTGGAGTCATCGCCCAGCCTCGCTGGCGGATGGCAGGCGCTCGCTGGTGCCGGCGTGGAGCTGACCACCAATGGCCCAGCAGTGTCCGCTCGGGACCAACGAAACTTGGCCGGCCCCGTCTTCTATCGCCTGCGGGAATCAGTCACGCCACCGGCGTCCCACGGGCCCGCCTACGTCATGGGCAATCCCGTGTGGCACGATCTGTTCGTGGATCCCGTGGCCGGCGACGACGAAAATCCCGGAACCAGCCGGGCGCTGGCGTTTCGCACCATCGCGTCGGCCTTCCGTTCGCTGCCGGTCGGGGTTCAGTCCCGCGCGGTGCGCCTTCGGCTCCTGCCGGGCGTCCATGTCGGCGCCTACTGTGAGGACCGGCAGGGCACGGCCGAATTCCCAGTCCTGATCGAACCGGCGGACGGTCCCGGGACCGTCACGCTCCGGCCCTCACCGGAGGGCGATTCGGGCAGTCTTCAGTTCTTCAATTGTGCCCACGTCCACGTGCAGGACTTCCACATCAATGTGGATGGCGGCGATGGCCTCCACTGGGAACGCTGCCATCACGTCCTCGCCCGTCGGATGCGCATCAATTCCCGGCGCTCCGAGGGGCAGGACGAAACCGTGAAGGCCAACCAATGCCAGCATGTTTACCTCGAGGATTGCGACATCTCCGATGCCGGCGACAACTGCATCGACGTCGTGGCCGTGCAATATGGCCACATCGTCCGCTGCAAGATCCACAACTCCACGGACTGGGGGGCATACCTTAAGGGCGGCAGTGCCTATTGGCTCGTCGAGGGCAATGAAATCTACGGCTGTGGCACCGGCGGCTTCACGGCGGGGCAGGGCACTGGCTTCCAATTCATGGTCGCGCCCTGGCTGCACTACGAAACCTACGACATCAAGGTCGTGAATAATCTCATCCATGACTGCGAGGGCGCCGGCCTCGGCGTCAACGGCGGCTACAACATCCTGCTCGCGCACAACACGCTCTTCCGCGTCGGCTCCCGCAGCCATGTGCTGGAGTTCACCCACGGGCGGCGTGGCTGCGACGGCAATGATGTGGACGCTTGCCAGCCCTACCTCAACGCCGGCGGCTGGGGCAGCACGGGTGAGGAGCAGCAGTTCATCCCGAACCGCAACGTTCTGGTCGTGAACAACGTGATCTTCAATCCGGCCCCATTCCGGAGCGAATACCAGCATCTCGAGGTGCCCGGTCCGGCCACGCCCCCGCCCGGCAGCAATGTCACGGCTCCCAGCCGCGCGGACGATGGTCTCGTGCTTCGCGGCAACGTGGTCTTCAACGGTCCGGCGGACTGGCCGCTTGGCGTCGAGGAACCTGGGCGCGGCTGTCAGGACGGTCCCTGCACCGCTGCCCAACTGCGCGGCGAAAACCGCTTCAATACGCTGGAACCGGCGTTCGCGAACCCGGCCGCGGGTGATTTTCGCCCGGTCGGCGCCCTTGCGGGCCTGACCGGTGTGGCCGTGCCCGATTTCACCTGGAGTGACGCACCGACCCGTCCGGAGGTGCCCGCGGGCAATTTGGTCAACGCCGTCGTGCGCGACTTCACCGGTGCGGTCCGACCCGCCGGCTCGCCGCCGGGAGCTCTGCTGCCGCAGCCCTGAACGGCGCGAGCTCATGGGCGGGTTGCCCCACGCCCCGGTTGGCTCGTGGATCAAGAGCCCGGGCCGCCTGTCGCCGAATTTCCGAACGCTTCGGGAAGCGGCCCTTTACTCTCGGCCATGCGCGGCCAGGTGAACCAGGCGACGGCCCGAGGCGCGGATGCCGAGGCCGTCGCGCACCAGCGACCAGCCGCTGCGGGGCTTCTTGAGTTCCACGACCAAGGCCTTGACCTGGTCCAGCGTCCACGTGTCGCCCGCGTCCCGCATCACTTCGAGGTCCGGCTGGAAGACCTTGGGTGACATCGCAAGAACCAGCCGCGCGAGCGGGCGTTTCCAAGGCGACATGCAGCGGAGCAGCAGCTCGCGTTCGAACCCGGGCGACGCTTCGCCCAAATCGGCAGCCAGCCGCTTCCGCAACGGCGGAGGCGTTCCATGGTTGAACATGGCGGACTTCGGACAGGTTAGGGGAGTTGAGGAAGTTTCCGTTCAACCTTCGCCGAAACGCAATGGGCGAGTTTGGTGTCATTCGGCCATCCACGGCGGAACGCCAGCCTTGCCAGCGGGCGGGGAGGTGCGGTCCGCTGGTGGGGTGCCGCACATCCACGAGCTGATTGATTTCACCGTCGCCATCTTTGTTGTCCACGAGGGCAAGGTGCTGGTCATCCATCATCGGAAGCTGGACCGGTGGCTGCCGTTGGGCGGCCACATCGAGCTCGACGAGGAGCCTGAGATCGCGGCCCTGCGCGAGGCGAAGGAGGAGAGCGGCCTGGACGTGGAACTGCTGGGCGAACGCCCGCCCACGACCGAGCCGGGCACCCGGGCGCTGATCGCCCCGCGGTTCCTCGACATCCATCGCATCAGCGACACCCACGAGCACATCGGCCTGATCTATTTTGCCCGCGTGAAGGGCGGTTCGCTCGACCTCGCGGCCGAGGAACATCACGACATCCGGTGGGTAACGGCCGAGGAGCTTGATGCGCTGCAGCCGCCCATGAGCGACGCCGTGAAATGGTATTGCCGGCAGGCCCTGGCCGAGATCACCGCGGCCGGGACGGCGAATGGCCCCGGCCTGGCGCCGGCACCGGGGGTTGTGTCGGAGGCCGCGACTACGCCCGAGGCGTTGGCAGCCGTCGAGCTGGCGGCGGGCGGATTGGTCTGGGGCCAGGGCCAGCACGCGGGCCGCCTCCTGCTCATTCACCGGCCGCACCGCAATGACTGGTCCCTGCCCAAGGGCAAGGTCGATGCCGGCGAAACGCCGGAGGCTGCGGCCGTGCGGGAGGTGCGCGAGGAAACGGGCGTGACGGCCCGGTTGGTGCGGGTGGCCAGCCCGGTGCATTACCCGCGTGGCGAGCGGCTCAAGGTGGTGCTCTACTGGCACATGGAAGCCGCCGAAGTCCCCGCCTTCCGGCCCAACGCCGAAGTGGACGAACTGCTGTGGGCGACCCCCACGGAGGCCCTGGCCCGCCTGACGCACGAGACGGAACGGGAGCTGGTGCGGCGCGAGACGGCGACGGCGGTGTCCGGCTCCGTGCGCGGGGCACGGCTGGACCGGCTGTGGGCGGCCCTGGCCGTCGCGGAAGCGCAGGCTACCGAGCCGCCGGCCTCGGTGCCCGCAACGGCGGAACGCCTGGCGGCCGCCCGCACCGCGGCGGCGCTGCTGGACAAGGCCCGCGCAGCCGCCGCGGCGGCCAACGTGGATCTGGGCTGGTCGTGGCTGCATGAGGTGGACCGCGTGCGGGTGGTCAACCTGGCGGATGGCCCGTTGCTGGCGCGGGTCCTCAGTCTGGAGGAGGAGGCCGAAGCGAAGCTCAAGGACTGGCGGCGCGAGGCGGTGAAACGGCTGCTGGTCAACGCCCGGGAACGGGCGAAAGCCGGCGGCCCGCTGCCGGCCGAGATCCGTCCGGCGGTGGAGGCGGCGGTGCAGGAAGCAGTGGGCGTGCTCAACGCACAGGCGAACAACCGGTATCACCAGCTCCGCGTGATCGGCGAAAACCTGCGCCGGCTCGTGGTCGCTCTCGCGGCGGTGCTGGGCGCGCTGCTGGTGTTGTTCGCCTTCAGCGGCGTGGGTTCCCGCTGGTCGGACGGCGACTGGTCCACGCTGGCCGGCGTGGCGCTGTTCGGCGCGCTGGGCGGCGGTTTGAGCGCGATTTTCCAGTTTAGCCGTCCGGCGGCCGTGAAGATCCCCGATGCGCTCCTCCAGGGCTGGATCACCCTCGGGCGCCCGCTCATCGGCGCGGTCTCGGCGTTGTTCATCTACATGGCGCTCCGGGCGGAACTCATCCCGCTGCTGACCCTGAAGCAGTCGGGGGCGCCGGCGTATTATGCCTTTGCCTTCATCGCCGGCTTCAGCGAGCGGCTGGTTTTCAGCGCTGTGGGGCAGGTGGCCGGGCCCCGGAAATCCGAGCCGGAAAAGTGACGGGCGGCGGGGGCGAAAAAAGAATGTCCAAACGGACGGCTTCGCCGGAAGTAGTCCGAAGCCTGTCCCGATGTCCGCCGATCCATCCCGTGATGCCCATGACCGGGCCGCTGCCCAGCAGCGGTTCCTGTCGCTGTTCCTGCGCAGCGAACGGGAGGTGTTCCGCTACGTGGCGGCGCTGGTGCCCAATGTGGCGGACGCCGAAGACATCGTGCAGCAGACCGCGGTGGCGCTCTGGGAGAAGTTCGACAGCTACGATCCGACCCAGCCGTTCACGCCGTGGGCCTGCCGGTTCGCCCTGAACAAGGCGCGCCAATGGATTGAGCGACACCAGCGGTGGCGGACGTTGCTGGAAAATGGTCTTGCCGAGGAACTGGCCCGGCGTCGCGAGGAGTTGCGACCGGACCTGGAAGCCAAGCTGGGCCGGCTGGAGGACTGTTTGGGCCGGCTGCCTGACGACCAGCGCCAGCTCGTGGAGGGCTACTACTACCGCCGCACCGGCATCGGGGAGCTGGCACAGGAAGCCGGACGCAGCGAGGCGGCGACCTACAAGGCGTTGCAGCGCATCCGGCAGGTGCTCCAGGCCTGCATCGAACGGGCGCCGGAGCCCGAAGGAGGCCGGGCGTGAGACTGGAATTTCCCTCCCGAATCTTCGATGAGGTGGTGGGTGCCCTGTCCCACGGCACGGCGACTGATGAGCAGATCCGGGAGCTTCACGCCCTGCTCGTTCGTGATCCCGCGGCGCGGGACGAATACCTGCTGCGAGTCGAACTGCATGCTCGGCTGGCTTCGGCACCGGATCTGTTCGCGCGGCCTCAGGAGACGGCGGTGGCGTCCGAGGCCCGCGAAGTCAGGCCGACTGAGCCTTTGCCGACCCGTTCGGTTGCAGTTGCCCGGTTTCGGCCGCGCCGCCGTTGGACTTGGCAGGTGGCCCTGGTGGCCAGTGTGCTGTTCCTGCTGACCATGGGGCTCATCTGGCAAGTGGCCGGCTGGCGCAAGCCCGGCAGCCGGCGGGCCGTGGCGATGCTGAACCGCGCCGTGAACGCCCGGTGGCATCCGGCCGACCGTGTGCCGCGCCTGGGAGCGCCGCTTGAACCGGGCCGGCTGCGGCTGCAATCGGGATTGGCCCAAGTCGTGTTCTACAACGGGGCGCGGGTGGTGATCGAGGGACCGGCCGAGTTGCAGCTGGTTTCGTCGAGCGAGGCGGTTTGCCCCAGTGGGCGCCTTACGGCGGAGGTGCCGCCACAGGCGCGGGGTTTCCGGGTGACCTCGCCGAAACTGGACGTCACGGACTTGGGCACGTCGTTCGGGCTCAATGTCGCCGGCGATCGGGCCGAGGTGCATGTCTTCTCGGGCCTCGTGGAGTTTCGGACTGCCGGCAGCACGAACCGAAACCTTGCCGAAGGCCGTGCCGCGGTGGTGACCGGGCCGGGTGAGCCGACGCTGACCGTCGCCGACCGGGCGGAGTTCGCGTCGCTCTTCGAGTTGCAGTCGCGCTCGGTGGCGGCCGATGCGGCCCGGTATGACCAGTGGCGCGAGGCGAACCGGCGCTGGAACCGTGACGACTCCCTGCGCGTGCATCTGGATTTCGAGCAGGGCAGCGCGGGCGACTGGCGGCTGCCCAACACAGGCCGGTGGAGCGACCGCATTCCCGATGCCGCCATCGTGGGTTGTCAATGGCTCGAAGGCCGCTGGGCGACCAAGCCGGCGTTGGAGTTCCGCGGCGTCAGCGACCGCATTCGTCTGAACATCCCCGGCGAGGCCGAGGCCGTCACGCTCGCGGCCTGGGTGCGGGTCCAGGGGCTCGACCGGCAGATCAATTCGCTGTTCATGGCCGACGGCTTTGTGACGGGAACACTCCATTGGGTGATCCGGCACGACGGCGTGCTGGGCCTGACCGTGGTCGCCCCGCGCGGCGGACATCAGATCCTGGTGAGCCCGCCCGTGTTGACCGTGGAGCAGTTCGGCATCTGGACCCATCTCGCGGTCGTGCTGGACGGCGCCACCCACCGCGCGACCCATTACGTGAACGGCCAGCCCGTCAGCCGCCATGAAGTGCGGCAGGGCCCGCCGTATCGGCTC